>Ga0335078_10010540_pt1 | contig 13692 bp, 9 predicted proteins | sample Lox_Sample_32_FD_206711 | JGI IMG/M metagenome (GOLD analysis project Ga0335078, IMG submission 206711) | Soil microbial communities from Loxahatchee National Wildlife Refuge, Florida, United States - Lox_Sample_3.2 | ecosystem: Environmental > Terrestrial > Soil > Wetlands | place: USA: Florida...
CAAGGTTTTGTTCGACACGGTGGCCAAGTACGCCGGCATCAACCTGCTGTGGGACCCCGAATACCAGAACCCGCCGCGCGATGGATTCAACGTGGAGCTGAACGATTCCACGATCGAGCAGGCGCTCGATTATCTCGCCGTGCTGACGCATTCGTTCTGGAGACCGGTTTCCGCCAACACGATCCTGGTCACCAACGAGAACCCCAACAAGCGGCGCGATTACGAAGAGCAGGTGGTGAAGGTTTTCTACCTGAAGAACATTCAGGCCGACCAGGAAATGAACGAGGTGATCACGGCGCTGCGCACCGTGGCCGACCTGCAGAAGGTGGCCCTGTACAAGGGGCAGAACGCCATCGTCGTGCGCGGCGAAGCGGAGAAGGTGGAGCTGGCGGAGAAGATCATCAACGACCTCGACAAGCCGAAGGCCGAGGTGGTGGTGGACCTGATGGTGATCGAAGCCTCGACCACGTTCAGCAAGCAGATCACGGCCGCGATCGCCTCCACCGGGTTGAACATGCCGCTGACCTTCAGCCCGCGGAGCAGCATCCAGGTGCAAAACACCTCGACCAGCAGCAACAGCAGCGCCAACTCGAGCACCACCAACCTCGGCAACACCACCGGCACCACCGGTACAACCAGCAGCGCCACCGGCACGCTGATTCCGATCAACGCGGTAGGGCACGTCGGCAGTTCGGATTTCGCCACCACGCTGCCCAGCGCGCTGTTGCAGGCGGCGCTGAGCGACGCCGGATCGCGAATTCTGCAGGCGCCGCAGCTGCGCAGCGTGGACAACGTCAAGGCGACGCTGAAGATCGGCGAGAAGGAGCCGATCGCCACCGGCAGCTTCCAGCCGGGCGTGGCCGGCGTGGGCGTCAACCCGCTGGTGAACACGCAGTTCACCTATCAGGACGTCGGCGTGAACGTGGAGATCACGCCGCGCGTGCACGAGAACGGCGACGTGACCATGCACATCGACCTGGACATATCGACGGTGGCCAGCTACGTGAACGTGGGCGGCATCAACCAGCCGGTAATCGGCCAGCGCAAAGTGCAGCACGACATCCGGATGCACGAAGGCGAGGTGGGGCTGCTGGGCGGCCTGATCAACAACGAGGACGACAAGACGGTGACCGGGATTCCGGGCCTGGCCAGCATTCCGCTGTTCGGCAACCTGTTCAAAGGCTCCAGCGTGAACCACAATCGCGACGAGCTGATGATCGTGGTGATCCCGCACGTGATCCGGAAGCCGGAGATCACGCCGGACGACCTGCGCACCATCGCCGTGGGCAGCCAGAACATCCCTCACCTGACCTATGCGCCGCGGCCGCAGGCCGCCGAAGCGCAAGCCGCGGCTGCGGCGCAGGCGCCTGCGGCCACGTCTCCGGGCACGCCCGCGGCGACCGTACCCGCGGTGAATCCCGCTCCGCCTGCCGCGCCGGTGCAGCCCGCTCCGCCGCCCGTGCCGCCGGCGCCTCCGGCTATTCCGGGCGTGGGCATGCCGCCGGCGACCGCGCCGCCGCTGGCGCCGGGCGCCGCGCCGCCGCCGACCGGCGGCCCCGCCAGGGCGGAGTTCAACGGCCCAACCCGGGTCTACTTCGCGCCGGGCCACGTGGACGCGGCCCCGGGCGGCAATTTCATCGTCTCGGTGACGATCGACAACGGGCAGGATGTGGCCTTCGCGCCGATGGTGCTTGAGTTCGATCCGAAGCTGGTTCGGCTGAACGACATCGCGCTCGGCGGCCTGCTTTCTTCCGGCGGCCAGAAGCCGGTGTTCCGCAAGAACATCCAGAACGAGCGCGGCGCCGCCAGCGTGATCCTCAATACGCTGCCGGACAACCCCGGCGTCACGGCGGCCACCGGCACGCTGGTTACGCTGAGCTTTCAGGCGGTGGCCCCCGGCAGCGGCACGGTCACCATTCAATCGATGACGGCCAAGAACTCGCGCGGCAGCGTGATTTTCAGCGGCAGCCCGCAGCTCAGCGTCACGGTGAAATAGGAGGCGCGAATGCGGCGGCGGAAGCAAAGCGGGTTGACGCTGGTGGAGCTGATCGTGGCGTTCACCATCATGCTGATCCTCACCGCCATGGCGGTGCCGCTGGCGCGGGCCAAAGTGCGGGCGCAACGCGAGCGCGCGCTGCGCTATGCCCTCGACGACATGCGCCTGGCCATCGACAAGTACAAGGACTATTGCGACATGGGCGTGTTCGGGCCGGTCAAGCAGGGCACCGACTGCTGGCCGGAAACGCTCGAGATACTGGTGGAGGGAGCCAAGATCGGCAGCTCCGCCGACGACAAGAAGCTCAAGCTGCTGCGCCGCATTCCGCGCGACCCCTTTACCGGCAAAACCGAGTGGGGCCTGCGCAGCGACCAGGACGACCCCACGGCGAACAGCTGGGGCGGCCAGAACGTGTTCGACGTCTACAGCAAGACGGACCAGAAGGCACCCGATGGAACCGCTTATTCGGAGTGGTAATCGCGAGCGGCGGCGCCGGACGGGCTCGCGCCGCGGCTTCACTTTCGTCGAGCTGATGGTGGTGGTCACGATCATCGTGATCCTGATCAGCATGGCCATCCCCATCTACCAGAAGTCCATCATCCGCGCCAAGGAGAGCGTGCTGGCCAACAACCTGTTCACGCTGCGCACGGTGATCGACAACTACACCTACGACAAGGAAAAGGCGCCGCAGAGCCTGCAGGACCTGGTGAGCGACGGCTACCTCAAAGACGTCCCGGTCGATCCGATGACCGGCGACAACTCGAGCTGGAAAATCGTAATGGAGGACGCCAGCCAGGCGCTCGACCAGTCCGAACCCGGCATTTTCGACGTGCACAGCGGCTCGGACAAGAAGGCGCTGGACGGGTCGTCCTATTCGGACTGGTAGCGCAGGGTGGGCGCGCTTTGAGAAGATACTGAAAAAAATGGCGGGCAAGCTAAAGCATGCCCCACCAGCGGTCGCAAGCGCTGAGCGGCGGTGCAAGGGACGCTTGGGATTGTGCTCTGCGTGCGCCAGGGGGCTTCGCGGCTAGGCGGCGATGGCGTCGAAATCGGCGGCTTCGCCGGCTTTGGCAACACTGATCGTGGGAGCGATGGCTCGCACCAGGCCGGCCAGCACGGAGCCCGCGCCGACTTCGAACGCGCGCTCGACGCCGTTCGCCGCCAGCAGGCGCACGATTTCCACCCAGCGCACGGGGTTCGGCACCTGCTGATAGAGGCCCTCGCGGGCTTCGGCGCCGGTACGGATTTCGCGCGCCTGCCAGTTGTTGACCAGCGGGCAGGCGAGATCGGCGAATTCGGCGGCGTCGAGATTGGCGCGCAGCCGCTCCTGCGCCGGCTTCATCAGGGCGCAGTGGAAGGGCGCGCTGACCGGCAGCGGCACCGCGCGGCGCGCGCCGGCGGCCTTGGCGAGGGTCATGGCGCGCTCGACGGCGGCGGCGTGCCCGGCGATCACCACCTGGTCGGGCGAATTGAAATTGGCGGCGCTGACCACTTCGCCCTGCGCGGCTTCGGCGAGGATGCGGTCGAGCTTACCCTCCGGCAGCCGGAGAATGGCAGCCATGGCGCCCACTCCGGCGGGCACGGCCTCCTGCATGTAGCGGCCGCGATGGCGCACCAGGCGGACGGCGTCGCGGAAGCGGAGGCTGCCGGCGGCGACCAGCGCGGCGTATTCGCCCAGGCTGTGTCCGGCCACGAAATCGGGACGAAGGCCGCGCTCGTTCAAGACGGCGCAGGCGGCCGCGGAGACGGCGAGCAGCGCGGGTTGCTGATTCTCGGTCCGCTTGAGCTGATCCTCCGGCCCTTCGAAGCAGAGACGCGAGAGCGGGAAGCCGAGCGCATCGTCGGCTTCTTCGAAGGTGCGGCGCGCCACGTCGAAGCGGTCGGCGAGCGACTTGCCCATGCCGGCATACTGCGACCCCTGGCCGGGAAAAAGGAAAGCGGTTTTCGGTGTCAAGAAGGGATTATAACCGGCTGCGGCCGGGCGCATGCCGTGGATCAGGGCGCGGCTGTAGGAGGCGGATTGGCCATCCGCCGCTGGTTGCCAGGCGGCCAACCTGCCCCACGGCGCGGGCTTGCGGGTGAGGTTTTGTCATGACGCGACCGATACGAGACTGAATTACGCAAGGCGGCGGACATCGTTGTGCCGGCATCGACAGTCAGTTCAGGCACGCGCCGGCTTGCTCCGCCGCGGTCACTTGGTGTACATTGAAACTTCGGTGCCACGTTATTACACCAGCTCGTTTAGCGGCCGGTTCTGGTTTTGCCAGATCCGGTAGAGCGGCGTTGGTTGCGTCAGGCATCGATCGATTTTCGAAACCGGCCCGCTCTTCGGAGCGGGCTTTTTGATTTAGAGGGGTGCGGCAATGGTTATTTCAATGCGGCAACACGCCACCAAGGAAGAGATCGAACACGTTTGCGAACGGATCCGCGAGTTCGGCTACAAGGTCCATTCGATCGTGGGCGAGGAGCGGGTGGTGATCGGCGCGGTGGGAGTCGGCGATGTCACGGCCTGCCTGGAATCGATCGAGGGCGCGCCGGGCGTGGAGACGGCGGTGCGCATTTCGGCGCCGTATAAGTTCGTCAGCCGCGAGTTCAAGAAGGAACGCAGCGCCATCAAGGTGAACGGAATCGAAATCGGCGCGGGCGAATTCATCATGATGGCCGGGCCGTGCTCGGTGGAAAGCGAAGCGCAGATCATGCAGACGGCGGAAGGCGTGGCGGCGGCGGGCGCCCGCGTGCTGCGCGGCGGAGCGTTCAAGCCGCGCACGTCGCCTTACGATTTTCAGGGCCTGGAGCTCGAAGGACTGAAGCTGCTGCGCAGGGCGAAGGAAGCGACGGGCCTCGCCATCGTCACCGAAGTAATGAGCGACCGCGACGTGGACCTGGTGGCCGAGTACGCCGACTGCATGCAGGTGGGGGCGCGCAACATGCAGAACTTCGCGCTGCTGAAATCGCTGGGCGGCTGCGGGCGGCCGGTACTGCTGAAGCGGGGCATGAGCTCCACGATCAAGGAACTGCTGATGTCGGCCGAGTACATCGTGGCGCACGGCAACCCGAACGTGATCCTGTGCGAGCGCGGCATCCGCACCTTCGAGACCGTGACGCGCAACACGTGCGATATCGCCGCGGTGCCGGTGCTGCACGAACTGACCCACTTGCCGGTGATTCTCGATCCCAGCCATGCCACCGGCAAGCGCAGCCTGGTGCCGGCGCTGGCGAGGGCGGGAGTGGCGATCGGCGCCGACGGGCTGATCGTGGAAGTGCATCCCTGCCCGGAAAAGGCGGTCAGCGACGGCGTGCAGTCCCTCACGCTCGACGGATTCAAAGCGATGATGCGCGATCTCGAGCCCTACATCGGCATGTGGCGGCAGGCGCGGGCCGCGGAAAGCGCGGCGATGGCGGCCGCGGTTTGATTGCCGGGCGGCCGGGCGGCGACTTACTCCGCGGCAACAAGGGCCGGCGGGATCCCGGATAGCTCTCACCGGATGCCAGTAACTTCACATGACTTCCTATTACTTGCCAGACAGTCCTATCCACGCCGACGGCACACACCTCCCGACATCGCCGTTGTTAGTAACTGCCGCGTAACTTGCAGTATGTTGCCGCACCAGAGAGGATCCCCGGGCGGGGCGCGAGCGCGGCTCCGAACCGGCTGCTGCGCAATTCAGATTATGATATCCGGGACACCGGTAACGCGCAGCACGCGGCAAAGCCGCGAGTTGTATCCTGAAGCCCGATTCCGCAAATAGTTTACTTGCTCCTGGTTCGGTTTCACCATAACATCGGGGAGCAGCTTCGTGGATACTCGCGCTCTGGAGGCGAGCAGGAGGGTGATGAGAGCAAGTTTTCACGATCCAGCAAATAGACGACGGAGGGGGAAAAGAAATGACGCAGAGTGGATTTCTCGTTCGTACAGGGGTAGTGGCGGCTATGGTGCTTTTTCTGGCGGCCGGTACCTGCGGCGCCAGCACGATCATTTATGACACCGTGGATTCGCCACTTACGATGTTCACGACCGGCGGACTTGTACTGGACAGCACAGGGGGTGCAGCGGCTACGCTGACCTACAATCCCCTCAGCGACACTGCGGTCGGCACGCCGTCGAACATCAACCTGGGAGACTTTCTCCTGGCATGTCCGACTTGCGGGACGCAAGCGTCGGGGCTTGGCACCAGTTTCGGTGCGTTCACATTCGACCTGGTGGTCACCGACGATACTGACGGCGCCACGGGCGAGTTTGTCGGCACGTCAAGCGGCGGAAGCGTGTGGAGCGATGTCAGCCAGATATCGATCAACTGGCTTCCTTTGGTGATCGGACCAGGCACGACCAACACGCTGACCGGCGACTTCGGCGCGACGCTTTTCACGATTACGTCGCCGACGCTGATCGTGGCTCCCAATTCCGGCACACCACCCGGCGACACCACCGTGCAAGGAACCATCAGTACCGCCGCTTCCACCGTGCCGGAGCCGGCGACAACGGCGCTGGTAGGCGGCGCGTTGATTTCGCTCGCCGCACTGGTGCGCAAACGGCGCAGTTGATCTTTCGGCAGGCAAGGCGAGTTTGGAGAAATCGGCCGTCGCGATCGGGAATCGCGGCGGCCTTTTTTGTCGGCGGTTAGCTTCCGCACGATCGGGAAAATTTTTCCGCGTGCGGATCGTTCGCCGGCAGGCCAAAGGCATAAACAGAAGGCGTTGGACCGCTCGGGGCTGGCACTCAAAATGCATGTTCCAAGAGTGCTATGAGAACCTCGAGCTTTGAAAACCGGCGCCGCGGAATCGGAACCGCGCAGGCGCTTGCCGCGTGCTGCGGCCTGGCAGTTGTTGTAAGCCTGGGCTTGTTGACCGCGGAGCGCAGCCACATGCGGGACCTCGACCGGGACCGCGCGCAGGCCGCGGCCGCTCTCGATCAGGCCAAACTGCAGATTCAGGACCTCACCCAGCGCCTCAACACGCTGGCGGCAAAGAGCGCTGAAGCACCGCCGCCGGCTCCTGTCCGGCCGTCCCCGAAGGCGGTCGTCCCCCGGTCGCGGCGCGCCGCGACGGCCCGCCAGAGGCGCGCCCCGGTAACCGCAAACGACCCCAGGGTGGAGCGCTTGCAAGGGGAACTCGCCGATACCGAGCAGCAGTTAGCCTCCACGCAGGGCGAGTTAGCCAGGGATAAAGAGGAGCTGGACGCGAAGATCAGCTCGACGCGGGATGACTTGACCGGCTCCATCGCCAAGACTCATGACGAGGTGGTGGAGCTTCAGAGGCGCGGCGAGCGGAACATCTACGAATTCAAGTTGACCAAGTCGAAAGCGATGCAGCGGGTGGGGCCGCTCAGTGTTTCCTTGCGCGGCGCCAGCGGCAAGCACAAGAGCTACGACTTAGCCATGGTGGTGGACGACAACGCACTGAACAAGAAACACATCAACCTTTACGAACCGGTGTGGATCACACTGGGCGGCAACGAGACCGTCGAGTTAGTGGCCAACCATGTTGGAAACAACGAAATAGAAGGTTACGTCAGTGAGCCTAAGAATAAGCAGGTGGCACTGACGGCCAATCCGGAACCGGCGCAGGCGCCCCAGCAGCAATTATTGACTCGCGACCAAAGCGGCGCAAAGCAATAAAGGTCGCCCGGCCATCGAGAGCGGGGGCCGTTGCCCCGTGCGCGGGGTGCGATGGTGGCGGATCTGCCGCTCCGTTCCGGGGCTGCCCGTGCGCTACGTTGCCTTTCCCAGTGCTGACGCACTGGGCTTCGTTTCTTTCGCCTTGGTACACACATTGTGCCGCGCACACGGCACACGCTTTTTCGCGTCTTGGGCGCGAACAGACCACGGGTTTCCGCGTAACCTTTTCCTGGATCGCGAGTATAAGCCAAAGATGAGGAACCTCCGTCGACGAGCGGCCGCGCCGTTGAACGCTCCGCTCTCACCAGAAACGCAGGTGGCTTGAATGCTGAATCCAGTGACGACTTTTCGCTACGCGTTGCGGCAGTTCCGGCTGTCGCCGGTGTTTACGTCCTCGGCCGTGCTAACGCTGGCGCTGGGGATTGGCGGGACCACGGCGATCTGCGCGCTGATCCACACGGTGATGCTGCGCTCGCTGCCGGTTGCGGACCCGGCGCTTCTCTATCGTATCGGCGACGGCGACAACTGCTGCGTGGAGAGCGGGCCGCAGGACCGCTGGGGGATGTTTTCGTTTCCGCTTTACGAACGCCTGAAAGCGGAGACGCCGGAATTCGAGGAGGTGGCCGCGTTCCAGGCCGGCGGGAACCGGTTGGGCGTACGGCGTGAAAGAGCGGGCGTGGCCGCCAAGCCGTTGCGCACCGAGTATGTGACCGGCAACTACTTCGCGACGCTGGGGGTGAGGGCGTTCGGCGGCCGCGTGTTTACTTCGGACGACGACACACCGTCCGCCCATCCGGCGGTGGTGATGGCCTATCACACGTGGCAGGCCGCCTATGGCGCCGATCCATCCGTGGTGGGCGCCACCTTGGTGGTGGAAGGACATCCTTTCACCGTGATCGGCGTGACGCCGCCGGGGTTTTTCGGCGAGACGCTGCGCGCCGATCCGCCCGACCTGTGGATCCCGGTGCACCAGGAGCCCACGATCTCGGGCGAAGCCGAGCTGTTGCGGCAATCGGCGGGGGCGTGGCTGCGGGTCATCGGCCGACTGCGTCCGGGCGCTTCCACGGCGGGCATGGCGCCGCGGCTGACCGGGATTCTGCGCGGCTGGCTCCAGCGCGATTCCGGGTACCCCTCGAACTGGATGCCCGATGTGATCCGCGTGCTTCCCAAGCAGGTGATCAACGTGGTTCCGGCAGGCGCGGGGGTGGCGGAGATGAAGGAAGAGTACGGCCACAGCCTCCGGTTGCTGCTGGCGGTCTGCGTGATGGTGCTGTTGATCGCGTCGAGCAACGTGGCGAACCTGCTGCTGGCCCGCGCCGCGGCGCGACGGCGGCAAACGGCGCTGCGACTGGCGATCGGGGCGAGCCGGCGGCAGATCGTGGCCGAGGCGCTGGTGGAGAGCATCCTGCTGGCGACCGGCGGTTGCCTGGCCGGGCTGGCGGTCGCGGCGGCGGCGTCGCGGCTGCTGCTCGCCCTGGCGTTCCGCAACGCGCACTTTCTCCCTATCGGCATCCTGCCGTCGCCGGTCGTGCTTGCGTTCGCCCTGGCGCTGGCGGTGTTGACGGGAATCCTGTTCGGCGCTGCGCCGGCGTGGTTCGCCACGCGGACCGATCCGGTGGAAGCGCTGCGCGGATCCGGCCGCAGCACGGGCGAGCACGCGGGATTCACGCGCAAGGCGCTGCTGGTGGTGCAGGCCGCATTGTCGGTGGTGCTGGTGGCCGGCGCGACCATGCTGGGGCGCAGCCTCGACAAGCTGGAGCACCGCGATTTCGGATACGTGGCGCGGGGCCGCGTCGTAATCTCGATCAACAGCCCGTCGCGGACTTACACGCAGCCAAAGCTGGCCGCGCTCTACCGCCAGATCGAGGACGGCCTGGACCGGCTGCCGGGGGTGAAAGGCGCGGGCCTCGCGCTGTATAACCCGCTGACCAACAACTGGGGCGAGATGGTTCTGGTATCCGGGCACCCGGCGCCGAAGATCGGCGAGGACTCCGGCGCGTCGTGGGACCGGGTGAGCGCCGACTACCTGCAGAATTTCGGCATGACGGCGCTGCGCGGGCGGAACTTCACGCGCGCCGACAATGAAACGGCGGCGCCGGTGGCGATTGTCAACGAGGCGTTTGTGAAGCGCTTCTTCAAAGCCGGCGAAGATCCGCTGGGGCAGCATTTCGGCCTCGACCTGCCGCAGAACGACAGCACGTTCCGCATCGTGGGCGTGGTGCGGGACGCCAAGTTCGCGGGCTGGGGCCTGGCGCGGCCGGCGTGGCCGATGTTCTACGTGCCGCTGGCGCAATGGGTCGATTACAAAGACCAGATGATGGGAAGGGTGGAGACGGCGTCGCACTTCATCGGCGGCATGATGCTGGTGACGGATGCGCCGCCGGGCGCGCTGGAGCCGCAGTTGACGCGGGTGCTGGCAGAGGTCGACCCGGACCTGACAATCAACAGCGTGCGGGCGATGGAGCAGCAAATCGCGCTCGTCTTCAGCCAGGAGCGCGCCGTGGCCAGCCTGGCCGGGCTTTTCGGGGCGGTCGCCCTGCTGCTGGCCGCGGTGGGGATCTACGGCGTCACGGCGTACACGGTGGCGCAACGCACGAACGAGATCGGGATACGCATGGCGTTGGGGGCGAACCGGACGGAGGTGGTGCGGCACGTGCTGCGTGGAGCGTTTACGCGGGTGGCCCTCGGGCTGGGCCTGGGCCTGCCGCTCGCCGTGGGAGCCGGGCGCCTGATCTCGAACCAGCTATACGGCGTGTCCTTCTGGGACCCGATGGCGCTCGGTGTGGCGGCGGGCGCGCTGGCTCTCTGCGCGCTGGCGGCGGCGCTGGTTCCCGCCGCGGTCGCCGCATCGATTTCTCCGATGAACGCGCTGAGAGTCGAGTAACGGCAGCGCGGATCAGGCTTGCTTCATAATGACGAGCGACACCAGGCTGCGAAATGAGTCGCCGGGCAGGCTTCCATGCACGACCTGGCGCGGCTATTGCTGGACTGCGGGGGCCGGCTCTCCGGTGAGATCCTCGAGGGCGGCCGGGGGATTGTAATACAGAAGACGCTGGCAGCTTTCACAGGTGAGTATTTGGTCGCCGCGCTTGACGTCCTGGTAGTATTGCAGCCGCAGCGCCATGTTGCACCCCGTGCAGCGGCCGTCCACCGCCTCGGCAACGCCGATGCCGCGGCGCATTTTGCGGGCGCGCTCGTACTTCTGCACCGCCGCCGGCGCCATCTGGGGGACGATGGCGGCGCGCTCCTGCTGCAGTTCGGACGCGGCCTTGCGGTCGGCCGCGGTGCGTTCGCGGGCGGCGTTCTTTTCCCCTTCCACCTGCTGCTTTTCGGCACGGAGCGCGGCTTCGGCGGCTTTGACGTTCCGGTCGAGGGGTTCGGATTCGCCCATCAAATCCAGGATGCGGTCCTCCAGCTTGCGAATCTCTTTCTGGCAGTATTCGATCTCGGTCTGAAAGGCGCGGTACTGATCGTTGGTCTTGGCCTCGACCATCTGCCCTTTGAGTTTCGAAATCTTCTGTTCCCAGGTCTGGATTTCGTTTTCGCTCTGCTTGCGCTCCTTTTGATTGGCAGCCAGGGCGGCGCGGTCGGCCTCGAGCTTGCGCTCGTGCGACACCAGTTTCTTTTCGATGGTGGAAATATGGACAGGTAAAGCTGCGATCTCGCGCTGCAGCTCCGACAACCGGTTATCAATCTCCTGCAGGCGGATCGCCAGCTTCAGGTCTGCGAGCATGGCTAACCGCAGTGTAGCATGCGGCTTCGAGCGAACGGATTTCGGGAACTCTCAACGTGCGTGAAAGCACATAGAAGACGGCGGCGCCGAGCGCGATCGAGATCGCGAGATCGGCGAGGTGCGGCAGGCGATGGCCGGAGAGATGGGTGTGAATGGCGAGGCTCGAGAGGCGGCACACCACGCCCATCGCGATAGCCGCGAGCGCGATCTTGGCGGCGCTGGCCGCGAGGCGGCGCCCTTCGAGACCCGCGATGCGGCGGCGGAGCGCGAGGGCCAGCGCGACGGAACCCGCGAGCGCCACGAGAGAAGTCGCAAGCGCCAGCCCGGCGTGGCCCATCTTCGCGCCTTTCGCGAGGCCGATGGCGAGCGCGGCATTCAAGGCGATGGAAGCGAGGCTCACCGCCATCGGCGTCCAGGCATCGTCCAGCGCATAGAAGGCGGGCGCCAGCAGTTTGGTGGCGGCGTAGCCGGCGAGGCCGACGCTGTAGCACGCCAGCGCGAGCGCGGTCTGGCGCGTATCGTACGCGGTGAAGCGTCCGCCCTGATAGACCGCGCCGATCATGCTTTTTCCCAGCACGGCGAGGCCGACCGAGGCCGGAATGGTGAGCAGCAGCGCCATGCGCAGGGACGCCGCGAGCGTGGCTCGAAACTCATCGAGGCGGCCGAGCGCGGCGCTGCGCGAGATGGCCGGCAGCGTGGCACTGGCCAGGGCCGCTCCGAACAGGCCGAGCGGGAACTGGAGGAAACGGAACGCGTAGCCGAGCCAGCTCACCGGACCGTTCAAGGTGCGGCCGGCCGCGTCGGTGAGGCCGGAGGCCAGGTTCCCGTTGACGATGGCGTTGATTTGGAACGCGGCGTTGCCGATCACGGCGGGCAGCATGAGGCGCGCGATACGGCGCAGGCCCGGGTTGCGAAAATCGATGCGCGGCCGGAGAGAGACGCCGGTGCGGAGGAGGCTCGGCATCTGCCAGCCCAGTTGCAGCGCGCCGCCGATGACCACGCCGGCGGCCATGGAGAGGATCATGCCGTGCGGCCAGCGCTTTCCGATGGTGAGGCCGAGCGCGAGGCCGCTCAGAATGGAGCCGATGTTGAAGCACGCGGAGGCGAGCGCGGGCACGCCGAAGCGGCCGCGTGCGTTGAGGATGGCCATCGCCTCGGCCGCGAGAGCCACCAGCAGCAGGAAGGGAAACATGACACGCGTGAGCAGCACGGCGAGGGCGAACTTGCCGGGCACGCGCGCGAACCCCGGTGCGAGGAGTTCGACGAGCTGCGGGCTGAAAATCATGCCGGCGAGGCAGGCGGCGCCCGCGGCGAGAGTGAGCGCCGTGGCCACGACGGACGCCAATTCGGCCGCCTGCCGCTCGGTACCGGTGGCGAGCGCGTCGGTGAAGGTGGGGACGAAAGCGGAAGAGAGGGCTCCTTCGGCAAACAGGTTACGCGAGAGGTTGGGAATGCGAACGGCGGTGAGGAAGGCGTCGTAGACAGCGCCGGCGCCGAACAGGCGGGCGAGGGCCACTTCGCGCACGAGACCGGTGAGGCGGCTCAACAGCGTGGCGGCGGAAACGACGCCGGCCGAACGGAGCAGGCGGTGCTCGGCCGCGGCCTGGCTGTGCTTCATTCGACGCGCCGGATCTCGACCTGGCGGTAGATGTCTTCGGTCTGCGAGCGTCCGGCAAAACTCATGCCGGGCAAGCGCGCCGACGCGGTGCCGGCGGCGACGCCCCAGCGCAGCGCTTCGGCCGGGTTCTGGCCGCGGCTCATCGACCAGGTGAAGACGGCCGAGAGCGCGTCGCCGGCGCCAATGGGACAGACAGCGTCGACGCGCGGCGGCAGAGCTTCGACGAGCCCATCGCCGAAGGCGCCGACCGCTCCGCGGCTGCCGAGCGAAAGCACGACGCTTTCCGGCCCCATGGCGCGGAGCTGGGCGGCCGCTTCGAGCGAATGGGCGCGGGTGAGAATGGCGCGGCCGAGCAGGCGCTCGGCCTCCTGCTGGTTGGGCGTGACGACGGTGGGCCGCGCCTCGATGCCTTCGCGCAAGGCGTCGCCGCCGGCGTGCAGGAGGGTTTTGACGCGCTTGTGCCGCGCGAGGCCGATCATCTTGGCGTAGAAAGAGGCGGGCACGCCGGGCGGCGTGCTGCCGGCGAGCATGAGCCATTCGGCGCCATCGAGCGCCGTGCGCACCGCGCGTTCGACGCGCACAACTTCCTTCTCGGTCAACTCAGGTCCCACTTCGTTCAGATTGACGGTGAGCCCCTGCTTGTCGGTGATAGTGAGGTTGGTGCGGACCGGGTTTTTCACCGGCACGACCACGATGGGGAAGCCGCAGCCTTCGAGCAGGTGCTCCAACC
>Ga0335078_10010541_pt1 | contig 13692 bp, 10 predicted proteins | sample Lox_Sample_32_FD_206711 | JGI IMG/M metagenome (GOLD analysis project Ga0335078, IMG submission 206711) | Soil microbial communities from Loxahatchee National Wildlife Refuge, Florida, United States - Lox_Sample_3.2 | ecosystem: Environmental > Terrestrial > Soil > Wetlands | place: USA...
CGCGAGCAGGAACTCCCAGGGGTAGATGCCCGTGTCGTGGCCGTCGCTCCACGCGAAGTGCACGGCGTACGCACCGACGAGGTGGAGCGACAGCGCGCGCACGTCCTCCGGCACCACCGTGGGGTCGAGGAGCTGCCGGCCGCTGATCTCGTCGCGGCAACTGGCGCACTGGCAGGCCAGGCGCAGGTCCCGCGCCCCGTAGACGCCGGCATGCCCGGCGTCGTCCCACTCGATCTCGATGGCGCGGCCGTCGTCGAGCCGGCGGATGAGGTGCGGAATCGGGAGCCGCTTCACCGCTGCAACTCCGTGCGTCCGCGCGCCTGTGCGTCTGAGCGTCTCTCTACCAGCGGCCCCAGCACGCGCCACACGTTCTCGGCCACGACCCGGTCTCCGGCCGCCGTGGGGTGGATGCCGTCCGCCTGATTGAGCGAATCCACGCCGCCCACGCCGGCGAGCAGGAAAGGAATCAACGGGAGGTGCTCCTTCGCCGCGAGGTCCGGGAACAGCGCGCGGAACCGGGCCGCATAGCGCGGCCCGAGGTTGGGCGCGGCCTCCATACCGGCCAGCACGATCGTCACGCCGGGGTCCATTTCGCGCGCGCGCCGCACGATCGCCGCGAGGTTCGCCCGGGTCGAGTCCAGGTCCATGCCGCGGAGCATGTCGTTGGCGCCAGTCTCCACCACGAGCACGGCGGGCCGGTCGGCGAGCACCCAGTCGAGCCTCCGCAGCGCTCCCGCGCTGGTCTCCCCGCTCACGCCCGCGTTCACCGCGCGCCACGGCAGTTCGAGGCTGTCGAGCCTGCGCTGGACGACGGCCGGATACGCCTCGTCCGGGTCGAGCCCGAGGCCGGCGGTCAGGCTCGTGCCGAGGAAGACGACGAGGCGGGTGCCGGGCGCCCGGTGTCCGGTGTCCGGGCGAGCGGTCGACGCGCGAGCGACCGTGTCGCGAGCAGCCCCGGCACGCGGCACCTGATCCCGGTCACCCGTGCTCCGGCACGACGCCAGTAGGCTCACTGCCGCGCCCACGGCTATCATTCGCCCCATGCTCATCGCCCGCGACCTCACCAAGACCTATTCGAGCGGCGGCCGCCCGCTCACGGTGCTCAAGGAAGTTACCCTCGAAGTCGAGGCCGGAGGATTCCTGGCCATCGTCGGCCCTTCGGGCTGCGGCAAGACGACGCTGCTCGGCCTCCTGGCCGGGCTCGACACGCCGACCCGCGGGAGCGTGCTGCTCGACGGCAGCGACCTTTCGGCCCTCTCCGAGGACGGCCGCGCGCGGGTCAGGGGCGAGAAGGTCGGTTTCGTCTTCCAGACCTTCCAGCTCATCCCGACGCTCACGGCGCTGGAGAACGTGCAGGTTCCGCTGGAGCTGACGGAAGGGCGCACGGGCGCACGGACGCACGGACGCACGGGCTACCGGGACATCGTGGAGCGCTCGCGGGTGCTGCTGGCGCGCGTCGGGCTCGAGGGCCGAGAGCACCACTACCCCGCGCAGCTCTCGGGCGGCGAGCAGCAGCGCGTCGCCATCGCCCGCGCGTTCGTCAACCGCCCGGTGATCCTGTTCGCCGACGAGCCGACGGGCAACCTCGATCCGGACACGGGCGCGCGGATCATCGACCTGCTCGACGCGCTGAACCGCGAGTCGGGCACCACGATCGTGCTGGCCACGCACGACGCCGACCTCGCCGCCCGCGCCAAGCGCATTCTGCGGCTGGCCAACGGCGCCGTGGCGCCGGACGCCGGCCGGCCGTGAACCGCGCGGCGAGCGTCTTCCGCCTGTCGTGGCGCGAGACTCGCGCGTCGCGGCGCCGCCTGCTGCTCTTCGGCGCCGCGATCTCGATCGGCGTGGCCACGCTCGTCGCCATCCGGTCGTTCACCGCCGACGTCGAGGCCGCCGTGCACCGCCAGGCGCGCGAGCTGCTGGGCGCCGACCTGCTCTTGACCAGCAACCGGCCGTTCACCGCGCCGGTCGAGGCGCTGCTCGACTCCCTCGGCCGCCAGGGCGTGCAGGTGGGGCGCCGCACTCTGCTCAACTCGATGGCCTACGTGCGCCACAGCGACGCGACGCGCCTGGTGGACCTGCGGGCGGTGGGCGGCGGGTTCCCCTTCTACGGCCGGGTCGAGACCGTCCCGGCGGGCGCCTGGCGCGCGCTCGACAGCTCCGACGCCGCCGTCGTGGATACGAGCCTGCTGGTCGAGCTGCGCGCGGCGATCGGCGACACGCTCGAGCTGGGACGGCGCAGCTTCCGCATCGCCGGCGTCGCGACCGAGGTGCCCGGCCGGCTCTCGGGCGGGCTCGGCGAGCTGCTGCCGCAGGTCTACATCCCCGTGCGGGACGTGGCGGGCACGGGCCTCGTGGTGTTCGGCAGCCGGGCGACGTACCAGGCGCTGCTCAAGGTCGACGGCGAGAGCGCGGCGCGGCACATCGAGGCGGTGCACCGGCGGCTGTTCGAACAGGAGGCCGTCCGCACCCGCACCGCGGGCGACGCCGAGGCCGGCCTCACCAACTCGCTGGACCAGCTCTCGAGCTTCCTCCAGTTCGTCGGGCTGATCGCCCTGCTGCTCGGCGGCATCGGGGTGGCGAGCGGCATCGGCGCCTTCGTCGCCGGCAAGCTCGACACGATCGCGGTGCTGCGGTGCCTCGGCGCCGAGCGCCCCTTCGTCTTCGTGGTGTACCTCCTGCAGGCCGCCGCGCTCGGGCTCGTCGCCGCGGCGGCGGGCGCCGTCCTCGGCGTCGCGGTCCAGTTCCTCCTGCCCTCGGTCCTCAGGGGCGTGCTGCCGCTCGACGTCGCGGTCTCCGTGGAGCCGGGCGCGATCGTCGCGGGCCTCGTGATCGGCGTCGTGGTGGCCGTCCTCTTCGCCCTTCGCCCGCTGCTCGAGGTGCGGCTCGTCTCGCCACTGCAGGCGCTGCGTCGCCCGTTCGAGGACGAAGCCGTCCGCCCGCCGCGCGACCCGTGGCGCCTGGCGGCCTTCGGCGCGCTCGCCGTCGGCGTCTTCGCGCTGGCGATGAACCAGGCCGACCGCCCGGCCGTGGGGCTGGGCTTCGCCGCCGCCATCGGCGCCGCGATCGGCGTGCTCGCGCTGGCCGCCCGCGTCGCCACGTGGCTCGCGCGCCGGACCATCCGCCTCGGCGCCCGCGGCGCCCGCTGGCCATACGTCGTGCGCCAGGGCATCGCGAACCTGTACCGCCCGCGCAACCAGACGCGCGCCGTGATCGTCGCGCTGGGCTTCGGCGTCGCGCTCCTCGCGACGCTGTACATCGTCCAGGCGAACCTGCTCGGCCAGGTGCAGTTCACGACCCTGGCCACGCCCGGCCAGCCGAACCTCGTGTTCGTGGACATCCAGCCCGATCAGGAGGCCGGCGTCGAGAGCCTGCTCGCGGCGAGCGGCCACCCCGCGCTCGAGCGCGTCCCGATCGTGCCGATGCGCATCGCCGCCATCAACGGCAAGGCGCCCGCCGAGCTGCTCAAGGACCCGCGCGCGCGGCCGCCGTCGCCCTGGATGCTGCGGCGCGAGTTCCGCTCGACCTTCCGCGACACCGCCACGAGCAGCGAGCGGATCGTCGCGGGCGCCTGGTGGCACGGAACCGGCGCCGGGCCGCCGTATCCGGTCTCGCTGAGCACCGAGCTGGCCCAGGACCTGCACGTCGGCGTGGGCGACCGGATCGACTGGTCGGTCCAGGGCGTCACGGTGCCGACGACGGTGGTGGCGCTGCGCACGGTCCAGTGGGCGCGCTTCGAGCCGAACTTCTTCGCCGTCTTCAGCTCGGCCGCGCTCGCCACGGCGCCGCGCTCGAGCGTGATGCTCGCGCGCGTCGAGGACGCGGCCGGGCGCTCACGCCTGCAGCGCGCCGTCTCGGAGCGTTACGCGAACGTCACCAGCTTCGACGTGGCGCTGGTGCAGTCCACCGTGGAGCGGATCCTGCGGCGCGTGGCCCTCGCCATCCGCTTCATGGCGGCGTTCAGCCTCGCGACGGGCGCGCTCGTCCTCCTCGGCGCCGTGGCGGCCGGCCGGCTCGAGCGGATCCGCGAGGGCGCACTCCTCAAGGCGCTGGGGGCGACGCGCCGCCAGCTCTCCCGCATCCTGCTCGCGGAGTACGTGGCCCTGGGGCTTCTCGCCGGACTCGTGGGGATCGGCCTCTCGGTGGGCGGCGCCTGGGCGATGATGCGATTCGTCTTCAACCTGGGCTTCCGGCTGCCGGCTGTGCCGCTCGTGGCCGTCCTCGCCGTGACCGCCGTGCTGGTGGCCGCCGTCGGACTCGCGGCGAGCCGCGAAGTGTTCCGGAGGACTGCGGTGGAGGTGCTGCGAGATGCCTAAGGACGGGGTGCAGGGTGTGAAACGGGTGTAGGGTGTAGTGGTCGCCACCCCCCTACACGCTACACCCTTCACCCACTCGCCCTATTTCACCAAGCCTGGGAAGACATAGTACTCCTGCCCCGAATCGTCGCTGTCGGCCTCGATGTAGCCCGCGACCGCCATGTGCCTGAGCTGCTTGTCCACTTCCTTGAACCCGCGGCCCGTGAAGGCGACGCCCTCAGCCACGGTCAAGCGGCCGCCGTGCTCCGAGGCCGCCTGGACCAGCGCGACCTGGAACTCCTCGCTGGTGCGCGGAAGCCGCCGGGTCACGGGGACGCCGCCACCGGCGAGCGCGGCTCGCCCCATGGACTCGACCAGCAGCCGGTTGTTCGTGTCCTCGACCATGCCCGGGATCGTGAACAGGTCGATGAACTGGCCGATGCCGGCCAGGCCGAACGTGAACAGCCACAGGAAGCCGGTGGCGTACTTCCCGTTGTAGATGCGGTGCAGCCCGCACATCCCGAGGAAGACGCCGCACCACAGCAGATAGGCGACCGTCTTGTCCTTCATCGTGCTGACAAGCTACGCCTCGCCCGGTGAATTGTCTGCCCCCAGGCCGCCCGTTCCGCTCGCTCAGCCGGCTTCGGAGCCGCGCTCCTCGCCCCACCGACGGAACAGCTTGTACGCCATGTAGACGAGCCCGCCGATCAGGGCGATCTTCAGCGCGAACATCACCGCGCCGAACACCAGGCCCAGCAGAGGCAGCAGCAGCAGACCCAGCAGCTTGAGCGCCAGGAAGCCCACCACGGCGCCCCCGGCCAGCATTCCCACGGCACGCAACATCGTCGAGCCCCCCTGCGGGACGGCACGCCCCGCCGGGATTCCCTACGAGAGCTGCCGGCGATTGGTTGCGGAGGCCGGCCAGGGCGCCGGCCCGGCGCCCTAGCCGTCCCCGGGGAAGCCACCTAGAACGCCATTCTGAGGCTCAGGCCGAACACCGATCCGACGACATCCTGCCGCCCGTTGTCGAGTGGGACGCGAATGTCCACGCCGGGCTCCACGCGGCCGAGGTTCAGGTGCAGCGAGGCCACGAACTGATCCATCAGCCGGTTGTCGACGTCCTCGGTGACGATCATGCGGCCGGTGAGACCGGCGAAGATCTCGACCCCCTTCGAGGCCGCCCCCACCTGAAAGGCATAGACGCCGTACAACTCCGCGTGCCCCATGTCGCTCTTCGTGGGGATGTCGACCAGCGGGCCGACACGAAGCCGGACGCGGAACCCGGTGTCGCCGCCGCTCCGGCCGTTCAGGAAGGCCGAGACTGCGGCCACGTCGGGCATGAAGGCCTCCACCCGATCCAGGTCGTTCGAGAGCCCGACCAACGCCGAGGCCGGCTTGCTCTCGGACATGATGGGCAAGCGCACGCCGAACTCTCCGAACCAGTTGCCCCCGCGCTGGCCCCCTTCGACGCCGACGTACGGGTTGCCGATTGCGAAATCGGACATCGACTCATAACCGAAGTCACCGCTGTACGAGAAGCTCCCGTTGGCAGCGGGAAGCTCCAGCACGAGCGCCGTCCTGGTCCACACCGGAATCCGCGCCGTCAGGAAGTAGACGGCCGAGGTGGACGATTGCGTCGCCCCGAGGTCCGGCTCGGAGAAGTGCACGTGCGACACTTCGAGGGCGACGCTCCCACCGTGGGTCGGGCCCAGCCACATCTCCTGCGCCGCCGCGGGGCCGCTCAAGCCGATGACCCCGATCACGGCCGACGCCAGTGCGCGACCGATCGTCCACTTCATGTGCGCCTCACAGTGAAGGTCGAGGCGCACCCTACCGGCAGCCCGTCAAGCCCGCGTCAAGCAGCCGGGGCTCGAAACGCCGGAGGGCGCGCCCCGCGGCGCGCCCTCCCGTGCATCTGTGCCTCTTTGCGTCTGTGCGCCTGTCTAGCGCGGCCAGAGCCAGCCGAACGTTCCCGCCGTCAGGCAGCCCAGGATCAAGGCCGACACCAGGCCCTTGCACACGCTCTTCCACGTGCGCCCGAACCACACTGCCTCCGGCACCAGGGCGAAGCCGTGCGCGACGAACGCGACCGGGCCCACGATCTGGAACACCCTGAGGTAGTCCGTGCCGCTCGACAGCGCGTGGCTGGCCACGTAGCCCGCGAACACGCCCACCACGAGGTAGAAGATGAACATCTGGAACAGGCTCGACCCCATGCTGAACTTGCCCGGCTTCTTGAGCAGCAGGAGGCCGACCGGCCCCTCCTCCATCTTCTTCGCGGCCAGATCCGCGCCCTGCCCCATCATGTGCGGGAACACGTACTGCCCGGGCACGGCCAGGTTCAGCTTCCTCACCGCCTCGCGCAGGTTGTCCTCGCCCTCGATCCGCCTCCACTCGACGTTTTCGTACTTGAGGGCCATCCAGATCAGCGAGCTTCCGATCAACACGATCACCGCCGACAGCACAATCGGCAGCCACAGCATCGGCAACGTCACGTCGTGCATGGACCTCTCCGGGTGCGGGGAAAGCGGACTGGGGGTGTAGGAATAGGCACCAAAAGGCAATGCTCCGCGCCGTTGCGCAAGCCCCGGGACGAAGGCCAAGTTGGGGCCGCCCGAACAGCCGGGGAGAGAGCGTGGAACCGCGTGTCTGGCATAGCCATTACGACCAAACCGTACCGCCGAGCCTCGTCTACGAGCCGCTGGTGCTGCCGGAGCGGCTGGAGCGCTCGGCCGCCGCCTATCCGGACGCCACGGCCATCCTCTTCCTCGGCTCTCGCTTGACCTACGCGCAGCTCAAGGACCAGGTGGACCGGCTGGCCACGGCGCTCTCGGCGCTGGGCGTCCGCAAGGGGACCAGGGTGGCGATCCACCTGCCGAACCTGCCGCAGACGGTGATCGCGTACTACGCCACGCTGAGCCTCGGCGGCCAGGTGGTGATGACGAACCCCCTGTACGTCGAGCGCGAGCTCGAGCACCAGTGGGGCGACGCGGAGTGCGAAGTGGCCATCACGGCCGATTTCCTCTACGCCACGCGCCTGCGCCACATCCGCGGCCGCCTGCCGGTCAAGCAGTACGTGATCGCGTCCATCCCGGAATACCTGCCCTTCCCGCTCCGCCTGCTCGCCCCGCTGAAGCTGCGGCGGATGAAGCCGCCCGCCATCGCGCGCGTGGCGAGCGCGCCCGGGGTGCACTTCTTCCGCGAGCTGATCGACGCCACCGAGCCGGACCCGCCCCCGGTGGAGATCGGCATGGACGACGTCGCGGCCTTGCAGTACACGGGCGGGACGACGGGCATCTCGAAGGGCGCGATGCTCAGCCACCGCAACCTCTCGGTCAACGTGCAGCAGAGCATCACGTGGCTGCACTGCGCGCACGCGTCGGAGGTGATCCTGTCGGCGCTGCCGCTCTTCCACGTGTTCGGGATGACGGTGTGCATGAACTTCCCGGTGGGCGCCGCGGCCGCGATGGTGCTGCTGCCGAACCCGCGCGACATCCCGGAGCTGGTCAAGGCCGTGGTCAAGCACCGCGTCACGCTGTTCATGGGCGTGCCGGCGATGTTCCAGGCGATCAACCAGTTCCCGGGCATCGAGCACAAGGACATCCGGTGCGTGAAGATGTGCTTCTGCGGCAGTGCGCCCCTGCCCGTTCACGTCCTGGAGCGGTTCGAGGCGCTCACGGGCAGCCACATCATCGAGGGCTTCGGTCTCACGGAGACATCGCCGGTGACGCACGTCCATCCGGCGGAGGGGCTGCGCAAGCCGGGGAGCATCGGGATCCCGTTCCCCGACACCGACTCCAAGGTGGTGGACATCGAGACCGGCACGCGGGAGCTGCCCACGGGCGAGGCGGGCGAGCTGCTGATCAAGGGACCGCAGGTGATGTCGGGCTACTGGAACATGCCGAACGAGACGGCGCTCGTCCTCCGGAACGGGTGGCTCCACACCGGCGACCTCGCCACCATCGACGCGGACGGCTACCACTACATCGTCGGCCGCAAGAAGGACATGATCCTGGCCTCCGGCTACAACGTCTACCCGGACGAGGTGGACGGCGTGCTGGGCCGGCACCCGGCCGTGCTCGAGGCGGCCACGATCGGCGTGCCCGATCCCAAGCGCGGGGAGAGCATCAAGTCGTTCATCGTGCTGAAGCCGGGCGAGCACGCGACGGCGGAGCAGATCATCGCTTACTGCCGCAGCAACCTGGCGGCGTACAAGGTCCCGCGCATCATCGAGTTCCGGGAGAGCCTGCCGAAGAGCGGGATCCTCAAGATCCTGCGCACGGAGCTGCGCGAGGCCGAGCGCGCGAAGGCGGCCGCCGCCGCGTCCTAGCGGCCCGCGTTCCTCCGGCACGGCGGCTGGCCGGGCTCCCGGCCGCCGCGCCGGCGCGTCCTTGCCCGCCGCGAGCCGACCGGCTTTCGTTCGTCCGTGCCCATCCACGATACGCTGCGCCGCCCGCTCCGCAGTCTGCGGGTGTCGCTGACCGACCGCTGCAACCTCCGCTGCCGCTACTGCATGCCGGAGGAGGAGTACGTCTGGCTGCCGCGCGCCTCCATCCTGACGTTCGAGGAGATCGCGCGGCTGGCCGGCGTCTTCGCTCGCCTCGGCGTGACCAAGGTACGGCTCACGGGCGGCGAGCCGCTCCTGCGGCACGACGTACCCACGGTGGTGGCCCTGCTCGCGGCGACGCCCGGCGTCGCCGACCTGGCCCTCACGACCAACGGGATGGTGCTCGCCGCGCAGGCGGAGGCGCTGCGCCGCGCCGGCCTCGGCCGGCTCACGGTGAGCCTGGACACCCTGCAGCCCGGGCGCTTCGAGGCGTACACGCGCAGCACGCGGCACGCCGACGTGCTCGCGGGCATCGCGGCCGCGAGGGCGGCCGGCTTCGAGCACCTGAAGCTCAATACGGTCGTGGTGCGCGGCTACAACGACGACGAGCTCGCGGACCTGATCGAGTACGGCCGCACGGTCGGGGCCGAGGTGCGGTTCATCGAGTACATGGACGTGGGAGGAGCGACGCACTGGTCGCCCGACCAGGTCGTGTCACGCCAGGCGATGCTCGACGCCCTGGCGCAGCGGTATGGCCGCGTCGAGCCGCTCGCCGATCCCGCCGCGGGCGCCGCGCCGGCCGAGCGCTTCGCCCTCCCCGACGGCACGACGTTCGGCATCATCGCGTCCACGACGGCGCCGTTCTGCCGCGCGTGCGACCGCAGCCGGCTCACCGCCGACGGCACCTGGTACCTGTGCCTCTACGCCGAGCGCGGCATCAGCCTGCGGGAGGCGTTGCGGAACGGCGCCACGGACGAGGAGCTGCTCCAGACCATCGCCGACGCCTGGCGCGGCCGGCGCGATCGCGGCGCCGAGGAGCGGCTGCGGGTCGCCGAGCGTGGCGCGCTGTACCCGGTCGAGAAGCTGCGGCAGGATCCGCACCGGGAGATGCACACACGAGGAGGTTAGGCCACGGGGAGGTGATGAAGAGATGAAGGTGATGATGTGATGAGGTGATGGGTCCGCGGACCATCATCACTTGATCACCGTCATCGCCTTCATCACCTCCTCACCTCCCCGTCAGCGCTTCCATCACGATCCTGTTCTGCTCTGCCACGTGCGCCGCAGGATACCCTTCCGCCGAGCTGGCCCGCTCCGGCCGCCCGACGTAGCGCAGCCGCACGTCCCCCTCCGGCCCTCGCGGCGCCAGGTCCCGCAGGTGGTGCGCGATGTACCGCCAGGGGCCCTTGTTCCGCGGCTCCTCCTGCATCCACACCAGCTCCTGCACGCGCGGGTACGACGCCACGAGCCGCACGAGGTCGTCCTTGGGCAGCGGGTAGAGCAGCTCCACCCGGGCCAGGGCGACCCGCGCCGCGGCCGCGCGCGCCGGGGACCCGGCCGCGTCGTAGTAGACCTTGCCGCTGCACAGCACCAGCCGCTCGATCTCCTCGCGCCGCGACGCGGTGGCGGGATCGTCGAGCACCTGCCGGAAGCAGCCGTCCGCCAGGCTCTCGACCGGCGAGAGGGCCAGCGGGTGCCGCAGCAGGCTCTTCGGCGTCATCACCACCAGCGGCCGCTGGTCCTCGAGCGTGGCCTGGCGCCGCAGCAGGTGGAAGTACTGCGCCGGCGTGGTGGGGTTCGCCACGCGGATGTTCTGCTGCCCCGAGAGCTGGAGGAACCGCTCCAGCCGCGCGCTCGAGTGCTCCGGCCCCTGGCCCTCGTAGCCGTGCGGCAGGAGCAGCACGAGCCGCGAACGCTCCGACCACTTCACGCGGCTGGAGACGATGAACTGGTCGATGATGACCTGCGCCCCGTTTGCGAAGTCGCCGAACTGGGCCTCCCACAGCACGAGCGCCTCCGGCACCTCCGCGCTGTAGCCGTACTCGAAGCCCAGCGCCGCCAGCTCCGAGAGCGGGCTGTTGTGCAGCTCGAAGGGCGCCTGCGCGCCGGGCAGGTGCTGGATCGGGGCGTATCGCTCGCCGGTCTTCACGTCGTGGAGCACCAGGTGCCGCTGGCTGAAGGTGCCGCGCTCGGTGTCCTGGCCCGTGAGCCGGATCGGGACGCCCTCCATCAGCAGCGAGGCAAACGCCAGCGCCTCGGCCTGCGCCCACTCCAGTCCGTGGCCCTCGGCGATGGCCTTGCGGCGCCGCTCCAGCTGGCGCTGCAGCTTGGGGTGCACCGCGAACCCTTCCGGCCACGTGTGCAGCTGCCCGTCCAGGACCGCGAGCATCTCCTCGCCGACCGCGGTGCCGGGCTCGCATTCGTCCGACGACGCCGGCGCCAGCTCGGTCCCCGCGGAGACGCGCGGGCTCGTGCCGATGGTCTCGAAGCCGCTCCCCGAGCGCTTGGAGAGGCTCGCCTTGACCGCCTGCTGGACCCTGGCGAGGCGCTCGTACGCCGCCTGGGCCTCGGCGTCGGCCTGTTCCTTGGCGAGCGTGCCCTCGGCCGCGAGTTTGGCGGCCCACTGCTCGCGCACCGTGGGCAGCGCCGCGATGCGCTCGTACATCTGGGGCTGCGTGTAGGCCGGCTCGTCCGCCTCGTTGTGCCCGTGCCGCCGGTAGCCCACCAGGTCGATCAGCACGTCGCCGTGGAACCGCTCCCGGTACGCCATCGCGAGCCGCACGGCCGCCAGGCAGGCCTCGGGGTCGTCGGCGTTCACGTGGACGATCGGGTGGTCGAAGCCCTTCGCCAGGTCGCTGGCGTACGCGGTGGACCGCGCCTCCGCGGGATCGGTGGTGAAGCCCAGCTGGTTGTTGGTGATGATGTGGATCGTGCCGCCCGTCGCGTAGCCCGCCAGGCGCGCCAGGTTCATCGTCTCCGCCACGACGCCCTCGCCGGCGAACGCGGCGTCGCCGTGGATCAGCACCGGGAGGGCCACGGACGGATCGTGGTGCGGCACGCTGCCGCGACGCTCCGTCTGCAGCGCGCGGGCCCGGCCCTCGACCACCGGGTTCACGCTCTCGAGGTGGCTCGGATTGGCCGACAGCTCCACGACGAGGGACTTGCCCGACCGCGTGAGGTACGAGCCGGTCGCGCCGAGGTGGTACTTCACGTCGCCCGTCGCACCGTCCGCCTCGCCGATCTGCCCGCCCTCGAACTCGGCGATCACCGACTCGTACGGCATGCCGACGATGTGCGCGAGGACATTGAGGCGCCCCCGGTGCGCCATGCCGATCACGACCTCGCGGGCGCCCGCCTGTGCGGCGAGGTCGGCCACGAGGTCCAGCATCGGCACGAGCATGTCCACGCCCTCGATCGAGAACCGCTTCTGACCCAGGTAGGCGCGGCCCAGGAAGCGCTCCAGCGTCTCGACCTGCGTGAGCCGCGCGTGCAGCCGGCGCCGCTCGTCGGCCGTGAGCGGCTGCAGGTGCGCCCCGGTCTCGATCGTGCGCCGGAGCCACACCCGCTCCTCGTGATTGGTGATGTGCTCCTTCTCGTAGGCGATCGTGCCGCAGTAGGTCGCCCGCAGGTGCGGCAGCGCGTCGGCGAACGTCTCGCCCGGCACGGCGATGCGCAGCACGGCCGCGGGCACGCGGCGCATCATCTCCTCGGTGAGCCCGATGGACGCCGGATCGTAGGCCGGATCGCCGACCGGCGTCGAGCCCAGTGGATCGAGCCGCGCCCCGAGGTGGCCATGCGTGCGGAACGCCTTCACCACCGAGGCCGCGTGCGCCACGGCCTCCAGATCCGCGACCGACGGGACGCCGGTCGCAGGTGCCGCGGCAGGCGCGCCGCCCGGCGCCGCCGCGGCGGCTCCCGGCACTTCCGCCCCCGCGACGACGGCAGCTCCGCGGCCGGCGGCACCCTCCCAGCGCTCGCCGGCGGCCGCTTCCGGCACGCCGGCCCCCGCGGTCGCGATCTCGACGGCCGACAGTGGGGCGAGGCCGGCGACGCCGTCCTCGAACAGCGCCCGCCACGCCTCGTCCACCGACTGCGGATCGCGCAGGAATTGCTCGTACATCGCCTGCGCGTAGCCGGCGTTCATCGTGCGGAACAGATCTGACATTGAGAATGCAAGATAAACAGGGAGGAGGTGGACAGAGTAGTTGCGAGACGGCGAGTTGCGAGCGGTGGCGAGACGCGAGGGGCGAGTCGAGTGGTCAGCACTCCCCACTGGCCTCGCCCCTCACAGCTCATCACTCGCGACCGCTCGCAGCTTGGCGTCTCGCAACTGTTCCGAATTCTCCCTACTGCTTCCTGCCTTCTCCGAGGACCTTGCCGATGGTCACCACGTCCACCAGCCCGCGCGCCCCGTACAGCGCCGGCAGCACCTTTTCGGGAGGGAACCGGCGGCGCAGCTCGGCCACGCGATCGGTGCCCGCGCGGTAGGCCGGCAGGTACATCCGTCCGAGCAGCGGATGGCGGCCCCAGGCGCCGGAGAGCTTGTCGGCGCGCTCGGGCGAGCAGAGGTACTCGCGCCGCAGCACCTTCGCGACCTCTTCCTGGGGCAGGCCGTCGTGCCACGTCAGGTACGACGACTGGTTCTTGGCGTCGTCCTGCAGCAGCGCGAGCAGCACGCCCGCCTGCGTGTCCTCGTCCGGCAGCTGGTCGATCTCCGTGACCCCGTGCGCGATCAGGATGGCGTTGTTGGCGATGCCCTCCGACAGCGCGGCGTGGCGCGTGTTCATCGTGAGCATCGTGGCTTCGAGGCCCATCTTGCCGCGCACGTACATGTTCTGGCAGTAGGCGGTGGTGGTCACGTGCCCCGGCACGACCTCGTGGCTCACCAGCTGCTCGAACTCGGGCACCGAGATCTCCAGCGCCGCGTTGATCTCGTAGGTGGCCTCGTACTCGGGGCTCCCGTCGGGCCGGCGCCGGCGCCCGAGGTAGTTCATCGAGCCGGAGAACCACGCGTCCTTGATCGGCAGGAAGGCGATGTTGGCCCTCGGCACGGTGCGCAGCGCGGCCGGC
>Ga0335078_10010543_pt1 | contig 13691 bp, 11 predicted proteins | sample Lox_Sample_32_FD_206711 | JGI IMG/M metagenome (GOLD analysis project Ga0335078, IMG submission 206711) | Soil microbial communities from Loxahatchee National Wildlife Refuge, Florida, United States - Lox_Sample_3.2 | ecosystem: Environmental > Terrestrial > Soil > Wetlands | place: USA...
ACACGGGTCGCTCCGAGTCTCAGCAGGTGTGGACTGGCCGCGGCGCCGGCCGCTGGCCCACGACAGCCGCAGTCATGGCCGACCTGTTCGACCTCAGCCGCGAGCTGCGATTGGTGACCAGTGATCAGTGGTCAGTCACCAGCAAAAAAGCCGCGGCAGATTCCCTAAACCCTAGCCCCTATCCCCTAGCCCCTGCCTTCGGAGGTGCCGCGTGAAATTCGCCACTCGACTTCTAACTTTCGACCCCGCTCCCGGCGACCGCTTCACGCCCGCCAACACGCCCATCTATCAGACCGCGACCTTCCGCCAGGACGACGCAACCGAGTTCGGCGAATACGACTACTCGCGCAGCGGCAATCCCACCCGCGCCGTCGTCGAAAAACAGATCGCCTCGCTGGAAAGCGGCACGCGCGGCTTCTGCTTTGCCACTGGCCTCGCCGCCATCACCGCGGTCACGCGCCTGGTCGCGCCCGGCGAAGAGATCCTCGCCTGCGACGACCTCTACGGCGGCGCCTATCGCCTCTTCTCGCGCATCCTCGCCAAGCGCGGCATCAAGGTTCGCTACGTTGACTTCGGCAACCTCGACGCCGTCGCTGCGGCGATCACGCCGAACACCAAGCTCGTCTATCTCGAAACGCCAACCAACCCGCTGCTGCAGATCATCGACATCGCCGCCGCCGCCGGCATCGCACATCGCAACGGTTCGCTCCTTTGCGTCGACAACAGCACCATGTCGCCGTACCTTCAGCGCCCGCTCGAACTCGGCGCCGACATCGTTCTGCATTCCGCAACGAAATTTCTCTGCGGCCATAGCGACGTCATGGCCGGCGCGGTTGTCGTCAACGAGGAAGAGATCGGCAACGAGCTCTATCTCATCCAAAACGGAGAAGGCGCCGTGCTCTCGCCCTTCGACAGCTTCCTCTTGCTGCGCGGGTCGAAGACGCTGGCTCTCCGCCTTGACCGCCAGCAATCGAACACAAAGAGAATTGCCGAGCTGCTCACCGCCCATCCGGCGGTCGATCGCGTCTACTATCCCGGCCTTGCCGATGCCCAACAGCTCCGCGTACATCGCTCACAATCCTCAGGCAACGGCGCGGTCCTCAGCTTTGTCACCGGCGATCCTGAATTCTCGCGCGCGATCGTCGAAGCCACGAAGCTCTTCGCCATCACCGTCAGCTTCGGCGGCGTCAATTCAACGATCAGCCTGCCAAACTATATGTCGCACGCCAGCATTCCGGCGCACTTGCGGCAACAGAAGAGCATTCCTGCCGATCTGGTGCGAATTTCCGTCGGCATCGAAGATGTGGATGACCTGGTCGACGATCTTGGCCAGGCTTTCGAGTTCGCCGCGCGAGCGAGCGTTGAGTCGCGAGCAGTCGCCGCTGACTAGTTAGCTGACTGAGTTATCATTCGTTCGCCCAGATTTCTTGGGATGAACGCAAGCCGCTCCAAGAAAAGCTTCGGAGAGAACCGATGATGCTGGGGGCGTTAACATGAGTCCCGCTGCGCGGGATGGAAGATGATAGCCCACCGCTTCAGCGGTGGGTGCGTGCAATAAATAACTCGAGTGCCCCGGGCACGGCAGATCGCCGTCCGCGCCGCGCTGACGATCGAATGCGAACTCTCATTACCTTTACCTGCATCGTTTTCCTCGCCTCTTCGCTCTCTGCGCAGAACTGGAAACAGGTGCACCGCTCCGACGAAGCCAAGTGGGCGAAGAAGACCGGCCTCGATCCCACCATCATCCACAAACTCTGGCGCGACGCCTCGCATGATCCCGATGAAAAGGACGACGATTCCCGCATCGCCAACATCGACCTCGATGGCCTGGCCGAGCGCCACGATGTGCTGCTCGTCACCTACGCGGGCGAAAGGGTTTGTCTGGCGCTTACCGTCTTCCGTCAGTATTCGGAATTCAAGTTCTCGAAGGTGTGGTCGATCGATGAAGCGCCCGACAAGACCGCCTTTTGCGATACGCCTTTCGGCAGCGCCGTGGCCGAAGCGCTGAACGGGGCCGTGACCGTACGCGTTCCCAAGTCCGCAACCGACGGCGCAACCAACTACACGCTTTATGTCTACGAATGGAACGGAATAACCTACCGCCTGTCCGGACAGAAAGACATTCAGGCCAGGTAGCGCCAGAACACCGGGCTCCGTCTATTCCTTTTTCTCGCGGCCAGTTCCACCGCACGCAGGGCATGTTCCGGAGCCGGCACACTTCCTGCACTTCGGCTCGTCCTCATCCAGGTGGACGTTAACGCCGCTGCCAAAGCACTCGCGGCACCTGCCGTCACCGCCGCATTCGGAACATTTCTTTCTTCCGAACAACATTTACGTTCCAACATTGGGTGCCCCGTTCTGTCTTCCTGAGCGGAGCGAAGCGGAGTCGAAGGACCTGTTTTTCTCCACTCCCTTTTGGCTAGGGCGGGGCAGTTCGCTTATGGAGTAAGAGCTACTTCCTCGCCGAAATCCTGCGCTCGCGTTCAGCCCGCGACGCCTCACGACGCCGCAGCGCTCCTTCGTACCGCCGCTTCTCGTCTTCGGTCTCCGGAATCACCGGCGCGACCGCCAGCTTTCTCCCATGCCGGTCCACGGCCACAAATGTCAGATACGCCGTCGCCACCTTCTGCCGCGTACCCGAGATGTAGTTCTCCACCAGCACCTTCACGCCCACTTCCATCGACGTGTGAAACACGCGGTTCACCGCCGATTGCAGGATCACCATATCGCCCACATGCACCGGCACAAGGAAATCGATGTGATCCATCGACGCCGTCACAGCATACGAATGCGAGTGCCGATGCGCCGCCAGCGCTCCCGCCAGATCGATCCAGTGCATCAAACGCCCGCCCAGCAAGGCTCCCAGAGGATTGGTGTCGTTCGGCAGGACGAGCTCGATCATCTCCGACTTCGACTCGCTCACCGGCTTCGGTATCAAATTTCCGTCGTTCTCGTTCATAGCGATTCAGTTTCGAGTTTCAAGTTTCCAGTTTCGAGTCAGCCCGCCGCTCCATTTGCGCCTCGACATAGCACTCGGCCATGCGCTGCACGCACGGATTGTCATGATGCTGCAGCCACGTCCTGCTCGCTTTGTCGTACAACAACTCGCCGTGTCCGGCGGGCAAGTACGCTCGCTCGCAAACGAACAACACGTGGAGAATCCCATCGCGCTCTTCGCCCAGCACGAAGCGAACCGCATCCGCCGAACGCTCGACTGGCAGACGGCTGCACGCCTTCGCATAACCCATATTGCAGCCCGACTTTAACTCTTCGTCGCTCGGATGAACACCCTGGTGGCCAGGCGCGCAACATGTCCCAGTCCATCCCGCGCCCAGCGGAAGTCTTCGCGGAAACGGCCAAGCCGCCGCGAATCGGCGCTCCGGCATGAAGTAAGGACAGGCCACAACTTCCTCGCAATTACAAATCTAACTGCCAATTGTACTGGTGTAACAACCCCGCATCCACAGTTGATCTTGATTTCGATTCTTGGGTGGAGCACGCCTTCAGGCGTGCATTCAGAAAACCGAATTGGATTTCGGCTTTAGCCGCTGAGGTGACGCCTGCTGAGCTCCATCCCAACAAGCGCGGTCGCGCAACCCTTTTCCTGGTGAGCATCTCCATGCGATCATCGAACTGACGAGGCTAACCTTGCCCGACGAAACCCGTATCACCGCTCTCAAAGAGATTCTTGCCGCCAAGCCTGACGACGCCTTCGCCCGCTACGCCCTCGGCCTGGAGTTCTCCAGCTCCGGCGACACCGACGCAGCTCTCGCCGAGTTCAAGCTCCTCCTGGCCTCGCACCCTGACTATACCAACGGCTACTTCATGGCAGCGCAGACGCTTGCCCGGGCCGAGCGCACCGACGAAGCGCGCGCCATGCTGCAGCAGGGCATCGAGTGTGCCCGCCGCACCCGCAATCAACACGCCCTCGCTGAAATGGAAGGCATGCTCGACGAACTCGATCGCGGCTAAACCTCTCCTGCATTCCGAGTGCGATTCCGTTCAAATCCAGCTCCAATGGGTGATAATGGCGGCAGCATGTCACCACAGCTGTCCAGCTTCGGCATCGGCTGCGCGCGCCCGCGCAGAGCTCTTGCCGCGATTTTCGTTCTGCTGCTAGGGATGGCTACACCGGCCCATGCCCAGTCTGCCGCGAAGCTCCTGCTCGGCCAGGCAGAAGAAAAGGCAACTACGGCGCCAACAACTCTTCCGGCGCCTGCCCCTGCCGCTACACCGCCGCAGCCGGCAGCGATTCCGTTACCCGACGTCGCCACCCGTTCCGAAGATCTGAAGCGATTGCTGCGCGGCACCTCCGAAAAGCTTCCGACCGCTGACCAGCTCGCCGCGATCCAGTCCCAACTGGACCAACGCTCTGCTGAGTTGGCCGAGCAGCAGAAAGAAACCGACGCCCTTCTGGCTGCCACGCCCAACACACTAGAGCTTCGCGAGCAGGAAAATTTCTGGCGCAACAAGCAGAAGGAAACTGCCGGCACTCGCCGCGAGCTGCACGACTGGGCCAACGCCGCGCAGTCCGCCGTCCAGCAGATCTCGGCGCAACAGCCGGTATGGAACGCCACGCTGGAGGAGAACAAGTCCACTCCCGGCCTCGGCCCCGCGCTGGACGTCATTCAGAATTCCGTCAATCGATTGCAGCAACTGATGGGGCAGGCGCAGGATCAACTCCGCGTCATCGTGAACTTGCAGGTGGAGGCCGCCAATCAGGACGAGATCGCCCTCGACGTACTCGACGAGTTACAGCGCGCACGTGAGTTCCAGGACAGCCGCCTGCTGGAACGCGACAGCCTGCCTCTGTGGGAGTTAAGTCAGCGCCACCAGGTAGGCGAAAACGCCCATATGTACCTCGCCGCCTCCACACGGCTGCTAGGCATTCGCGCCTTTGCCACGGAAAATTCCGGCGCCCTCATCGCTCTCGCACTACTGGCTCTGCTGTCTTTGGGAGCGGCTTTTCGGCTGCATCTTCTCGCTCGCGGTCTAAAGCCCGAAATGCCCGAGCAGCAACAGCTGATGCATATTACCCGCCACTGGATTGCACTCGGCTTTCTTCCGCCACTTTTCTTCGGCTACCTGTTGGCGCCGGTGGCGCCGGTTCCGCTGATCGGCCTCGTCATCCTGATCTCCTTCGTTCCCATCCTCATTCTGCTGCCGCCGTTCATCCAGCCGCGATTTCGCAAGCTGCTGTATTGCATGGCCGGCGTCTACGCCTTCAGCGCATTCATCGCCTGGACAAACTTCTCTCCTGCGACCAAGCGCGAGGTCCAATTCGCCATCAACCTCGCGGTCTTCGCGGTCTTCGCCTATTTGGTCAGCCCCCCACGTATTGCCCACCTGCCCGAAGAAGGTCGCCTGCACCAGCTTCTGATCTCCGGAATACGGCTCGCGGTCCTGCTTATCGGCGCCTCGATCGCGGCAAACTTGTTTGGCTATATCAAGCTGGCGCAGTTCCTGGCGGTGCTGTGCCTGTACAGCACCTTCATCGCGATCAGCATGGTAACCGGCGTGCGCGTCTTTACCCGGCTCCTGTTGGAAGGAATCGACCGCCCTGGCGCGCAGCAACTGGCGATGGTCCGCTCGCATCGCGACGGCATTGTGCGCTGGATGCCGCGCCTGTTCACGTGGATCGGAATTTTGATCTGGCTGACCGCGACCGTGAACCTGCTTGGCCTCAGCGAGTGGATCGGCAGGCAATTCCGCGCCGTGCTCGACTACCACATCGCGGGCGGATCGGTCGGCGTCACCCTGGGCGGCGTTCTTGGCTTCTTCCTCATTCTGCTGGTGGGGTATTCCGTCTCTTCGTTCATCCGCTTCCTGGTGCGCGAGGAGCTACTCAGCCGCTTCCATCTCTCGCGCGGCCTGCCGGAGCTGATCGCTTCCACGCTGCACTATCTCTTGTTGCTTCTCGTCTTCTTCTTCGCAGTCAATGCCGGCGGAGTCGAGCTCAACAAGTTCACCGTGCTGACCGGCGCGCTCGGCGTGGGCGTGGGCTTCGGCCTGCAGAACATCGTCAACAACTTCATCTCCGGCCTGATCCTGCAATTCGAGCGCCCGATTCACATCGGCGACGTGCTCGACGTCGACGGCACCACCGGCAAGGTCACGCGCATCGGCATCCGCTCCAGCACGGTGCGAACCTTCCAGGGCGCCGAAGTCATCATCCCCAATGGAAATTTCATCTCCGGCAAAGTCATCAACTGGACACTGTCGGAATCGCTGCGTCGCGTCGAACTGCCAGTCGGCGTCGCGTATGGCACCGATCCCAAGCTCGTCTGCAAGCTGCTCGACCAGGCCGCGACGACGAATGAGAACGTTCTCACCTCGCCAGCGCCTGCGGTTTACTTCAAGGAATTCGGAGACAGCTCGCTCAACTTCGAGCTGCAGTTCTGGGTCATGCAGGAGAGCAACGTCAACCGCGTGAAGAGTGAAGTGGCGCTCACGGTGATGGAATTGCTGGACAACGCCGGCATCGAGATTCCCTTCCCCCAACGCGATCTGCGCCTCCGTGCCGTCGACGAGACGGCAGCCGCGACCCTGCTCTCACCCAACGGCGCCGTTGGAACCGCGCCCAGTAACGGCGATAGCACGGCGGAGCCGCGCCTCATCATCGATCAAGCCAAGACCCGCGCCGCCAGCGAAAAATAATCCCAGTTCCTCAAGGTGTCATCCTGAGCGAGGACTTCAGTCCGAGTCGAAGGACCCCTAGGGCCACGATAACGGTGTCTGACAGAATTATCCCCAACCAATCTCCCGGTGATCTCCCTCACTCCCGCCTGTGACGGCCATAGGCGTAGAATACGAACATTCGTAACGGTTATGGGCGGCCGTCGCAAGCGTGCGGCCGCGACCCTGGGAGGTATCCGGCCCTTGAGCAATCTTCCGCAAACCTTAGCCGAACTTCGCCGCAGCCAGCAATTCTCCGAAGAGCGGGTGCGCAGCCGCCGCGTCAAAGACGAAATGCGCGACAACCTCATGGTTCGCCTGCGCAATGGCGGCACGGTATTCCCCGGCATCGTTGGCTATGACGACACCGTCGTCCCACAGATCGTCAACGCGGTTCTGTCGCGCCATAATTTCATCCTGCTAGGACTACGCGGCCAGGCGAAGAGCCGCATCCTGCGTGCGCTTACCACGCTGCTCGATCCCCAGATACCTTATCTTCTCGGCTGCGAAATTCACGATAACCCGTACGATCCCATCTGCCGCCGCTGCCGCGAGCTGGTCGTCAACAATCCCGATGACGCGCCCATCGCCTACCGCGCGCCGGAAGAGCGCTACGTCGAGAAGCTCGCCACGCCGGATGTGACCATCGCTGATCTCATCGGCGACATCGATCCCATCAAAGCCGCCAAAAGCGGTCACGAGCTGGGCAGCGAGTACACCGTGCACTACGGCCTCCTGCCTCGCGCCAATCGCGCCATCTTTGCGATTAACGAACTGCCTGACCTCGCCGGCAAAATCCAAGTCGGCTTGTTCAACATCATGCAGGAAGGCGACGTGCAGATTAAGGGCTATCCGGTGCGGTTGCCGCTCGACGTCGCGCTCGTCTTCAGCGCCAATCCCGAGGACTACACGGCACGCGGCAAGATCATCACGCCGCTGAAAGACCGCATCGGCTCGGAAATTCGCACGCACTATCCCGCGACCGTCGATGAAGGCATTGCGATCACCACGCAGGAAGCCTGGATGGAACGCAACGGTCATCAGTTGCAGATTCCAGGGTTCGTCAGCCAGGTCATCGAGCAGATCGCCTTCGTCGCGCGCGAAGACAAGCGGGTCGACAAGCGCTCCGGCGTCAGCCAGCGCCTGCCGATCAGCGCGATGGAGAACGTCATCTCCAACGCCGAGCGTCGCGCAATTCGCTCAGGGGAGAAGCTCGTCGTTCCGCGTATTGGCGACATCTACGCTGCCATGCCGGCGATGACCGGTAAGCTGGAACTGGAATACGAAGGCGAGCTCAAGGGTGCAGACAACGTCGTGCGCGAGATCATTCGCGCCGCCGTCGCCCGCACCTACGACAAATATTTCCACGGCAACAGCAACATGAATCAGGTGGTGCAGTGGTTCGATCTCGGCGGCGAAATCCAGCTGCGCGATTCGTCAGGAGCCCACGAGATGCTGGGCAAGCTGCGCAGCATCCAAGGCCTGCTGGACAAGTTGAGCGCGCTCGGCCTGAGTGGGAAAGAGCCGTCGGAGCTGCTGGTTTCGGGCGCCGAGTTCATCCTCGAAGGCCTGTACGCCCACAAGCGCATCGGTCGCAGTGAGGAGCGGACTTTCACCGCCGGCGAGAAGCCACAACAGCAGCGTGAAAAGCCGCGCCGGCTGGATGACGACGAGGAAGTTCCGGATTTTCGGAAGCATCGCCGGCCGTTTAACTAGCTACGAGCTTCGAGCTGCAAGCTTTGAGCTTCGAGCCATAAGCTTGGAGCCACGAGCCACAAGCTTCCAGCCACGAGCTGAACGTTAGCGAACGGGGTTTGCCAACGGGGTTTGCCAACGGCTCTGCGAATCAGAAGGTTGTCATCACGAGCCGCAGGCGAGGGATCTGCTGTTTGCTCGAATAACAAGATCCTTGCCGTTCCGGCGAAAAGCATATCCCTCGCTTCGCTCGTGATGACAATCTTCTATGTCGCGCAGCTCTGCTGGGTCGGACTGATTGCTGCCGAGTACTGATTGCCGGCTACTGAATGCTGAGTGCTGATTGCTGACTGCTGAGTGCTGACTGCTTCTTCATGAAATTCATCAAGTACAAAAAATACGTTCCCGAGCCCGCCTCCGAGATGAGCATGGAGGATCTGCTTAAGGCGCTCTCCGACTATCTGCTGCAAAGCGGATTCCAGCAACAGTACGCGGATTGGTACGACCTGAACAACGCCGAGCAGACGCTCGACGAACTCCGCCAGGCCATCGCCGATGCCCTGATGAACAGCGACATGCTCGACGAGCAAATGCGCGAGCAGGTCGAGAACATGTCCAATGAACAGCTCGAGCAGCTGATCCAGCAGCTTATCGAGCGCATGGACCAAGAGAATTACATCTCCATCGATCAGCCGCACGACCCGTCACGTCCATCCACGGCGGGCGGCCAGGTCGGTGAGTCGCAATCCCAGACCCGCTTCGAGATCACCGACAAGAGCCTCGACTTTCTCGGCTTCCGCGCGCTGCGCGATTTGCTCGGCTCGCTCGGCAAATCGAGCTTCGGACGTCACGATACGCGCGACAACGCCACCGGTATCGAGGCTAGCGGCGCCTCAAAGACCTATGAGTTCGGCGACACGCTTAATCTCGACATCACAGCGACCTTGTCGAACGCAATCCAGCGCGAAGGCCTGCAGCTGCCGTTGAACATCGAGTATCGCGATCTCCAGGTCCATCAATGCGAGTATCAGTCATCCTGCGCGACGGTGCTCATGCTCGACTGCTCGCACTCCATGATCCTCTACGGCGAAGACCGCTTCACGCCGGCGAAGAAAGTCGCGATGGCCCTTTCGCATCTCATCCGCACTCAATATCCCGGCGACTCGCTCTCGCTGGTGCTCTTCCACGATTCGGCGGAAGAGCTGCCGCTCTCGCAACTGGCGCGCGTCAAGGTAGGGCCGTATTACACCAACACGCGCGAAGGCCTGCGCCTGGCGCAGCGCATCCTGCAACGCCAGCGCAAAGACATGAAGCAGATCGTGATGATCACCGACGGCAAGCCCTCAGCGCTGACGCTGGAGGACGGCCGCATCTACAAAAATGCTTTTGGTCTTGATCCGCTGGTGGTGAGTGAGACGCTGAAGGAGGTTTCGAAGTGCAAGCGCGCCGGCGTGCTGATCAACACCTTCATGCTCGCGTCCGATTACGGCCTGGTACAGTTCGTCCAGAAGGTCACCGAGATGTGCCGTGGTAAAGCCTACTTCACCACGCCGTACACGCTGGGGCAATACCTGCTGATGGACTACATGTCCCGCAAAACAAAAACGGTGCATTAAGAAGCAGTCAGCAATCTGCCCGCCTTTGATGTTGGACGCTTAGGTTGCCAAGGATTATTCTGCCAAGACACCGAGTGAATCCACTGCGCACTGACTGCTGATTGCTGATTGCTGATTGCTAACTGCTAGCTTCCGCTCCGCCAGTCCGTCTCTTCCACAAACTGCCGTGAATCCCGCCAGCCCGGCCGCACCTTCACGAACAGCTCAAGAAAAACTCTCATCCCCAACACGCGCTCAATCTGGAAGCGCGCGGCGCTGCCAATCCGCTTCAGCGTCGCGCCGCCCTTGCCGATGAGGATCGCCTTCTGCCCGTCGCGCTCGCAGTAGATAGTCGCCGCAATGCGCGTCAGGCGCTCGCCTTCCTCATACTGCTCGATCATGACCGTCGTCGCGTACGGCACCTCCTGCTCGGCGGCCAGCAGCACCTGCTCGCGGATTAACTCTGCCACCAAGAACCGCTCCGGCTGATCGGTGATCTGATCCTTGGGGAAGTATCGCGGCCCCTCCGGCAGAATGTGCACTACGGTGTTCAGCAGCATGTCCAGCCCATCGCGCTTCAGCGCCGAGATCGGAATCACTTCCTGAAAATCGTGTAGTGAGCGATATTCGCCAATTAGCGGCAACAGCTTCTGCTTCTCAACAGCATCGATTTTGTTCAATAACAGAAAGCAGGGCTTGCCGCTTTTCTTGACGATGTCGAGCACGAATCTGTCGCCCGCGCCGAACTTCGCCGTCGCATCCACAATCAGCAGCAACAGGTCGCAACCCTCCAGCGCGTCGTAGACCTCTTTCATCATGCGCCGGTTGAGCGAGCTGATCGGCTTGTGCACACCGGGGGTGTCGATCAGGACGATCTGTCCCGCGGGGCTCTTGGCCTTGTGTTCGACGTTGATGATTCCCTGGATGCGGTTGCGGGTGGTCTGCGGCTTGCGCGTGACTATGGCCAACTTCTCGCCGACCAGCGCGTTCAGCAGCGTCGACTTACCCGCGTTAGGCCGTCCGATGATGGAAACAAAGCCGGATCGAAATGGCATGATCTTACTTTACAGGCTCAAGAGATGCCGGGCGGAGCACCGCTTCAGCGGTGCATTAAAGGACCTTAGAAAATATCGGCTTTAGCCGCTGAGGTAAGTCCTCCGCAGAAATTACCTCACCGGCTGAAGCCGTCTTCTAATAACCCAGTCCTGATGCACGCCTGAAGGCGTGCTCCACCCGCCATAAGACGACCCGAGATCGGTCAACCAGATTATCTCTACGCCCTGACCTGCTTCGGTTGCAGGCTCACGCGCACGCGGTCGACGCGGCGCTCGGTCGACTCCAACACCTCGAAGCGCAGTCCGTTCTCCTCGAACACCTCGCCCGCCTTCGGGATGTGCCCGGCGAGTTCGCTGACTAAACCGGCGATCGTGGTCGCTTCCTTTTCCTCGGGCCGCACGCCCAGCAATTTCTCCAACAAGTCGACATCCGTGTTGCCGTTGAAAATGTAGGAGGTGTCGCTCTCCTTCACGACCTCCGACTTCTCGTGCTCGTCGCGAATCTCACCGACGATCTCCTCCACCAGATCTTCAATCGTCACCAGTCCGGCTACTCCGCCGTACTCGTCGATCACGATCGCCAGGCGGGCATTATCGCGCTGCATCTCGCGCAGGAGTTCGCTTCCCTGCTTGGTCTCGGGAACAAAATAGACTTCCGTCTTCATCAAGTCACGAACTGTCTTGGTATGCGCCTCGACATCGGGTACCTGGAGCACATCCTTCGCGTAGACAATTCCCTTGATGTGATCGATCGAGCCCTCAAACACCGGTATGCGCGAGTACGGATACTTCTTCAGCAGCTCGGTAAATTCTTCCACGGTGGTCGTGACTGGAATAGCGACGATCTCCGGCCGCGGCGTCATCACCTCGCGCACCGTCTTGTCACCGAATTCCACCACCGACTGGATCAGATCGCGATCGCTTTCCTCCAGAATGCCTTCTTCCTGGCCAGCTTCGATCAGCGCCTCTACCGCTTCTGATGGGTGTTCCGGCTGTTTCTCGGCATGCTCTTTCGTCAATGAAGCGACCGACAAACCGAAGCTCAAGATCAAAGTCGCCGGCAGCGATAGATAAATCAGCATCCGCAGCACCGGAGCCCACTTCGCCAGCCACTCGCCCTTCGTGCGCACAAAAAACAGATACGGCAGCAATTGATGGAAGATGACGATGATGAAGATCAGGCTGACGGCGGCCTGCACCAGATCGAGCACCACCCAGCGCTTCTCCATGAACAGCACGTAGCCGATGAGCACGCCGATGCTGGCCATGCACAGTTGACTCAGCACGGTCATCGACAACGCTGCGCGTTCGCGACTCACATGCAGCCGCGGCTCGACGCGCTCTTCATACGCTTCAATATTTTCCTCGAACTCGCGCGACAGGAACTTCCCCATCTCCGCGTAAAGACGGTCGACGTAGGAAACCAGCGTGAGCAACCCCATCAGCAACAGCAGCAGGATGGCTAACGGAAGGGTCATCGCCGTCGTCCTCTTGGCGCGGCGGCGGCGGAGCCGTTTGCTTTCTGCGGGAGGCGCCTGGTTTGGGCGCGCTCGATGAGTCCAACCGGAAGCTTCAGTTGCATCCGCAATTCCGATTCGCGCGCGCGCATCTCACCGTCATCGGTCTCGTGATCGTAGCCCGCCAGATGCAGCAGCCCGTGGAGGATCAGGATTCGCAACTCAGTTTCCGTGGAATGGCCAAGCACCGCGGCGTTGGCGGCGGCAATTTCGGCCGAGATTGCTAGCTCGCCTATGGACTTTCGGCGCGACGTGATTGTTTCAAAACTCAGAACGTCGGTGGCTTGGTCCTTATGCCGATACCTTCGATTCAGCTTGCGGAGTTCAGCACTGGTAGTAATGAAGATAACCGTCTCGCCGGCCAGTCCGACCGCACGCTGGGCCTTGCCGGCGAATAGGGCCAGCGCCCGTTCGCGAACGTTGTCAGGTTGGTGTTCTAGCAGGAGCACTTCTGTCTCAAGAACAAATGGGAGGGCGCGTTGGCCCTCCCACACTATGTTAGCAAGTTTCTACTCAGAAACGCGTTCTTGCGAGGCCGCCGGGCTTTCCGGCGGCACCTCAGCCAGCGCCGCCTCCGGCTCAATGCTGGTGGTGTACACCTTACCGTTGGCAGTGCGCGCCGTCGCTACACCGCCCCCGCTCTTCAATTCCAGCGATAGCGAAAGTTGTTCGTTGCGGCCCTTGTAATCTTCGTAAGCGCGAATGATGCGCTGCACCAGGTGATGGCGCACTACGTCGCCTTCGTCGAAGTAGCAGAAGTGAATGCCTTCCACTTTACCGAGAATATCGACCGCCTCGATCAAGCCGCTGCGGTTGGCATTGGGCAAGTCGATCTGCGTGACGTCACCGGTGATCACGGCCTTGGAGTTAAAGCCCAGGCGCGTGACGAACATCTTCATCTGCTCCGAGGTCGTATTCTGCGCCTCGTCGAGAATGACGAACGCGTCATTCAGCGTGCGCCCGCGCATGAAGGCGATCGGCGCAATCTCGATGACGTTCTTCTCCAGATACCGGTCGACCTTGTCCGGCTCCAGCATGTCGTACAGCGCGTCGTACAGCGGGCGCAAGTAGGGATCTACTTTCTCCTGCAGATTGCCGGGCAGGAACCCGAGACGCTCGCCCGCCTCGACCGCCGGCCGCGTGAGCACGATGCG
>Ga0335078_10010544_pt1 | contig 13690 bp, 14 predicted proteins | sample Lox_Sample_32_FD_206711 | JGI IMG/M metagenome (GOLD analysis project Ga0335078, IMG submission 206711) | Soil microbial communities from Loxahatchee National Wildlife Refuge, Florida, United States - Lox_Sample_3.2 | ecosystem: Environmental > Terrestrial > Soil > Wetlands | place: USA...
GTGCCGGCCGCGGCGTCGCGCTTGAACTTGTCGCGGAATTGCGGCCTGGCATTGAGCCACAGCGCCACGCCGCGCGGCGGCAAGCCGGCATGTTCCAGAATGACGCGCGGATCGCCGCGATCGACGGGTTTGCCGCCGGCTGTGCCTTCCATACGCCTCTCCCAGGGTCCGCTACTTTGCGACCGTCTTCTCCGGCCATTGGCACAGGTCCGCGATCAGGCAGACCTCGCAGCGCGGTTTGCGCGCCAGACAAGTGTAGCGCCCGTGCAGGATAAGCCAATGGTGGGCGTGGCGCTTGTACTGGGCCGGCACCACCTGTTCGAGCTTCAACTCGACCTCGAGCGGATTTTTGCCGGGTGCCATGCCGGTGCGGTTGCCGACGCGGAAGATGTGGGTGTCGACGGCGATGGTCGGCTGCGCGAAGGCGATGTTGAGCACGACGTTCGCCGTCTTGCGCCCGACGCCGGGCAGCGCCTGCAGCGCCTCGCGCGTCTTCGGTACCTCACCGCCATGCTCGGCGATGAGCCGCCGCGACAGCTCGACCACGTTCTTCGCCTTGGTGCGGAAAAGGCCGATGGTCTTGATCAGCTCGCGGACGCGATCCTCGCCGAGCCCGACCATTTTTTCCGGCGTGTCGGCGAGCGCAAACAGCGCCGGCGTCGCCTTGTTCACCCCGGCATCGGTCGCTTGCGCCGAGAGCACCACCGCCACCAAGAGCGTGAACGGATTGATGTGCTTGAGCTCGCCCTGCGGCTCCGGGTTCGCTTTCTCAAAGCGGCGGAACGCTTCCGCGATCTGGGCATTGGTCCAAGGCTTGGGGCCTGCGGCCTTGCGGGTCGGCAATTTGCGGCCCGCCGGCTTGCGCGTTTTCCCCTTGTGCGCCGTCGCGGCCGATTTTCGTGCAGCTTTTTTCACCATGGTTCCGGTATACTGATAGTGATGACTAGCGACAACGCCCTCGAGCCGACGATCTTTTCCGCAGTGCTCACCCCGCACCGCTCGCTCGGCAATGTTGGCTTCCTGGTGCTGATGATCGTGTTCGGCGGCGTCAGCTTTGTCTCCGGTATGGCCTTCCTGATGATGGGCGCCTGGCCGGTGTTCGGCTTCTTCGGCCTCGACGTGCTGCTGCTCTACTGGGCGTTCCGCATCAACTATCGCCATGCCGCGGCCTACGAGGAAGTCTCGGTCACGCCGACCGCGTTGAAAGTGCGCAAGGTCAGCCATCGCGGCGCGGCGCGCGAATGGGTGCTTAACCCGCTGTGGGTCAAGCTCGACACCGTGGTGCACGAGGAATACGGCATCGAGCGGCTGTTTCTCGTCTCGCGCGGCAAGGAACTGGCGATCGCGAATTTCCTCGGGCCCGACGAAAAGGCAAGTTTCGCGCAGGCGCTCGGCCAGGCGCTCGGCGAGGCCAAGCGCGGGGTGACGCGGACGGTCCTTCCTTAATCCCTCCCCCCTTTCAGGGGGAAGGATAAGAAAGCCAGAAATCGGGTGGTTGCGCCGGCCGCTGCGGCCTAGATACTGGTCATGACCATGACCCTTGCCAAACCGGCCATCGCCGAGAACTTCCCGCGTTTCGCCCCGCTGCCGACGGCGGCGGCCGATTACGACGTGGTGCGCCGCGCCATTGCCCATATCCGCGGCAACTGGCGCTCGCAGCCCGAGATCGAGACCATCGCTGACGCCGCCGGTGTCACGCCGACCGACCTGCATCATCTGTTCCGCCGCTGGTGCGGGCTGACGCCGAAAGCCTTCTTGCAGGCGCTGACGCTGAATTACGCGCGCGACCTGTTGCGCTCGTCGGCGAGCGTGCTCGACACCGCCTACGAGGTCGGCCTCTCCGGTCCCGGCCGGCTGCACGATCTCTTCGTCACCCATGAGGCGATGTCGCCGGGCGAATGGAAGGCCGGCGGCGAAGGCCTCACCATTTCTTACGGCTTCCATCCTTCGCCGTTCGGCACCGCGCTGGTGATGACGACGCCGCGCGGCCTCGCCGGCCTCGCGCTCGCCGATGCCGGCAAGGAGCGTTCGGCGTTGCGCGACATGCGCTCGCGCTGGCCGAAGGCGCGCTACGTCGAGGACTTCGCGGCGACGGCGCCGACGGCGCGACGCATCTTCGATCCGGCGCTGTGGCGGCCCGAGCAGCCGCTGCGCGTGGTGCTGATCGGCACCGACTTCGAAGTGCGCGTGTGGGAGAAGCTTTTGACCATTCCGATGGGCAAGCTCGACACCTACTCAGGCATCGCCGCCAAGGTCGGCGAGCCGAAGGCCGCGCGCGCGGTCGGCGCCGCGGTGGGCAAGAACCCGATCTGCTTCGTGGTGCCGTGTCATCGCGTCGTCGGCAAGAACGGCGACATCACCGGCTACCACTGGGGCCTCACCCGCAAACGCGCGATGCTCGGCTGGGAAGCCGGCCAGGCGGCCGCTTAACGCGGCGGCGTAGCGGGTTCCGCCGAACGTCCGCGAGCCGTTGACGCTCGCGCCGCGATCCTCCACAACCGCTGCGCTTTGAGCTGTTGGTGAGGATCGATAGCGATGCAGAAGCGTCGTCCGGTGATGCTGGTGGTGTTGGACGGCTGGGGCTGGCGCGAGGAACGCGCCGACAACGCCGTGCGCCAGGCCAAGACGCCGACCTTCGATAGACTCTGGGCCGGCGACCCGCACGGCTTCCTGCGCACTTCGGGCGCCGACGTCGGCCTGCCGCCCGGGCAGATGGGAAACTCCGAGGTCGGCCATCTCAATATCGGCGCCGGCCGCGTCGTCATGCAGGACCTGCCGCGCATCGGCGAAGCCATCGCCAACGGCGAGATTGCGCGGGCGCCGGCACTGCTGGGCTTGATTGATAAGCTCAAGCAAAGCGGCGGCACCTGCCATCTCATCGGCCTGGTTTCGCCGGGCGGCGTGCATTCGCACCAGGATCACGCCATTGCGCTCGCCAAGATTCTCAGCGATGCCGGAGTGCCGGCGGTGGTGCATGCGCTCACCGACGGCCGCGACACGCCGCCGCAATCGGCGGCGGAGTATCTCAACACGTTCACCGCCGCGCTGCCGCGCTCGGTCCCGGTGGCCACCATCGTCGGGCGTTACTACGGCATGGATCGCGACAAGCGATGGGAGCGCGTGGTCAAGGCCTATGACGCGATCGTCTCAGCCGAAGGCCCGCGCTTTGCCGACCCGCAAGCGGCCATCGCCGACGCTTATGCGCACAAGCAATACGATGAATTCATCGTGCCGGCGGTGATCGGCGACTACCGCGGCATGAAGGACGGCGACGGCGTCTTGTGTTTCAATTTCCGCGCCGACCGCGTGCGCGAAATCTTGAGCGCCATGCTCGATCCGGCTTTTTCCGGCTTCCCGCGCAAACGCGTCGTACGCTTCGCCGCGGCTATCGGCATGGCGCAGTACAGCGACGCGCTCGACAAATTGATGCAGACGATCTTTCCGTCGCAACTATTTCCGAACATCCTCGGCGAGGTCGTCGCCAACGCCCACCGCACGCAGTTGCGCATGGCGGAAACCGAAAAATATCCGCACGTCACCTATTTCCTCAACGGCGGCCGCGAGGAGCCGTTCCCCGGCGAGGACCGCATCATGGTGCCCTCGCCCAAAGTGGCAACTTACGATCTGCAGCCGGAAATGTCGGCACCCGAACTGACGGCCAAAGCGGTGGAAGCGATCGAGTCGCGCAAATACGACCTGATCGTGCTCAACTTCGCCAACCCGGACATGGTCGGCCATACCGGCAGCCTGCCGGCGGCGATCAAGGCGGTGGAGACTGTCGACACCGGGCTCGGCAAGATCGCCGCTGCGATCAACAAAGTGGGCGGCGCGCTGCTGGTCACCGCCGACCACGGCAATTGCGAAATGATGCGCGATCCGCAAACCGGCGGCCCGCACACGGCGCACACCACCAATCTGGTGCCGCTCATCCTGGCAGGCGCGGGCAACCGGTTGCTGCTGGCGGAGGGACGGCTCGCCGACATCGCGCCGACCTTGCTGGAATTGATGGGTCTGCCCAAGCCGCCGGAGATGACCGGCACATCGCTGTTGGCGTCGTAAGGCGCTCTGCCGCCGACCCAATCTCGGTTCGTTCCCGCACAAGCGGGAACGAACGGGAGATCGACTGAGTCGGCATCGCTCGCGTTGATCGGCGCCGCCGTCTCACTTTGATGCAATATCCTTCGCCAGGTTTTTCGCGATCTTGCCGGCAACGACAACGCAAATAAGGCCGGCGACCACAAAGACGAGCGAGGTTGTCGACGACGCCACGCTGTCAGTCTTGAACGTGTAGGCGCCGATGAAGGCGGCAACGCCGGCGCCGAACAGCGCGAACACGCGCCCTCGCTTGGCGGCGATTTCCTGCTCCGTCATCGCCCGCCCCCATCTAGAAATTGCCGAGGCCGAGCACGTCGGCCATCGAATACAGCCCCGGCTTCTGCCCGCGCGCCCACAGCGCAGCATGCAATGCGCCGCGCGCGAAGATCATGCGGTCCTCGGCCTTGTGCGTCAGCTCGACGCGCTCGGCCGGTCCGGCGAAGATCACGCTATGCTCGCCGACCACGCTGCCGCCGCGCAGCGCGGCAAAGCCGATGTCGCCCGCCTTGCGCGCGCCGGTGTGGCCGTCGCGGCTCCTGACCGAATGATTGTCGAGATTGATGCCGCGGCCTTCCGCCGCCGCGCGGCCGAGCATCAGCGCGGTGCCGGACGGCGCGTCGACCTTCTGGTTGTGATGCATCTCCAGGATTTCGATGTCGAAGGCCTTGTCGAGCGTCTTGGCCACGCGGCGCGTCAGCGCCGCCAGCAAATTGACGCCGAGGCTCATATTGCCGGACTTGACGATCACCGCGCTCTTGGCGGCGTCCTTGATCTTGGCCTCGTCGGCCGCACTCAAGCCCGTGGTGCCGATGATGTGCACCTTGCCGCCCTTGGCGGCGAGCGCGGCCAAGTTCACCGTCGCCGCCGGCGCGGTGAAATCGATGATGCCGTCAGCCTTGTCGAGCAGCGCCGCGGCGTCGCCGGTGAGCTTGACACCGTTCTCCGGCGTGCCGGCGAGCGTGCCGGCATCCCAGCCGATCAGCGGCGAGCGCGCGTCTTCCAGCGCACCGGCCAGCGCAAAATCCTTCGCATCGGCGATCGCCTTCACCAGCGTGCGGCCCATCCGCCCGCCGGCGCCGGCGACGATCAAACGCATCTCGGCCATGGGACTAACTCCGGGAACTTTGGCTTGGTATAGCGGGCAGATTTACCCTTGTCATTCCGGGGCGACCGCCGAAGGCGGGCGAACCCGGAATCCATAATCCCAGCGCTGCGCAGTATGGATTCCGGACCCGCTCGCTTCGCTCGCGTCCCGGAATGACGGAATGGGATGGTTACGGCTGCGAGCCGTCGTAGCCCTCGATCACGATCAGATCGGCATCGGCTGCGGCTTGGCGCAATGCGATGGCCTTGGCGTATTCCGGCGAGCGGTAGCAGGTCATCGCCGCCTCGAAGCTGGGGAATTCGATCACCACGATGCGGCTGCGGCTCTTGCCTTCCACACACTCGGTGCGGCCGCCGCGCGTCGTATAGCGCCCGCGATATTTGCGAAAAATATCCGGCAGGGCAGCGACGTAGTCCTTGTACCCATCCGGATTGCGCACATCGACATTGGCGATCCAATAGCCTTTGGCCATCTCAGTCTCCCCGTTGTTTTCCAGTCGCCTGTTCGATCTCGTTGACGATCGCATCGGCCGCGACCTTCGGATCGCCGGCCTCCACAATGGGCCGGCCTACGACCAGATAATCGGCGCCGGCCTCGATGGCGCGCGCCGGCGTCATGATGCGCTTCTGGTCGCCTGAGGCGCTGCCCGCGGGGCGGATGCCGGGGGTGACCAGCGCCATGCCGCGGCCGACGATCCCGCGCAGGTTGGCGGCCTCCTCGGGCGAACAGACCAGCCCGTCGACGCCGGTGTCGCGCGCCTGCCCGGCGCGCGCCGCAGCGAGCTCGGAAACGCTCATGTCGTAGCCGGCGGCGGCAAGATCGGCGTCGTCATAGGAGGTGAGCACGGTCACCGCCAGAATGCGCAAGGTCGAGCCCTTTTTGCCTTCCACCGCCGCCTTCATGGTCTGCGGATAGGCATGCACGGTGAGAAAGGTCGCGCCGAGCTGCGCCACGCTCTCGACGCCCTTCTGCACCGTGTTGCCGATGTCGTGCAGCTTGAGGTCGAGGAACACTTGCTTGCCGGCGGCGATCAAGCCGGCGGCGAACGAGAGCCCGCCGGCGAAGGCGAGCTGATAGCCGATCTTGTAGAAGCACACGGTGTCGCCAAGGCAGGCAATCATAGCCTCCGCCGCCTGCACCGACGGCAGGTCGAGGGCGACGATCAGGCGTTCGCGGGCATCGAGCGTCAAGACCTTCTCCTTAACCGCACAACGTTCACATCATCAGCCGCGCCATGTCCACCAGCCGCGCGAGCTCAACGCGCAACAGGTCGGCGGTGTCGGCATCGGCGAGCGTGTCGCGGTCGTCGAAGGCCTGATCGGCCTGCGCGATCGCCACCTGCTCGGGGATCACCAGCGCGCCGCAGCCGAGCTCGAGGATTTGCCGCAATGCCATCAGCGAGCGCAAGCCGCCGGTACGGCCGGGCGAGGCCGAGGCGATGGCAAAGGCGCGGCGCTTGAACGCGGCATAAGCCGGCTCGCCGCGCGCCCGCACGCGCGACACCCAGTCGATGGCGTTCTTCAGCAGCGGCGTCACCGAGGCGCTGTATTCGGGGCTGGTGATGAACACGCCGTGGTGCGCCATGATCATCTCTTTGAGCGTGACCGCGTTGGCGGGAGGACCGGACCCGTTTTCGAGTTCCCCCTCGTAGATCGGCAGCGGATAATCGGCGAGCGAGATGCGCGTGACGTCGATATCGATCGTGGCGAGTTCTTTGACCGCGAGCGCCGCCAGCTTGACGTTGTGCGAACCGCTGCGGGTCGAACCGGGCAAGACGAGGATTTTTGGCGTAGCCATCGGCGGCGTCTCATGCAGCGTCATGAGCGGGCATGACGGTCAGAAGCCGCGACTGCTTACCGCCCGCGATAGACCCACACGCGCGCCGGCGGCAGGTTCAGCCAGATTAATTCGGAAGCCTCGGCCTTGATGCCGGAGAGCGCCTTCGGGATCGGCGGCACCATCGCGTAGGTGAACTGCACGAAGGGCGCGCCCGGCGCGAGCAAGCTCATCGCATCCGAAATCAGCCGCAGCCGCGTGCGCAGCGGCTTGGTGACCAGCGGCAGGCCCGACACCACCGCGGCGGCCGGCTCGCGCACGAACGTCTCCAGCAGCCGGCGCAGCCGGTAGGCGTCGCCCTGCACGACGGTCGCCGCCGGATAGCGCGTGCGCAGGAGGCGGCAGAAGTCGGGATTGAATTCGACCAAGATCAGCCGCGCCGGATCGACGCCATGCTGCACTAAGGCCTGGGTCACCGGACCGGTGCCGGGCCCGAGCTCGATCACCGGGCCGCTCGCTTTCGGATCCACATAACGCGCCATGGTGCGCGCCAGCGCCTTGCTCGACGGCATCACCGCGCCGGTCGACAGCGGCTTCTCGATCCAGGAGCGGATGAACTGCATCTCGTCATCGAGACGAGGTTTCTTGGCGACGCGGGCGACGGAATGGGACGGCATCGATGCGGGTCACGCGTGCGGGGGATTTAACTTTAGTCCAAGGAACTCAGGGGTATCGGCCCCCGGTCTGGGGGTCAAGATGGCTAGTCCGTATGGCTGCCCCGATTTCCCAGCCCATCGAGAAAATCCTTCACCCGGCTGAAGAAGCCGGCCGATTCGGGCTGAGTCGCCTCGGAAGACAGTTTTTCAAACTCGGCCAGCAATTCGCGCTGACGTTTGGTGAGGTTTTGCGGCGTTTCCACCGATACTTGAACGTACATGTCGCCGGTTTGTTTCGAGCGGAGGACCGGCATCCCCTTGCCGGACAGCCGGAATCGCCGCCCGGCCTGGGTGCCGGCGGGAACTTTGACCTTGGCCTGGCTGCCGTCGATCGCCGGCACCTCGAATTCGCCGCCGATCGCCGCGGTCACCATGGAGACCGGTACCCGGCAATGCAGGTCGGCGCCGTCGCGCTGGAAGAATTCGTGCGGGGTAATGGCGAGGAAAATATAAAGGTCGCCGGCCGGACCGCCGCGCAGACCGGCCTCGCCTTCGCCGGCAAGACGGATGCGGGTACCGTCTTCGACCCCGGCCGGGATATTCACCGACAAATTGCGTTCGCGCGTGACGCGCCCGGCGCCGGCGCACGAGGGACAGGGATTCTCGATCACCTGACCGCGGCCCTGACAGCTCGGGCAGGTGCGCTCGAGCGTGAAGAAGCCTTGCGCATGCCTGATCTTGCCGGCGCCGCCGCAGGTGGCGCAGGGCTTCGGCTTGCTGCCGGCTTTGGCGCCGCTGCCGGAGCAGGCCTCGCAAACCACCGAGGTGGGGATGCGGATCTGCGCCGTCTTGCCCTCGAAGGCCTCCTCGAGGCTGATTTCCATGTTGTAGCGCAGGTCGGCGCCGCGCTCGCGGCCTTGCGCACGGCCGCGCCGGCCGCCACCCATGCCGAACAGGTCCTCGAAGATGTCGGAGAAGGTCGAGGCAAAATCAGCGCCGAAGCCGTGCGCGCCGGCGCCCATGCCGCCGTGCTCGAAGGCGGCGTGGCCGAAACGGTCGTAGGCGGCGCGCTTGTCGCCGTCCTTGAGCACGTCATAGGCCTCGTTGAGTTCTTTGAATTTGTGCTCGCACTCGGCGTCGCCCGGATTGCGATCCGGATGATGTTGCATGGCGAGCTTGCGGAACGCAGCCTTCAGCTCGGCATCGCTGCAGGTGCGCGAGACGCCCAGGACCTCGTAGTAGTCGCGTTTCGACATGCCGGTCCCGCCGTTATATCACGCCACAGCCGTACTTGATTCGGCAGCCGCGCGCGCGCTTTGCAAAGTGATACCCCGGGGACAACGCCCCGGGGTTACACATGTCTCGTCAGTCGACGATCGCACGGCCAGCGCCTTGCGCTTAGGCGGACTTCTTGTCGTTCTTGTCGTCGACCTCGGTGAACTCCGCGTCGACAACGTCTTCCTTCTTCTCCGCCTTGGCGCCGTCGCCGCCGGGAGCGGACTGCTCCTGCTGCGCCTTGTACATGGCCTCGCCAAGCTTCATCGACGCCTGTGCCAGTGCATTGGTCTTCTGCTGGATCGCGTCGGCATCGTCGCCCTTGAGCGCCTCTTTCAAGTCGGCCATGGCGTTCTCGATCGCGGTGCGCTCGGCCTCGCCCACCTTGGAGCCGTGTTCGGCCAAGGCCTTCTCGGTCGAATGCACCAAAGCCTCGGCGTGGTTCTTGGCCTCGACCGCCGCCTTGCGCTTCTTGTCCTCTTCGGCGTGGGCTTCCGCGTCCTTGACCATCTTCTCGATGTCGCCCTCGGACAGGCCACCCGACGCCTGGATGCGGATCTGCTGTTCCTTGCCGGTCGCCTTGTCCTTGGCGGACACGTTGACGATACCGTTGGCGTCGATGTCGAAGGTGACCTCGACCTGCGGCACGCCGCGCGGGGCCGGCGGAATACCGACCAGGTCGAACTGGCCGAGCAGCTTGTTATCGGCCGCCATCTCGCGCTCGCCCTGGAACACGCGGATGGTAACCGCGTTCTGGTTATCCTCGGCGGTGGAGAACACCTGGCTCTTCTTGGTCGGGATCGTGGTATTGCGGTCGATGATGCGGGTGAACACGCCGCCCAAAGTCTCGATGCCGAGCGAGAGCGGGGTCACGTCGAGCAGCAGGACGTCCTTGACGTCGCCTTGCAGCACGCCGGCCTGGATGGCGGCGCCGATGGCGACCACCTCGTCCGGGTTGACGCCCTTGTGCGGCTCCTTGCCGAACAACTGCTTCACCACTTCCTGCACCTTCGGCATGCGCGTCATGCCGCCGACCAGGACGACTTCGTTGATCTCGGCCGCCGACACGCCGGCGTCTTTCATCGCCTGGCGGCAGGGCTGGATCGTCTTCTGGATGAGGTCGTCGACCAGCGCCTCGAACTTGGCGCGGGTGAGCTTCATGGTGAGGTGTTTGGGACCGGAGGCGTCCGCCGTGATGAACGGCAGATTGATCTCGGTCTGCGTCGTGGACGACAGCTCGATCTTCGCCTTCTCGGAGGCTTCCTTCAGGCGCTGCAGCGCGAGCTTGTCGCGGCGCAGGTCGATGCCCTGTTCCTTCTGGAATTCGTCGGCCAGATAATTGACCAGCCGCATGTCGAAGTCTTCGCCGCCGAGGAACGTATCGCCGTTCGTCGACTTCACCTCGAACACGCCGTCGCCGATTTCCAGAATGGAGATATCGAAGGTGCCGCCGCCGAGGTCGTAGACCGCGATGGTGCCGGTCTTCTGCTTGTCGAGACCGTAGGCGAGCGCGGCCGCGGTCGGCTCGTTGATGATGCGCAGCACCTCGAGGCCGGCGATCTTGCCGGCGTCCTTGGTGGCCTGACGCTGGGCGTCGTTGAAATACGCGGGAACGGTGATGACGGCCTGCTCGACCTTGCTGCCGAGATAGGATTCCGCCGTCTCCTTCATCTTTTGCAGGATGAAGGCGGAGATTTGCGAGGGCGAATACTGCTTGCCGTCCGCCTCGACCCAGGCGTCGCCGTTCGAGGCCTTGGCAATCTTGTAGGGGACGAGCTTCTTGTCCTTCTCCACCATTGGGTCGTCGTAGCGCCGGCCGATCAGGCGCTTGACCGCAAAGATGGTCTTTTCCGGATTGGTGACCGCCTGGCGCTTGGCCGGCTGGCCGACGAGACGCTCGCCGTCGTCGGTGAAGGCGACGATCGAAGGCGTGGTGCGCATGCCTTCCGCGTTCTCGATGACTTTCGGGGTCTTTCCTTCCATGACGGCAACGCACGAATTGGTGGTGCCGAGGTCGATGCCGATGACCTTGCCCATGGTTCTTCCTCTCAAAATTGCGGCAGGCCGGCCGGGCCGCTTGGCGCCCCTACGGGTATCCGCGGCTCATCCACGGACCCCCTGATCCAGCCCCCTGGATACGCTTTTTGCCGCATTTCTGCGGCTCAATGGCTCATATAGGAGGGCCACCCCGCCCCGCAAGCCAGCCTGTCACGAAATCGCGGGCCGGCGCGGGCCGTTCCAGCCCCGCGAACAGAACAAGGTTAATCGCGCCATTGCCGCAGCGGGGGGCACCGGCTAGGCAAACCGTCCAAAGGAACAGACAGCGTCATGCCTCGCCGGCTCATGGCTTACCTCATCGCGGCCTGGGCCGCCTTTGTGATCCTGGCGCCGGCTTGCGTGGCCGAGCCGGCCTTCCCGGTCGGCTTGCGTATCGGCATCGAGCCGCCGGGCGATCTCAAGCCGAGTGTCCGCTTCTCCGGCTTCGAGGACGCCGATCGCAAGGTCGCCATCACCATTCTCGATCTGCCGGCGGGCGCCTATGGCGAGCTCGAGCGCGCGGCGACCGCCAAGGCGCAACCCGGTTTTGCGATTAAACGGGAGAATTTTTCGTTCCGCAGCGGCAGCGGCCAGTTGTTCAGCGGCAGCGCGCAGGTCAACGGCGTCACGCTGCACAAATGGATCTTGCTGGCCGTGGCCGCCGACAAGGACCTGACCGCGATGATCGACGTCGAAGTGCCGGAGGCGGCGCTCAAGGTCTATTCCGACGCGGCGGTGCGCAAGGCGCTGGCCAGCGTCACCTTCCGCGCCGCGCCGATGCAGGAGCAGCTTGGCCTGCTGCCGTTCAAGCTCGGCGAGCTCGCCGGCTTTCGCGTGTTGAAGGTCATCCCCGCCGGCGGCGTGCTGCTGACCGAGGGGACAGGCGACGACTTGAGCAAGCAGCCTTATGTCATCGTCTCGATCGGGCGCGGCTCGCCGGAAGCGGCCGACGACCGCCCGCGCTTTGCGCGCGATCTTCTATCGACGGCGCCGCTGAGCAACATCCGCCTGCAGTCGGCGGATTCAATGCGCATTGGCGGCTCGCCCGGCTATGAGATCAGGGCGGAGGCGCAGGGACCGAACGGCGAACCGGTGATGGTGGCGCAATGGCTGCGCTTTTCCGGCGATGGCTATGTGCGCGTCGTCGGCGTCGGCCGCAAGGAGCATTGGGACGCGGTGTTCACCCGCTTCCGCGCGGTGCGCGACGGCATCGAAATCCGTTGAGCCGATCGGTGTCTAGAACTTGATCGTGCTGCGCAGCCCCGCGACCAACGCGTTGCCCACGGTGACATTGGGATTATTCGGATCGGGCACATTGCCGCCCGGATGCACCACGTATTGCAGGTCGGGCTGCAGTGTCCACCAGGGTGCGACCTGCACCTGATAGGTCAATTCGAAGACCATCTCGTGGTCGCGGATCGGATAAGGCGGCCCGTTGATCGCCAGCGTGTCCTGATCGAGCGCCGCGGCATCCTTGCTGATCTGAGCGTAAGACGCGCCGAAGGTGAGCACGTCATCGGCGCGGCCGGACAGCGGGCCCTTGATGCCGAAGCCGCCGTCGACATAGGCCGACACCAGATTGCGGTCGGAGGGCGCGAAGCCGCCGCGCAGGAAAAGGTTCACGCTGCTCTTGTCGCCGCGCCAGACCATCTGATCGGCAAGCGCATAGACGCCGCCGTTGCCGCTGTGATTGAGCGGACCGGCGGCGGTCGGATCGGCCAACGAAACGACCATTCCGCCGGCCGTGAGGCCGAAATGCTGGTCGGCAAAATCGGCCGTCGCGTACCAACCGCCGAGCTTGTAGACGCCGGAGAGGCCGGTCGCGTTCTTGTCCTGATTGACCGCGTATTGCAGCTCGCTCATCACCAGCGCGCCGCCGCTGAAACTGAAGGTCAGGCCGTAGCGGTTGCAGGCCTGCGGATTATCGTTGCAGTCGGCGCCGGCCGGATTGCCGGAGAACACCGCGGTCTGCCAGGTCAGCTGCTCGGTCGGCTTGACGGCGACGCGCACGCCGGGCGTGGCCAGCGGAAGGGCCGGTCCGCCGCTCACCATGTTGGCGGACACCACGCTGGCCCAGCCGAAGGTGCCGTTGAGCAGATTGGCCGCGGTCGCGCTGTTGAGGAATTCGTCGTCGGCCGCGATTTGCCCGATGCGGATCGACAGCTTGTCGTCGAACAGGCTCTGCTGGAAATAGGCAGTGAACAGCCGCGTGGTCGCCAGCGCGTTGATATTGCTGACGTCGCCGATGCTGCCGACATTGTCGGCGGCGACGCGGCCGGCGTTATGCAGCTGGTAGATGGTGAAATGCGTGCTCGCGCCTTTCCAGCCGACCAATTTGTCGAGTTCGGTATCGACGGACAATTCCAGGCGCCCTTCGTAGCTCGCCGCGCGACGCAGGCCGCCGGACAACACGCGCATGATCTCATCGGTTGAGATCAGCGTGATGCCGATGCCATAGTTTTCCTTGAGCGCGGTGCGCGCGCCGCCCCAATCGCCGGTGAGCGTATCCTGCTCCCAGATCGAGGTGGGTTGTTTCGGTTTATCGTCGGCCCGCGCGCCGGGCATCGCGAATGCGATCGCTGCGGCCCCCGCGAGAAGCTTACCTACGATGGAAGTGCCGTTGCCCCGCATGATTCGCCGCATACTTGTACAATCAATCGGCGATCGTTTCGATGCCGCCTTTGCGCGACTGACCGAATTCTCACCAGGGCATTGTCCGGCGGTAAAATACCGAACGCGGCGCGCC
>Ga0335078_10010545_pt1 | contig 13690 bp, 7 predicted proteins | sample Lox_Sample_32_FD_206711 | JGI IMG/M metagenome (GOLD analysis project Ga0335078, IMG submission 206711) | Soil microbial communities from Loxahatchee National Wildlife Refuge, Florida, United States - Lox_Sample_3.2 | ecosystem: Environmental > Terrestrial > Soil > Wetlands | place: USA: Florida...
AAATTGTGGTCCGCTTCGAGCGCTTGCTGGAACCAATGCAGGGAACCCGTGTAGTCGAACCTTTGGGCCTGCGCCTGGACTCCTTGGGTGTAGCATTGCAGCGCTTCCAGGGAAGCAGTCGTGGCGCGGGCAAGCGGGGTGTCATAGCGACGCACGCTACTTAGAGATTCGCCCAGCTTTTGCCGGATGGTAGATGCCAGCTTGCTGACTGCATCTAGAACATGGTTTTTATCTTGAGCGCGCTCCTCCGCGCTGCCCAGCAAATCTCCCCGGGCACAATCGACAGCTCGCAGCACGAGATCGTATTGTGTGCCGATGAGCGCGATCGACCCGTCCACCGCGACCTCCGAATTGGTCCTTTGACACACCTCATGCGCTACCTCCGGCGACAGTTCGGCGGTCCCTGGGCGGCCCATCATATGAAGCGTCTCGCTGATCTGTTCCTCAGTTACAACGTTCAGCCAGGGAGATTGCTCAATCTGAACCGAGAGTCCCTGGCGAAGGGTTCCATCGAAGACGCTGTCGCCGGTCCGATTGGCGAAGTCGGCAACTAGAATCGCGGTACGCTGGGCGGGAACTCGGCTCGAACGCGGGAACCAGAATGTGCCCGCCACCAGGGCAACCACCGCCAATCCGACCGCGATGAATTTCCATTTGGCAGTTCGGCGTGATGCGGGAGCAAGCCCCGCTATGTCGTGATATGGGTTTGTCGTTACTGGGGCGATGAAACGATACCCAAGGCGAGGAACGGTCTCGATGAACCGCGGGCTGCTCGCAGTGTCACCCAATACATCGCGCAATTTGTTGATGGCAGTATTGAGATTGTTGTCGAAATCGACAAAGGTGTCGTCAGACCAGATCCCGGAGCACAGCTCTTCGCGGGTTACGACTTCGCCCGAACGCTGCACCAGGATTTTGAGAATCTCGAGGGGTTGCTTTTGTAGTCTGAGGCGTATACCCGCCTTGCGCAGTTCGCCCGCGTCCGGATCAAGGTCAAAGACGCCAAACCGTACGACTGTGGCGAGCGACACCTCCGGCGGCATGGTGGCCTCCCCCGAGCCATTGGCCGACGAGTGTAACACGCTTTTTCGAGACTTTGTCAGGGATGCTCCCCGGGCTGTAGCATCTCCAACCCCCTCTCCCACGATCTAATAGAATCAATATTTTACGAAGGGTTTCCTCGCAAAATATTCCGGAATCAGGAGTTAGAGGTAAAATATCGGAAACAAAGCACTTAGCTGAAGGGGTATCAAGCCTCATCGTTTGTATCCAATGAGATAGCTATTTACTCCTTAGTAATTATCCCCTCAAAATATTCGTTTCAAAGAACTTAGCTTGGTTTGTCGCCTCGGCGCCCGGGTTACGCTTCCTTCCGAATGATTGTAACTAGGAATCATGGCAGGGCGGGTTGGTGGGTTGTGGAGAAATCTGTCGAAGGCTTTCCCAATTCGGAACGTGTAGGTCGCGTGCTCTGGCTGGGTGATCGGCGGGGAAGTCGGACGCGTGTGCTGAAGACCGCCGGGGCTTAGTGTAGACCGTTATACGAATTAAGCTCCCATCGTAAGTTAATGAAAAATAAAATCTTGTCGAGTTAGAAAGAATAAAGGAACCATCTATTGATCTTCCGCTGAATTTCGGCCATAAGACGCCAATCCGCGGGCAAGCATACGGATCGCACGACCCACTCCCCCACCCTGTCGAGCGAACAAGAAACTTGGGAGGACGTTTATGGCCGCCAAGCTCCGAATCCGGATCGCAGTTTTAGCGTTGAGTTCGTTTTTCCTCTTGGCCGGCACCGATGCCTATGGCCAGATCACGCCCGGTGGTGACGCCTATACCAATTCAAGCGCGATGGCGACAAACTATGGAAATGCCCCTACTTTGAATGTGGTCAGTGCCCGAGAGACGGCGTTTATTTCCTTTGACCTGCATTCGATTCCAGCAGGTTATACGGGCGCCGACATTGCCCAAGCCACGCTAAAGCTCTACGTCAATTCTGTGCCCAGGACCGGCAGCTTCAACGTGGACTTTGTCACTGGAAGCTGGTCGGAAAGTACTCTCAATGCCAAAAACGCGCCGGCGCTGGGAGCAACCATTGCGGCGAGCGTGCCTCTGACGGTGTCACAGGTGGGGGACTATGTGCTGGTTGATGTTACTCCCGCCCTGCAGGCTTGGTTGAATGGAAGCCAGCCGAACGATGGCATTGCGTTGGTGGCGAACAGTCCACTCTCGGCGACGTTTGACAGTAAGGAAAACTCAACCGAAAGCCATCCACCCGAACTGGACGTTGTATTCGCCAGTGGCGCGAGTGCGATTACGGGGGTGACGACGGCTGCCGGTAGCGGGCTGCAGGGTGGTGGCACGAGCGGGACGTTGAACCTGAGTCTAATACCATGTTCGACGAACCAGGTTCTGCAGTGGAGCGGCAGCGCATGGACCTGTTCCAACGCGGGGACGGGGACTATCACCGGCGTGACCGCTGGCAGCGGCCTCCTGGGTGGAGGCAACAGCGGGAATGTCAACCTCTTCGTGGACACCGGCCAAGTTCCTTTACTGAATGCGTCCCTCAATACCTTCAACGGGAGCCAAGTCATTACTGGCAGCATCACTTCGGGCGGCAGCATCACTTCGAACGGCAACATTATCTCGAGCGGCGGCCTGACCGCGAGCGGGATGGTCACAGGCAGCGGTTTTCAGATCGGCAGCAACCTGTTTGCCTTCGGCTCGTATGCAAACAGCAACGCATTCCTTGGGTTTGCGGGTAATCCAGCAGCGACGGGGAAGCTCAACGTCGCCGTTGGATTGAGCGCGCTTAGCTCGAATACCGAAGGGAATGCCAACACGGCGACCGGCGCAACGGCCCTACAATTCAATACGACAGGCTATTCTAACACCGCAACTGGTACGGAGGCCCTGGGTCTAAACAGCCAAGGGGCCGAGAATACGGCCACCGGCTCTGCCGCTCTGATAAACAACACTATCGGGAGCAACAATACGGCCACGGGCATGGCCGCACTTGAATCGAACGGCCATGGAACCAGCAACACCGCGAATGGCTCGTTCGCTTTAACGAACAACAGCGATGGCAGCTTCAATACGGCGGTCGGAGCGAACGCATTCTATAGAGGCTCGGGCAACTATGTCACCTGTCTTGGTTACAACTGCAGCGTGGACACCGACCACACGAACTCGACCGCCATTGGCGCCAACGCTGAAGTCGCACAAGACAACAGTCTGGTGCTGGGCAGCATCAATGGCGTGAACGGCGCCACCGCCGACACCAAAGTCGGCATTGGCACCACCGCTCCCCAGTACTCGCTCGACGTTCACGGCACGGGAAACTTCAGCAATCTGCTGGTGAATGGCCAGCCGGTGGGTGGCGCGGGAACCATCACCGGCGTCACCGCCGGCACCGGGCTGACAGGCGGCGGCACCAGCGGCAATGTCACCTTGTCCCTGGACATCAGCAAAGTTCCGCTACTGAATGCGACTAACACCTTCAACGGCGACCAAACCATCAACGGGACAATCACCTCGAACGGTAGCATCACGTCGAACGGCAGCATCTCGGGCGGGACCATTAGCGCGGCCGCTATCACGTCCAGCGGCAGCATCACTTCGAGCGGCAACATTGTCTCGAGCGGCGCCCTGACCGCGAGCGGGGTGGTCACAGGCAGCAGTTTTCAGATCGGCAGCAACCTGTTTGCCTTCGGCTCGTTCGCAAACAACAACGCATTCCTCGGGTTTGCGGGTAATCCAGCATCGACTGGAGGCGGCAACGTTGGAGTCGGAGTGGGGGCACTTGCCTCGAATACCAACGGTACCGCGAACACAGCTGTGGGTGATAGATCTCTCTTGAGCCAGACCACCGGTGGCGCCAATACTGCTGTGGGTTATGCAGCTCTCCAGAACGGCACGATCGGTGAATGGAATGCGGGTCTTGGGTATAGCGCGTTGGCTTCCAACTCCGATGGAAACTACAACACAGCGCTTGGCACCGATGCTCTGTTTCAAAACTTTCACGGCAGCGCGAACACAGCTGTGGGTTTTAATGCACTGGTTCAGAGTATCGGCAGCTACAACACGGCCGTGGGCGAACAAGCCGGGGGAGTCCTCTACTCTGGATCCTACAATTCGGCCTTGGGTTACCTTGCGGGTCCGACTGGTCCTTCTACGCTTAGCAACACAACCGCCATCGGAGCTTTTGCGGAAGTGGACGCGAGCAATGCGATGGTACTCGGCAGCATCGCCAGCGTGAATGGCTGCACTCCAGACGTCGGTTGTGACAGCACCAAGGTTGGAATCGGCACCACCACTCCGCAATACTCGCTTGACGTTCACGGCACGGGAAACTTCAGCAATCTGCTGGTGAACGGCCAGCCGGTGGGTGGCACGGGAACCATCACCGGCGTCACCGCCGGCACCGGGCTGACAGGCGGCGGAACCAGCGGCAACGTCACCTTAAGTCTGCTAACCGGTTGCGGTAGCGGCCAAATCCTGCAGTGGAACGGAGCCGCTTGGCTTTGCAGCAGCGCGGGTACGGGCACGATCACAGGAGTCACAGGCGGGAGCGGACTGCTCGGCGGCGGCACCAGCGGCAACGTCACCCTCACCCTGGATCCCACCAAGGTGCCGCTGCTGACTGCTTCCAACAGCTTCATTGGGAATCAAAATGTGACGGGCGATATAACCTCGTCGGGATGGGTCTCCGGTCAATGGGTGAACGCCGGAACCGCCTTTGCTATCGGAGGCCTGCCTTTTGCCTCTGCCACGGGGGGCAATGTTTTTCTGGGATTTTCCGGGAACTTCACAACCACGGGGTTTAACAACGTCGCAACCGGAGGTAGCTCGCTGATCCAAATTGCAGACGGCGTCTACAACACGGCCACCGGCTTCAATGCGTTGTATTCCACGGCCAGTGGAGCTTACAACACCGCCGATGGCGAGGAGGCCGGCACGAACATAACCGACGGGGAATACAACACAGCCGTCGGTTACCTGAGCGGCCCGGGCGTGATCGCTTCCGACTATGCCGACATGACGGCAGTGGGAGCCTATGCCACCGTTTTCGATTTCGATTCGACCGCGATCGGTTTTAATGCCGTGGCCAACGAACGGAACTCGACCGCCATCGGCGCGAACGCGCAGGTGGATGTGCCGAACGCAATCGTATTGGGCAGCGTCGCCGGGGTGAATAACGCATTGGTCACCGCTAGTGTGGGCATAGGAACCACCGCACCCGACGCCACTCTCAGCGTGAATGGTGCGGCTGACAAAGTCGGCGGCGGTTCCTGGGACACCTACTCCGATGGGCGGCTGAAAAACGTAGACGGCCAGTTCAACTCCGGCTTGAACGAGATCCTCAAACTGCATCCAATTCGCTATCGCTACAAAGAGCAGAATGCCATGGGCATTCACGATCCGAAAGAGCACGTCGGCTTCGTCGCCCAGGACGTGCAGAAAGTCATTCCCGATGCGGTCAGTACAAATGACAGAGGCTATTTGCTGGTGAACAACGATCCGATCATCCTGGCGATGTTGAATGCGATCAAGGAACAGCAGACTTTGATCGAAAAGCAGAATGCCAGGATGCGCGAGCAGCAAACAGCGATGAACCTGCAGAACTCAAAGATCGAGGCGCAAGCCGCGGAATGCAAACTGCAGGAAGAACAGATCAGGCAACTTATGCGGCAGGTACACAATGTGCAGGCCATGCGGAAGACAAGCCGAAGAGGCAAGTCGGCGGTTCACGCCGTGAAGGCACAACAACCAGTGCTCAAGCAGTAACTCGCGCGATCCCAGGCAGCTTACAGCTCGTCGTTACAAGTTGGTTTTACGACCTTAGGCGCCATCCCAGAGGACTTCTGGGAGCGCAAAATGGCGGAACCGTCACCACAAGACTCCGTGAACTAATGCGATTTTGAAACTGAAGCGGCAGCCCGCCCAGCCGCGAAAACGCAGTGACTCCGTTTCGCGTTAATTTTGGCGAGGCACAGATTGAACGAGAACGCAGCTACTGGACAAGCTCTCTAGCCTTTCTCGCAATCAGCCGAAGCCTGGCTTTGGTCGCGGCTTGTTCGACACCATTCAAACGGGCGCGACCTTCAATGCGCCGGTTGCCACGGACGATAAACTCTCCCGCAGCCAGCGAGGCCTCAAGCTCAACTAGCAGTGCGCCGCAATGCTTGGCCTGGCGCTCAACTTCCAGTGTAATCCTCTCCGCGGAAGCGAGATCTTCGTCGTCCGCCATGACGTAAGCACTGTCAAGCGAAAAGGGCATACGAACCATCACGTTGTAACTCTTATCGGCCAGTTGACTGGCGACAGAGAGATTGGCCACCGCCTCGGGCAAACGTCTCCCCTTCGCCAGGATTCTCGAAAGCAAGCCGCGCGCGGCTATCTCGTCGTCCATCTCTTTGAGTTCCTGGAACACAACCAAAGCGCTACGCACTCCCGAGTCGGCTTCCGCCAGTTTGCCGGTCTCGAAGTCCAAGCGAGCCAGTGCGACCTTCGTTTTTGCAGCTCCATTTCTCTCCGCGATCGCTTCCTGGGTCGACAAGACCTGCAGGTAGGTGTTGCGCGCTTTTTCAATGTTGTCCTGCAGCCAGTAGACTTGCGCAATTGCCTGAAGATCCCCGGCATAAAAAAATTTCTCGCCGAGATCCCGGTGAGCGGCAGATGCCGCCTCATAGTTTTTCAAGGCAGCAGCCAGGTCGCCTTCGAGAATCAGATTTTCTCCGATACTCTGCATTGCGATGGCCGCCGTACTCCGGTTCCCGACCTCGGTGGCCAACGCCAGAGAGCGTCGCTGATAAGTCAATGAGCCTCGCAAGTCCCCTTTTTGCCGCAGCAGGTCTCCAATATTCCCTGTCTGAATGGCCATGCCGTTCTTGTCACCAGCCTCTGTCTGGCTGCGCAGCGCGTCCTGCATCATGGTGAGCGCTGTGTCAAAGTCGCCTCGATACTTGTAAATCAATGCGAGATTGCCCAACTCGCGGCCAATTCCTTGTCTGTCGCCGATCTCGCGAGTCAACACAAGCGCCTCGCGATAGAGTTTTTCTGCTGCCGGTAGGTCATCCTGATTGAGAGGAACCTCGGCCATGTGATGCAAGGTTCTGGCCAACCCTCCCCGGTCGCCGGCTTCAGCATAGATGCGGCGAGCCTCTTCACAGACCGGCGCAGCCGCGGCATTCTCTCCAAGATTCGCCAAGGCACGGCATTCCAGAGACCGCGCCCGCGCCACTAGCAGCCTTGCGCCCTGGCGGACCGCCTTGCTGGCCGCGCTGTCTGCCGCGTCGCGGCGCAGCCGGTTGTCTCCGAAAGAAGAGGCCGCTTCTGAACGAGCAAGATCGATGCGTGCGTCATCGCGATTCCCCAAGTTCTTGCTCTCCAATATGTCGAGCGTCGCCAAAGCTTCCTTTCCCCTGCCTGCCGAAGTTTGGGTTCGAGCCAGGCTCAGACCGTAGTCAAGGTTGTCGGGAAAAAAGTTTACCAAGGCGCGATAGGTCTCAATCGCCTTATCCCAATTTCGGCCGTTTTCAAAGTAGTGAGCTTCGACCTCGAGGTAGTCGCGCCGGGGCAATTTCTCCGCAAGATCTAGCGCTCTTTTGGATTCTTCCATGGCCTTGGAGTCATAACCGAGGCTCTGGTATGCGCGAGCCAGCGCCATGTGCGCCAGAGGAAAACTCGGATCTTCTCTGGTCGCGTGGAGGAACATGTCTCGCGCCGAAAGTGCGTCAAAAGACCGCAATTTCGCCAGACCTTCGGAATAGTCCTTCAAAGCTGCGGGCGTGGATGGGAGAGAAGCCGCGATGCCGGTAGCCTCTGTCTGGGAAACCGCACGGACGCCCAACCTGGCACGGATCTTGGTCGCGGCGCTGGCCACCAGATCGGACAGCTTCCCGGCGTTTCCTGTCTCCGAAATCGCCGCAACATTTTCGCCGCTCTCCGCATTTTGGAGTCGAAGGTCGACGCGGATCTCGTTATTCGCGGAATCGAGAAACGAGCCAGAGACAACGAAGTCGCTTCCCAAATCGCTTCGAATGCGCTTGAGAGTTTCAGGAGCGAATGTATTTTCGTCCGGCAACCCCAGGTCAATTTTGGCCCGGGAGACGGTTTCGCCAGGCACAATCCGCATGTTCTCTCCCGCTCCGAGCTCGGTGATCAACATCTCCGAAAGAGCCGTTGAGAGCCACGCCGTGTCGGGACGATTGGCAAGATTCTTGAATCCCAGGATGGCAACCGACGGCCGTCGCGCGACTGATTCCGCAGAAGGCGATGGCACTGGTACGCGGGAGCGAAACCGCCGCCCTTGCCATACACTTACGCTCAGGACGAGAACGATCGCGAGGGCGATAGTCACCGCCGCTTCCTTGTGCCGGCGGAGAAACTTGTTTGTGCGATACCCGAGCGTGGAGAGTTGGGCTTTGACAGGCAGGCCTTCCAGATAAGACCCGAGATCTGATGCAAATGCGGCTGCCGACGCATACCTCCGGCCGGGTTCTTTGCGCAACGCCATCATGACGATGGCGTCGAGATCACCATGCAGATGACGCCGCAAGTCATCGCGGGTGGTCCCGCGGGCTCGCGTGAGCCGGTCGGTAAGTTCGCTGGCACCGGCTTCGCTGTCCGCAGGCCGCGTAATAGCCGCGCTCGGCTTGGGAGGATCCGTCTCACAAACCACGCGTTGAACTTCCGCCCACGAACTCGAGGTTGCGCGATAAGGGCGATGTCCGGACAGGATTTCGTAGAGCAAAACGCCGAGAGAATAAATGTCTGACGCTGGGGTGACCGGTTCGTTGCGTATTTGCTCGGGACTGGCAAATTCCGGAGTCATGGGCAGCCAGGTGCGGGTCGTGAAAGAGTCCTGACGATATTCAGGGTTCAGCAGCTTCGCGATGCCAAAGTCGAGTAGCCGCGGGGAACCATCTTCGGCAATCAGAATGTTGCTTGGCTTGAGGTCGCGGTGAATCACCTGTCGCCGATGGGCGTAGTCGACGGCGAGACAGACATTGCGGAATAGCTCAACCCGTTTCCTGATCGAAAGCAGGCGGTTATCACAATATTTGTCAATCGGCACACCCTCTACAAAGTCCATGACCAGATAGGGCCATCCCTCTTCGGTTGTGCCTCCGTCGAAAAGTTTGACAATGTGTGGATGATCGAGAGCCGCAAGCGTTTGGCGTTCATTGCGAAACCGGAGGATGATCTCTTCGCGATGATGTCCAGGCTTCACCATCTTGATTGCGACCCGTTTCCGGTATTCCGAGTCAGCTCGCTCGGCTCGGTAGACGATCGCCATCCCGCCCTGGCCCGCCTCGCTCACGATGCGATAGGCACCGACGTGTTTGCCAATCATCGACGCGGGGGCTAATGAAAAGAGGTTGACCGCGGGAGGCTGTTCGAGAAGGGTGTCGGCTGCATGTTGATGCGCGAGCAGGGATTCAACTTCTGCACGCAACGCACTGTCACCGGCGCACGCCCCGCGTACAAACTCGTTCTGCTCCTCGGGCCTTAGTTCCATAGCCGAGGCCAGTATTTCGTTGAGTTGGTCCCACCGCTTATGCATCAGTACCTTCGGCGCGACGCATTTCCCGAGCCAGCCAGGCCTTTGCAACATTCCAATTTCGTTTCACAGTTGCAGGCGAAACCCCCAATACACTCGCCGTCTCCTCAATGCTGAGGCCTCCGAAAAACCGCATTTCCACAAGACGTGCGTGTTGCGGGTCGCACTCGGCCAGCCGGGCAAGCGCGTCATCCAGGGCAATGATCTCCGTCGACCGGCCCTTCGCGATGATTCCCGCCTCCTCGAGACAAACCTTCCCCGCGCTTCCTCCGCGTTTGGAGGCGTTGTGACTGCGGCTGTAGTCCACGAGAATTCGGCGCATCAACTGCGAGGCCACGCTCATGAACTGGACTCGGTTTTGCCAGCGCGCGTCAGTCTGTCCGACAAGCCGGAGATACGCTTCGTGGACCAGGGCTGTCGCTTGCAAGGTATGGTCTCCCCGTTCGCGCAGCAGATAGTAGTGGGCAAGGCGGCGCAGCTCGGAATAGATCAGCGGGACCAACTGCGAGAGCGCCTCCTGATTGCCTTGGCTCAACTCACCCAGGAGCCGGGTGAGGTCAGGAGGAGGGATATCCGCGGAAATTTCAGCTTGATCGGCCATTTTCGTATCGGCTCCTGCCAAGTGTGGAACGGGAGCCACATGAGTGCAGATCTGCGGACGAGATCGCGGGTTCTACCTGGGGAGGAGAAACCCAGTGGTAGGCGCCCCGGCCCGTGAGTATATCTCAGGAAGACTCGAAAGGCCCCTGATTTTGCTGCGATCCGCCACGGAGGTGGTGGCACCCTGCCGATTAACCCATTGTTTTCCGGATAGTTACGCCACCGTGACGGCGGGAGTTGGATTCTTGTCCGGGCTTGAGCCTTTTCGCTCTCCCTTTACGCGTTATGCACCGAAGAACGCATAACTCCAGCGCCCAAAGGGCTCTGAAAAGAGGAGGCGGTATGAAAAGACTGTGGATGTTGTTCCTGGCCGGCATGATCTACTTAGGAGCACTGCCGGATTCGAGCTTGGCGCAGTGGTTTACCAAGGGCCCAGCGGCCCGGGGGGCCCACACAGCAGTTCTCGACCCAAAATCCGGCCGAATGATCGTGTTCGGCGGTCTGACATTTTCGGTCGACGACCCCCCGTCGACGCACTTCAATGACGTCTGGTATTTGACGGCGGCCAACCAAACGTCGCTCAAGCTGACTTGGACGCAAGCCAAGATCAAGGGCGCGGCACCTTCAGCCCGTGCGGGACACTCCGCGGTTTATGCTGCCGCCAGCAATCGCATGATTGTTTTCGGCGGCTCCGAGGGATACGCCGCACCCTGCGACAATGATCTTTGGATCCTGCAGAATGCCAGTGGCGTGGGCGGCAAGCCAGCCTGGCTCAAGGTAACTCCAGCCGGATCCGGCCCCTCACCGAGGACCGGTCATCGGGCGACTTACGATGACTCAACTAATACTATGGTCGTATTCGGCGGGAATGATTGTTTTTCGACGACCTTCAGCGATGCCTGGCTGTTAAGCAATGCCGATGGCACTACGGGTACCCCAACCTGGAGCCTGCTCGCCATCGGAGGCCCGGCCAGATTCGGCCACGCGCAAACCTACGATCCGATCAGCAATCGTATTCTCGTCTTTGGTGGAACCAACCAGTCAGGAACTTTCCTGAGCGATGTTTGGTTTCTCACAAACGCCAATGGAAAGGGCGGCCCTGCCGGCTGGTTTGGATTGGACACGGTGGGCGCACCTTGCGCCCGAGAAGTACCAGCCGGTTTCTATGACGCAACCAGCAACGAGCTTGTTGTATTTGGCGGATACTGCAACGCTCCCATGAATGACATTTGGGTGCTTACCAATGCGAACGGCACCCAACTCGGACAATCCTCATGGATTCCGGTGAGCCACGGAACTCCGCCGTTGGGCCGTTACAGTCATTCTGTCGTATATGATCCGGCCAAGAATCGCATGACCGTGTTCGGTGGCGAAGTAACCGGCAACGGCCTCTCAACCGATACCGTTGCAGTGCTTTCCGATGCAAATGCGCCTTAGATTGGTATTGCAACGAGAGAGAGGATTGCTGCTTGTCAGTAACCCCTCCTGAATAGTGATCCGGGGCGGGTCTCGTGCTGAGCGGATCCGCCCCGAATCGATGACCGTCGCCGTCGTTCGGCTTCAGTAATCCTCGGCCTCCAACGCGACGCACTGCTGTTGAACCTGTTGCTGCTAGCTTGCTGAAACCTGTTGATCTCTATTTGACCTGCCCCCCATACCGGCCAGAGCAACACACTGCTTATGAATTGCAGATAATAGTCAGTCATCCATGATCTTCACGATCACAGCTAAAAAGAAAAACTCTCGGAAACAGTTCAGAACGACTTACTCCTTTACAAATGGGTAGAGAAGTCGCTCAAAGAACGATAACGGACGAGCAACGATAAGAATCTCCCCGGAGAGTGCCTTCAGAGTAGCGGCGGCCTTCTTCGGCTGGCCCCCAGGCAATGGGCCGACGATTCCTTTTTGAATCACATCTTCTGTGGTAGCGAGCACTCCACAACCGCACCGCAAATGCTCCAAGGTTAAACGAACCTGGGCCGATATGTGCGGAGGAGCGGGTTCTGGGAGTGTAAAGTGGGCCTCACCATTCGCATCCGTTTTCATGGTTAGATTGGCCTCGTACTTTGCGGGAGTCTTTTCTCCTTTCTCGTACAGGAGAGACACCGGAACATGCTGATTCTGCAATGGATGTCCACGAGCAGCATTCATGATTCGAACGGTCACCGTTTGAGCAAAGCAGAAGGGCCCAACCAGTAGTAACAGAACGCAAACGAAGCCTCGAAAGAACATCGGCATATCTCTCCTAATTCTCCCCGCATTTTTAAGGGTCGTCGCGGAATCGGGGCGGCACTTGCTTGCTTGGGGAATGGGTGGACCTCTGGTTTGCGCTCATTCGCCAACAATACCCTGACCTCGAATTTCTTAAGCTATTCTCCGTCGCTTAGCCCATGTACAACTGGTGGACGTTGTAATGCGTCCCCGCGTTCCCTCCGCCGTTCCCCGCGTTTCTCATGCAATTCGGTGCCTGGCTAGAACCGGCAATACTATTGTTACGACTAATACTGAAAAAATCATGCCATTCAACAGGGCCATCCACAGGGTCATCGGGGGAAACAAGCAAAAAAGCAATATCCAAACTCTCTCTCCCGGGATGCTGCTCGATGATGAACCGTGAACAAATGCTGATGGCGCGAGCATAGAAAGAGGCCCAAGGATATAAATGCCCGCCAGCACCCATCCCCATTTAGGGCATTGTTTCGAAAATATTCTGCTTCCCGCTCCGAGCAACGCCACTCCTAAGAGAGGGAGTACATTTATGAGGAACGTGTTCACGTTTTCGTGGAGTACAGTGGAAAAAATTATAGGTGGCAACCAGAAGGAAAGGCCGCCAATTGTTATCCAGTACAATTTATTCTCCATAGTTTTATCCGACGATTGTCAATGAATTCCGCTGGCCTCCAAAGCACATGCAAGGTGAGCCCCAGTTCCCGGATGTTTGCCAATTGGGCTAAACAACACTTGAGAGGTTACTCCCTCGCTCAATCGCGCGGTCAAAAGCATCATAGGTGATGCTGGTGCCGTTTTAGACTAATCGCGTTGCCATCGGCGTCCCATGCGCTAGCAAAATACTTCCGGTTTTAGGCACACTCTCTGCACAACATTTGAGCCAAACATGGGAATATCAATAATGTTTGGCTGATCGGCCGTCAGAAGTCTGAAAGCTACTATATTCTGCCCAAGCGGAAGAAAGGTCCCGACGGAAATGGCGGCCGTTGATCTCTGAGGATTTTTCAGCCTCGGAATCGTCTACATCGGTGTAGACGAAAAACCAGAAGGCGCGTGCAAAGTTTTGAAAATATTGGTCGGGGAGAGAGGATTTGAACCTCCGACCCCCTGGTCCCGAAGCAGAGAAGATCAAAAATCTAAGTGCTTCATTTGGTGTCGCATAGGGGTAAGAAGCCAGTCTTTCTCTCGCCTCTCAGTTGAACCCCAATTGTACCGAAATTGCGAATTCACCTTCTGACGGATTCTAGGCGCTCTTCTCTGACGAACCGCTGCGACGACGGAGCCAAGCGTTAAGCT
>Ga0335078_10010546_pt1 | contig 13688 bp, 10 predicted proteins | sample Lox_Sample_32_FD_206711 | JGI IMG/M metagenome (GOLD analysis project Ga0335078, IMG submission 206711) | Soil microbial communities from Loxahatchee National Wildlife Refuge, Florida, United States - Lox_Sample_3.2 | ecosystem: Environmental > Terrestrial > Soil > Wetlands | place: USA...
CGGTCGCCTGGCACACCGAGTCTCACCCTCAAGCGGTCAAGGAAGTCCGCCGACGAAGGGGCAGGGATCAGCAGATCCACTTCGTCGATCCGCATTCCAACTCGGCCAAGGAATCTCCGGGTCGCCTCGACCGCGCAATCGACGGAGCGGGCCTGATACCCGGGCTTCTCGTCTATGACAAGCTGACTGTGACCGATCGGCCGCCCTGGACCGTGCGGCCCGCGTGCCGCCTTCCAGTAGTAATGGCTTTCGTGCATGCCTTCGTACTCGGGAAACGTCTCAGTGTGGAAGTCCGTGAACCCGGCGATGCTCTCATCCCAGCCAAGAACCATCGCACCGCCGGACGGTTGGAAGGGCGGAGCTCCCGAATCCTTCGGATTCGGATTGACATCGCTGGCCACGATCAGACCGGATCGGATAACGCCGGAACGGAGAAACCCCGCCTGCAGCCGGATGGCGCTGACCACGCCACAGCTGCCATTCATGAGGTCAAACGAGAACGTTCCGTGTCCTCCGATCGGCGGCTGGCCCAGATTGGCGCCAATATCCTCCTGGATGAGGGCGGCGAGCGCTGGCTCGCCCATGTTGTCCTCTCTGTAAATGCCAGTGTTGATCAGCATGTCGATATCGCCTGGCTGCTTTCCTGCATGCCCGAGGCACGCTTTGGCAGCTTCATCGGCCAGGCGCCTGGCGGTTGCTTTGCGCAATCCGTGGCTGGTCAGCGAGCTGGCAGCTTCAATGCGTGCGCCCATAGTGATCCACCTGGTTGTCGATGGTAAAGATAGCGATGCCGATCTCTATGCCTGAGGCGAGCGCGAGCAGCATCACCCGGTCGCCCTTGTGCATACGCCCCTCCTGCAGGTATTTGTGGAGGGCCACGAACAACGTTGTCGATGACGTGTTGCCATATTCTTCGAGGTTGACCACCACGTGCTTCGGGTTGGTACCGAGGCGCCGGGCGAATTCTTGCGTGCCCTTGCGGATGGCCCGGGCCGAGGTCTGATGGGGAATCAGATAATCGATGTCGGCCAGATCGATCCCAGCTTGGCCGATCACCTCGGAAACGAGCGGCGCCATGTCTTCGATCGCCACATTGTGCAGCTTCCTGGATTTCGTGTACATCTGTGCGCCAGGGCCAACGGTGCTCGGGAAGGCGAGGCACAGGCGGCTGTGCTCGGCGAGGGTGGTAAAGCCAATAACCTCGATGCCGGGAGCACCGTCGGGCGCCTGCTCCACGATGACGGCGGCGCCGGCGTCACCCAGCGTGAGTGAGGCAAGCTGCTTGCTGAACAGCGAGCGGATCTCCTTCGCCGCGTTCCAGCTCAGATGGGAGATGTATTCGCCGGAGACCACCATCCCGCACTTGATCTCACCTCGCGTGACGAGGTCCTGAAGGAGGAACACCCCCGTCAGCATGCCTGCGCACGCATTCGAGACATCGAAGTTCACTGCCCGCGTGGCTCCGATCGCCTGCTTGATATACAGGCTGAGCGGTGGCTCGAAGGACTGCGAGGATCCGTCCTTGGACCTGGTGATGCTGGTGCTGATCAACATCTCGATGTCTTGCGGCTCATGCTGCGAATGAGCCAGGCAGTCGCGGGCGGCCCCGACAGCCAGGGTGTAGGAGCTCTCACCCGGCCCGACGACGTGACGTTCGTGGATACCGGTCAGCCGCTCCAGTTGGATACGCGTGCGGTGCTTGGTCTTGCTCATGAGCTCTTTGGTCGTCAGCCTCCTGGAGGGCACCTTCACGCCGACGCTCTCGATCCTGCACCCCGAGGAGGCATCGGAATCGGGTGACTCAAGTGCCATCCAGTGATCGGCATGCTTGCTCTGGGTATCCGCCATCTGTCGTCCTCCTCGCGCACCCGGGCGCTGCGCTTACATATGCAGAATCCTCGGTCTTGGCTGGTCGGCAGTAGGGGCGAACGTCATGGGCAACAGGCCCATCAGGCCCATCAGGCCGACCAGCTCAAACCAGGCGCCGCGAGCCGGGCGGACCCGACCGCCCAGGCCTTTTCGGGATCATCGAAGGGCCCATCGACTCTAGTCAGCGCGAGCGACCGCGCGAGGATACCTACGTGAGCGCGATAGATGAGCACGACCTGAAGCCAAGCGATGATGATGGCGCTAGGTACACGTTCACTTACGGTCAGTATCAAGTATCGTACGAGGTTTACGGATCTGGCGACAGAGTGCTTGTGTGGATGCACGGCTTGCTGCTCGACGCCAACCTCAGCCGCAGCCTGGCCCGTAGGCTGGCCGCTCTGGGCAACCGGGTTGTGCTGCTGGATCTGCTCGGTCATGGCCACAGCGACAGGCCGCGCCACGCTGGCGCACTGCGGATGGACCTGTACGCCGAGCAGGTGCTGTGCCTGCTTGATGAGCTCGGCGTGGACCAGGCAGTGCTGGGCGGTGTCTCACTCGGTACGAATGTGAGCCTGCTGACCGCAGCGGCGGCACCCGAGCGGGTGCGCGGCCTGGTCCTGGAAATGCCGGTGCTTGAGTCGGCTATACCCGCGGCGGTAGGCGTGTTCATGCCGGTCCTGATCGTGGCCCACTACGGCCACAGGGCGGTGCGGCTGCTCTCGCGGGTCGCCAGGAAGGTGCCTCCAACTGGCATCGGTGCACTCGACTCGTTCATCAGCGCTGCGGCATCGGATCCGGACGAAATCGCCGCGGTACTGCATGGCGTCCTCATTGGGCCCATCGCCCCGACGAGCGACCAGCGCCGGTCCATCACCGCCCCTGCTCTCGTATTGGGACACGGTATCGACATCATCCACTCATTCACTGACGCAGAACGCCTGACGAGGCAGCTGCCCGACGCCACGCTGATCCGGACCCGCACATTCGCCGAACTCTGGGTGTGGCCACAGCGGCTCACCGGGGAAATCAGCACGTTCCTCGATCGCATGTGGGCGAGCATGGAAAAAGGACGGCCCGCCGGGGCCTGACGACCCAACGATCACCAGTCATGGCAGCGAGCACCAGCCAAGGCAGCGAGCACCAGCCAAGGCAGCGAGCACCAGCCAAGGCAGCGAGCACCAGCCGAGCCCTGGTTTAGCCGGTTGCGGCACGCGCCATCGAGTCGAGCGCCTGGCGCGTGGTGTATTGCGGCGCCCAGCCGAGGTTGCAGCGGGCCCGGGTCGTGTCCATCAGCATCGGATGCCGCGCGGCATGGACCCACTCGGCCTCGGGCGGGAGCCACGGAAATGCGGACACCAGCCGGGCGGCGACGCCGACGAGAAGGTGCGGGATGGGAACGGCGTACTCGCCCATCGCGCGTGCGACGTCGGTCATGCTGACCTCGCCGTCCCCCGCGAGGTTGTAGGCGCCTGGCGGCCCAGCACCGACCGCGGCCGCGAAAACGGCGGCGCCGACATCCGCCTCATGGACGAACTGGATGGGTACCCCAGGATCAGGCAGGACGGGGCGCAGGCCAGGCACCCACCCGAGCAGCTTGCGGGCCGGCCTGGGCAGCCACTCCATCGCAGGTTCGAACCGCAGGTTGCTTATCACCAGGGTCGAGTCGGGCCCGACGACAATGCACGGCCGCAGCACGTACACCTCAATATCGTGGCCGGCCGTCAGCTCCGCTAGCAGCGCCTCACACTCCGCTTTCTGCGCGGAGTAGTAATGCTCAGGTGATCCGCGCGCCGGGATATCCTCCGTCAGCGGCACCGGGTTTTCCGCGTAGTAACCGTAAGCGGCGAGCGAGGAGGTGTAAACAAGCCGCCGTGGGCGGTCCGCGGCCACGGTCGCCTCGAAGACATTGCGCGTGCCGCCCAAGTTGATCTTGCGGCTCTCCTCGCGTCCACCGACTATGGCGAACGCTAGGTGCACGACCACGTCGGCGTCGGCCACGAACTTGGCAACAGCGTCGCGGTCCACGACGTCACCCTGGCGGTACTCGGTCTTGCGCCAGCCTAGTGCGGCAGGCTCGAACGGCCTGCGGGCCATGCCAAGGATGCGGTCCACCCGGTCATCGGCCTCGAGTGCACGGATGACCGATCTGCCGATGGCGCCGGTAGGCCCTGTCACCGCGACGGTGAGAGCTTTCGCCCGATCTTTTTGCGGCCGGTGCGGTCGCTCGGCGCTGCCCGGTGAAACATGGGGTGCTGAGTCACCCGGTCGTTTACCCGGTGCTCGTCGACCAGATGCCGCTTCACCCGGTGCTCGCTTACCCGGTGCTCGCTTACCCGGTGCCGATTCGGCTGGCTTTGGGCTCATCGGTGCATGCCTCCTCTGGCCGACGCCTGTCCCGTGCGGTACACAGGCGCGGTGCTTCGCTGCCCGCCAGTTCGGCTACGCGCCAGCGTGATGGGCAGGGCGTGGGCGTCGCGACATATGGTGCGCGCCGGAGCCGATCAGCGGCAGGGCCGTTGGTCATCACAAAGTGCCTGTTGCCTCGCCGAGGGTTCGGGGCGCGTGGCATCACCCGGGCGGGGTGGTGCGCCGGCGCAGCCGCGACGGCAAGCTTGCGGGTAGCAAGCCGGGTGGGAACTACGTCGGCGCAACCCGCACCGGGTACGAAGGAACCGGCCGGCCGACTCCAAAGAAAGGGGCACGATATGGCGATAGGACCGGTGCAACTGCTGGTACTTGGCTTCAACCATCCTGACTTCCATGGCGAGATCATCAATGAACTTGAGCGGCTTCGCGAGAGCGACACCGTCCGCGTGATCGATGCGATGGCCGTCTACAAGGACGCGGACGGTGACCTGGAGGTGGAGCACCTCAGCAACCTGTCGGAGGCGGAGGCCATCGAGCTCGGCAGCAAGATCGGCGCCCTCATCGGGCTCGGCATCGAGGGCGAAGAGGGAGCAGAAGCAGGCGCGATCGCGGGCGCGGAGGAAGCGGCGCAAGGTGTGCGTGTCTTCTCCGAGCAGGAGGAATGGGATGTGATCGAGGACATCCCTAACGACTCCGCAGCGGCGCTCATCCTGCTCGAGCATCACTGGGCTGTGCCGCTTCGCGACGCGATCGCGCGGGCTGGCGGCTTCCGGCTCGGCGACGGTTTCATCAGCCCGCTCGACCTCGTCGAGATCGGCCTGATGTCCGCCAAGGAAGCGGAGGAACTGCACGAGATGGAAACGGCCGCGGCAGCGGCGTCCTGACGACTCGCCCTCACACCCGGATGGAGGCACATGATGATCGGTTCACGCAGAGTCGCACGGCGTACCGGCCGGCGCACAGCCCGGCGCGTATCCCGCCGTCGTATCTAGGGCGCGTTTCGTGGATCTTGGGGGATGCGGGCGGTGATCCAGGTTGCGTCCGGCAAGGCCCGTGCTGCTGCCAGCGAGCCGATAGTGGCGCTATCGGCGACGACGACGGTGCCGTCTACGACCCCGGTCGTCGTGGGCGGCATCTTTGGCGCCGCCGAAGATCCACGAAGCATGCCCTGCCGACCACTTGCGGCCCGGTGAGCCTGACCCGGCCTTGCGTCCCTGATGGCTCCCCTGATCCGGACGCCGGGGGTGACCCTGGGTCACCAGACGAGCGCGGGTTCTTCGCCGAGAGCATCCGGCGCCGGGTCCGGTTTGCCCGCGAGCCTGCTCGGCGACCACATCAGTCGGCCGATGTCTAGATTGAGTGCGGTGACCAGCACCGACCGCACCACGATGGTGTCGAGGAGCACGCCGAAGGCGACCGTGACGCCTAGCTCGGCCAGAAAAGTTACCGGAATCGTGCCGAGGACAGCGAAAGTGCCCGCCAGCACGAGGCCGGCTGAGGTGATCACCCCTCCAGTGGCGGCCAGCCCGATGAGTGCGCCTCCAGTGGCGGCCAGCCCGATGAGTGCGCCGCGCCTGCTTGTCTCCTCCCGCACCCGCGCCATCAGGAAGATGTTGTAGTCGATGCCGAGTGCCACCAGGAAAACGAACACGAACAGGGGGAATGCGGTGTCTGCGCCGCCAAACTTGAAAATGTGGTTGAAGACGACCGCGCTGACGCCGAGCGAGGCGGCGGACGACAGCACCACCGTGGCGGTAATGATCAAGGGCGCGACGAGCGCCCGCAGCAACAGCCCCAGGATGACGAACAGGCAGAGTCCTTGGTCCTTAAAGGTCTTCGCCTCATGAGGCGGCAGTCGGCCGCGCGCCGGCCGAACGGTCCCTCAATTCGGCGACGCCGCGGCCGATCCCCTGGATAAGGACATCGAGATCGGGCGCGGCGTCGAGCTCGGCGGTGATGCCGAAGGAGAAGCGGTCCAGGTAGGAGAAGATCGCGATCGAGATCCGCACGTTGTCGCCGATCGGCACGTAGGGATAGACGGCCACCATCTGGCGGCCCAAGATGAATAGCGGGAAACGCGGCCCAGGCACGTTCGTGGTCACCGTCTGGATCAGGGGCTGGGGAAGCCGGAACCCGGCCCGGGTGCCGAGTGCGAGCAGCGTCGGGGCGGCGAAACCGAGCATCTCCGTCAGGACCTCGGCACCCACGGCCTGGTGAGTATGCTTCATATCGTCCATCTGCTTGCGCAGCAGGGCAAGGCGCCTGACCGGATCCGGCTCGCCGACCGGCAGGTTGGCCAGCACCGCGGACACGCGATTGGTGGTGGCTCCGTGCTCACTTTCTGTCCGCACCGAGACCGGTACCAGCGAGCGCACAACCAGCCCATCCTCAAGCTCGCCGCGTGACTCGAGAAGATCGCGGAATCCGCGCGTGATCACAGCGAGCACCACGTCGTTTATCGTGCCGCCCATGGTGCGGCGGATCTCCTTAACCTCGCTCAAGCTCGCGGTGGTCCAGTCCCACCGCCGGTGCGGCCCGATGGGACCGTTCAGCGAACTCACCGAGCGGGTGGCGAGCCGTCGCGCGCTCGCGGTCAGACCGAGGCCGAAGCCTACTAGCTGACGCGGGGTGCGCAACCGCTGCAGCAAGACCGCCGGCACGCTCGCCAGCTCACTGAGCGGGCCGGTGATGCTGTCACGCAGCCCGGTGGCTACCAGGGAGATGAGGGAGGGCGACGGGCGAGCATTCCAGGGCACCGGCGCGACAGGATGGGCGTCGGGGCCGACGTCGAATACCACCGTCATCAGGTCGGTACCACCGATGCCGTCCACCATGCAGTGATGAACTTTTGAGATGAGCGCCCAGCGGCCACCCTCCAGGCCTTCGAGTAGCCACGCCTCCCAGAGCGGCCTCGCCCGGTCAAGGCGCTGGGCGAAGATCTTGGCAGCCAGCGTGCGCAACTGCTCGGCTTCGCCAGGCGCGGGCACGGCGGCATGCCGCACGTGATAGCTGATCTCGAAGTGCGCGTCGTCAACCCAGACCGGGCGGAAGATCTGCAACGGCATCGCCCGCACCAACTGACGGTAGCGCGGCACAAGCGGCAGCTTCGCACTGAGCAACCGGACGAGGTCGTCGTAGCTCGGGGCAGGACCTTCGAACACCGCGAGTGAGCCAAGATGCATCGGGACGTTATCGTGCTCGACGAAGAAGAACCCGGCGTCAAGCGTGCTCATCCGATCCATGGCTCACCTCCGATCCATGGCTCACCGCTCCCGCGGCGGCCTGGCTGGCAAACCCTCGCACAGCTGGCGCGCCTGCCCGTATCAGCATCTTTCCCCCGCTGACCACGCTATGCTCCAAGTCACCAGCCAAGATAGTCGGCGGATATGTCGTTGTTACGCGTCTTTAACGGGTATGTCTTTAACGAGATGCTGTCGGCAGCGGAGTCGGCGGAGGTGGGTATGGCTCCTAAGGTTGTCGGCGCTGGTGGTCCACGGGTGGGGCTGGTGCTGGGTGCGGGTGGCGTGCTAGGCGCAGCCTGGATGGTTGGTGCGCTGGCCGCGGTGCAGGAACGGCTTGGGTTCGGGCTAGGCGAGGCCGAGCTCGTGATGGGGACGAGCGCTGGCAGCGTGCTCGCAGCCGCGCTGCGGTGCGGGGTGAACGTGGACGAGATGGTCGCGCACCAGCGCGGCGGGGCCGTCGGGCGTCTTGCGGCGCTGGGGCCTCCCGATCTGGGTAGTCGCGGTCTGCCGCCGCCGCCGCTGCTGCGGGTGGGTTCGCCGCGATTGGTGCTCGCGGCGATGCGGGCGCCGCATCGGATGAGTCCGTGGGTGGCGGCGAGTGCGCTGGTTCCGCAGGGACGCGCCCGGCATGCCGTGTTGCACGCGATGGTGCACACAATGGCGTCGCATGCCTGGCCGCATCTGCCGCCGCCACACGGCCGGCCCGCCGGGCACGGCAGGTACGTGACCGACACCGGGCACGGCAGGTACGTGACCGACACCGGGCGCGGCGGGCTGTTGGGCCCAGGTCAATCCGGGCTGCCCGATGCCGCCGCCGTCGTGGATGCCATCGCCGCGGTGGATTCGGTGGACGCCGCCCTCGGTGCAGTCGATGCCCTCGGTACTGGCGATCCTGGTGCTGCTGCTGTTCGTACCGATATTACTTCTGATGCTTCAGTTTCTTTGGATGCCTCTGTTACCTCTGATGCTTCTGTCACAAGTGATGCTGATAGTGCTGGTATTAATGCTGACGGCGGAGCGGGATTCGAGTGGGCGCGCGATGGCCGGACCTGGATCGTCGCGGTGGACTACGACTCAGGGCGGCGGGTGGTGTTCGGGCAGGCTGGGGCGCCGCCCGCGGCACTGCCCGACGCGGTCGTAGCGTCGTGCTCGATCCCAGGCTGGTACCGGCCAATGGTGATCGGGGGACGGCGCTACGTGGATGGGGGCCTGCGATCGGCGACGTCGGCAGGGCTGCTGGCCAACGCGGGTCTGGACGAGGTCTTCGTGCTTGCACCGCTTGCAAGCCTGGTGATTGACCGGCCGCGGCTGCCACATGAGCGGCTTGAGCGGCGCGTTCGTCGATTGGTCACGCTGGGTATGCGCCGCGAGGTGGAACGCCTGCGGTCGGCCGGCACCGCGGTCACCGTACTCACTCCTGGACCGGAGGACCTGGCCGCGATCGGCGCGAACGTGATGGATCCTCGCCGCCGCTGCAGGGTGCTGGAAACCTCGTTGCGTACCTCGGTGGCCGCATTGGCCGGGATCGCAAGAACCAGCCCGCCACCTGGCAATACCCACGCCGCCTGAGCGCGAAGCTGCCGCTGCCGCGCCGCACGTCGTTGCTGACCGCCGCGCCTGGCGCCGGCCGGTCGTCTGCGGCTGGTGGGCGCAGCCGCGCGGCGATGCTCGTGGTTTCCCGTTGCTCGCCTGGGGTCACGGCACCGCCCGTGCGGCCCAGATACCACATGCGTACGCACAGCGGCACTTCCATCCAGGACCGGCCCTGGGCATTCGCGGACGAATGGGCAGCGACGTCCAAGGCGGTGATCATCCGAGGCATCGGACCGCGGTCAGGGTAAGGTCCCGGCTGGCCGAGCCAGCCGCGGACCGCAGCAGCCACCGGAGATATACGTTGGCAAGAACCAAACCACTAGCAACAAAGGGGCGTCGTCGGTTGAGCCGGTCTACCAGGCGCGCGCTGCCCGCGGGGCGCGCGCAGTCCGCCGGGCGAGCCCGGGGTGAGTGAGCCCTACGGCGAGGGCAGCCGTACGCCGCCGCCGGACCCGCCCCGGGACGCGCCGCCGTACCCGCCCGCTGCCACGCCGCCCCCACCTGCCGCCGGGCAAAACACGGATCAGCCCAGCAGGCTCGAAGCTAGTTTCGAGTGGGGCCTTGTGCTCGCCCGCGGGCTGGTGCTGATACCCGTCGTCGTGCTGGTCGTCGCCGCCGCAGGTAGTTTCGTCTATGGCAGCGCCTTGTTCATCTGGTTGGCCATCGACGTCTTCCCCCATCCGTTCCCCGTGGGGAACAGGATCGGCATCTTCCTGGTGGTCGTGGACCTGTTCCTTATCGGCGCGACCCTGCTCATCGCCGCGATCGGCTTCTACGAACTGTTCATCAGCGGCGCCGGGCGCGGCGAACGGCGTGCCCACCTGCCCGTCTGGCTCGTCATGAACGACCTGAACGACCTGAAGGCGCGGGTCGTCTCGATGCTCGTCCTGGTTGCCGCGGTGAGCTTCGTCGATGTCTTGGTCGACTTCCATGGCGGCAACGACATCCTCTTCATCGGCATCGCGGTCGCCGTGGTCATCGCCGCGCTCACCGCGTTCATGCGATACGGAGCCGGCCGTGAAGGTTCCTGACCCGTGTCCAGCTGCCCCCGGGCCCTGGCGGCCCATCCGACGTCGGCGTCATCCATCTGACGCAGCACTGATCCCGCGCACCGTGGCTGGAAGTACCGATCCAGGAGGTGCGCCACGCGGCAGCCGTTAAGTATGGCCCCGGGGACCCAGGGATCAGTTGCCAGCACCGGAACCTGTCGGCCCTTACCCTTTGGTCGCGTCCACCGGGGCAACGATGGGCCATCTTGTGCCAGCAGCCACGGATGATCTCGATTGTGCGATCAAGGCCACCTGTACGGCTCGGGTTACCTGGTGAAACGATCGACGGGTGACGCGGCCTCGACGAATCCCGCCTGCGGTGGGCAGGGCCGGCCCGGATTCGCCCAGTGGCACGGCGCCCTCCGCCAGCGTGGCGTCGGGCGATGGCGCGCCGGCCGCTGCGCTGATGGTCGAGGACCACCTCCAGCCCCGGATCCGCAGGCCAGTCGACCTGCTGCGGCTGGTATTCGGCTGCGTCGCGATCGCCCTGCTTACGGGCGCGGGCCTGGTAGCGCACGCAACGGAAACGGGGGCAGAAGCCGATATCGCCGCGGCGGGCCACCGGCTGCCCGGCGCTCTGCTCGCCCTGCTCGGCCTCGTGGCGGCACTGGCTCTGCTTGTGCTGCCCGTGGCGCTGGCCGTCCGCCAACTCGCACGCGGCGAGTCACGGCGGCTCGCCGAGGCCGTATTCACCAGCGCCATCACGCTCGCTGTCGTCGTGGCCGCGAATACGCTCCTGCGGCTGCACGCCGCCGCGCGCCTCTACAAGGCCCTCGCCGTGACACACGGCGGCGTCGCCGTCACCGTTCCGCTCGACGGCTACCTGGCGGCGCTGGCCGCGTATGTTACGGTGATCGGCCTCAGCGGGCGGCCCCGCTGGCGTAACGCCCTCCTGGCCTCGCTCCTTGTGTACTGCGCCGCGAACCTGGTGGAAGGGCACACGACCGTGCTGTCGCTGCTCATCACGCTGATTCTCGGCCGGACGATCGGCGTGGGCGTACGGTACGCGGCCGGGCAGCCGTCGCAGCGGCCGCCCGCCGGGGAGATCGCCGCGGCCATAGGCACGGTCGGCATCCCGCTGACCGAGATGCGCCGTGTGCCAGAGATGCACCCTGTGACGCGCATGTACGCGGCAACTGCGCACGACGGCACCAGCCTGGACGTCAACGTGTTCGACCGTGATCAGGAGGCCGCCGACGCGCTGTACCGGTTCTACCGTGGGCTGCGGCTGCGGCGTCAGATCGCCCGCACCGCACCGCTGTCGCAGGAGCGGGCGCTCGAACGCCGCGCGCTGCTCTGCTACGCGGCGGAGGACGCGGGCGTCAATACACCGCGCCTGCGCGCGCTCGTACGGGCAGGCCCGGACGCGTTCGTGCTCGTCTACACGCACGAGGACGGGGTGACCCTGAGCGAGCTGCGGAGCGAGCCAACCGACGTGCAGCTGCGGCGGGTCTTGGAAATGGTGCGGCGGCTGCACGCCCGCCGCGTCACGCACCGTGCACTCACCGCCGATCGCATCCTTATCAATGCGGCCGGCGAGGTCGTGCTGCTCGATCCCAGTAATGGTGACGTGGCAGCAAGTGACCTGCAAATCCGCCTCGACCTGGCCCAACTGCTCGCCGAATTCGCGCTCCTTGTGGGGCCCGACCGGGCGGCGGATGTGGCGATCGGTGAAATGGGCGCGGCGAGGCTCGCGGGCACGGTGCCACTGCTGCAGCCGCTCGCGCTCTACCGTTCGACCCGGGCCGCACTGCGGCGCCGCGCCGACGTGCTGCCCGCGCTTCGCGAGCGGCTGCTCGCCGCGGTGCCCGACGGCCAGGTCGCGCGCGTCCAACTCGCTCGGGTGCGGCTGCGCACGATCATCAGCCTCGTCGCCGGCGTCTTCGCGGCGTATATTCTGGCCGGCCAGTTCGCCAAGGTCAACTTCATCAGGCTGGTACGGCAGGCGGACTGGCGCTGGACAATCGTGGCCCTCGTCCTTTCCGCGCTCACCTACGCCGCCGCCGCGATTTCGCTTTCCGGCTTTGTGCTCGAGCGGCTGAAATTCGCCCGCACATTGCTCGCCCAGGTGGCCGCCTCGTTCGTCACGCTTGTCACGCCGGCGGCCGTCGGTGGCGCCGCGCTCAACATCCGATACCTGCAGCGCAGCGGGGTATCTCCGGCTAGGGCGACGGCGAGCGTCGGCGCCGCGCAGGTCGCGGCGTTCCTCGTTCACATGCTGATGCTCGTCGTCTTCGCCGCCCTCACCGGCACTGTGCATTTCCATGCTCTCAAGCCGCCGACGTGGGCCTACGTCGTACTGGCTGTGCTGCTCGTCCTCGTGCTCATCGCCATCGCCCTGCCACCCGGACGCCGCCTGCTGCGCGCCCGCCTCACGCCCGTGCTCAGTCAGGTGCTCCCCCGGCTGCTCGACCTGGCACAGAACCCACGGAAGCTGGCGGAGGGCCTCGGCGGCGCGTTCCTGCTGACCGCGGCGTACGTGCTCTGCCTCGCCGCGTGCGTGCGCGCGCTTGGCGGTTCTGTCGCCCTGGTAAGCATCGCCGTCGTCTACCTCACCGGCAGCGCCATAGGATCCGCCGCGCCCACGCCTGGCGGACTCGGCGCCGTCGAGGTCGCCCTTTCCGCGGGCCTCACCGCCGCCGGGCTGAACGGTGCCACCGCGCTAGCCGCCGTGCTGCTGTTCCGGCTGCTGACGTTCTGGCTCCCGGTGCCGGTTGGCTGGGCCGCCTTCAACCAGCTTCAGCGGCGAGGGGCGCTATGAGGGCCGACTTGCGGTTCCTGCCTGCCCTCATGTTACTTTCAAGTAATTTAGGTCGGAATATCCGGCTGCTCGGAATTGGGGCGTGAATGCCTGGAACACCAAGAACCCTGGACCTGACGCGCGATGGGGACGTGTTCGTCCTCGGCCTCGGTGATGGGGAGAACCGGCTCCATCCGGATTGGATCGCCGGCTTCAACGAGGCGCTCGACCGCGTCGAGGCCGCGGCGGGCCCGAAGGCGCTCGTCACTGCCGCAACGGGAAAATGCTGGTCCACCGGCCTTGACCTGGCGTGGGTGCGCGCCAACAGCAGCCAGCTCAACGATTACCTGACATCGGTGCACCGCCTGCTCGCCAGACTGCTCGCCCTGCCTGTTCCGGCCGTCGCGGCCATCCAGGGTCACTGCTTCGCCGCAGGCGCCATGGTCGCTCTCGCGCACGATTTCCGCGTGATGCGCGCCGACCGCGGTTACTTCTGCCTGCCCGGGATCGACCTTGAACTCGTTTTCACCCCTGCCATGAGCGCACTGATCCAGTCGCGGCTGCCCGTCGCCACGGCGCATGCGGCGATGACCACAGGCCGCCGCTACGGCGGTCACGAGGCGCTCGCCGCCGGTATCATCGACGAGGTCGCGGACGCGGGCACGGTGCTCGACGCGGCGCTCGCTATCGCCCGGCCGCTCGCGGGTAAGCCGCCGCGCACCCTGGGCGAGATCAAGGCGGTCATGTACCGTGACGTCCTGCGCATGCTGCGCGACGATGGCGTGGGCTCGAGCGCAACTGTTGAGTCCCTCGCCGGTTTCTAAGCCG
>Ga0335078_10010549_pt1 | contig 13686 bp, 13 predicted proteins | sample Lox_Sample_32_FD_206711 | JGI IMG/M metagenome (GOLD analysis project Ga0335078, IMG submission 206711) | Soil microbial communities from Loxahatchee National Wildlife Refuge, Florida, United States - Lox_Sample_3.2 | ecosystem: Environmental > Terrestrial > Soil > Wetlands | place: USA...
CCGCTCGGCCGCCTCGCCGAGTACCTCGACATCCTCGACCTCGCGTTCGCGGGCGAGCCACTGGCCTACCGCGGGTCGCATTACGTGCTACCCCGGCCCGGCGGGGAGGGCAAGGTGCTGCGGCTGGCCCAGCGCGCCGAGCGGAAGATCCCCGTGTACCTGGCCGCGCTGGGGCCGCGCGGGCTGGAGCTGACCGGCGCCCGGGCCGACGGCTGGCTGGCCAGCACGTTCGTCCCTGAGGCGTCGGCGGCCTTCACCGAGCCGATCCGCCGCGGCGCGCGCCACGCCGGCCGGGACCTGGCCGACCTTGACCTGCAGGCCGGGGGCTCGGTGAAGTTCGGGACGGACATCGGCCCGCTGCTGGGCGAGGTGAAGCGCAGCCTGGCGTTCCGGCTCGGCGCGATGGGCTCGCGCGCGCACAACTTCTACAACCTGGCCTGCCAGCGCGCGGGCTTCGAGGCGGAAGCGCTCGCGGTCCAGGAACTGTGGCTGGACGGCCGGCACGCGGAGGCGGCCGAGGCGGTGCCGGACGACCTGGCACGGCGATCGGCGTTCCTGGGCACCGATGAGGAGGTCCGCGACCGGTTGCGGGCGTTCCGCGCCGCGGGCATCACCACGGTCCGGGCCGAGCCGGACGGCGCCACGACCGACGAGAAGCTGGCCACGCTGGCGCGGTTCATGGATCTGGTGCGCGAGCTCGGCAACGGTGAGGATGGAGCCGAGGGCCAGGGAGGCAGCGATGCGTGATGCGGTAATCGTGGAGGCGGTGCGCACGCCGGTCGGCAAGCGCGGCGGCGGGCTGGCCGGGGTGCACCCGGTCGACCTCTCGGCGCTGGTGCTCACCGAGATCGCGCGCCGCACCGGGCTGGACCCGGCCGAGGTCGACGATGTCATCTGGGGCTGCGTGTCCCAGATCGGCGACCAGTCCAGCAACATCGCTCGGTTCGCGGTGCTCGCCGCCGACTGGCCGGAGAGCATCCCGGGCACCACGATCAACCGGGCCTGCGGCTCCAGCCAGCAGGCCCTCGATTTCGCCGCGCACGCGGTCATGTGCGGCGCGATGGACATCGTGGTGGCCGGCGGCGTGGAGAGCATGAGCCGGGTGCCGCTCGGCTCGGCCCGGACGGTCGGCATGCCGTACGGGCCGTCGGTCCTGGCCCGCTACGACGACTTCTCCTTCAACCAGGGCATCAGCGCGGAACTGATCGCGGAGAAGTGGGGTTTGCACCGCAGCGAGCTGGACGCGTTCGCGGTGCGGTCGCACGCGCTCACCGCCGCGGCCATCGATTCCGGGGCGTTCGACGCCCAGCTGGTGCCGGTGCCCGGGGGTGATCACCAGGTGACCGCGGACGAGGGCGTGCGGCGGGAGTCGACCGTGGAGCGGCTGGGGCAGCTCAAGCCCGCCTTCCGCGAGGATGGCGTGATCCACGCCGGGAACTCCTCGCAGATCTCGGACGGGGCCGCCGCGTTGCTGGTCACCTCGCCTGAGCGGGCCCGCAGCCTCGGCCTGACCCCGATCGCGCGGTATCACAGCGGGGTGGTGGTCGGGGCCGACCCGGTGCTCATGCTCATCGGGCCGATCGCCGCGACCGAGAAGCTGCTCGCCAGGTCCGGCGTCGCGCTGAGCGAGATCGGGACGTTCGAGGTGAATGAGGCCTTCGCGCCGGTACCGCTGGCCTGGCTGGCGGAGACCGGGGCCGACCCGGAGCGGCTGAACCCGCTGGGCGGGGCGATCGCGCTCGGCCACCCGCTGGGCGCGACCGGCGCGATCCTGATGACCCGCATGGTGCACCACATGCGGGACCGGGGGATCCGCTACGGCCTGCAGACCATGTGCGAGGGCGGCGGCACCGCCAACGCCACGCTGGTCGAGCTCGCGGCCTAGCCTTCCTCATGATGAGCCAGGCCAACCACGTCCCGCTGTCCCCGCTCAGCTTCCTGGCCCGGGCGCGCCGGGCCTTCGGCGACAAGGTCGCGGTCGTCGACGCCGACGGCACGCAGGTCAGCTACGAAAATTTCGGCCGGGACTGCGACGCGATGGCCGCCGCGCTGCGGGCCGACGGCATCGGGCCGGGCGACCGGGTAGCGGTGCTGGACGTCAACACCCGGTGGCTGCTGGCCGCGCATTTCGGTGTGCCCGGCGCGGGTGCCGCGCTGGTGGCGCTGAACTCACGGCTGGCGGCCGCGGAGTACCGCGACATTCTGCAGCACTCGCGGGCGCGAGCGCTGCTGGTCTCCCCCGCGCTCGCGGGCGCGCTCGGCGTGACCGGCACCGCGCAGCTTCCGGTGGAGCGGGTGGTGATGCTGCCCGGGGCCAGCGGCTCCCCCGGCACGGCGCTGACCGGGGCGGACGCCTACGACGTGTGGCTGGCCCGGGGGGCGGGCGGCGGCCGGGGGGTCGAGCCGCCCGGCGACGAGAACAGCATGATCGCGGTGAACTACACCAGCGGCACCACCGGCCGGCCCAAGGGCGTGGTCTACACGCACCGCGGCGCCTACCTCAACGCGGTCAGCGCGGCCCTGGAGTTCGAGCTGTCGGCGTCCAGCTGCTACCTGTGGACCCTGCCCATGTTCCACTGCAACGGCTGGTCGCTGACCTGGGGCGCGACCGCGGTCGCCGCCACTCACGTGTGCCTGCCCTCGTTCGACGCCGACCGGGCGCTGGAGCTGATCGACCGCCACCCGGTCACGCACCTGTGCGGCGCGCCGGTGGTGCTCAGCGAGCTCGCGCGGGCCGGGGCCCAGCGCGGTTTCGCGGCCCGCCGCCTGGTCCGCGCCGCGGTCGGCGGCGCCCCGCCGACCAGCCAGACCATCGCCGCCGTGCAGCAGATGGGAATCCGGGTTACCCACCTGTACGGCCTCACCGAGACCTACGGGCCGTCGCTGATCTGCGAGTACCAGCCCGGCTGGTCGGACCTGCCCGCGGCCGAGCTGGCCGAGCGGATCAGCCGGCAGGGCGTGCCCACGGTCTCGGTCGCCGACGTCGAAGTGGCCGGCCAGGACCTGCGTCCGGTCGCGGCGGACGGCAGGACGGTGGGCGAGATCCTGGTCAGGTCCAACACGGTCGCGGCCGGCTACCTCGACGACGAGCAGGCGACGCAGGAGGCGCTGCGGGGCGGCTGGTTCCACACGGGAGACCTCGGGGTCAGGCACCCGGACGGCTACATCGAACTGACCGACCGCAGCAAGGACGTGATCATCAGCGGCGGGGAGAACATCGCGTCGGTCGAGGTGGAGAAGGTGCTCGCGGCCCACCCCGATGTGATCGAGGCGGCCGTGGTCGCGGTGCCCGACGCGCGGTGGGGCGAACGGCCGGTCGCGTTCGTGACCACGACGCGGGACGACCTCACCGAACGCGAGCTGACCGACTTTGTCCGCGCCCGGCTCGCGCACTTCAAGGCCCCGGACCAGGTGTACTTCGGGGCCCTGCCGAAGACGTCGACCGGCAAGGTCCAGAAGCACGTGCTCCGGGCGATGGCCCGCGACCGGCCCACGGCAGGCGGCTGACCCCCGGTTACCCGGCCGGCCAGACGAGCGGGAGGCTGTCGATGCCGACTACGCCGGCCGGCCACCTGACCCGCGGGGTCACGCCAGGGGCCAGCTCGTATTCGGGTATCCGGCGGTGCCATTCCTCGAGCGCTACCCGCATCTCCATCCGGGCCAGGTGCAGGCCGAGGCAGCGGTGCGGACCCACGCCGAACGCGAGATTCCGCTCCTGGCGCTGGAAGTCGATCGTGTCCGGATCGGAGTGCTCGGCCGGGTCACGGCTCGCGACCGCCAGCGTGACCATGACGTACGAGCCCGCGGGGATGACCTGCCCGGCCAGCTCGACGTCCTGGGTCGAGATCCGGGGCACGAAGACCACCGGCCCGTCGAAGCGGAGCAGCTCCTCGACCGCGGCCGGGATCACGGCCGGGTCCGCGGCGATCTGCCGCCGCAGCGCGGGCTGGGCCGCCAGGGCCGCGAACCCCGTGCTCAGTGCGGAGGTCACCGTTTCCAGCCCGGCCAGCACGAACAGGAACGACAGGCCGAGGATCTCGTCGTCGCTGAGCCGCTCGTCGCTGGCGTCCGCCAGCAGCTGGCCGAGCAGGTCTTCGGTGCCGCCGCGCTGCCGCCGCTCCGCGATGTGGCCGACGAGGTACTCGTAGAGTTCCGCGCCCAGCCGCGCGGTCCGCTCCGGCACCGGCTCCCCGCCCTGGAAGTCGAAGTTGAGCAGAGCCTCTTTCCAGGCGATCAGCCGGTCCTGGTCCTGCAGCGGAAGCCCGAACAGGGTGAGGAACACGTGCGCGGGCAGCGGTACCGCCAGCTCCGCGACCAGGTCGCACTCTCCCCGGCTGGAGAAGCCGTCGATCAGCTCGCCCGCTAGCTCGCGGACCATCGGTCGCCAGAACGCCGTCTCCCTCGGGCTGAAGAACGGCTGCAGGACCCTCCGGTATCTGGTGTGCTCGGGCGGGTCGAAGGCGATGGGAACCATCGGCAACGGGCTCCCGGCGGCGTCAAAGGCCCGCTGGGACGAGAACAGCTCGGGGTGCTTCAGCACGAACTCAGCGGCCTCGCTGGAGGTGATCACGTAACCGCCGCGGGGGGTCCGGGCGACTGGCCCGACGTCGCGGACGATGGCGTAGGCCGCGGTCCGGCTCTCGGCCATGGGCAGCCTGTGGAAGGGCGGCACGCGCGCCGACGGCTCCGCCGCCGCGTCGCCGGTCATCTCACGGGTCGTAGTGCGTGGGCGGGAACGGATCGCGCTCGCCCTCGACTTGCAGCTCGTCCTTGTCGTACTCGCGGCGGATCTCGGCCCGCGCCTCCTGATACTCGTCGGTCTGGGTGACGTCAAACGGCTGCGGCGGTGTGTCGGTGGCCGGCGGCACCTCGTCCGGGTCGTAGGCGTCGACTCCGGCCTCGACCCGCTCCTCCTCGGTCAGGCGGGCAAGCCGGTCGTCATCGACGTGGTCCGGGTAGCCGCCGTGCTCGTGGCGGTCGCGGCGGAACTCCTCGGCTGGCTGGTCAGGACCCTCGGTCATCACGCCTCCGGGAAAGGCCGGGCAGGAACATACAGAACGCTACGCCTCACGCCCGGGCCGGCACGGGGCGCCCCGGGACCAGAGGGACAGCGGGCCGGGGTGGCCGTTGCGGGCCAGGTGATCGGCAAGGCGGTCCTGGTCATGCCGTAGGCGGCCGCCCGACGGTTCGCCCGGGCGGTGGCCGCGCCGAGCGGGGCGAAGTATCGTCGGGGCCACGGACCAGCATGCTCAAGGCGGTGCCGCGATGCCTGACATCCTCGGCCAGGGCGGGGACCGCGAGCCTCGCCGCTGGCCGCGCCGCGTGGCCGTGGTCGCCGTGCTCCTGCTGGCCGCGGTCCTGATCGTGGTCCACCTGCCGCGGCACGGGCCGGGTGGTTCGCGGCCGCGCCCGGCGGCGAGCACCGCGAGCCCGGCGCTGCCGGCTCCCGGCGAGTTCCCGCCCGGCCTGGCGGACAAGTCCAGCGGGCTGGTCGGGCAGACCCTGCCCTGGGACGACAGCCTCCGGCTGCCGGTTACCGGAGAGCAGCCGCTCTGGTTGTGGCCGGCTACCGGCCGCACGAAGCCGATCGGCGGCCTGCCCCGCGACCGGTATGGCTACCAGTTCACCCGCGTCGTCGGCGGCTGGGCGGTCCAGGCCCTGTCCGGTACCCCGGCCGGCTGCGGCGACTGCGCCGGGCCGCCGCTGCCCGTCTACTTCCTGGGCAACCAGGCGCAGTCCGTGACCCAGGTCGGGCTGGCCAACCAGGTAGCGCCGGCCGCCACGGCGGGCGCCGTCTGGCTGACCAGCTACCCGCCGGACGCCGCCCTGAGCACGGCGGCCGGCCTGGCGCGGGAAGTCAGCGTGGCCGGCGCGGCGCTCGGGCCGCAGGTCAGGCTCCCATCCGGGTACGTGATCGACCAGGCGACCGACCGCGGGCTGCTGCTGGCCCCCGCGGCCCAGCGTTCCGGGACCGCGGCCTACCAGCTGTGGAACCCGGCCACCGCCCGGGCCGGCCGCAGGTTCGGCGCGGTGGTCGCGGCGAGCCCGGGCGAGGTCGCGTGGGCGGCGGGCTGCGCCCCGGTCTGCCGGGTGCAGGTGCTGAACCTGGCCACTGGCCGGCAGACGGCGGTCGAGCTGCCCGAGGCGGGCTCGCCGGCCGACGCCGCGTTCAGTCCTGACGGCGATTTCCTCGCGATCGAGGTGAGCCTCTACAACAACGGGGACGACGGCGCGCTGGCCGCGCAGCTCGACGTGGTCTCGGTGGCCACCGGCCGGCTGACGGTCGTGCCGCGGACCTTCGTCAGCAGCGACGCCATGGCCGGCTTCGGGTGGCCCGCGGCCAGCGACACCCTGATCGCAGAGCTGAACTTCATGACCAGGGTCCAGGTCGCGTCGTGGCGTCCTGGCGCCGCCCGGCTCGCCGTCGCGGCCGTGGCGCCGGGGCCGAACTCGACCTCCCTGATCGTCGGCTAGCGCCCGCCGCTACTGCCAGATCGCGACCGGGGCGCCGGGCACGTAGACGTAGCCTCCCATGCCCTTGGCCGCGTTCGGGTCGGCGGACAGGTGGCTGTAGTCGATGGCGAACTGGTACTCGGTCCCCGGCGGCACCCGGTGGAAGCTCGGGTTGGGCGGCTGGACCACGCCGTGGTCGATGAACGACCCGTCGCTGAAGTAGAACTGGCTCGGGTTGACCACGAACCCGTCGGCGCCGCCGATGATCACCCAGGCGATGATCGCGCCACCGGTGCCGTCACCCTGGGTGTCCACCATGGCGATGCGGGAACCCTCCGGGGTGGTGTACCAGGAGAAGGCCCGGGGGTCGGTGTTGTCCGTGGCCTTAAGCATGGCCTTCGGCGGGATTGTCCCCTCCACGGCGTCCAGGCGGGCGGTGCTCTCGTCGAGCAGGCAGGCCGCGATGTCGGTCTCCGCGGCGGACCCGCCGCCCGGGAAGGCCGCGGCGCACACGGGCTGGCGGGCGGCCAGCCAGGCACTGTCGCCCGCCAGGATGGCCGCCTGCTGCGCCTGCGACCCGCCCTGGTAGTGGGAGAGCTGCACGGCGTCGATGACCGCGTCCGTGTTCTCGGTCCGGGCCTGGTAGCAGCGCTCGACGGCCAGGGTCGCCTGCCCGCCGCAGCTGGCCGGGGCCGGCCGGTGCCGGGCCGGGTGACCCGGGTCGAACGGCTCGACGATGGGCACGAACGCCGTCACGGTGCCGGACGCCGCGCTCGCGGACGCGCTCGGCGCGGCCGCACCGGACGGGCTGGCCGTGGCCTGGGCCGCAGGCGCCGCACCGGGGCCGGACGACGACGCGGAGCTGCCGCAGGCGGCCAGGGTTCCGGCCAGCACCACCACGATCGCCACTGCTCGCGCTCGGCCCATCGGGCCACCTCCCCTGCTCCCGGTCCCGCATGTCCGGGTTTTCCGGGTGATGGTAGCGGGCCGCGGGTTGAGCCGAGGATGGAACCGCAGCCGCGGGAAGGACGGCGATGGCGTGAGCTACGGCCCGGCGCGGCTCCCGGCGGCGGAGCGGTCACTCGGGCCGGGGATCCCAGCGGAAGCGGCGGATGGCGACGAATCCGCCGACCGCGCCCCAGGCCAGCAGCACGCCGAGATTCCTCCAGTCGAGCCCGCTGTGCTGTGCGAACGAGCCGATCAGCACCTCGTTGAACGGCCGCACCGGCAGGAAGCCGGCGACGCGGTTCAGCGTGGCGGAGTGGATCGGCAGGTACGTGCCGGAGATGAACACCAGCGGGAAGAGGATCAGCTGCACCACGGCGGGCGCGGCCTCGGAGTTGCGGATCAGGGAAGCCACCGCGACGCCCAGCGCGCAGAAGCAGGCCGCGCCGAGCACCAGGGCCAGCGCGACCGCGGGCCAGTTGGCGGGCAGCGGCACGCCGTACAGGCGGCCGATGCCGACGATCAGCGCGACGTCCACGGCGCTGACCATGACGCAGTGCGCCAGCAGCCCGAGGAAGTACGTCCAGGCCGGCAGCGGCGTGGCCCGCGCCCGCTTGAGTATGCCGTTCTGGCGCCGCGCCGCGAGCATCACGGCCAGCTGGCCGTAGCAGGAGCCCAGCACGGACAGGGCGGCGATCGTGGGCACGTAGTACTGCAGGGTCGACAGCCCGTAGTAGTACGAGCTCCCGGCGCCGTGGCCGAACAGCGCCCCGAGGATCACGATGAACACGACCGGGAACAGGAAGGTGAATATCGCGTTCTGCGGGTTGCGCCAGAACGACAGCTGCTCGTAGCGGACCTGATGCCACAGCAAGGCGAGGTTACTGCGCCGGGCGCGGTGAGCGGTGGCGGTCATCGGATGCTCCCTTCCTTCGGTGGTTCCGGCAGGCCGTGGCCGGAGCCGGAGGTCAGGCGCAGGTAGACGTCCTCCAGGCTGGCCCGGTCCACGGTGAGCCGGTCGAGCACGGTGCCGCGCCGCAGCGCCCAGCCGGTCAGCTCATGCAGCACCTCGGTCGGCTCGGCGGTCTCCACGGTGACCAGGCCGTCGCCCGCCACGGCGGCCCGTGGTAGGTCGGACGGTGGTAGGTCGGACAGTGGCAGGTCGGCGGCGGTGTACCCGTCCGGCAGGGCGAACCGGATCCGCGCCCGGGCGGCGTCGCGCCCGCCGATGGTCGACGGCGGACCCTCGGCCACGATCCGGCCGCCGGACATCACCGCCACCCGGTCGGCCAGCGCCTGGGCTTCGTCCATGTAGTGCGTGGTCAGCACGATGGTGGTCCCGGCGTCGCGCAGGTTGCGCACGATCTGCCAGGCGTCCCGGCGCGCGTTCGGGTCAAACCCGGTCGTCGGCTCGTCGAGGAACAGCAGCCTCGGGCTGCCGATCAGGCCCAGGGCCAGGTCGAGCCGGCGCTGTTGGCCGCCGGACAATGCCCGGACCTTCCGCCGCCGTAGACCGGTCAGGCCAACCAGGCCGATCACCTCGTCGACGTCCCGCGGGGCCGGGTAGTAGCCGGCGTTACGGGCGAGCGTCTCGCGGACGGTCAGGTAGGGCTCGACCGCGATGTCCTGCAGCACCAGCCCGATCTGCTCGCGGAGCGCCCGGCCCGCGGCCCGGTCGCCGGGATCGGCGCCGAGCACCTCGACCCGCCCGGCGTCGCGGGTGCGGAAGCCCTCGAGGATCTCCAGCGTGGTGGTCTTGCCCGCGCCGTTCGGGCCGAGCAGCGCGAAGATCTCCCCGTCCTCGACGGTGAAGCTCACGTCGCGCACGGCCTGCACGGCACCGTAGCTCTTGCCCAGCCCCGCGACCACGACCGCCCGGGACGCCGCGGCCGGGGCCTGGTTCCTCACGTCGTTCCTCACTTCCGTACGCACTGGGCTCACTTCATTCCTCACTTCCGTACGCACTGGGCCTCCACGGACAGATCGAGGTAGCGGCCGGCCAGCCCGCGGTACGCGGTCAGCCCGAACTCGGTCCGGTCGATGCGCGTGGTCGCGCGGACGGTGAACGACCGCGCCGACACGGCGGGCGGCTCGACCGACAGGGTGACCGGCCGGGTCACGCCGCGGACCGTCAGCGCCCCCGCGAGCTCCTGGCGGTCGGCGCGCTCCGACGTGAACGTGATGACCGGGTGCCGGGCGACGTCGAGCAGGCGCGCCGACCGCACGCTGGCGTCCCGTTGCGGATTGCGGGTACGGAAGCTCGCCGCGTCGATCTCCGCGTGGACGGCGGAAGCGGCGAGCGGCTCGGCGATGTCGACCGTCCCGGCCCGGATCGCGAAGCGGCCGCGCACCGGCGCGAGCCCGAACAGGTGCCGGGTCCGGAACGTGACGGCGGAGCGGCCGGTGTCGATCTCGTACCGGCCGAGCTGGGGTGTGGTCGTGCTCGTTGCGTGATCTTGGTTCATCGTCATGTCCCCATCGCATCGCGGACGCTGGGGCGGGCGGCAGCGCGAGCGGTAGGGTCCTGGCGCAACGAAGGTCGGGACGCAGCGGGCGGCATGCGACTTTCGTAGGTTTCCGTCCCGACGAAGGGTTCGCCGACCGGCTCGCGCGCGCCGGGATGACGTACCGTGGCGGCGTGAGCGGCGCACCGTGGTACCAGCGGTGCCGCGTCAACGGCGCACCGTGGTTCCGGCGGCACTGCGTCGCGATCGACGTCGCGATCGCGGTGCTCTTCGTGCTGCTCGACACGACCCTGACGCTGACCGGAGTCTCGTGGTGGCCAACCCACCCGACCACGCTCGCCTGGGTCATGCTGGCCCTGCAGGCGGCCGCGGTTTCCTCGCTGATCGTCCGCCGCCGCGCGCCGATCGCGGTGGTCGGCATCCTGTCGGCGTACACGCTCGCGGTGACGTTGCTGATCTGGCCGGCCGGGGCGCTGACGCCCGCCCACTCGGATAACGTGTGGGCGCCGCTCGGGACCGTGGTGGCGGCGTACGGGCCGTTCTTCTACCAGCGCGACCGGCGCAAGGCGTACCTCGCGCTGGTCGTCCTCGTCGTCGTCGTCTGCCGGCCGTGGCAGCCGTCGCTCACGGTCATCACGATCGGCCTGGCGCGTACCGCCCTGGGACCGCTGCTGGCGCTGTACTTCGACGCCCGCAACCGGATGGTGCAGGCGCTGAGGGAGCGGGCCGAGCGGGCCGAGAGCGAGCGCCACCTGCTCGCCGAGCAGGCCCGCGCCGAGGAGCGCGCCCGGCTGGCCGGCGAGATGCACGACGTCGTGACCCACCGGGTGAGCCTGATGGTGCTGCAGGCGGGCGCGTTGCAGATGACCGCACCCGACGAGGCGACCCGGCTGGCGGCGGGGGAACTGCGGACCGAGGGCGTCCAAGCGCTCGACGAACTGCGGGACCTGGTGGGCATCCTGCGCACCGAGCCGGCGGGAGACGAGGCGCCGTCCACGCCGGAGTTCGCCGCACTGATCGCGGAGTCGACCGCGGTCGGAACGCCGGCCGAGCTGGTCGAGGAGGGTGACCGGGCGCTCGCCTCCCCGGTGGTCGGGCGCACGGCGTACCGGATCGTGCGGGAGGCGCTGACCAACGTCCGCAAGCACGCGCCCGGGGCCCGGGTGACCGTGCGGGTCAGTTACGGCGAGACCCAGGTGCGCCTGGAGATCCGCAACACGCCGCCGCCGGGCCCGCCCGGCGGCGCGCTGGCCGAGACGGGCTCCGGCCTGGGCCTGGCCAACCTGAGACAGCGGATCGAGCTCGTGCACGGCACGCTGCGCGCCGGGCCGGCCCCGGACGGCGGGTTCTGCGTGGCGGCCACGCTGCCCGCGTACGTGCCGACGGCGGAATCGGCGGCGGCGCCGTGATCCGCGTGGTGGTCGTGGACGACGAGCCGATGGTGTGCGCGCACCTGCGCACGATCCTCGGTTCGTCGGGCACCATCGAGGTAGTCGGGGAGGCGCACGACGGGGCGGCGGGCGTCGAGGCGGTCGTGCGCAGCCGGCCGGACGTGGTGCTCATGGACCTGCGCATGCCGGGCGTGGACGGGCTCACCGCGATCGAGCGCATCGGCAAGCTGGCCGACCCGCCCGCCGTCGTGGTGCTGACCACCTTCGACGCCGACCAGTACGTGCTCCGCGCGCTGCGCGCCGGGGCGGCCGGCTTCCTGGTCAAGTCGACGCCGCCGGAGGACCTGATCGGGCTCGTGCAGGTGGCCGCGGAGGGCCACACCGTGCTGTCGCCGATCGCCGCCCGCCGGCTGGTCGCAGCGTCGGCCGACAGCCAGTCCGCGCGCGACCGCGCGCGAAAGCTCGTCGGGTCCCTGACCGAGCGCGAGGCGGAGGTGCTGACCTGCCTGGGTGAGGGCCTGTCGAATGCGCAGATCGCGGCGCGGCTGTACCTGTCGGAGGCCACGGTCAAGGGCTACGTATCGCGGGTGCTCGACAAGCTGGGCGTCGCGAACCGGACCCAGGCCGGGCTCATCGCGCACGACGCGGGCACCGTCGCGCCGTAGCACCGTCGCCGGCCGGGCGACGATGGTGCTGGCGACCTGAACCACCTAGCGAGAGGAACGCGCATGGACATCCGGCACGGCCGCGACAGCGAGCAGGGCCCCGCGGAGAATTTCACCGGGACCGTATGGATGGACAAGATCGCGATACCGTCCGAGGCAGCGCCGGTCGCGGTCTACCGCGTCCATTTCACCCCGGGTTCCCGCACGGCCTGGCACGCCCACCCGCGCGGGCAGATCCTGCACGTCACCGACGGCGCCGGGCTGGTCCAGGCCCGCGGCGGGGACGTTAGGGAAATCCGGGCCGGGGACACCGTGTGGACACGGGCCGGCGAGTGGCACTGGCACGGGGCAGGCCCGCGCACGTTCATGACCCACCTGGCCGTGCAGCAGGCCGTCGACGGGATGACGGCGCAGTGGGGCGAGCACGTGACCGGCGAGTACCCGGCCTGACGCCGGTCTCCCCCGGTACCCCGGCGTCCCCCGGTTGGGTGACATGACCGCGACCGGCCGGGGATCTAGCGTCAGGGTGTAAGGCCGGACCGGGCGGGGGCAGGGGGCGTGCGCGGGCCGGGTCGTCATCGCTGGCCTCGGCGCCCGCACGGCCGCGCCCACGGGGGCCCGGCCCGGGCCGGGCCTTGTGCCCGACGGTGCGCAGACCGTACCGTCGCTGCGTGGCCTGCCCGGAATGCGGATTCAGCGACGAGGTCGTGGCGCTGGACACGATCGCGGGCCGCCTGCGCTCGTTCGGTCCCCGGTTCCGCGATGCGCTGGCCGGTGCCGGGCCGGCGAGGGCGTCCCGGCGCCCCGAGCCGGCGGTGTGGTCAGCGCTGGAGTACGCCTGCCACATCCGGGACGTGTTCTTGATCCAGCGGGAGCGCGCGGTGCTCGCCCAGGTGGAGGACAACCCGCGCACCGCCCGGATGAACCGCGACGAGCGGGTGGCGGCGTGCCGGTACGACGCGCACGCCGTCCCGGACGTGCTGGACCAGCTGGCCGTGGCCGCGGAGTTGTGCGCCACCGTGTTCGAGGGCCTGGACGAGGCCGCCTGGGCCCGCCGCCTGGTCTACCCGTGGCCCGCGCCTGCCGAGCGCGACGTGGCCTGGGTGGGCCGCCACACGGTGCACGAGGGCGAGCACCACCTGATGGACGTGCGCCGGGTGCTGGCCGCGGTGAGCGCCGCCCCCTGAGCCGGCGTGGCCTGGGGCCGCGCGGGGCTCACCGGGGCGCGGCGCCCGCGAACACCAGCGCGGCGATGCTCCGGGCGGTCTGCGCGGGGTCGAGGTCCTGGGTGTTGCCGGACGCCATCCGGGCCAGGATCGGGGCGACGAGCAGCTCGGACAGCAGGTCAACGTCGACGTCCGGGCGGATCTCGCCCGCGGCGATCCCCCGGCATAGCGCCTGGTTCATGGCCTCCCGGCGGGGCGCGACGATCTCATCGAAGTAGCGGCGGTGCAGCTCCGGGAACTCCTCGGCCTCGGCGTTCAGGGCGCGGAGCATGTGGCTGGCCCGCTGGTCCAGGACGCGCTCGATCAGGACGGCGAGCAGTGCGATCACGTCGTCGCGGGCGCTGCGCCCCCCGGGGTCGGGCAGCAGGCCCAGGTTGATCGACTGCAGCACGTCCAGGTACAGGGCGTCCTTGGTCTTCCACCGCCGGTAGAGCGAGTTGCGGGAGACGCCGGCCGTCTTGGCGATCGTCACCAGTGACAGGCCGGAGAGCGTGGCCCCGCCGCTGACCAGGTCGAGCACGGCGTCGATGAGGGCGGCGTC
>Ga0335078_10010550_pt1 | contig 13685 bp, 10 predicted proteins | sample Lox_Sample_32_FD_206711 | JGI IMG/M metagenome (GOLD analysis project Ga0335078, IMG submission 206711) | Soil microbial communities from Loxahatchee National Wildlife Refuge, Florida, United States - Lox_Sample_3.2 | ecosystem: Environmental > Terrestrial > Soil > Wetlands | place: USA...
TAACGCCTGTTTCCCTCGCCGGACCTTTTCGATGATGGCGTCGGGATCGGCGGTCCAGATGAAAGGCTTTGGGTTGTCATTGGTCTCGGCGAGGTATCGGTTGATGGCGGCCTGGAGGTCGACGATGCCCTTGAAGACGCCGCGCTTGAGCCGCTGCCTGGTCAGCTTAGCGAAGAACCCCTCGACAGCGTTGAGCCAGGAGGACGAGGTCGGGGTGAAGTGAAAATGAAATCGCGGATGCCGTTCGAGCCAAGCCCGCACCTTGGGATGCTTGTGCGTCGCATAGTTGTCGACAATCAGGTGCAACTCCTGTCCGGCTGAGGTCTCGCGATTGATCTTGTTGAGGAAGCGGATGAACTCCTGATGCCGGTGACGTGCCATGCACTGGCCGATGACTCGACCCTCCAGCACATCAAGGGCGGCGAACAAGGTCGTCGTGCCGTGGCGCTTGTAGTCATGCGTCAGCGTCCCGCAGCGGCCCTTCTTCATCGGCAAACCGGGCTGGGTGCGGTCAAGCGCCTGGATTTGCGACTTCTCGTCGACCGACAGCACCAGCGCATGCTCCGGCGGATCGACATAAAGGCCGACGACATCCTGGACTTTGGCGGCAAACTTCGGGTCGTTCGACAGCTTGAAGGTGCGCACCCGATGCGGCTTGAGGCCATGCGCCGCCCAGATGCGCTGTACGCTGCGATGGCTGACCCCGGCGGCCTTGGCCATCGCGCGGCCGGTCCAGTGCGTCATCTCGCCCGGCGGTTCGGCGAGCGTCATCTCGACCACACGTTCGACCGCCGACGGCGTCAGCGGAGGCTTGCCGCCAGGGCGCGTCGCGTCGTGAAGCAGTCCATCAACGCCTTCGGCCATGAACCGCGCCTGCCAGCGCCAGATCGTCGGCTTGCCTTTACCGGTCTGCCGCTGGATCGCCATCGTGCCGAACCCATCGGCGCTCAGCAGCGCAATCCGAGCCCGCCAAACATGCTTCTGCGGGCTGTTCCCCGAGCCGATCACAGCTTCCAGCCGCTCCCGGTCGCCCGGACCAAGCCGGACTTCAATACCCTTTCTCATCCTGCCAGACTCGCATATCCGCGAGCCAACCGGAATCATCTATCAGCGCCGTTCCACTAGCCAGCGGAATCCTTTGTCAGCGCCGATCCACTAGGGGCTGACGGACGAGGTTTAATACCCCACCCGTTGCCGCTGTATCCTAGTTATTCTTAGTCGCGGTTCTGGCAGCTTTGGGAATATCTGGGACGCGGGTTGAAGATTCACGAACTCTGCGTTAATACGTAGATTATGTCGTAAATGATCTCCAGCAACACATCGTATTTCTCGCGCTTCATCTTTGGGAATATCTTCAACGATAATTCTCAATTCCTTTTGTTTGTCTATATCTTGTCCCAGAAAACATGTATGCCAAAGATACACCCCAATGCTCTTCGTTTCGATTGTCATTCCAATAATTAAAACCCTATTAGCCCATTTAATTTCAACATTCCAATTATACTCATTCCGAGAATTGATGCTGTGACCATCTGTTTCTCCCGCTAAGCAATTATGCGGTATTAGAGCTTGTCCATAGTCATCGTGAATAGAAATGGGGACTGGTTTCTTTTCTTTATGCCCTAATTTCGATTCATCGTGAACGCATCCGAGAATTAGTGCGTCGGTAATAAAATTTCGTTCTCGGTTCTATCCGACGTTCTACTCGGCGCTTACTAAACGGGGGCAGGATTAAATATTCTAGAAGATGCTCCCCACCATCTTGCTCTATATAATGGATGTTACGCTGCGTTATGGGTGGAACCAAGAAATGTGTTTCTACGGGATCGAATAATTCGGCGTCGCGTCTTTTTTTGCTTTTCTTAGGACGCCACCAACGCCGATCAGCCTCGAACAACAAAAGTGCGCACGTAAACAGCAATGTGGCCGTCGCCAATCCGGCAATCGTCCATTCGCCGCTAGTCCACTCTGAGATAGGGACGCCCACTAGGAAGCGCTTCGCTGCATATCCATCGTATAACGGCAACGAGAGTAGCAATCGCTGGCGTTCGCGCCCAGGTCAGCACCGTCGCGCCGCGCCGACAGGGATTTGCGCCATAATACCGCGAACGTGGCGACCCCGGCAGGATTCGAACCTGCGACCACCTGCTTAGAAGGCAGGTGCTCTATCCAACTGAGCTACGGGGTCCCGCCTTCAGCTGCGAACGCGGTCGTAACGAAAATTGTCGGCGTAGGCCTTGGGCTTGAGCGTGCGCTGATGCGGCTCGATGACCGCGTATTCGAGGCCGTGCTTTTTGGCAAACCCGACCGCGTCTTCGAGCGTCGCGAAGCGCAGGCGCACCTCGTTGAGCGTGTCGCGCGCGCTTGCCCAGCCCATCAGCGGGTCGGGTTCGCGCGGGGTCGCCGGCTCGTATTCGAGAAGCCACCGACGGGTCTGCGCCCGCCCCGATTGCATCGCCGTCTTCGACGGCCGGTAGATGCGTGCCAGCGCCATCCGCGCCCTTTCGTCGCCGCACCGCCCGCGCGAGCCGGGCAAGCTGGTCGGGGCGAGAGGATTTGAACCTCCGACATCCTGCTCCCAAAGCAGGTGCGCTACCAGACTGCGCCACGCCCCGTACGAGGGTTTCCGCGGCTTTTACGATAAACCGCGAGGGCGGGCAAGCAGCCGCGGAGGGATCGCCGGCGCGTCGACGGAGCCGGACACGGATCGCTCACCGCACCCCTTTACCGCAATGGGGCGATTGCCGACGGCGGTCCCCGCGATCAACGTCCCGATCCGCCGTAGACCCGTCTCGCCGAGGGCGACGACGTGATAGAATGAGAAATCGAAGGGAGGATCAGATGAGTGTCGACCTCAATCACACGATTATCCCCGCGAAGGACAAATGGGCCTCGGCCAAGTTCCTCGCCGATATGCTGAATCTCGAGGCGGGGCCGGAATGGGGCCATTTCGTTCCGGTCAAGACGGCGAACGGCGTGACCCTCGATTTCGCGACGCGCGAAGAGTTCCGGCCGGGGCATTACGCCTTCCTGGTCAGCGACGCCGAGTTCGATGCGGCGTTCGCCCGCATCCGCGCGCAAGGCGTCGCGTATTACGCCGATCCGCGGCGCGCCAAGCCCGGCGAGATCAATCATCTGCACGGCGGTCGCGGCGTCTATTTCGACGATCCCGACGGTCACTTGATGGAAATAATCACCCACCCCTACGGCGAGCGGCCCGAGCAGGCCTGATCTTTCGCGCCCTGGCGCGGCATCGGCCGAGGGCGGGCGACCGCCGCGGGGCGGACCTGCACGCCGATCGGCTAGGAGACTCGGCGCTCGGTGCGCATGCGCCGGGCGAGGTCGGCGGTTTCCGAAGGCCGCTCCCGCTCCAGCAATTCGAAGGTGCAGCCGATCAGCCCCCAACGCTCGAACGGCATCGCGAGCAGATCCTCGCGGTCCGGGTCGGCGAGCGCCGGCCAGCGCGTTGTGCGGGCGAGATAGAGCGCCTTGAGCGCGGGAAGCCGCCGGCGCGCGCGGCGGACGATCGCCGGTCCGTCGACCGAGCCGGGCAGCTCGACAGTCGTGATCACCAGAGCATAGCGGCGCGCCGACAGCGTGCGCAGTGCGCTCAGCGGGTCGGCCGCCGTGGCGACTGCGAACCCTTCGGCCGCCAGGATCCGTGCGATGCGCTCGCGACGCTCGGTCTCGGCGTCGATGACGAGGATGTCCCGCCCATACGGATACATACGCACTCCCGGCGGCAACGGCCGCGCTTCCGTCGTCACCGGATATCACCGATATCGATAAACTGTTCCAGAACTATCGTCTGGAGTTTTCATTGAATTTTATCTTAGGGAGTGAATTGATAATTCATTAACTGTATTTAATGGTACATGTAATTTACCAATTCACACTTCATTAAGTAACAAGACTATTATCTTAATAAACCCTCAAGGCAAGCGCGCCACAATGGCGCCATGCATCGCCCGGCCGGCTCCCTCGCCGCCTGGCTCCGCCGCGGCGCCTGGCGCCCGATGGTCGAGCCGCTGATCCGCCACGCCGGATGGTTCTGCTTTTTCGTCGTGCTGGCGCCGATCATCGGGCCGCGCGGTTACGGGCTGTTCGTCATGGCGCTGAGCGGCATCGCGATTGTCGCGGCGGCGCTGTCCGAGGCCGTCGCCGGGGCGCTCGGCCGCATCGCGCCCCTCGACGAGCGGCATCTGTCGACCGCCCTGATCGGCGCCGCGGGCATCGGGGCGGCGCTGTCGCTCGCGCTATTCGTCGCCGCGGGCCCGCTCGAGCTGATGCTCGACGATGCGCCGTTCGGCGATCTTTTCCGGTCGCTGTCGCCGCTGCCGGTGCTGGCCGCGCTGGGTGCGGTGCCGACAGCGATCCTGCGCCGGCGCGCCAAGCAAGGCCCGTTTGCCGCGGCGACCGCGGCCGGGTTGTGTGCCGGCGGCGGGGTCGCGCTGGCGCTCGCCTGGGCGAGCGCGGGCCCCTGGTCGCTGGTTGCGCAGATCGTCGCGCAGCGCTTCGTCGAGTGCATGGTGCTGTGGGGGATCGCGGCGCGCCGCATCGGGCTCGTGTGGTCGCCGGCGCATTTCGCGGCCCTGATCGGCGCACTCGACCTGGGCGTCCTGACGCCGGTCTGGCCGGTGGTGCTGCGCTTCGCACCGGCTCTCCTGGTCGGCCTGGTGCTCGGGCCGATCGGGGCAGGGCTCTTCATGCTTGCCGCGCGCGTCGCCGAGGCCCTGGACGACATCCTGCTCGGCCCATTCAGGCCGGTCCGACGCGCGCTGCTGTTGAGCTGGGCGGACGAGATCGCCGCCGCCATGCGCCGCACGGCGATGCCCGCGGCGCTGGCGAGCCTGCTGCTGGCGATCGCGTTGCCACCGCTGCTCGACATCCGCTGGTGGGGCGCCGTGATGCCGGCGCAACTCCTCCTCCTCGCCCTGGTTCCGGGGTCGCTCATCGGTGCGCGCGCCGCCGCGGTCGGCAGCGGCAACGAGGCGCGCTGGCAACTGGCCCAGACGCTCGGTGCGCTCGGCGTTGTCGCCCTTGCGGCGCCGTTCGGGCTGGTCGCGGTCGCGGCGGCCGCTCTTGCTTATTGGGCGGCGGTCGCCGCGGTTGCGTTGTGGCCGTTGCGGCGCGCGCTGGGGCCGTACTGGCCGCGCGCGATCGCGCTCGCCGTCCGCCCGCTCGCCGCCGCCACCGCCGCCGGAGGCGTCCTCTATATGCTGAGCGAGCCGGTAAGCCTTGCGCTGCCGCCGCTCCCGGCGTTGTGCCTGCTGGCGGCGCTGGGGCGGCTCTGCTACCTGCTCGCCGGCGGCGCGACGTCCGGCGCTGCGGCGGCGGGCATCGCCCCCCGCCGCCGTCTCAGCCCCGCGAAACCCTAGCGCCGGGCGCTGGGCGGCGGGCCAGGCGGGCGCTCTACTTCCGGCGGCGCGACGACGTGAGCCACGCGCGTTCAAGTCCGCCGTTGTACCGCACGCCGCGCGGCGTTACGGTGCCGCACCCGCAGGGCAATTTGGTCACCGTGCCCATCGAGAACCCAGGGCCGAGCGCGTGCCGCCCAGCCCGTTGGAAGAGCCCGTAGCTCAGCCGGTAGAGCAACTGACTTTTAATCAGTAGGTCTCGGGTTCGAATCCCGACGGGCTCACCAACCAGCACCTTGAACCGGTTCCGGTTCTCGCCGCGGCTGACGCCGCTCGACCTGGAAAGAGATTGCCCTTCGCGCAGGGCTCCCCGCGCCGTAGCGCCGTGGCCGGGAGCCGAAGTCGGTACGGCCCCGGAATTTTATCGACTGTGACGCTGCTCACGCTGCTCTGGGCGCGGCGTCATTACGTCCGATCAAGCCACCAACCGGAGACGTCAGATGCAGTGGGATGCGATACAACTGGAAGCGAAGCGGCGGGGTGCCCTCGTCTACGCGATCGATCAGGCGCAAACGCCGCCGATGACGCAGCCGGGGCCCTGGGGCGACGTCCACCACGGCTACTGCGCCGGCCTCGCCGCGAACTGGATCGGTCTTGCCTATCAGGGCAAGGATTTCCCCTATTCGGGGCAGGTGTGCGACAACCCGCCTTGGCAATCCACGGAGGCGCAAACCATCGATGCGAATACCGGCTTCAGCACCTGGCTGAACGAGTGGAAAGTTATTATGGCGACCTTCCAATGCACGGTGTCGGGCCTTCAGGCCACACAGGCTCATTCTCCCTCCGCGGCGTTTATCTGCCAGGTCGTTTTCAGGGCCTACGGCTGCTACGGCGTCAGCCTGCGTCGCAACGCCGAGGGCAGCCTCCCCCCGGGTGGCCACATGGTGGCGATGTGCAACGGGCGCGACGGCCGCCTCCACCTATTCGACGGCAACTATTTTCACATAGCGATCAAGGATCCATGCGTGTTCCAGGATTTCGTGAGCTGGTGGCTCAAAGAAACCGGCTACGCCAAGCGCTACACCGTGCTGACCGGCGTGACGGGTATACGGCCGCCAGTCAACCACACGCATCCCTAGAGCCTCGGGAGCCGCCTATCCGTTCTCGTCCGCAGCCTTTCTGAGGCGGGCTCGCGCCGCTCCGCGCCTGCGGCGCTTCGAGACGATGCCGCCGGCCCGGCCGACGGCGACGTGGCCGGAGAGACCGGCCGCGATTCACTCTTATTTAGGGAAACTTTACTACGATTCCGCCCGCAACCGCTTGGGGCGCGGCGCGCGTTTGGAACCGTGGCGCCGCGGTCGATCGGCGCTTGCGAACGCAGGGACCCGACTCCGAACGAATGGGGCGCGGTCCGGCGGCACCTCGCTTCAGCGAACGACCTCGCCTCCACGTCGTCCCACACCGCTACGGGAGAGGTTTCTTCATGGCAGCTCAGACACAGACGCCTAAGCCAAGACAGGCGGGAGAGACCGTTCCCTCCGCCATGGCCTTCGTCCGCGACAAGGACTCCGAGGCCAGGATCGAGGAGCTGTTTGGCGCCCTCGGCATCCACGATTCGCAAATACGGCGAGGCGACGTCGATCAAGCCATCGAGCTGTTGCGCGCGCAGCGCTCGCCGCGGCTGCTCGTCGTCGACGTCGCCGATGCGGACGATCCTGCCGCGAAGTTGCAACACCTCGCCGAGTTCTGCGACCCGTCGACCGCGGTTGTTGCGATCGGCGATCGCAATGATATCGCGCTGTATCGCAACCTCAGGGAGCTCGGTGTTTCCGAATACTTCTACAAGCCGCTCGTCCCGGAATTGCTGCGGCGTGCCTGCGGCCCGCTGTTCGGGCGCGAGCGAGCGAGCGACGACCGGCACCTGGGGGCGCTGGTGACCATCCTCGGCGTTCGCGGCGGCGTGGGGACGACGACGATCGCGGTCAACACATCCTGGCATCTGGCCGAGGCGCTGAGGCGACACGTCGTGCTGCTCGATCTTGACCTGCAAGGCGGCGACGCGGCGCTCCATCTCGACGCCAAGCCGAGCCATGCGCTGTCGGAAGCGCTGAAGAATCCGGACCGGCTGGACAATCTGTTCGTCGAGCGCGCGGTCACGCGGCTCTCCGACCGCCTCGACCTGCTGGCCTCGCTGGAACCGCTGTCCGACCTCGACGCGGCGGAAGAAGACGCCGTGCTCGCGCTCTTCGCCAAGCTTCAGGAACGCTACCGTTACATCATCACCGATCTGCCGTTTTGGGCAGCTTCCCGCTTCCAGCGGGTGATGCGGTTGCCGGCGACCCTGGTGCTCGTCGCCGACGAAACACTCGCGTCCGCCCGCGACGCGCGACGCTGGATGGAGCAGATCGGCTCCGGGGACGCCGGCGCATCGGTTGTGGTCGTGCTCAACAAGGCGCACGCGGCCGGCAGCTTGTCCGATGCCGAATTCGCCGATGCCCTCGGTCGGGAACCGGATGTTGTCGTGCCGTTCGATCCGCGGATCGGGGAAGCCGGCAATCTTGGACTGCCGGCGATCGCGAAAAGCACCGCGCTGCGCCATGGCCTTGCCCCGCTGTTCCAAAGGGTCGCCGGCGCGGCCGAGGAAGCCGACGGTTCGCTGTTGCGGAGGATCTTCGGGCGATGAGCGCCGTGTTCGGCCGCCGCGCCGAGATGGGAACCGTCCTCAGCGGAGAAGAGACGCCGATCGAGCGCAAAACCGACCATCGTCGAGCCTCTCCCGCCCGCAGCGCAGCGTCGAGCGGGGCGAGCGCGGCTGAGGCGAGCCGGGTCAAGGACCAGATCCGCGACGAGGTGCTGGCGCGGATCGAGCCGTCGGTTGCGGTGCGGACGGCGTTTCCCGACCTTGTGGCGCAGATCGAGGTTCTCGTCGGCATCATCGCCGACCAGCGGCATTTGCTGCTGAACCGCGAGGAACAGCGCACCCTGGCCGATCAACTCGCCAACGACATGGTCGGGCTGGGCCCGGTCGAACCCATGCTGACCGACGAGAGCATTTCGGACATTCTCATCAACGGGCCGCGACAAGTCTACGTCGAGCGTCGCGGCAAGCTGGAGCTGACCGACGCCACGTTCCGCAGCGATGCTCACGTGCTTCATGTGGCGCATCGCATCGCCGCCTCGATCGGCCGACGGATCGACGAGTCGAACCCGATGCTCGATGCCCGCTTGGCGGACGGCAGCCGCGTCAACTGCATCACCAGCCCCTTGAGCCTGCGCGGAACCTGCATCTCGATCCGGAAATTCGCCAAGGACCTGCTGAACTTCGACAGGCTGCTCGAATACCGCAGCGTGACCCCCAATGTCGCCAAGGCGCTGCAAATCGCGGCTCGCTGCCGTCTCAACATCATCATTTCCGGCGGTACCGGCTCGGGCAAGACGACGCTGCTCAATGCGATGTCGCAACTGATCGATCCGGGCGAGCGCATCGTCACCATCGAGGACACCGCCGAATTGCAGCTGCAGCAGCCGCATGTGATCCAGCTCGAGACCCGGCCGGCGAATATCGAGGGCTACGGCCAGATCACCCAGCGCGATCTCGTGCGCAACTCGCTGCGCATGCGTCCGGACCGCATCATCGTCGGCGAGGTTCGCGGCGCCGAGGCCTTCGACATGCTTCAGGCGATGAACACCGGGCACAACGGCTCGATGTCGACGATCCACGCCAACTCCACACGCGATGCGCTGGCGCGCATCGAGAACCTGGTCCTGATGGCGAATGTCAGCCTCCCCAGCCGTGCGATCCGCGGCCAGATCGCGAGCGCCATCGACCTCATCATCCAGATCGAGCGCATGCGCGACGGTGTGCGGCGCGTCACCGAGCTCACCGAAGTCGTGGGGATGCAGGAGGACCAGATCACTACCGAGACGCTGTCCGCATACCAGTACGTCGGCGAAGACGCCGACGGCAGCCTGCGCGGCGTCATCAAATCGAGCGGCATCGCGCCCCGCTTTCTGCCGCGGCTGAACTACTACGGGCTCAAAGAAGCGTTTGTCGCGGCGCTGGCGAGCGGCGAGGAGGCCCCATGATCGACCTGCTCGACGCGATAACGATCGGCGCCGCGGCAAGCGGCGCTTGCCTCGCCTTCCTGCTGTGGATGTTCGTCACGACGCAGCGGCGCACACACCGGATGGCACATCGGCTCGAAATGCTGTCGGCGCCCGATGCGGGTCCCGCCCCACGATCCCTGCCCGCGTTGACCACTGGCGGCGATAACTGGATCAACAGCCGCTGGGGTGCGCATCTCGCCCGCTTGGTCGCGATCGACGACGTCTATGAGGGACAGCAATTTTCTCTCGCGCAATTGACCTCGATCGCGAGCATCGCCGGCGGCATCGCGTTGATTGGCCTGTGGCGCTTCATGTTGCTCGCGTTCCCGCTCGCGTTCGCCGGCGCGGTGTTGATTTTGCTCCTCTGCCTCCGGCTGCTCGTCGCCATCGAGCGGCGACAAAGCGAGCGGGCCCTCATCGCGCAACTGCCCGACGCGATCGACATGATCGTTCGGATGGTCCGCACCGGAATGGCGGTCAGCGTGGCTATCCGCACCGCAAGTCCCGACCTGCCGCCGCCCCTGGGCGGAATATTTCGCAAGATGGCCGACGAGGCTGCCATCGGCGTGCCGTTCGATCAGGTTCTCGGCGCGATGGCGCAACGCGTTCGCCGACCCGAGTTCCGCTTTTTTGCGATTGCGGCCAGCCTGCAGCACGCGACCGGCGGCAACCTGACGACGACCCTCGAAAACATGGCGGATATGATGCGGCGCCGTCGCGCGATGTACCTGAAGGCCAAGGCCATGGTCTCGGAGGTTCGCATGTCGGCGCTGCTCCTCAGCATCCTGCCGTTTGTTTCCGCCGGTGTGCTGCTGGTCACCAAGCCGGATTACCTGGCGCCGCTGCTTTACGATCGTCGCGGGAATCTGCTGTTGGGCGGGGCGGTTCTCGGCGTGGCACTCGGCGCCGCGTCGATGTACGGCCTGATGCGCCGCAACTTGAGGATCTGATGCTCAACTGGCTGCTGATGCCCGAGCCGCTCCGCTCGTTTGTCGCCGGGGCCGGTCTCATCGTGTGCGCGCTCGTGCTCCTCGCGCTGATGCCAAGCCGCAGAGAAGGCCTGGTCGCAAGGCGCATTGCTGCGCTCTACCCGACGAGCACGCCGGTCGGTCCCGGTGCGCTCAGGCGTCTCGACCGGGCAATGGGCGCCGCGATGCCGTACTTCCTGTGGGCGCTGGGTCCGAACGGCCAGCAGCAGCTCAGGCGACTCGTGCAGCGGTCGACCGTCTTGCGCCGCTTTGGCGTGCTGATATTTGCGGTGGGGCAAGTCTTGCTCGCGGCGCTATGCGGCGCATTGGCTTGGCTGGTCCTCGGCAGATCGGGGGACCAGGGCAGCCTCCTTCAGTGGAGCTACTGCGCGCTGGGGGCTGCGTTGGGGGCCTATGCGCCCGATCTTGCGCTTCGCGAAATGGCGGCGCATCGCTTGCGCGAAATCGAAATCGCGCTGCCGGATGCGCTGGACCTTCTGGTGATTTGCGCGGAAGCGGGGCTTTCCTTCGAAACCTCGCTCGACAGGATTACGGCGGAGTTGGCGCCCAATCAACCCGCGCTCGCCGCGGAATTGGCGGCGACCTCCGCCGACCTGCGGGTGTTGCCGGATCGCGAGGCGGCATTTACCGCGTTGGCCGCGAGAGTGCCGCTGAAGAGCATGCAGGCCGTGACGATGACGCTCGTTCATACGCTGAAATACGGCACTCCGCTCGTGCAATCCCTTCGGGTCATGGCGTCGACGTTGCGCAATGAAGCGCTGCTGAAGCTTGAAGAACGCGCGGGCCGCATGCCCGCCCTAATGACGATCCCGATGATCGTGTTCACGCTCCCTGCCACGTTCTTCATCATCGCGGGGCCGGCGGCGCTGCGCATTCTGGACGTCCTGCGCTAGAGCCCACTGCAACGGACCCCGGCAACGGATTGGCCGACATTCGTCAAACGCTGGGATCCGCTGGGAACATCGTTCGCGCGACACCCCACGCGGGATTGCCCGCCCGCGGCGCGAGAACGAACGGCGGCGGATCGAGCACGGCATCCTCAAAAAAAGCGCGCTCGCCGGGTCGCCCTAGCGTCCAGCCTAGGATCGTGGCCTACTCGCCGAGATCGGGTCAGCCGAGCCTGCTCCCCGGGATCCCCGCCCGAGGTCTCCCAGCGGCAGCGGAAAACGAAGGATCGAAGCGCACTGCGGTAACTACATGGAACTGGTCTGCTACCTTCACCCCGGATGGGAGCCGCTGATCCGCCCCGCTGAAGTGACGCGCGAGTGGATGACCGCCTCGCCGGAGGGGTTTGCGTATCGCTGCCTGCCGCTCAACATCGCCAACGCACACGGTTGGGAAGTGCTCTCGCCATGCAGCTTTGAAGCGCGCTGGTGGGGCGGGCCTGGAACCGATCAGGTGGAGATTCGCCTGGTGGGCCATGACAAAGTGGAAATGCCGCCCGTTTCGATCTTTGGGCAGGGCGTTCTTACCTTTCACATAGCGGGCTTGTTCCGAACCCCGCCCGGCTGGAATCTCTGGGTTGGCGGCTCGCCCAACCGACCGAAAGACTGGATCTATCCGCTCACCGGGGTCGTCGAGACCGATTGGGCGCCGTTCACGTTCACGATGAATTGGAAATTCACGCGCCGGTTCCGCTGGGTTCGCTTCGACGCGGGAGAGCCGATCTGCTTCTTCTTTCCCGTGCAACGAGGCTACCTGGAAGAGATCGCCCCGAAATTCGTGCCGATGGAGGCCGATCCCGGCGTGCTCCAGCAATTCAAAGACTGGAGCAAATCACGTGACGAATTTCATGCGCGGATGGCGCGAGAGAACCCGCAAGCCGGTTCCGATCAGTGGCAAAAGCACTATTACCGGGGTGTTGACGTCGCAGAGCGCACGGGCTCCGCCGATCATCAAACCAAGCTGCACCTTGCGCCCTTTACCCACAGCGCCGCGGCGCCCGCTCGTGTCGAAAGGGCGAGGCTCGCCCGGTCGCGACAGGCTGCGTCGCCACGGATTGCACCGTCCGCCCCCGACGACCGCGCCGCCGAAATCGCCCTGCGCAGGCGCGAGTGGCTGCTCGACTCGATGGAGCGGCAGCGGGAACTCGCGAGCGAAAACGCGAAGATCGAGCGCCGCGTCGGGCTTACCTCGGAGGAGTTTCTCGAACGGTACTACGCACCCGGCCGCCCGGTCATCATCGTCGGCGAGATCGCGGATTGGCCGGCGCTGTCGCGGTGGACGCCAGGCTACCTGCGTTCGCTTGTCGGATCGAAAGTCGTCGAATATCAAGGTGAGCGATTGAGCAGCGACAGCTTCGAGACCGATAAAGACCGCCACCGCCGGCAGCTGCCGTTCGATCGGTTCATCGATTTGATAGAGAACACCCCAGGCAACGACGCCTATCTGACAGCGTATAACTCCGCGAGCAATGCCGCGGCGCTCGCATCGTTGCATGCGGATCTCGGCTTTCTCGATAAATTCCTGTCCAAGACCGTCGGCGAGCCGCACGGCATGATGTGGATCGGCCCGGCGGGTACGTTCACCCCCCTCCACCACGACCTCACCAACAACTTCATCAGCCAGATCGTCGGCCGCAAACATTTGAAGCTCGTAGCCGCCGCGCATGTCGGCAAGCTCTATAACGCCAAACACGTCTTCAGTGAAATTACCGATCTCGAGGTTCCGCACCTGGATCTGTCACGCTTTCCCTCGGCTGCTCAGGTACAAGTGCATGATGTGACGTTAAGCCCTGGGGAGATAATCTTCGTTCCGCTGGGCTGGTGGCATCAGGTCAGAGCGCTCGATTTCAGTGTGACAATCACCTACACAAATTTCTTATGGCCGAATGACTACTTCAAAACCTATCCGGAAGAACCGGCAACCGGGTAACCGGAGGTGTGGAGCGGGAACGCGATCGATCGCCTAGACGGCGTGACCCGGGCGGATCGATTCGGCCCTGACGAGACGGCATCCCGTGTACGCGACGCGGGTTGGCGAGCCTCTCGCCGACACGGGCGCGCCATTTCGACAGCTGTAGAGCGGGGCGTCGGCCGAGAGCTCAAAGGTCGGCAGGCGCCTGTATTTGGCCGGCTCGGCGCTAATCCATGACGGCCAAGCACCCCTCGGGTGCGCGAGCATCCGGCCGGTCACTTCCTTCAAAGCAAGGCAAAGCAGCTTTATTCGCCAGGCCGCGACGTGTAAGCAGCAAGGCGCGCAGACCACTGGTTTAATGGGCAGGGGGCCCCAT
>Ga0335078_10010551_pt1 | contig 13684 bp, 14 predicted proteins | sample Lox_Sample_32_FD_206711 | JGI IMG/M metagenome (GOLD analysis project Ga0335078, IMG submission 206711) | Soil microbial communities from Loxahatchee National Wildlife Refuge, Florida, United States - Lox_Sample_3.2 | ecosystem: Environmental > Terrestrial > Soil > Wetlands | place: USA...
TAACGATCGTGGCGGCGCCGAGCGAACTCTGTGATGTCATCTGGGTGACGCCGGCGATCTGTCCGAACTGCAGTTCGAGCGGCGCGGCGACCGATGTCGCCATGGTCTCGGCGCTTGCCCCGGTCCATGTGGTGGTGATTTGGATGGTCGGAAAGTCGACTTGCGGGAGAGGCGCGACCGGGAGAAACGGGAAGGAGACGATACCGACAAAGGCGAGCGCCGCCATCAGCAGCGTCGTGGCTACCGGCCGGCGAATGAACGGCTCGGAGATGTTCACGAGGGTTTCTCTAGTGCCGACGCGGCCCGCGGATTGACGATGGTCACAGGCGCGTTGGTTTGCAGTTTGTATTGACCGTCCGTAACGACGCGCTCCCCGTCGTTGACGCCCGACGTGACAATGGTGGTTGTGTCAGTCGCAGTTGCCGTCGTGATGGGCCGCGGCTCGACTGTGTTGTCGGTCCTGACAATCCACGTGAAGAGCCCGTGCGGCCCGCGCTGAACCGCAGTGGAGGGGATGACCACGGCATCCTTGCGAATTTCGAGCAGCAGCCGCGCATTCACGAACTCGCCAGGCCACAATTTCTCGTCCGCGTTGGCGAACATGGCTTTGAGCCGGTAGGTCGCCGTTGACTGGTCGATCAGGTTATCGATTGTCGCGAGGGTGCCGTCGCTCAACAGGCGAACATTGTCGCGGTCATAGGCGGCGACCTCGACCGCCCCTTTGGTCATCGCGTCACGCACGTCGTCGAGCGTTTGTGCCGGCAGCGTGAACATCACGGCGGTTGGCTGCGTCTGTGTTAGGATCGCAATCGCGTTCTGATCGCTGGCGTGCACGATATTGCCAGGATCTACCAGACGCACGCCCATCCGGCCGTCGCTCGGCGCTACGATGTCGGTGTAATCAAGATTGGTCTGCGCGGTTTCGATCGCGGCAGCGTCGGCGTCGATCGAGGCTTTGGTTTGATCGACCTTGGATTGCTGCAGGTCGAGGTTTTGTTGCGTTTCGACGTTTCTAACAACTAGCGTCTGGAAGCGGACCAGGTCCTTCTGAGCGGCGACCAATGCGGCTTCGTCCTGCGCCTTGCGCGCCTTGGCCTGATCGAGCGCTGCCTGATAGAGCCGCGGATCGATCTTTGCGAGAATGTCGCCTTTCTTGACGCGCTGCCCTTCCTTGAAAAACACGCTTTGCAGCTTGCCGTCGACCTGAGCGTGAATCGCAACAGTGAACAGCGCCTGCACAGTACCGAGACCCGTAAGATAGATTGGCACATCCTGCCGGGATGCTGTCGCGATGCTGACTGGTACGGCCCCTTGGCCTGATTTCTTGGCGGGCTGCGCGCTGGAGCCGGTCGACCAGTTCCAATATCCCAAGCCCGCGATGGCGAGCGCACCACAAGAGGCCACAATTAGGACCAGTTGGCGCGGCTTTCTGCCGGGGCTTGTCGGCGTTTTCTCCACGAACGTCCTCGGAAGCCGGGTGCGATTGTTGCGCGACTTTTCGTTACATTCGCCCGTCACTCTATACCGGCGGGAGCACCGGTCTTAAAGACAAAACCGCATTATGCTGCACCGCGGAAGCCGTAAATTTCGCCGTGGGGAGCGTATATTTCGCGTAAACAGGTAATGAGGCCTCCGACCGGATCTCGCTGACATGCCTGTGCAAGAATGACCAACCCCAACGTTTCGAGTCGGCGGAGCGTAAAGCGCGAGGCCGAACCACGAAATTGCCGCGCCGCCTTGGCCGGGTTCATTCACTTGCGCGGATTTGGTAGGCTCGCAACATCGCGCTGGCCTTAAGCGGCCACCAGGAGACAGATCATGCTCGACATCAGCAAGCGACAGAACATGGCCCCGTTCGACACCGCGCGGCTTGACAGGCTGATGGATGAGGCCGGGATCGACATTCTGCTCGCGACCTCGAAGCACAACGTTCAATACCTCTTGGGCGGCCACCGCGCATTCTTCTTTGAATCCATGGATGCCATGGGATTGAGCCGCTATCTGCCGGTTTTCGTCTATCCAAGGGGCGAGCCGCAAAAAGCCGGCTTTTTCGGCCATCGCATGGAAGGATTTCAGAACGAGGTGAAGCCGTTCTGGGTCGGAGAGATCAATACCAAAAGCTCCGGCTCGGTCGATGTCATGGAGAAGGCGGTCGAGTACGCGCGTAAGATCGCGCCGAACGCAAAGCACATCGGTGTCGAGACCGCTTTTATTCCGGCCGATGCAACGGCCGCCGTACGCAAGTCGTTTTCGCACAGCGAACTTGTGGATGCGTTGTTTGTTCTTGAGCGACTGCGCGCGATCAAAACCCCGGAAGAACTCGCGAAGCTGAAAATTGCCTCTGACGCAGTCATCGACTCGATGGAAGCGGTCTTCAAGCAATTCGGTCCCGGCGCTACCAAGGCCGAGATGACCGAAGCGTTGCGCCGCGAAGAGACGATGCGCGGGCTGACCTTCGACTACTGCCTGATCACCGTCGGATCGAGCCTTAATCGTGCGCCGTCAGACCAGCGCTGGCAGAACAAGGGCGACGTTTTGTCTCTCGATTCCGGCGGCAATTATCACGGCTATATCGGTGACGTGTGCCGCATGGGCGTGATCGGCGAACCGGATGCGGAACTGATCGACCTGTTGGGTGAGGTCGAAACCATCGAGCAGGCCTCCATGAAGCCGATCCGTGCTGGCGCGCTCGGCAAGGAAATCTATGCGGCCGCAAACGTTCCGCTGCAGAAATCGAAATTGCACAATCACATTGAATTTCTGGCGCACGGCATGGGACTGGTGAGCCATGAAGCGCCGCGCCTGACGAATACGGGTCCGGTTCCCTATGACGCCTACGACGCCGAGCGTCCGCTCGAAACCGGCATGGTCGTGTCGGTGGAGACCACGCTCAAACATCCACAGCGTGGCTTCATCAAGCTCGAAGATACGGTCGTGGTGGCCCCGGCCGGGTTCGAAGTCTATGGCGACCGTATTCGCGGCTGGAACCGCGCCGGCAAAACCGCGTAAGCGGCCGGATGGAGGCCCGTTACCCGACCGCTCACTCTTCGCGGTGAAAAGCCTTACACAACTGAACGCAACTCTACGGGTCAGATGCCTCGCGGGGAGATCCGTTCAGGGGTCTGGACGAATGAAGCCGCTAAGGCCAGAAAACGCCGACGATGGTGGAACTCGTCGGATCGATTTTGGACCACACGTTCATGATGAGACCGCACGTGATCGCCCATCCGATCAGCACAATGAAAATTCGCGACGATATTTCCGTCATGATTCGCGCCCTCTTTCATGGCAACGCGATATTGAGAAAATAGGGTAAATAGCTGGTAAATTCTTAAAATCGCTGGCCTAGTGGTTGCCCTGCGCGCCGCGGATGCGCTTGCGCAGCGGCGAGCGCTCTTTTGTTTGAGACCACTCGTTGCTATCTTGAGGGAAATCAACGTGCACCGACAGGGGACCTAGATGCCTTTGGGTACGGTGAAATGGTTTAATGCAAAGAAGGGGTTTGGCTTCATCCGGCCGGAAGGCGCCTTGAGCGTCGCGACACCCGATGTTTTCGTGCATATTGCCGCGGTTGAGCGCGCAGGCTTGGCGACCCTCAATGAGGGTCAACTTGTCGAATACGAAATCATCGAAAATGGTGGCAGGCTCTCAGCCGATCTGAAGGCGCTGACGAACTAGCCGGCAACAGACCAGTGCCCGCGAATGACCGACGCACCCGCCGGGCGAGGCCGCGCGCCGGGTCCATCTCTATCTGTCTGCTCCTTGCGCAGGCCAACAAGCTAAGCCGATGGGTGACGACGCAAGCTGCAGTCACGCGGCCCGCGGCCGATTAAGATTAACGCTCAATTAAAAAACATAGCTAAGTGACAAGGTTTAATTCCAGTTAAATGATGAGTTGGGATTGCAGGGCTTCGGGACTTCGGCAGGGGCGTTTGTCGATCTTTGAAGCGAACGGGGGAGTCCTCCCCTCGGCGAGGGACCTGGCAATCTGAGGGGACGGATGGAGTCTGAACGTATGTCTAGGGTTCTGAAGTTGATCAATGCTGTCGGGAAGGACGAGGAGGGGGCGGCATTGGTCGAATACGCGCTTCTCATTAGCCTCATCGCTGTCGTTTGTCTCGTCGCGCTCACGCAGCTGGGTCTCGGCATTTCGGGCAGGATGAATACGGTGTGCTCGTCTTTGGGCGGAACCGCCTGCTAGTTTTCATCACATGAGAAAGCAGTCAGACGCCGGTCTGACTGCTTCAGTTTCTGACAACGCCAGTTCCTCAGCCTGAAAGTGGCAATGCCCGTGCCGACATGCGTACACAAGTGACTGGATATCCGTCGGCGACGATTGAGTTTTCGAAACAGTAATCGCGCAGGAAATGCTTCACGGCCGGTCGAATACAGCATGAACCACCGTGATGGTGTTCACCGCGATTGCCGCCGCAATCAGGGCGAGCTCGATAGAGATCCCGCCTAATTCATCTTCGAAGAAAGCTATCAGCGAGCAGCGCATTGAGGCCTCTCAGGTGCGTGCGCGGTTGCGGCGTGAAAGAAGCCCCGCCTGTTAGAGCGGGGCCCCATGATGCCGCGGTGCGTTCATCCGGCATCCGAGGCGAATGACACATAACCGACGAGGGCGCGCAGCGGAACTCGAACTGCCCGTTAAGGCTAAGGCGCGCAGCAGTGGCGAAGATCGCGGCGTGCGCGGGGCTGAGCCGATGGTTGGGTAAAGCGGCGGCTTGCCTCGTGCAGGTGCCGATGACCATCGGCCTCGAGCTAGACCAGAGCCGCCAGACGGCTGCGCACAGCACGCTCAGGCTTGGCACCCTGAGAATATGATCCATGTACTTGACTTGCTGGCTCCCCGGGCCGGATTCGAACCAGCGACCAACCGGTTAACAGCCGGTTGCTCTACCGCTGAGCTACCGGGGAACGATGCAAGGTGCTCGGGTGTGAGGCGCATATAACAAAGCCTATGCGGCTTTGAAAGCGCGTTGTGTCGGGGCTTTGTGTCATTCCCTGGGGTCCCAGGGATTTGACGCTCCGGCACCGCTCAAGTCCTGCCGTCGATGTTTCGTAATGGGAGCTGGAGGCCACGCCCGGAATTGAACCGGGGTAAACGGTTTTGCAGACCGCTGCGTAACCACTCCGCCACGTGGCCGTCGCCAGCATCGCTCTTGCGGTCGATCATCGACGCCAGCACGGCCGCTCTATAGAGGAACACCCGCCTCGCGGCAACGGTCACACCCAAGTGCTTCGTGCGGCGGTTAAGCTGTCGCCGGCGGAGCCAGCCTCCTCTCCTGGTGAGGGCGGCTGCCATCCGCGCACGGCCGCTCGCCAATAAGTCACGGTGCGCTTGCGTTTTGCCCAACGGTGCCGCAAAAACGCTTGCCGTCGGCAAAGGAATGCAAAGCATGTCCGACAGCGCCATCGCGCGCCGTATGATGGTGGATGGGCAGGTCCTTACCGCCGACGTCCACAACCCGGACTTGCTCGCGGCCATGATGACGATTCCGCGCGAGCGTTTCGTGCCCCCGTCGCTGGCCGGGCAGGCCTACGTGGACAGCGATATCGAGATCGCCCCTGGGCGCGTGCTGCTCAAACCAATGGTATTCGCCAAGCTCATTGAGGCAGCAGATGTGCGCGCCGCCGACCACGTCCTCGATTTGGGTTGCGGGTTCGGCTATTCCTCGGCTGTGCTGGCTCGGCTGGCCGCATCGGTTGTGGCGCTGGAGGAACATCCCGCGCTGGCAAATCAAGCCAAGGCAGCCTTGGCCGCCGCCGGCGCCGCTCATGTGACCGTCGCAATCGGACCGCTGACCGCAGGGTGGCCGGCCAGCGCCCCCTACGACCTCATTCTCCTGAATGGTGCTACCGAGATCGTGCCGGAGGGACTTGGGAGTCAGCTCAAGCCGGATGGATGCCTTGCTTGCATTTTTGGGCGCGCGCCAGCGACCAAGGCGATGATTTATCGGGTCTCCGAAGGCCGGCTAGTCGGTCGCCCCGTCTTCGATGCAGCGGCTCCAGTCCTGCCAGGTTTCGCAGCGCCCCCTGCATTCGTCTTCTAGCGTTTGCTCGGCAACGGCGAGTGGCGTTTATGCGCGTTTACCTGTGGCGCATATGTGCCAATGCGCGGAATTTTGTTTAAAGCGTCGCCCGTGGGGGTTTCCCGTTCCTTCGCCGCCGCATAGTGTTCAACCTTCGGCTCGTCCGCCGTGGCAATGGCGGATACTTAGCGGAGTTGCGTGCGGGGTCCTCGCGAAAAGCCGAATGGCGGGGGCGGGGAGTAGCGTTGCGTCATGCGTACCAGCGGCGTGCGGCCGCGTAGGCTGGCCATAGCCGGTCTCGCCGCGTCCGCCATTGCGATGGGTCACGGGACGGCGGCAGCCGATACGCTCGAGTGGGCCTTGGTGCAGGCCTACCAGAATAACCCGTCGCTCAACGCTCAACGCGCGGCCTTGCGCGCCACCGACGAAAACGTCCCGCAGGCGCTGTCGGGTTACCGCCCGAAATTCTCTGTCACCGCAAATGGCAGCGACAATTACACCAGCGTGCAGACGCGTACCTTCGGGGCCAACGGGACCAGCACCGCCGGTCAAGTCGCAACTGTTACAGAGGCAGCCACCCCGTACGTTGGTCGAGGCGTTGCCGCGACTGCGACGCAGACCCTGTACAACGGAATGCAGACGGCCAACCGCGTGCGCCAGGCGGAAAGCCAGGTCATGGGTGCCCGCGAAACCCTGCGCGTCACTGAGCAGCAAGTTCTGCTGGACGCCGCGACCGCGTACATGAATCTGCTGCGCGACGAGGCCATTCTTGAACTCAACCGGCGCAACGTTGAAGTCCTCACCGAACAGCTGAAGCAGACCCGCGACCGACTCAGCGTCGGCGAGGTCACGCGCACTGACGTCGCGCAAGCGGAATCGCGGCTCGCCGCCGGCCGATCGTCGCTCCTTGGCGCACAGTCGAATTATGTGACGTCAACGGCAAACTATCAGCGCGTCATCGGCGTCGCGCCTGGCAAGCTCACTCCTGGTACGCCCGTCGACCATTTCGTGCCCCACCCGATCAACGTCGCCATTTTGCAGGGCCAGCAACAGAGTCCGTCGGTCCTCGCCGCCACGTACGGCGTCGACATTGCCGAACTCGCCGTGAAGATCAACGAAGGCTCGCTCTACCCAAATCTGGCGCTCACGGCGACCGCATCGCAAAACGACTTTCCCGTTTACGCGACGACCAGGCAGTTCATAGGAACGATTGGCGGCGTGCTGACCATCCCGATCTATCAGGGCGGCGGCGAATACTCCGCTATACGCCAAGCCAAGGAAACTCTGGGCCAGCAACGGCTCAATCTCGATGTCAATCGCGATCAGGCGCGTGCCACGGTGGTCCAGAGCTGGGGGCAACTGGATGCCGCCAAGGCGCAGATCGAGGCGACGACCGCCCAGGTGAATGCCGCCGAGATCGCCCTGGACGGCGTTCGCGACCAGGCGCGAGTAGGTGAGCGCACGACGCTCGACGTGCTCAACGCGCAGCAGGAACTCGTCAACGCCCGCGTCGCGCTGGTGACGGCTCAGCACGATCGAGTTGTCGCCTCCTATACGCTACTGGCCGCCGTTGGCGCGCTGTCCATGCAGCGGCTCGGCCTTAATACGCCAATCTACGATCCGCAGGTCCACTATCAGCAGGTGCGGGATGCCTGGATAGGGCTGCGCATCCCTGACGGCAGGTAGGACCGCATGTGTCCTGTCAGATACCTCTCTTGCGTTCAAACTTGGCCATGAACATACTTAGTTAACCACAACTTGCTGACTTCGTTGTACAGTCGAAGCCACGCGATTCGGAGACGCTACGAGATATAAATGTCGGCCGTGAGGGACCGGCCGACACGAAAGAACAAGGCAACGGCGGCAGAAGGGCCCAAACTTTTATACGCGGCCGGCAACGAGCCCAGGCAGCGGAGATGCGAGTATGACGCAGCCGGCAAAATCTCAAGAACCATCGATGGAGGAAATCCTTGCCTCCATTCGGCGCATTATCGCCGATGACGACGCCGGCAAACGCGCTCCGGACGCGCCGAAGACGGCCGCGGCAACACCAAAAACTGCTCTGCCGGAATCCCCGGAAACGGCCATGCCCGGCCCCGTCGATTTCGTACCGAACAGTTCGAGGAACGGCTCGGGCGGTCAATCCTCTGACATTCTTGAGTTGACGGACACTATGACCTTCCCGACGCCGCGGACCGCGCCGGATATGGGGTTCGGTGAGGGGTTGGACAGGCCAAGCCTGCAAAACGGACGCGACGCCCAATCTCAGCTCCTGTCGCGGTCGACCAGCGACGCGGTCGAGTCCGCGTTCAGCGCGCTTGCGCAAAGCGCGCTGTCGCAGAACTCGCGCTCGCTTGAGGATCTGGTGCGCGAACTACTCCGGCCGCTGCTAAAGGCGTGGCTTGACGAGAACTTGCCTGGCATAGTCGAAAGGCTGGTGCGTTCCGAGATCGAACGCGTTTCCCGCGGGCATTAGCCATTTTTTTCGGTGGTTGCTGGCCCTCACGCGCCTTTCAGCGCTGCTGCCAGCCGTAGCGCCTGGGCGGCGAGCACCGCAGGCTCTTCTTTCACAGTCGCCGGTGGTTTCAGTGGTTCGCCGGTCTTTCGCGGAATGACATGGATGTGTAGATGAAAGACCACCTGGCCGCCGGCCGGCTCATTGAATTGCTGGATGGTTAGCCCGTCGGCGGCAAAGACTGCAACCGCTGCTTTGGCAATCGTCTGCGTCACTTTGATGAGATGGGTGAGATCGTCCGGCGTTATGTCGAGAAATGTGCGCGCCGGCGACTTCGGGATCACCAGTGTATGGCCCGGGGCGCGCGGCATGATGTCAAGGAACGCGAATGCCTTATCGTCTTCGTAGACCTTATGGGCTGGCAATTCGCCCCGCAGGATCTTGGCAAACACGTTGTTCGGGTCATAGCTCGGCATAGTTCTCCGCCTCTTAGGCCGCACCGCCGCTATTGCGGGCCAATCTCCAAATCCTTGCGGTAGGGCGCGGTCGCCGCAAGTTCGGCGCCGACCGCCTCCACATAGGCGCGCTCCCGTACCAGATAATCGGCGATCGCCCGCCGCAGCGCCGGATCAGCGATGTAGTGCGCCGAATAAGTGATCCGCGGCATGTAGCCTCGAGAAATCTTGTGCTCGCCTTGGGCGCCAGCCTCCACGAAGGGCAGCTTGTGGGTAATGGCGTACTCGATAGCCTGATAATAGCAGAGCTCGAAGTGCAGGAATGGATGGTGCTCGATGGCACCCCAATGACGCCCGAATAGGGTGTGCGACCCGATGAAATTGATTGCGCCAGCGATCCAGCGGCCGGCCCGCTTGGCCATGACGAGAAGAATGCGGTCACGCATCTTCTCGGCGGCCAGCGAATAGAATTCACGGGTCAGATAGGGGCGGCCCCATTTGCGCGAGCCGGTCTCCATGTAAAAGGCGAAAAACGCGTCCCAGACATCTTCGGTGAGGTCGCTGCCGGTGAGCCAGTGCACGGTGATCCCGTTTGCGATAGCGTCTTCACGCTCCCGGCGGATGGCCTTGCGCTTGCGTGAGGCAAGCGCCGACAGAAAATCATCGAAGCTGCCGTAGCTGGCATTTTGCCAATGAAATTGCTGGTCGTTTCGTTGCAGGAATCCGAGTTCGCCAAGGAAGCGGAATTCGGGCTCGATGGCGAAAGTCACGTGAACCCCCGACGCGGAATCGCGCCGGCATAGTTCCAACAGGCCCTGGGCAAGGGCCTGGCGCGCCGCTGGAGCGCGCGCTCCCGGCCGCACCAGGAGCCGCCGCCCGGCTGCCGGCGTGAACGGCACTGCCACCTGTAGTTTTGGATAATACGCGCCACCGGCGCGCTCGTACGCCTCAGCCCAGCCGCGGTCGAAGACGTATTCGCCGCGCGAGTGGCTCTTGAGATAGCAGGGAGCGGCGGCGATCAGTTCGCCATCCGCAGCTGTCACCAAGAGGTGCTGGACATGCCAACCGGAGCGGCCGCCGACTGAATGTGATTCCTCAAGTGCCGAGAGAAAATTGTGTGAGATGAAAGGATTGTATACGGTCTCTTGATCCAAATCCTGAATGGGTCGAGCGGCGTGGCCACTGCACATCGCCCCTGGACTTGGGTTGGCGCATGCGTCCCAGGTCGCCGCGTCGATCGCGCCGATCGCCTCAATCACCTGGATGCGCAGCTCATCGCCCCGCAACCGCAGGTCGGCTGTGGGCTTCTTTTGCGCATCGTTCATGGCCGAAAGCCTTCGAAAATCATCTGATCGGCCCACCGCTCCGCCACGCGCTGCTCCGGCCCGGTCCGCACCGCCCAGGTCAATAGCGGCAAGCCAAAAACGTGCCGTGCCACCAACGGGGCCAGAGCGGGTAGATCGGCCACCGCATAGGCCACAAATTGCGGGCGCGCCGTCAAGGCCGTGACCAGGTAGCCCATCCCATGCCGCATCCAAGCTGGCATCAGGTCCCAATAGGGATGCGGTCGGTATTTGGCTGCTATGATCCCGCACACAAGGCGGGGCGATTTTTGCCGCAGCAACGCCACCTGCCCGGGGTCGAACGACATGGGCCCGACTGGGCCGCGATAGCGGCTTAGGACCGAAGCAACACGGCCCGGCAATCGCGGATCACCATCGAAACGGCTCTTCAGCTCGATCAGCATGGTTACGCGCCCAGCGACAAGATCGCAGAGGTCGCCCAGCGTCATCATGTGCTCGTCGCTGTTGCGAAAAGGGACCAACTTCAGCTCTGCGGCCGTAAAGCTGTCGAGCCGCCCTTCGCCGTCGGTGAGCCGGCCGAGCACGTCATCGTGATGCACCATGGCCTCGCCGTCGCGGCTCGCCTGCACGTCGACCTCAATGCCGTAATTGGCGGCAATCGCGGCGCGCACGGCGCCGGCCGTGTTTTCGATGACCCCGTGGGGAGCGTCGTGCAATCCGCGATGGGCGATAGGCCGAGCGATGAGCCAATCGAGCGAAGTCCACACTTTCAGGAGACTTCGAACAGGCCTTCGACTTCGACCGCCGCATCGGCTGGCAATGCGGCGACACCGATGGTCGAGCGCGCGTGCTTACCTTTGTCGCCAAAAACCGCCACCATCAGGTCGGAGGCGCCGTTCATCACCTTCGGACCATCGACGAAGCCGGGTGCGGAATTGATGAACCCTCCAAGGCGCACGACGCGGACCACCCGGTCGAGGTCGCCGAGCGCGGCCTTGACCTGCGCCAATACATTGACCGCGCAGGCACGCGCCGCTTTTTGTCCGTCTTCGATCGAGACGCCGGCGCCAAGTCTACCGGTGGCGGCAAGCTTGCCATCACCATCAAAGCAAAGCTGGCCCGAAACTACGAGCGTGTTGCCAGTGCGGACGTACGGCACGTAGTTGGCGACCGGAGCTGGGGCCTCTTTCAGCGTGATGCCGAGATCCTTTAGTTTGCGTTCTACGGTCCCGGTCATGTTCAACCTCCAAGTTGTCGCGGCACCGTGTCGCCCGAGGGCAAGCCGCATACCTTTCTTGACTGATGGAAGTACTCGGTGCAAGCGCTGCCTCTTGCCGTTGCAGTAGGCGGTACCGGTCCCTATCTTCGCCGCATTCTTAGGGATGAAAAGTAGTTCGGCGCGAAAAGGGCGACAGGCGAGGTGGGTTACTTGATAGGCACCGCCGTGAGAGGGCTCTTGATGCCGGGTCATGCCAAAGCATCGCGTGTCGCCGTCCTTAGTTTGACTCTCAGCTTCGCGATTCCGACCGCTGCGCCGCGAGCGCAAGATGCGCCGATTACGCCAATAGCGCTTGTTCCGCACCGGGCGATCTACGATCTGTCGCTCGACCAGACGCGTGGTGACTCGCAGATCACCGCCGTGCGCGGGCGCATCGTTTACGATTTCGGTGGCAATTCGTGTGAGGGCTATTCTTTGGAATTCCGTCAGCTCTCGGAACTTGAAAGCGGCGAAGGCAAGATCTCGACCAGCGATCTCCACTCCACAACGTGGGAGGGCGCTGACGCCAAGAAATTCACGTTCACCTCGCAGAATTTTGTCGACCAAAACCTTGTCGACTCGGTCGACGGCCGAGCCGAACATGGCGCGACGGCGACGGCCGTGGATCTGACCAAGCCGACGCACAAAACTCTCGATCTCGATTCTGCCGTGGTTTTTCCCACCGAGCACATGGTGCGGGCGATCGCCGCGGGTCTCGCCGGCAAGAACATTCTCAGCTTTCCGGTGTTCGATGGATCGGAGACTGGCGATAAGGTCTTCGATACGCTCACCGTAATCGGTCATAAGATTGCGCCAAATACGCACCGGCACGACGATGCTGCGGCCAACGAGCCGAAGCTGGCCAACGTTGCGCGCTGGCCGGTGACGATTAGTTATTTCAACAGCGACAAATCGTCCGGGAGCGGCGAAGCAACGCCGGATTACGCGATCGGCTTCGAGCTATACCAGAACGGCATCTCGCGGGCGCTCTCATTGGATTACAACGAATTTGTCGTAACCGGAAAACTGAGCTCGCTGGAGTTCAAGCCGGCGAAGCCTTGCCATTGAGCAAGATCAGCATTCGTCGAACCGTTCGAACGCAAGTCCCCTGATCACCGCATCGTCACCGAAGCGTGCGCGCAGCCGATCGATGGCGTGCTCGGCCTCGGCGGTGCGGCCATCGATCAGATCGGCCGGATCCGCCTGATCGGCCGAGACAAGCGCGCTGAGGCCGATCCCTAGCAGCCGGAACCGTGTGCCGTCGGCCTCTCGGCGAAGAAGTTCCTTTCCGGCTCCGAAAATCCGGTTGGCCAGTTGCGTCGGAGAGTTGAACGAACGCGCGCGCGTCCGAATTCGGAAGTCAGCGGTTTTGAGTTTCAAGGTCACCGTCGACCCGGCCAGAACCTTCGTCTTGAGTCTTGCCGACACCTCCTCCGTTACACTCCACAGTATCCGCTCCAGCGAACGGAAGTCGGAGATATCGCGATCGAACGTCGTCTCCGAGGAAACGCTCTTGGTTTCTCGATCTGCGCTCACCTTGCGTTCGTCGAGGCCGCGGGCCAGCCGCGCAAGTCGGCGGCCTTCCTCCCCATAACGGCGAAGCAACTCGATTTCGGTGGTTTTTTGGAGGTCGGCGATAAGGTGGAAGCCGTCGCGCGCGAGCTGCGCCGCGCCGATTTTGCCGACGCCGAAAATAAAGCCTACGGGTTTTGGACCCAGGAAGGCTGACGCCTCGCCCACGCCCAGCACGGCGAATCCCCGCGGTTTGTCGAGGTCGGAAGCGACTTTGGCCAAGAATTTGTTTCCTGAGAGGCCGATGGAGACGGTGATGCCGATCTCGCTCTCCACGTCGCGGGCAAAACGTGCGAGGGTTTTTGCAGGAGACGTGCCGTGCAGCCGTTCGGTTCCAGTCAAATCGAGAAATGCCTCATCGATCGACAGCGGCTCCACTTGCGGCGTCAGGGTAAGCATCATGCGCCGAACCTCCCGGCCGACGCCCGCGTATTTTTCCATATTGGGCCGGATGACTTTCGCGTGGGGGCACAACCGTAGCGCCTCGAACATCGGCATCGCCGATCTGACTCCGAACGTGCGGGCGACATAGCAGGCTGCGGCCACCACGCCACGCTTGCCGCCGCCGATGATCACTGGCTCGGAGGCAAGCGCCCGATCGTCGC
>Ga0335078_10010552_pt1 | contig 13684 bp, 13 predicted proteins | sample Lox_Sample_32_FD_206711 | JGI IMG/M metagenome (GOLD analysis project Ga0335078, IMG submission 206711) | Soil microbial communities from Loxahatchee National Wildlife Refuge, Florida, United States - Lox_Sample_3.2 | ecosystem: Environmental > Terrestrial > Soil > Wetlands | place: USA...
GCCTGCGCGCTGCCCCCGCGCGTCATCAGGCCCTTCCCCTTCCCCTGGCCCGATGGCGGGGACGGCGGGGTCCCACCAGCCGGGGGGCGCGGGCCGGGCGGCGGCGGGCCGGGGGTCGATGTGCTCGTCCTCGCTGCACATGGCGAACGGGCCGCCCCGGCTGAGCAGGACGGGCAGCTGGTGGTCGAGGTGGTCCCTTAGCCAGGTGGCCATGCCGGTGCCCGGCTGCAGGCGCAGCGCCTCCCACGCGTGCCACAGGGCGGTCAGCCGGGTGATCGCCTCGGCGTGCCGCCACCACTCGGCGCACCAGCGGTACTCCCCGCCCAGCGGCCGGCGGTACATCGGAAGGAAGTGGCAGGTCACCCACTCCTCAGTGCTGCTGAACACGGGCCGCGGTGCATTGCCCGCGGGCGGCTCGCTCACGGCCCGCCCCCTGGCCGGCGTGCTGCGCCGGGGACGTCCGCGGCGCCGGCGGCTGCGTCCCGGATGAGTGCCTCGGCCCTGGCGGTCGCCGCGGCGATGCGGCCTGCGTCGGGTCCCTGGTACCAGGGGCAGAGCTGAACGAGGGCGGCCCGCGCCCCGGTGGCGAACAGCAGGGCGGTGCCCGGCGGCAGGGCACGGACGTCGGCGGGCTCCAGGATCTCCTGGCGGCGCAGCGAGACCTGGACGCTCGCACGCCCGTCGCCGTAGGAGACCGAGCTGACCGGGACGTCGTGCTGACCGGTGAGCGCGGCGATGTCCCGGGCCAGCCGGGGGCTGTCGACCCCGGCGCCGATCAGCTTCTTGGTCGCCGCGCCCCACAGCGCCGCCATCCCGTTGCTCCCCCAGACCGCCTCGCCCTGCTCGTAGGACTGCAAGATGGTCACCGGGATGATCCCGCGCCCCCCGGCGTGGGAGTACTGCGCCGGCAGGTCCGCAATCCGGCAGATGTTGGCGGCCTCGTCAAGGACGGCCACCAGCGGCGGGTCGAGCCGGCCGCCGGCCTGCTCCGCGCACCGCCGCCCGGCGCGCAGGACCGCGTCGGTCATCGCCGCGATCAGCGGGGCCGCGGCGGTGCCCGCCTCGGTGATGAGGTAGAGGGTGTCGCGGCTGCCGGCGAAGGCGTGCGGGTCGAAGGCGGGCAGCAGCGCGCCGCCGCCCGGTGGGGTGACCCAGGGCAGCAGTTCCTCGTCGTTCAGGCAGGCCGCCGCCGTGCGGGCGGTCTGGAAGATCCCGTCCCTGGTCTCCGGCGCGCCGTGCTGCATCCCGCGCAGGCTGGCCGCCAGCCCCGCGAGCCCGGCCCGCTCAAGCAGGTCCGAGGGGACGGGGGAGGCGGGGTCGGCGAGCCAGCGGTCGACGTGCCGTAGCGTGCGCCCGGACGTCCCGGCCGCCAGGAACAGGGCGCAGAGCAGGTCCTTGGCGGCCGGCCCCCAGATGTCGCGCCGGGAGTCGTCCTGCACGAACACGACGAAGTGCGCGGCCAGCCGGGTGGCCGCCTCCTTGGTCCGCAGCCCCTCCAGCGGGTTCCACCACCACGACCGGCTGACACCGGTCACCCGCTGCGGGTCGAACACCCAGACGGTGCCGCCTGCCGCGCCGCGCAGCTCGCTGGTCGCCGCCCACAGGTCGGCCCGGACGCTGGTCGCCACGACGGGTCCGGGCGCGGACAGCACGTACGGGATGGCCAGCGCTGTGGTCTTCCCCGACCGCGGCGCCATCACCGCGATCATCGTGTCCTCCCATGACCCGTACAGGGCCGGGCCAGGGCGGCGCCCGGCGGGCAGCTTCAGGCGGCCGAGCAGCAGGCCCGTGTCAGCCGCGGCGAGCGACTGCGGGCTCGTCCCGGCCAGCGAGGGCCGCAGCCGGACCGCCTTGCGGGCTGCCTCCCGCCCGGAGAACTCGGCGACCTGCGCGCCGCGGGCCAGCGCCGCCACCGGGTCACCCGGCCGCGGCAGCCGAGGCCCGGCGACCCGCCACCCCGCGACGACCGCCACTGCGGCCAGCCCGGCCAGGACGACGCCGCTGATGGCGACCAGGGCCGTGGGCGTTCCCGGCCATGCCTGGGCCGTCCGCCCCAGGACCAGCGCGATGACCCACCTTGCCCCGAACGGCGCTACCCGCCCGCCGGACACCGGCGCGGCGATGCGCGCCGCGAGCCAGGCTGTTGCGGCCAGCCCGGTTACGCCGGCGCTGGCCGCCAGCACCGCCCACGCCCCGGTGGCGCCACCAAGCAGGGGCATCCGCGGGCCGGTCATCGCGCGAGCTTCCGCGCGATGCGGCGGGGTGCTTCTCCGGTGCGTCCGCGCGGGCCGGCCGGTGCTTGCGCCGGCGGCGTGACGGGGAAGGCCGTGGCGGCAAGGCCCGGGGGCTGCCCGGCCGGGAAGTCAGGCTCTACTGACTGCGCGTACGACATGAACGCCGCGTGCCGGGCCATGCGCTCATCCGAAATGGCAAGGAACTTGTAGGTAACCGGCCCGAATGACTGCCTGACCTCGTAGTGCCCGCTGCCGGGGTCCTCCTCATCGGGCGGTGCGCCCAGGATCTCGCCGACGAGGTCGACCTGGGCCTTCATCTCGCTGTCGGTGCCTTGCGCGTGGACCACGATGTGCACGCCGTAGGGCTGGACCGGCACCGCGGGGGCGGACTCGAGGTAGTCAGCCAGTGCACGCAGCCCGCTAACCAGCCTGGCGCGCCCGGGCTCGTCTCCCACCAGGCCCGGGGGAAAGCCAACCGCCGGCTGGACCGCCGCCCAGCGGCGCGCCTGGTCTTCTGTCAGCCCGGGAAACGGGTTCTCGCTGTCAGGCATCTCCTGTTGCTCCTTCCTTGCTGCGCTGACGGGGGACCGCGCCGCTGGCTCATCTGCTGTGGGCCGAGGCGCCTGGCCTGCTGTGACGGGCTCGGTCCACCCCGGGCCGGTGTAACCTTCTGGGTCCCAGTGCGAGGTCGAGACTTCCCCGCCGGCGGCGGCAGCCTCGGTCACGGCGGCTAGCTGCTCGGGCTGGGATCGGTAGTCGCCGAACAGCTCGCCGTCGAGCCAGACCAGCCACGGGCGGGGGATCATTTCCCTGGCCTGGGTCCCGTCGTTCATGCCCTGTCCCTGCCGGCGGCTGAAGCGCGGATGGCCTGGTCTGTTGCGGGAACTTCCCGGAGTTCGTAACCGGCGGGTGCTGTCATCCGCGTCGCCCCCTGGCCTGGCGCGGTGGCGGCTGCGAACGCGGGCGGCTGGTGCGGGGCGGGCTGGTCTCTGGCCCGGCTGGGTGTGCGGGCGAGCCGGCGCTGTTGCCGGGGGCGTCAGGCCGCACCTTGTCCGGGAAGGCGAGCTGCACGGCAGGGTCCGGTTTGAATGCCACCTGCCTCTGGCCGGCCGCCGCGGGCATGGCCCGGGTCCGGAGGACATCGTCGCGGTGAGCGATCGCTGCCTGCTGCTCGGCCCACGCCCGCTGTGTCCAGCCCGGCTCCGCGACCGGGTCCGCGACACCGATGACCACGCGGAGCCCAAGACCCCACAGGTGGCAGTTCACGGCGGTGACGGCGACTGCTGCCGGGCTGGTGCCGTGGACGATCCACCAGAACTCGGCGGGGTCCATACCCTGCCCGCGGATGTGCCCGGCGGCCGCGCGCAGCATTTCCCCGGTCCCGGCCGGCCCTGCGGCGATCGCCATGCCGGGTTTCAGGCTGCCCGGCCCGCCGAGGGTCACGGCGGCCATTGCCTGGCACACGCCCGGCGGGGTGGAGAACTCGCCCCGCGCCCACCCTGGCGCCGCCCCGGCCCGGGACCGCATCTGCTGGTACATGATCCCGATCACGTCGGTGTCGCGCAGCGACCGGGTGCCGGCCAGATCCAGCAGGCCGTGTCTCGCGGCAGCACGCGCCGTGTCTGCGATGGCATGAACCTTGCCCGCATCTGGCTCGTCATCGTGTACCCAGTTCGCGAGCGGCCCGGCCAGGCGGGCCAGCTCGGGGCGGGCGATCCAGAACAGTGACCAGATCTCGGCCAGGGCACCGGCGATCTCCTGATCCGAGGATGCAACTATTGTCGTTGCCGGGTCAGGGCCCGCCGGATCGTCGCGCGCCGTGAGCGCGAGCGCCGCGATCACGCCGACGGCCGTTTCGTAGCCGCCGCTGCCCTGGGCCTGGTACCAGGCCTCGGCTGCCTGCTCCGCGATCCGCACGGCGTGCGCTTGCGCCGACTGCCCGCTCATCGCGATACCCCGCTTGGCCATGCCGGGCTGATTACGCACCGCGTCCCGTCCGCGGGCGGACGTATCGCCTGGTCGGTTGCAGGAACTTCCCGCAGTTCCCGGTGTCGGCCTCCGCGAGGGGGCCGGCGGTGCCCTTGGGTTCGGGCCGGCTGGGTCGCAGGAAAGTCCCGGAGTTCGTAACGCGGGTGTCCGTTGTGCCGTCGGCAGCTAGCCGGATGTGCCGCCCTTAGGTGACTCATCGCTGTCCTCGCCCCCTCGTGGCTGGTGGGCTGTGGCCCGGCGTCCTGCGGGCGGTGCCGTGAGCGGGCTGAGCGGGAAGTGCTGCGGTGCCGCTGCCGGGACGCAGGCCCTCGGCCGGCCCGAGCGGGAAGCCCGTTACCGCCAGCGCAGGCGCCGCGGGTTCATCCCGGCTCGTCACGCGTCCGGCCCCTGTCTTCACGCCCGGGCCGGCATGCGGGCAGCCCGCGATCATCAGGCCGGCCACCTCAGCGGACCACCGGTCGTGAGTCATCAGCTCCCACCGGTACCCCTGCTTCTGCGCGCGCTCCCGGTCCGCCTCTCGCGGGTAGTGGTCCCTCCAGGCGTCCTCTTCGCTGGCCGTGTCCCGTCCGGTCGCGGTGCCGACGGGGCAGCCACACGGCGCCCGCTCCACCCAGTCGCAGCCGGCCAAGGGAACGGCCTTGCCGTCTAGTTCAACGACCCGCGCAGCTGCCTCGGCTGCCGGCATGGCCAGGTTCGCGGCCTGAGCGCGGTCAAGATGATCACTCACGACTGCCGGCCCGCCTTCCGGGGACGCCAGCCGTGACGCGTGGCGCCCCCTCCAAGGCCTGCCCCGCGGACCGAGACCGCTGCTGATCCAGAGGGTTACCGCGGATGGCCTGGTCTGTGTCGTAGAGGTAGTGCTCGGCGCCGACCAGGGTTATCTCGACGGGGAGCCCGGACCTTTCGCCGGCCTTGATGAGGTACCGGCCGCGGCCAGGGTGACGGGCGCCGGGCAGCCAGGACTCCGGTGCCGCCCACGAGGTAACGAGGTCGCGCTCGGGGCCGGTAAGAGGGACGATCTCCCTGACCCGGTCCAGTTCCCGTGGCGGCAGCGCGGCCAGGACCGTGATCGCGCACCGCTCGGCGATGCCGCGTGCCTTGGCCCGGTCTTCCTCGGTGGGCAGGGCGTCGAGGTCGGCGAGGCTGTGGGTGATCATGATGGTTGCCATGCCCCTGGCTCGGTTGAGCCGGGTCAGGCTGTCGGCGTGCTCGACTAGGCCGGGAGCGCCGCGCAGCGCCCGCCACAGCTCGTCCATCACCGCTAGGGTGGGCCGCTGCCGGGCGCCCTGCTGTCCCGCGAGGGCTGCGGTGGCATCGGTGATGGCGTGGCCGTGCGCCCAGGTGCAGAGCATCGCGGCGGTCAGCAGCCGGTCCCCGGCCGCGCCGACGCGGCTGATGTCCATGGTGACCATGGGCACATTGAGGTCGGCGGGACGGGAGGTCTGGCCGTCGAACGTGCCGGCCAGCGTGCCGGCGCACAGCGATGTCAGGGTGAAGGCGAGGTCGTCGGTGCGGGCGCGGTAGGCGTCCGGGGTGCCGGCGCGGGCGGCGGAGCGCAGCGCGTCCGGTCCCTGGGTGATGACGGTGAGCACGTCGGTGACCGTCGGCTGGCCGGCCGGGTTCCGCTCGTCGAGCAGGTCCACGGCCCGGCCGAGGATGACTTCCTCGGCGTTACTGACGCGGGCCTCCCTGACCAGGGTGCACAGGGCCATGAGCAGTGACAGGCGCCGGGAGCGGACCTCGTGGCGCAGCGCGCGGGCCTCGGCGCCGGCGGCGTGGCGCAGTGCCTGTCCGAGGGGGCCTGAGTCCAGCGGGTTGATGGTGTCCATGCCGCGGCCGATGCGGATGACCTGGCCGCCGAGGTGAGCGGTCAGCAGAACGTAGTCGGGCTTGGTGTCGCCGAGGACAAGAACCCGGGTGCCGGCGGCGACGGCCCCGGTGACTTGCCGTTTGACGAGGGTGCTCTTGCCGGTGCCGGGCTGGCCGAGGACGAACTGGCCGGGGTTGACGGTCAGCCCGGCCCGCAGCCAGGCCAGCGGGTCCAGGCAGGCGACCTCTCCCGACAGCTGATGCCGCCCGATGGGCGTGCCGACGACGGGAGCGCCGGATCCGGCGAGGAACGGGTACAGGCCGCAGACCTGGCTGGTGGTGCCCTGGTACTCCGGGGCGGCGCTGACGTGCGCGGCGCGGCCCCCGCCGGGGATCTTCCATCCCCAGGAGGGCGGGACCGGCGTGGCAGCGCCATCTGCGCGGTTGCCGGGTGCCGGGCGGCGGGCTATAGCCATGGCGGTCTTCTCCTGATGGTCAGCGGCTGGCGCGGCGAGCGAGCGCCGGGGGGCAGATGCCGCAGGGAAGGGTCGCGGCCCATCCGGCGGCCTGGGAGTAGGTCATCCGGCGGAGCCGGATCCTTGATGACTCGGCGGCGGCCTCGGTGTCGGCGACCGCGCGGGGCAGGTCGTCCTCGCTGGCGACGGTGACGGTGACGTACAGCGAGACGAGGCAGACGCCGGCGCCGGCTGCTTCCTCGGCGGCGGCCTGCCGGGCGCGGGCCTGGTCGAAGGCGTCCCGGGCGGTCTCGTCGCGGCCGGTCCGGTGCCGGTAGACGGCGCGGAACTGGGCGGCGGTGACCTCGCTCTCCAGGATGCGGGCGGCCTCGGCCGCGGGCAGCGGCCGGTACTGCAGGCTGACCCGTTTGGGAAAGGGACCGGGAGCGAGCAGCCGGGCGAGCACGCCCGCGGTTACCGCCTGCCGGGGTGCCTCCCGCCATGCCCAGGTCACGCTGGCCGCCCCGTCGTGCAGGTAGCGGTCGGGCATCTCCTGGGCGCCGGCCGGCCCGGCGTCAGCCCAGCTGAGTTCCCGCCCGGGGGTGTCCGCTGCCAGCAGGCGGCGGACCTCGCCGCGGCTGGCCGGGTCGGCCGCGGCGCGGACGATGCCGGCGATCTCGGCGGCGCTGGCCCGGCCCAGGACGCTCACGCCGCAGTCGCCCAGGGCGGTTTCGAGCCCGTACAGCAGCCGTCCGGTCTCGGCCGCGGCGTCGGTCAGGCTGCGGGGCGCGGCCGGGCTGCGCCCTGGGTCGAGCGTGATGCTCACCAGGGTGGCTACGTCCGCCGTCGTGGCCGGGGCCGCGGCGGCGAGCTGGGCCATGATCTGCCGGGCGGCCAGCGGGGCGGCCGGGTCGAGCGCGGCGGTGACCATGCCGGCCAGCGCGGTGCCGGGCTCGGGCGCGGTATCGACGGTGACCGTCACCCAGCGGCACGCCGGGACGTGGCCCAGGCTGGCGAGCCAGCTGCCCCAGCCGGCGACCCACCCGTCGGCGTCTTCCCGGTCGGCGAGCCACAAGGACGCGGGCACCACGCGCAGGGTCGCGGTCATCAGGCCAGCGCGGCTGTCAGCGACGATCCCGTGCCGGCCGCCTGCGCCGTCCTCGCAGTCCAGCAGCGCGAGCGGGGCGAGCACTCCGGGCATCCGCCAGGCCGGCGAGCAGTCGGCGACGACGCCGGCCCGGTAGGAGGTGTGCTCCCGGCGCTCGGCTCGGTGCCACCGCCAGCGCCGCAGCGCCAGCAGCGCCAGCAGCTGCCCGTCCAGGCGGGCCAGCCCCAGCCCGGCCACGGCGAGCACTGCCGGCCCGGCGACCGCCAGGACCGCAGGGACGGCGGCGGCCAGCACGGCCAGCACCAGCAGCACAGCGAGCAGGGCCGCGGTCCCGGCCGGGCCGAGTCCGAGCAGCCCCACGCCGCGGCTGCGGCGCCAGCCCCCGTAGTCGCGCTGCCGCGGCGGCTGCTCCAGGCCGGTCACCGGTCCGCTCCGTCCACATCACCGGGCCGGACGGCGCGCGACATGGCACCACGCGCAGCCGATGCCCCGGCGACCACCCCGGTGACGGCCAGCCCGGCCGGTCCGGCGGCAGCAGCGGCTGCGGCGGCGCCTTGCGAGGCCGCTCCGGCGGCTGCTCCCGCGCCGGCCCGGCCGGCGGCGGCTGCCCGGGCGGCGCCGGGCGGGACGCCGCTGGCTGCAGTGCCCCCGGCGGCCTGGGCGCCCGACGGTGCCGGCGGCTGCGGGCCGAGCCTGGAGGAGATCATGCGGGCCTGCCCGGCGGGGCTGCCCGTCCCGCCGGGGCCGCGGAGCGCGCCGACGGCGGCGGCACCGGACAGGGCTGATTGCAGGAAGCTCCCGCCGCCGGAGTCGGCGAGCGTGCCGGTGGTCCAGGTGAAGAACCTCAGCAGGACCGGCAGGGCGATCAGCGACATGACGGTCATCGCGAAGCCGGTGAAGACGGTGCTCAGGTTCTGGCCGGTGCCGGCCAGGGTGAACGCGGTCGCGTACACGGCAGCGGCGGCGGGCTTGTAGAAGATCAGCGCGAGCATCCAGGAGGTGACCTTGCGGAACCACGGGCGCGTCGCCGGTGACAGCGTGCCCGCGGCGGCCAGCGGGAGGACCCCGGCCAGGATGACCAGGGCGCCCTGCCGGAAGAGCATCAGGCATGCCTGGATCGCGCTGATGACGATGCCGGTGATACCGAGCACGATCACGACGATCGCGGCTGCCTGCGGGCCGCCCGCGGACAGGATGCCGGTGAGCCTGGCCGCGAACTGGCCGCCGGCCGACGCGCTGAGCACCCAGTCCGACCACGCGTCGCCTGCCTTCAGCAGCAGCGTCGGGAGCAGCACGCCGACGGCGGACGTGGCGGCGATGGTGAACAGGCCCGAGCCGACGTCGATGAGCGGGCTGGCCTTGCGGGTCAGGGCCATCCGCGCGCCCGCCGTGATCATGCCGAGCACCGCGACCGCAGCCGACAGCGGAAGCATCCACTGCTGGATCCGGGCGACCGCGGGCTCGCCGGCCAGGTCGGGCGACGGGATGCGGACCCACAGGTCGATGCTGTTGGCGACGATGTAGGCGACCCCGGACTGGACCGCGCTGGCGATCCCGCTCAGCGCGCCGCTGGCGGCCGTGCCGGCGACGTGCCCGGCGACCGCTCCGGCCCCGGAGCCGAGGGCCTGCCCGATCAGGCAGTAAGGGTCAAGAAGAGCTGAGCACACGGGACCTCACCCCTGTCCCGGGAAGACGGTGTAGCCGGCGAGGGAGGTCAGCACGGCGGCGGCGCTGGCCCAGTCGCCGTTTAGGGGGGCGATGACCTTCCAGTCCGTGCCGTCCCAGGTGACCTGGATGCGGGTAACGGCCAGGGCGGTGCGGCCCGCGCTGCCCGGCCCGGCGCTGACCAGGTCGACGGTGGCGCCCGACGGGGCGTAGCTGACCCAGCGGAAGGCCTCCTCGGTGACGTCGGCACTGCCGAGCGGCTGCCCGCCGGTGATGTGCGCGGCACTGGCGGCCTGGCTGTAGGCGGCCTGGCAGCCGGCCAGCAGCGCCGCGGCGTCCGGCCCGGTCACCTGGCCGCGGATGACCGGGATGAAGACACCGGGTCCCCACTCGGCGTTCGCGCGGACGGCGATGTTCACCGCGGCGACCAGCGCCCCGAGCGGCGTGTCGGCGTACCCCCGCGCGAGTCCCCCGGCGGTGTCACGTGGGCCCGCCTGCGGCGAGGACGGCAGCTCGACGCCGCCGTAGCTGGCCCACCGCAAGCTGGACAAGCCTGGCTGCGGCTCCTGCGGCATCCCGTCCTGCGCCGCTACGTGGCGGGGTGCCGTCGGGGCGGCCGAGGCCGGCGCCGTGGCGTCGGCCTGGCCGACGTGCCCGGCCGCGATCAGGAGGATGGCGGCCACGATGGCGGCGGCGAGCGCGGCCAGGGGCACTAGCCCGGCCGCCAGGAGCCAGGGCCGGCCAACGCGCCCGCGCCGGGTCACAGGAACACCCCGACAATCGCGGAGGACGCCGCGGCGAGCATCAGCCCGAGCAGGACCCAGGGAATCCCCGCTGCGCCGTCCGCGGCGACCGAGCTGCGGCTGCGCCGGCCGACCATCATCATCAGCGCGCACACGGTCAGGCCGATGACCCCGGCGACGACCGTGCCCCACTTGACCCAGCCGAGGATCATGCGGACCGGCACGGTAAGGCCGGGCGGCGGCGACGCCGGCGGATCGGGAACCTGAACGGCGGCGCTGGGGGTCGCGATGGCGCTGGGGGTCGCGGCGGCGAGCAGGTGCGCTGCCGTGATGAGGACGAGTGACATTGACGGTCTCCTTACTTTCCCGGTGGGGGCTGACTGCCAGGGCCGCTGTGGGCGGCGGCCAGCGAGCGGATCTCTTCGAGCGCGCGGCGCGCGGCGCGCGGCAGGCGGACCTGCCGCGGGTCGGACGCCGCGCGCAGCGCGGGGATGAACGGGACGCGGACGATGCCGCCGACGCGTGCCTCCAAAAGCCGGAACCTGTAGCGGGCCTCGGCCGGCTCCGGGAGCCCGTCCCCCGTCACGGCCAGCACCGCGACCAGTGCCCCCTGGCCGCCCAGCGCCCGCACGGCGTTCACCGCGCGGCCGGCCGAGGCAGTGGTGCAGCGCGCGGCCAGCACGAGCGGCACCCCGGGCGGGCCCGGGACGACGGCCCCCAGGTCCCAGGCCGACCCCAGCAGCACCGCGAGCGTGCTCGCGCCCGCGCCGCCGTGAGCCGCCGTGACCGCCACCCGCAGCATCAGCGGCGGGGAACAGGCAGCGCGGGGTCCCGGGCGGAAGTGGCCGGCGGCTGCCGCCACCCGGCCAGGATCTCGCCGCGGCTCCCCGGCGCACTTCATCACATCAAATTGATGAGACATCTTGACTTCGTAACCTTGAGTTGAACCACGGGCGCAGCATATGCGTACCCACTGGCAGGTTGTCAACTCGAATGAACGAGAGGACTGATCTCCGTTGACTCAGGGAAACGAAATGGCGGGCAGGCGCGGCAGGGCGCGGCCCGTGCCCTGCCCCGCCGAAGGGCCGCCCGCGCGGGCACGCTGGGCCGCGCGGGCACTGGCCGCCGTCACCGTCGCCGTCGCGGCCGGGTGCGCCAGCGTGCAGCCAGCGGAGCACCGCGCTCCGACGCCTTCTCCCGTGCCCGCGGCCAGCGCGGCCGGCTCGCTAGTGCGGGTGCCCGCGCCGGACTACGCGTCCGCGGCGTCGGTCGCCGCCGCGTTCTACATCGCCTGGGCCAGCGTGGACGCCGTCCACGACGGGCCGGGCACCATGGCGGCCCGCTGCGCGGCGCTCGCCACCCCCCAGCTGGAGAGGCAGCTCGCCGCCAGCCAGCCGGCGACCGTCATCTGGGACGCGATGCGCCGCGAGCGGACGGTCATCCTGGTGCGCGTCCTGGCCGTCACCGTGCCGGAGGGAGCGCCCGCCCCGACCCGGTCCTTGGCCTACCTGAGCGTGTACGCCGAGCGCGTCACGACCACCACCGCGGGCCGCGCAGCCGCCCCCGACGGCGTCACCGTCGAGCTCGCCCGCTCGGGCAGCCGGTGGCTTGCCGCCCGGGTCCTGTTCTTCTGAAGGGCCTGCCGTGGTCAGGGCCATCGCCGCCGCCGGGGCAGCCGCCGTCGCGCTCCCGCTGGCGCTCATCCTGCTCGTCACCGCCGCGGGCCCGTCCTCGCCTGTCCCATCCCCTGGCCCCGGCCCCGCTCCCGCCAGCCTGGGCGCGGGCGTCGCGGCAGCCGCCGCGGGCGCTCTGGACGGGGCACCCGCGCCGGCCGCGGTCAAGGGCATCCCGCCCGCCTACCTGGCCCGGTACACGGCCGCGGCACTGACGTGCCCCGGGCTCCCGTGGACGGTGCTGGCCGCGGTCGGCACCGTGGAGTCCGCCAGCGGCCAGTCAGCGCTGCCGGGCGTCCGCGCCGGCGCCAACGACGCCGGCGCCGAGGGGCCGATGCAGTTCCTGCCCGCCACCTTCGCCGAGCACGCCGTCAACGCCGACCCCGGCCAGCCGCTGACCCCTTACGACCCGGCCGACGCGATCTACACCGCCGCCGCCATGCTGTGCGCGAACGGAGCCCGGGGCGGCAGCCCGTCGGGGATCGAGCAGGCCGTGTACGCCTACAACCACGCCGACTGGTACGTCGAGGACGTCATGGCCCTGGCGGGCACTTACGCCGCCCAGGGCACGAACCCGCGCGCCAGCCAGCAGGGTGCAGCCGCCGCGGCGATCGACTTCGCGCGGGCGCAGCTCGGCAAGCCCTACCAGTGGGGCGCCCAAGGTCCAGGAGCCTACGACTGCTCCGGCCTCGTCTGGGCCGCCTACGCCGCCGCCGGCATCCACATCGGCCGCACCACCTACCAGTGGCAGCAAGACGGCCCTGTCGTCCCGCTGTCCCAGATCCAGTCCGGCGACCTGCTGTTCTACGCCGGCTCAGACGGCACCCCGGCCAGCCCGGGCCACGTCGTGATGTACCTCGGCGGCGGCCAGGTCATCCAGGCGCCCCACACCGGCACCGACGTCCAGGTCGATCCCCTCGACCGGGCCGGGGTCATCGTCGTGACCCGCCCGTCGGGCCTGCTCACCAACTCCCGACCAGCCACACCGAGTAGCTAAGGACAACCCCGATGAACACCGCACGCCCCGCCCCGCCGCTCCCGCCGCCACCGCAGCCCTCCGCGGCAGCTAAGGCGATCACCGAGGCGGCCCAGGCCGCCGCGAGCGCCTGGACACAGACTCTGCCGCCCGCAGCGCACGGCCGCGCCGTCAGCCAGCTGCACTCCATCCTCCGTGACCTCGGCATAGCGTCGCGCGGGCTTGCCGCCTACCAGGTCAGCGACATCCCGTCGGAGCCTCAGTCCGGCGAGTTCCGGCGGCACGTGGACACAGGTTCCCGCAGGCTGCTCAGCGCATGGCAGTGCCTGGACTACTTTCTCGCTGCCGAGGGAATCCCTCCGTCCGGCGACCCCGACGAGCCAGGCGCCGCCCTGTGCAAGGCGGCCCGCGACGCGATCCTCGCGTGGCGGCAGCCGCAGGGCACGGCAGCCGACCGCGACGAGACCGTCCGCCGGCTGGCCGCCGCCACCGGGTTCATCGCTGCCGCGGTCCTCTCCCTGGCCACGTATGCCACCCGCCAGACAACCATTGATTTGCTAACCGCCAGCAATCACCTCGCCGAGGCGACCGCGGCACTGTCCGCAGCCATCCAGCTGCCCGAAGACAACCCCGCGCCCGGACGGCAGGCGGCGTCAGATGAACGATGAGCGACCCACCAACGGACAGCGGGCGGCGCTCGCCATGGGCGCGGTCAGCCTTTACGCCCAGTCCAGCCCTGTCGGGCACCCGGCGGAGATGACCTTCTTCTTCGACTATGAGCGCACCGTGCTGCCCGGCGGCGACCAGGACCGCCTGTCCGGCCTGCTGGCCGGCCTCATGCACTACGCCGAACGCCGCGACCTCAGCTTCGGCGACGCGCTCACCGCCGCCCGCCAGGAGTACCGTCGGCAGCGCACCACGTACGTGCCCGGTAACTCAGTCCAGCGCAACGGACCAGGCTGGCGCACCATCGCCCCGGACCGCCTGCCCGCGACCGGCGAGGTAATCGCCGCCCGGCCCGGCCGCCCGGCC
>Ga0335078_10010553_pt1 | contig 13684 bp, 8 predicted proteins | sample Lox_Sample_32_FD_206711 | JGI IMG/M metagenome (GOLD analysis project Ga0335078, IMG submission 206711) | Soil microbial communities from Loxahatchee National Wildlife Refuge, Florida, United States - Lox_Sample_3.2 | ecosystem: Environmental > Terrestrial > Soil > Wetlands | place: USA: Florida...
GTCGTCAGGGGCAAGATCATCCTCTACCCGTTTGATCTGCCCTGTCAGGAAGCCACGCCCGAGCGGGCTGTAAGCCACGAAAGTGACGCCAAGCTCCCGGCAAGTGGGCAGGATTTCGTCTTCCGGGTCGCGGGTCCACAAGGAGTACTCCGTTTGCAGCGCTGCTATCGGATGGGTAAGGTGGGCGCGCCGGATCGTTGCCGGGGCTGCCTCAGAGAGCCCCAGGTATCGGACTTTGCCTTCCTCGACTAGCCGGGACATGGCCCCGACCGTGTCGTCAATGGGTGTGTTGCGATCGACCCGGTGCTGATAATAAAGGTCGATGTGATCGACACCTAGACGCCGGAGACTGGCCTCGCAGGCCTGACGGACGTATTCCGGGCGTCCGTTGACTCCGAGAAAGCGGCCCTCCGTGTCACGGACATTGGCGAACTTGGTCGCCAGGAAGACTTCGGCACGCCGGTCCCGAATTGCCCTGCCCACCAATTCCTCATTGCGGCCGCTGCCGTAGGCGTCGGCCGTATCCAGGAAGTTGAGCCCCAAGTCCAGGGCCCGATGAATTGTCGCGATCGATTCTTGCTCGTCGCTCGGCCCGTAGAACTCCGACATCCCCATACACCCGAGGCCGATCGCCGAGACTCTTACGCCGGTCTTGCCCAACTCGCGGTATCGCATGTCATTTCCTCCTTGGACATCGATTGGATGCTTCGAAGCGGCGACCGGACCTGTGGCAGATTGGGACGAAGTTTTGATTGCCGAGCGGGTTCGTGCCGACATCAGGAACGCGGGGGCCAAGGGCAGGAGGCTCGGAAGGCCGAGAACCGCCGTGGATGCATCCAGAATCGCCACCCTGCGTGCCAAGGAGCGTTCCTGGAGTGCGATCTGCCGGGAGACAGGTCTTGGCAAGGGAACCGCGCAACGCGCGTTCTACGGGTTGACTGCTTGAGTTCAGAGCAGTTGAGACTCCGGGCAGGGCCGGGAGAGGTTCGTGCGCCATCAGCGAGGGCGCTTTCGCTCTCCCGTCCGAGTGCGCCGTCACATGAGCGAACCCAGCATTAGTAAGCCTTGCCGACTAGGGAGGACCTATTCCCTCAACCCTGTGTTGGAGACTGTGAAGGTCACATCTATCGTTATGGCGACATAACCGGCCGAAGCGTCCAAGCACCACGCCGGGCTTGTTGTCGTATTCTTTCTCATACGCCGTCGAAGCGCGAGTTGAACGTCTGCGTCCTTCTTCACAGTGGCGCACCGTTTCTACTTACCGCATCACGGCTCAGGATCGCTCCGAGTGGGCCCAGTGGCAGCGTCGAGGTTGGGTCCTGGAGGGCAGCCGCGTCAGTTCAGCTTGTTGATGGTCCCTCTACAGTTCCGTGCGCCACAGTAACAACGCTTGCTGTCAGGGTGCTGGGAGTATTCGTAATCGACGGTCAGCTCCTCGCCGGTCAGGATGCGCCTCAGTGCATAGAACTCAACCCGGCCGTAGCGAATGGCAATGCGGGCATTGGGCTGGCAGGAGTGATTGACAAAGGCCAGGGCATTCGCGATACGGCTGGCGTCGATCCGCCAGTAGGAGTCAATCTCAACGCAGCGGATGATGCGCTTCCGCTCGACCCGGCGCTTGGCTTCGACGCGGCTCACGCGCTCGCCGACCAGCTCGCCGATCTTGCGTCCCATCAGGAAGGCCTTTGCCGCGAAGCAGCCTCGACCGCTGATAGATGATTTTCTGACTTCGAGCCCGAAGGCCGGCAGCAGCTTCATCATTCTCACCCATCAGAACAGATCATCCGAGACGCCATCCTCTGAATCACCAAATGGCGGCCCCCATGACTGGCTCTCGATTTCTACGATGCCATCGGCAGCCGACTCTGAGTAATCCTTGCCCTGCGCGGGCGAGGTTCAACCTACCATGAGGCGGTGCGAATCGGCGAATGGATTTCCGTCCCGGTTGGTTTCCATCGTGAGGGGTGTAGGATTCCGGTGTCAATACCGGCGTCAGTTGAGACCGCCCTCGGGACGCATCAAGGCGGGTCGGTGCCCATGCTGTTTCCGTCGCGAGCCCGGATGCAATCGTTGAGTCCGGAGTGCAGAATTGCGGTTGCAAACTAGCCGGTGGGATGTACACTGCTGTGGCTCAGTATGGCAAAATGAAATCCTGGTCCAGATCGGAAGCCCTGCGGCTGATCAAGGTCATCAGTCTGCTTGGTCTTGTTCCCGTTGTCGGTGGTGCCAGACTCGATGGCGGGGCGCATAACGCGCCGGGCCAGGAAGCTTGACGAGGGAGGTTGGCATGAGAATCCAGCGTTTGTTGGCATCGTTGGTTGTCGTTTGCTGCGGCCTGTGTGCGCTTTTGGCCGGGTCCACGGGACCCGACGACCGCCCGCTCACCGATCCGAAGTCGGTGGCCTCGGCGTCAAACCCGGCCTCCCGGCCGGTGCCCATCGACGACCTCTACTACACACGAAGCGTGTTCGGTGCCGCCTGGTCGCCAGACGGGCAGCAGATCGCATTCACCAGCGACATTTCCGGCCGTGCCAACCTGTGGAAGGTCCACGCCTCGGGGGGATGGCCGATCCAGCTCACCCAGTCCGACGACCGCCAGTACAGCGCCGTCTGGTCGCCGGACGGCAAATGGATCGTCTACCAGCAGGACCACGCGGGCGACGAGCTTTGGGACCTTTACGCCATACCGAGCGACGGCGGCCAGGCGGTGAACCTGACCAACACGCCCGCGATCCGCGAGCAGGACCCGCACTGGTCGCACGACGGCAGGACCATTGCCTTCGCCTACAAGACGAAGGAGGGCTCCCAGTACGACATCGCCCTGCTCGACTGGGGCACCCGCAAGGTCCATAAGCTGACGAATGAGCAGCAGCCTGGCTACTCCTGGAACGTGGTGGCGTGGAGCAAGGACGACAGGATCATCTACGCCAACCGCGTGAACCCTCCCTTCACCGATGCGGACATCTACAGCATCGATGTGGCGACCGGCAAGCTCCAGGACCTCACCTCCCACCAGGGAACGGTCCGCTATCTCGGCTCGTCGCTTTCGCCCCACGGCGGTACGCTTCTGCTCAGCTCGGATGCCAAGGGCGGCTACATGAACATCGCCCTCCTGGATTTGGGGAGCGGCAAGATCACGTGGGCCACCGACCTGAAATGGGAAGCCTACGCGGGGAATTTCTCGCCCGACGGCAAGAACTACAGCTACGTCGTGAACGAAGACGGGCTGATCGATGCGTATCTCGCGGACCGCTCGACCGACCGGGCGGAAAAGCTCGATCTGCCGCACGGCCTCAACAGCTTCTCCGGCAATCCCAGCGAGTTCGCGCCGCAGGGCGACCGGGTGATCGTCTCCCACGAGGCCTCCAATCAGCCCGGAGACCTTTGGGTGTACAGCCTCGCGAGCCGACATGCCGACCAACTGACCTTTTCCGCGATTGCCAGCCTGCGTGCCACGCCGCTTCCGCCCTCCCAAGTCGTCCATTACAGGAGCTTCGACGGAAAGATCATCAGCGCGCTGCTCTGGGTGCCGTTCAACCTGAAGCGGAACGGGACCAATCCGGCGCTGGTGCTTCCGCACGGGGGGCCCACCGGCCAGATGGTGGACTATTGGAACACCGACGTGGCGGCGTTGGCCTCGCGGGGATACATCTGCATCGCCCCCAACCCCCGAGGCTCCACCGGCTACGGCCTGGACTTCCAGAAGGCCAACTTCCAGGACCTGGGCGGCGGCGACCTGAAGGACGAAGTGGCGGCGGTGGACTTCCTGAAGGCAACCGGCTACGTCGATCCCAAGAAGGTCGGGATCACGGGCGGGTCCTACGGCGGCTTCATGACGCTCATGGCCGTCGGCAAGACGCCGGACATCTGGGCGGCGGCGGTGGAAGAATATGGGATCATCAACTGGTCCACCATGCTGAAAAGCTCGGACCCGTCGCTCAACGAGTACCTGAAGGCGCTGCTCGGGAGCCCGGAGGCGAACCGCAAGGTCTACGAGGAGGATTCGCCCATCACCTACATCCGCGACGAGAAAGCACCGTTGCTGGTGCTCCAGGGCGACAATGATCCGCGTGTGCCGAAGGAGGAGGCGCAACAGGTCGTCGATATCCTCAAGAAAGAAGGCCGGACGGTGGATGTCCACTATTACGCGAACGAAGGCCACGGGTTCGTGAAACGGGAAAACCAGATCGACTCCATCCGGCGCACCATCGCCTGGTTCGATCAGTACCTCATGGGAAAGAGCACCGCGCCAGACTAGCAGACGGTGAAACCTCCCGGCTCCGGCCTCGTCTAACACGGGTCACGTAGGAGGGATGCATGCGCAAAGCTCTATTTCTCTTGTTTCTTGTTCCGGGACTTCTGCTGGCACGGAACTCCTGGTCACAGGAACCGGCATATCCTGTGAACCCTGCCGTCTCCGGGCGATGGGTCGTTACGAATTTTCTGCCCGTTTTGGACAGAATCTTAAACCATAGGTACCAACATGGCAGGAAATCCATTTTGACCGGAAGGAAGTGGAGCGGGTAACACAGAAGCGGCGAAAGCGCGTCATCGTGCCGATTCACGTTGAATTGTTGTTTGCCCTGGAAGTAGAGCGCGACCGGCGAAGCCCGGCTTCAACGGATCGGGTGTTGATAAACCCGGAGATGGATGCGCCGATGACTCGGCCCCGGCTGTACGAGCGGATGCAGGCATTGGGACGGCGGGCAGGCATCGCGGACGCCCATCCCCATCGGTTCAGAGACACCCTGGCTGTCGATATGCTTTCGCGGGGAGCGAGCCCCTATGACGTGGCAAAGGCACTCGGAGATACCATCGAGACTATCGAAAAGCACTACACCCCGTTTGTCCGGGAGTTGCGGGAAAGAGTCCGGGCAATACTGGAATCCGATGGTGGTCTGGAAGAGAAGGCTTTGGGGTTTGTCACACCTGTGTCACACCAAGGCTCAAAATTGATGTAAGTTGTTGAAAATAGCGCGAGCAAGCCTGTAAGCCGAATTCTGTATCCCGCCAAAACGGGACGGCGATCATTCATCTAGTCCCGCCATTGCTGACGGGATCGAGCGACCTACCCGAGAGTTACTCTGCAGCGGCGGTCTATGAGCGCCGAACGACATCAGCAGCTAACCACCAGCGTTTCCGACTGGGAACCAACGACTGATCGCTGACGATTGTCTATGCCGGCACTCATAGAGCGCCGCTACAGGTTTGGCGGGGCGGGCAGCCCCTCCTCTCCTATTTGGTCTTGCTCCGTGTGGGGTTTTCCGTGCCCCCGGCATCGCTGCCGGGGCGGTGCGCTCTTACCCCGCTCCCGCGGGGTCGCCTTGGGGCGACCGCACCTTTTCACCCTTACCCGTTTCCTGCTGCGGCGAACCGCAGTCGAAACGCAGGCGGTATCTTTTCTGTGGCACTTTCCGTGCCGGAGGCGTACGGTCCTGCGACATCCCCCTCCGGCCCTCGCCGTTAGCGAGCACACTGCCCTGCGGAGTTCGGACTTTCCTCTCCCCCACCCCTGCCAGCCGACCCGCAGCCCTTCCGGACCGCGAAACGGCGCTAAGGTGGGGCAGCGATCACCCGGCTTGCCCGCGCACGTTGTATGATAGCAGTTGTCGGTTGGCAATTGCCAGTTATCCACTGCCGGTTGAGAAGGAGCAGTATCAGGCTCGTAAGACTACTCTCGAATCATGGAACTAAGGCTGCCCGGCGTCTGACGGCGCGACGGCTCGCCAGGGCTCTCTGCGCGTTCATCCTTGTTGCAGCGCTCGCCCATTCGCTGCGCTCGGGGCAGGCTAGGGCGCTCGCGTTGGCGGATTGTCGCTGGCTGTTTGCGGCGGACTCGAATCGGAGGGATGTCTGGCCAACGTCAATCGCCAACCAGCAATCGCCGGCAACGGCAAGCCAGGCTTCGCCGCAGGCCTTGCTCACCGCGGCCGATGAGGCGTTTCGCGAGGTCAGCCGCATCACCGGCCTGCCTATCAAGACGCCGCTCCAGAAGGAAGTGGTGAACCGCGGCCAGATGCGCCAGTACCTTATCGAAAGCCTCCACGCCGACTATGCGCCCGGCGAGGTGCACGCGCAGGAAGCGATGCTGAAGGCTTTCGGACTGGTCCCGCCCGGCTTCGATCTGGAAAAGTTCCTCATTACGTTTTACACCGAGCAGGCGGCGGGAGTGTACGACCCCAGACGCAAGACCATGCTGATCGCGGGCTGGGTGGACCAGGACATGCAGAAGGTGGTGCTGGCCCACGAGCTGACGCATGCCCTGCAAGATCAGAACTACGACCTCCAGAAATTCCTGCACGACCGGCGCGACGATGATGACGCGACGGCCGCTCGCCAGGCGATTGCCGAGGGGCACGCCACCGCCGCGATGATGCAGGTGCTGGTGGCGCCGCAGCAACTCCTAAGCCTGCCGACCGTGGTTCCCCTCATGAACATGGCCATGCAGATGCAGATCGAACAGTTTCCGGTCTTCTCCAGCGCGCCCTTCTTCTTCCGCTACCAGGCGCTCTTCCCGTACGCGCAGGGCGTCAGCTTCATGCAGCGCGGCCTCACGCAGGGCGGCTGGCAGGAGTTGCGAGAGTTCTTCCTCCATCCGCCCGACACCACGAAGGAGGTCTTCGAGCCCGACGCTTACTTCGAGCATCAGCGCCAGCCGAAGATGACGTTGCCGGACCCCCAACCGATGGGGCAAGACCCGCGGCTGCGGGTTGTTTATCGCAACCGGATGGGCCAGCTTGGGTACTACTGCCTGCTTGGCCAGCTCCTCTCGGAGGATGAGGCCAAGAAAGTAGCGCCGTCGTGGCTCGCAGACCGCTATCTGGTGTACGAGGATCCCGCCGCCCATCGTTACGCAGTGGTGGCCCGCGTCCGCTGGTCGAGCGCCGAAGCCGCGGCGGACTTCTTCCGCGACCTCCACACGATTTTGGTGAAGAAGTATCCGGACATGGGTACCATGCATGCCGTGCCCTCGCCGGCTCCTTCCAGCGAGCCCTCTGCGAGTGTCGAAAGCGCCGCTGTTGTTGGCTCGACCACCGTGGGCGCGGTCGTGATGATCCGCCGTGGCGATGAGGTCCTTTGGGCCGAAGGCGTCCCGAAGGCTCAGACGGAGGCGATGCGGGAATGGCTGTCGGCAACGACGAATGATGAATGACGAACGGGAGAAGCTGTAAGCCCGTCTTCAGTATTCCTTCAGCATTCATCATTCATCATTTCGACTTTGGATCGAGTGAGATGAAACGGAGAACAAGAAAGATGCCTCGCGGCGAACTCAAGCTGATCATCGGCAACATGTTTGGCAACAAGACCGGCAGACTGATTCTGGAGATCGAGACCCTGCGCGAATTCGGGCGCAAGCGCGTGCTCATTCTGAAGCCCGACGTCGACACGCGCAGCGGCCACTGCCTGATCAAGGACTATCACGGCAAATCGATGCCCGCCCAGGAAGTGCCCGCCAAAGACGTTTGGCGCGCGTTGCGTATCATCCGTGAGAAGGAGTCGGAGATCGGCCGCCGCCTCAACATCATTGCCTTTGACGAAGTGCAGTTCTTCCCCATTGACTCGGGCTTCTTCCAGCTTGTGGACGAACTGCTCGACCGCGGCTACGACGTCATCGCCGCCGGCCTCGCCCTCGACTTCAAACGCCAGCCGTTCGGGTCCACGCTGCTGCTCTTCGGCCTGTGCCGCAGCAACCACGACTGCACCTGGCTTACTCCTCTTTGCTCCCGCTGCGGCAAACCTGCCGCGCTGCCGCAGCGCATTCTCGACGGCCAGCCCGCGCCCTACGATTCGCCGCAGGTCCACGTGGGCGGCAAGGAGACCTACGAACCGCGCTGCTACGACTGCCACGAGCTGCCGGGCCGGCCGGTGCCTCCGTACTGAAGTGCGTCGATGTCACGATCAGCACGGGAAGCTTGGAATTGAGTCATTGAGCCATTGGGCCATTGAGCCATTGAAAGAGGCGGCTTTCTTCAATGGCTCAATGGCCCAATGACGCAATGACTCAATCCATAGAAGGAGGTCCTCTTGGCCCAATCGGCCGAACCGCAGAAGCTGTTTCTCATCGACGCCATGTCGCTGGTGTTTCGCGCCTTTCACGCTCCCATGCAGACGGCGCTCGTCTCGCCCACGGGATTGCCCACCAAGGCGGTTTACATCTTTGTCCGCACGCTGCTGAAGCTGCTCAAGGACCACGATCCGGCCTACCTGGCGGTGGCGTTTGATCTGGCGGCGCCCACTTTTCGCGACCAGCTCTTCGCCACCTACAAGGCTAACCGTCCAGCCTTTCCCGAGGACCTGTCGGTGCAGCTTCCTTATGTGCGGCGCTTCTGCCAGGCGCTCGGACTGCCGTCGGCGGAGAAAGAGGGGTACGAGGCTGACGACATCATCGGCACGCTGGCTAAGGAAGGTGCCGGGAAGTCGCTCGCGGTGTTTATTGTCACCGGCGACGAGGACATGTTCCAGTTGGTGGGCCCGCGGGTGTCGATCCTCAAGCCTTCGCGCGGCGCCAATGAGTCGGAGACCTTAGTGGTTTTCAAAACGCCGGCCGGCGAAGGGAGTCGGCAGTCAGCAGTCGGCCGTCGGCAGTCAGAAGAAGAGGTGTCCCCATCCGACTCCCGAGTCCCGACTCACGACTCCCGCTCTACAAAGCGCGCCTCGTCGATGAAGATGACGACCGTGGAAGAAGTGTTTGACGGAGTTCGGCCGGACCAGGTGGTGGACTGGTTGGCCTTGTGCGGCGACCCGAGCGACAACATTCCGGGAGCGCGGCCCCTGCCGGGCCAGGAGCAGGCACGCGGCGAGGGCGAGAAGAAGCGAAGCTACATCGGCCCCAAGGGAGCCGCGGATCTCATCAAGGAATACGGCACCCTGGAGAACGTTCTGGCGAACTACCAGAAGGTGAAAAAGCAAAGCTACCAGGACGCGTTGCGCGACTTCCGCAACGAGGCGCTGCTGAGCCGTGATCTGGCCACCATCCGCACTGACGTGCCGCTGGACGCCACGCTGGAAGCGCTTTCCAGACGAGACCGCAACCTCCCGGCGCTGACCGCGCTTTGCCAGGAGTTGGGCTTCTCCTCGCTGCTGCGGGAGTTCCTCGCCGCCGCGCCGCCCGCCGCGCCCGTTGCCTCGGAAGGGGAAGCGACGGAGTTGCTCACGCCGGGCGAGATCGACCGGTGGATGAAGGGACTCCCTCCCGGCGCCCCCATCGCGATCGGCCTGGCGACCGAGGGCGACGAGGGCTTTGCGGGAAAGCTGGCCGCGCTCGGGTTTGCCGACGGCAGCCGGCTAGCCTTCGTCTCGGTGAGGGCGCCGCTGGGCCCATTAGGCCCGTCAGGCTCGGCGGGCCCGTCCGGATTCGACTTCGGGATTCTCCCAGTTGGCCCAGTTGGCCAAGCTGGTGCTGCCGCCACTGCGGGAACTGAACCCGAGTCCATCGCCGCCTTGAAGCCTATCTTGGAAGACGCCAGTCATCCCAAGGCCGTGCACAACTCCAAGCTTCTGCGCTTGCTGCTGGGGAAGCACGCGGTGGACCCGGCGGGCGTGGCCGACGATACGCTGCTCTACGCGGCCTTGCTGGAGCCGCTGGCCACGAGCGACGCTCTGGAAGAGGTGGTGCTGCGCCGGCGCGGCTTCAAGATGCGGAACACGGTGGCCGAGGCGGCCGCCCAGACCGGCCAGCTCGCGGCGCTGCTGCGGCCGGAAGTGGAGCGCGAAGGGGTGCGGGCCCTCTACGACGAGATCGAATTGCCGTTGGCCACAGTCCTAGCCGAGGTGGAAACCGCGGGGGTCCGGATCGATCCCGCCATCCTGGGGGAGATGTCGCGCCAGTTCGAGGCCGACCTGATGCGGCTGACGCGGCAGATTCACGAGCTGGCGGGCGAGCCGTTCGATATCGATTCGCCCAAGCAACTGGGCGAGATCCTCTTCGAGAAACTACGTTTGCCGGGGGGCAAGAAGCTCAAGAAGAGCGGCCAGTATTCCACCGTGGCCACGGTGCTGGAGACGCTGGCCGAGCAGCACGAATTGCCGCGCCGCATCATCGAGTACCGCACCCGCGCCAAGCTCAAGTCGACCTACGTGGACGCGCTGCCGCGGTACATCAACCCGCTCACCGGGCGGCTGCACAGCAGCTTCAACCAAGCCGGGTCGCGCACCGGCCGGCTCTCTTCCTGGAACCCCAACCTGCAGAACATCCCCATCGGCGACGAGTTCGGCCTGCTCATCCGCTCCGCCTTTGTCGCCGACCCGGGCGGAAGCCTGATCTCCGCCGATTACTCGCAGATCGAGCTACGGGTTCTAGCCCACATGTCTCAAGACCCGCTGCTGATCGAAGCCTTTTCGCGGGGCGAGGACATTCACGCGCGCACCGCCCAGGAGATCTTCGGCGTCCCGCCCGGGTTGCAGACCCACGAGCACCGGCGCATGGCCAAGGCCATCAACTATGGGGTGATTTACGGGCTCAGTTCGTTCGGCCTGGCGGCGCGCACCGGCGCCAGCAAGAGCGAGTCGAAGCAGTATATCGACGAGTACTTCAAGCGCTACAGCCGGGTGGCCAGCTTCCTGGAATCGCTGCTGGAAGAGGCGCGGTCCACGGGCCGCGTGCGCACCCTGTTCGGACGCTTCCGGCCGATTCCCGAGATCAACAGCCGCGACGTGATGTCGCGCAACCGCGCTGAGCGCGAGGCCATGAACGCGCCCCTGCAAGGCACGGCCGCCGACCTGATGAAGCTGGCCATGGTGAAACTGCGCGCGCGCCTGCGGCGGGAGAAGATGGGGACGCACATCATCCTGACGGTCCACGACGAACTGGTGGTGGAAGCGCCGGATGCGGAACTGGACGCGGCGCGCGAGATGGTGCGGCAGGAGATGGAGGGCGTGCACGCCATGCGGGTACCGCTGCGCGTGGACGTCGGGGTGGGGAAGAACTGGAAGGAAGCGAAGGGCTAGTGTCCTATGACACTTCATTTTTGACCCTCTCACCTTCGTCGGGAAGAGAAATCAAATGGCAAAAGGCAGAAGGCAAATGGCAAATGTAAAGACCAGCGACACGTCAAGAGGATGACGCGTCTTCCCATTTGCCATTTGCCTTTTGCCATTTGCCTTTTGATTTCCTTTTGCGGAAGGGCGAGGGAACGCGAGTAGTAACTAGCCTAGGCAGCGATACTCCCGGCTCCTCCCTGTTCCCTCACGGTTTCGGTTTCAGCAGGCCCTCCTCTTCGAGCCAATCGCCGAAGCGCTCGATCCAATGATCGCTCGGCAGGCCCTGCCGGTTCATTCCGAAGCCGTGACCGCCCTTTGCGTACATATGTAGCTCTACGGGGTAGCCGGCGGCTTTCCACCGCGAGTAAGTGTCGATGCTGCCCGCGGCGGCGATGGGATCGTTAGTGGCGCAAAGGATGAACAGCGGGGTGGAATCGGCGGGAGTGGCTTCGCCCGGCGTGATGCCCGCGCCGTAAATGGGGGCGGCAAAGTTGGGACGGCTGTCAGCGTCGTGATTCATCAGCACTCCCATCGTCACCATCCCACCGGCCGAGAAGCCCATGATGCCGATGCGATCGGGATCGAGGCTCCATTGGGACGCGTGCTGGCGCACCACCTTCATCGCCTGGCGGCCGTCCGCCACGGCCAGGGGCAGAACCTTGGTCATCGATTCCGGCAAACCACCCTTGGACGGCGGGGCCATAAGCGCTGCCAGCGCCTTGCGGAAGTCGTCCTGAGTCGGCCCCGTATCCACCAGCCGGTACTTCAGCACAAAGGCCGCCACGCCGTGGGCGCTGAGCCATTTCGCGGCCTCCGTGCCCTCGCTGTCCCAGGAGAGAAAATGGAATCCGCCTCCGGGGCAGACGATTATCCCGGTTCCTTTGGGGACAGGGGGATTCGGCAGGAAGACGGTGAGCGTGGGTCGAACCACGTTGCGAACCAGAGGGCCACCGGCCGCCAACGGAGGCAAATGGACCACCTCTTCCTTTTGCGTCCAGTTCTCCGATCCGGGCGCGACCCCGGGCCAGACCGGAATCACCTGCTCCTGGGCCAAGCACGGCACTGCGGTGGCAAAGACGGTCACTAAGATCCACAAGCCGAAGGACGATTGACGATTGCCGACTGCCAATTGCCGATTGGAACGGCGAAATCGGTTTGCGCCTTCCCTTGTACTCATTGATCGGCAATCTTCGATCGCCAAGTCAGGGCATTCGCATCTTGACTTTCTCATTAGGAGGTCCCTCTTTTCCAAGCCCAAAAGTCCTTGTATCCCAGATTTCATAAGCGCGTCAACAGCAAAGTCGAGTCATCGACCAAGACGAGAATGGGTTCGTTACGAAAAACCCAACCCAAGATGTTGTTTGCTGCTAGCACAAATTTGGGTTCGGTCCGATTTTTCCCGCATTTCACCGGATCTTCTCCGAATCCTCGCTCATTTCACCCCTCACCTTGCTTCGCGGCCATGGTTACTCTTGTGGTCGAACCATTGATAATAACGGCCATCAGTCGTCAGCAAGCAGTTTTCAGTTCCAGCCTTTCCATCTTGACTTTCGCGTCTGAAAACCGCCCCCCGAATTCTCTACCGTTCATACGGCTCGGTCGGCGACGCCGGTCAATAGTAAAGCCCGGCTGGTGATCTGACCGCAAAATGGGTTCGTGTGGAAAACCCAACCCAAGATGTCCTTTGCTGCCAGTGCAAATTTGGGTTCGGTCCGATTTTTTCACTGTTTTCAGGATTTCCCGACATCTTCGCCGGCTGTCGCCCATCCACGCCGCCTCGCACAGTTAATTCAATCGACTGGTAATATCACCAATAATAACACCTTTCGGTCGCCGGCCATCAGTTCTCGGTAGGCGCCCTTGAACAGATAAGTCTGCGCAATCGGGTCTTCCCGCGTCCGTTGGCCTCGTTCCGACCAGTTTCAAGTGCCGATCCTTGGCTTTCAAATCCATCGGTGGCTTCGTTTTTTCCGAACGATCAATCTCAGGCGTCAGTCTTCGGTTTTGGTGTTTGGCCGAGCGGTTCTCGGTCCCGTGGTCGATCCCATGTCCAGGATCTTCTGGTACTGCGGGTTAACCCGCATTGCCCTGGCGTAGGCGCTCGGGCTCTGCTTCTTGAGTTCAGCCAGGTACACTTTCAGGAACCCGGGATCGCCTGGCCCCCAGACCCGCCCCGCCGCCTGGCATTCTCGATACAGATAAGCGACACTGCCGGGAAGCGGTGGCCGGCCACCCTTCCGCCCATTCAACCAGGAGGAGATGATCTTGCCGCGGAGGGTCCGCGGCCCAGTGGATTTCTTGGCGTTGGCGGCATTGGCTGCCAGCCTTTTGGGGGTCATGGTGGGTCGCTTACAAAGGGACATAAATCCATCCTCCGTTTGAGTACCAGGAAGTCAGCTACTCAAACCGATACTAACATAGGTCTATGCAGAGGTCAAGTGTGCAAGCGCATTCAGCTCCGACTCGTCGACACCTTTACGCTCTCTCCCCAACCGACGGCCACGGGGGCGTATCCGCGGCTTTCTTTCTTCTCGGTGTTCTCCGTAAACCCCTGAGACCTCCGTGTTGAGACTCATTCTTTTGGTCGCGGCTCTGCCGCGCTATGTTGAAGGTCTTAATCCTTTGTGCGGCACCAAGGACGGCGCTCGGAAAACAGGGGACCGGGGAGGCTTTCGAGAGCTGCCGACTTTGTGGACATGCGTTC
>Ga0335078_10010554_pt1 | contig 13684 bp, 12 predicted proteins | sample Lox_Sample_32_FD_206711 | JGI IMG/M metagenome (GOLD analysis project Ga0335078, IMG submission 206711) | Soil microbial communities from Loxahatchee National Wildlife Refuge, Florida, United States - Lox_Sample_3.2 | ecosystem: Environmental > Terrestrial > Soil > Wetlands | place: USA...
GGGTGTCGGCGGCGGCGAACAGCGCCGGCGTCGCCTTGTTGACGCCCGCATCGGTCGCCTGGGCGGACAGCACCACGGCGACCAGCAGCATGTAGGGCGACCTGTATTCGAGCTCGGTGCGCGGATCCGGCCTCGCCGCCTCGAACCGGCGGAAGATCTCGGCGATCCGCGCGGTCTCGGCCGGCGAGGTCCGCCGCCGCCGGGGCTTGGCCGGTCTTTTCACGCGGGTAGCCGCCCTCACGTCGGCTTCGCGGCTCTGTGCTTGCCGTGCAGCTCCAGGCCCTTGACGATGGCCAGCTTGGCGACCGTGGCCCCGGGTATGAACAGGTTCGCGGCTTCGGCGCCGATATCGAGCAGGAACTTCGGCTCCATGATCTTGCCCAGATGCTGCTCGAACGTCGTGCCCGCGACCGCGGCCTCGCCGCTCAGCGCGTCCACCTCCACAACCGCTTCCCTGCCGGCGCGGCGATAGCGGAAGGCGTAGACCGGCCGGTAGCAGAGGTCGACCAGCTCCAGCTCGACCCGTTCCTCCAGGATGCGGTCGGCGTCGATCTTGCCGAGCGCCCTGGCGACCGCATCGCGCACCAGCCCCGAGGCCCTGACCTGCGGCGGCACCACCACCGTGTTCTGGGCCGCCAGCGCCGCCAGCTGGGCCGCGTCGGCGATCGCCGCGTCGAAGTCGAGGTAAGCGGAAAGGGTCAGGGTCTCCGCGCCGGTCAGGCCGTCGACCAGCACCTGGCGGCGGCTTTCCTCCTCGCAGGATTCCTGGCCGGTGACGCTGGTCCTGTGACCTTCGATCGCGCGTTCCTGGCCGTCGATGACGACACGCTGCACCTCGGGCGCGAGGTTGATCGCATAGGTGCGCGAGCGCTCGTATCTGGAGGTGGCGTGCGAGGCGATGCGCCAGAACGGCTGCAGCCGCTTCTCGCGATAGACGATCTCAAACTCTTCGTCGCGCGGGCGAGCCAGCAGGCCGCTCATCCGCGCCAGGGTCCCGAACGCCTCGACGCGCTTGGCCCAGGCCTTGGCCTCGGCCACTTCCGCGCCGACCCGGTCGGCGAAGACCAGGATCCGCTCCTCCGCGATCGCGACTTCCATGCGCCGACTGTGGCGCAAAATGCGGCGAGAAACACCCCTCAGCCTTCCCTCCCCTTCATGGGAGGGCGGCCGACCCGGGACTTGGACCGGGGAAGGTCCGGCGGGGTCTGCGAGGCGACGACGCTCGTCTGCAGGCTCCGTGCGGCCCCTAACTCCCCCTCACAGAATGTACCGCGACAGATCCGCGTTCTTGGCCAGCTCGCCGACCCGATCGCGCACATAGGCTCCGTCGATCACCAGCACCTCCCCGCCGCGATCGGACGCGGTGAAGCTGATCTCTTCGACCACCTTTTCCAGCACCGTCTGCAGCCGCCGTGCGCCGATGTTCTCCACCGCGCCGTTCACCGCCACCGCGGCGTCGGCCAGGGCGTCGATGGCGTCGTCGGTGAAACTCAGCGTCACGCCTTCTGTGGCCAGCAGCGCCTGTTGCTGGTGGATCAGGTTGGCTTCGGGTTCGGTGAGGATGCGGCGCAGGTCGTCGCGGCTGAGCGCCTTCAACTCCACCCGGATCGGCAGCCGGCCCTGCAGCTCGGGCAGCAGGTCCGACGGCTTGGCGATGTGGAAGGCGCCCGAGGCGATGAACAGGATGTGGTCGGTCTTCACCGGCCCGTGCTTGGTCGAGACCGTGGTTCCCTCGATCAGCGGCAGCAGGTCGCGCTGCACCCCTTCGCGCGAGACGTCGGCCCCGGCGCGGTCCTGGCGCGAGGCCACCTTGTCGATCTCGTCGATGAAGACGATGCCCGAGTTCTCCGCCAGCGAGATCGCTTCCAGCGTCGCGGCCTCCTGGTCGACCAGCTTGTCGCTCTCCTCGGCGATCAGCGGGACCCAGGCGGCCGAGACGGTGGTGCGGTGCGCCTTGGTGCGCTGCCCGAACGCCTTGCCCATCATCTCCGACAGGTTCAACACCCCCATCGAGGCGCCCGGTTGGCCGGGGATGTCGAAGCCCTGGAACGGCGAGGCGGCGTCGGCCAGCGTGAGCTCGACCTCCTTGTCGTCCAGTTCGCCGGCGCGCAGCTTCCTGCGGAAGGAGTCTCGGGTCGTCGGTCCCGACCCAGGCCCGACCAGCGCGTCGAGGATGCGCTCCTCCGCCGCGGCCTCCGCCTTGGCCTTGACCCCGGCGCGGCGGCGCTCGCGGATCATGCCGATGGCGATCTCGACCAGGTCGCGGACGATCTGGTCGACGTCGCGGCCGACGTAGCCGACCTCGGTGAACTTGGTCGCCTCCACCTTCAGGAACGGCGCCTGCGCCAGCCGCGCCAGCCGCCGCGCGATCTCGGTCTTGCCGACGCCGGTCGGGCCGATCATCAGGATGTTCTTCGGTGTGATCTCGTCGCGCAGCGCCTCGGGCACGCGCCGGCGGCGCCAGCGGTTGCGCAGGGCCACGGCCACGGCGCGCTTGGCCTCGGCATGTCCGACCACGAACCGGTCGAGCTCGGAGACAATCTCGCGGGGGGAAAACTCGCTCATGGCGTGGTCTTCCCGCTCACCCGCGAGGGGTGGGGCTCACGGGGTCGGGGGCTGCCGGCGACGGCGGACTGGCGGAGAGAAACCCCCGCCCGGCCGCTTCGCGGCCACCCTCCCCTCAGCGGGGAGAGCGCGAACGCCAGCCCACTCACAGCGCTTCCACCACCAGCTCGCGGTTGGTGTAGACGCAGATGTCGGCGGCGATGGCCATCGCGCGGCGGGCGATGTCCTCGGCGGCGTAGTCGGTGTCGAGCAGCGCGGTGGCGGCCGCCAGCGCATAGTTGCCGCCCGAGCCGATCGCGGCGACGCCCTTGTCCGGCTCCAGCACGTCGCCGACGCCGGTGACGGTGAGGATGGTGGTCCTGTCGGCCACCAGCAGCATCGCCTCCAGCCGGCGCAGATAGCGGTCGGTGCGCCAGTCCTTGGCCAGGTCGACGCAGGCGCGCGCCAGCTGCTCCGGGTACTGCTCCAGCTTGGCCTCGAGCCGCTCGATCAGGGTGAAGGCGTCGGCGGTGGCGCCGGCGAAGCCGGCCAGCACGCGGCCGTCGGCCAGCCGGCGGACCTTCCTGGCGGCGCTCTTGACGATGGTCTGGCCCATGCTGACCTGCCCATCGCCGGCGAGGACGGTCGATCCGCCCTTGCGCACAGCCAAAATGGTGGTCCCATGCCAGTCAGGAAATCCGGACATGGGCCGCGATGTGGCGGTGCGCACGCTCAGGGTCAAGCCAAGGCACCAAATGAGTTTTTCCGACGACGAGGTCGAACGCTACGCGCGCCACCTGGTGCTGCGCGAGATCGGTGGGCCAGGCCAGCAACGCTTGAAGGCGGCGCGGGTGCTGATCGTCGGCGCCGGCGGCCTCGGCGCGCCGGCCGCGCTCTACCTGGCGGCGGCGGGGATCGGCGAGATCGCCCTGGTCGATCCCGACACGGTGTCGCTCTCGAACCTGCAGCGGCAGGTGCTCTATGCCACCGCCGACGATGGCCGCGTGAAGGTGGAAGCCGCGGCGCAGCGCCTGGCGGCGCTCAACCCGAATATCCGCGTCACCCCGATCGCCGAGCGGCTCACCGGGGCCAACGCCCGGGCGCTGATCGGCGGCTACGACCTGGCGCTCGACGGGACCGACGACTTCGCCACCCGCTTCGCCGTGAACGCCGCCTGCGTCGCCGAGGGGGTGAGGCTGGTCTCGGGGGCCATCGGCCGCTGGACCGGCCAGATCGGCGTCTTCGCCGGCCGGCCCTGCTACCAGTGCCTGGTCCCCGAGATCCCGCCCGACGCCGAGACCTGCGCCGCGGTGGGCGTGGTCGGGGCCCTGGCCGGCGTGATCGGCGCGATGATGGCGCTGGAAGCGGTGAAGCTGGTCACCGGCGCCGGGACCCCGCTCGCCGGCCGCCTGCTGATCTACGACGCGCTGGCTGGCGAGACGCGCACTGTCCGCATCGGCGCCGATCCCCAGTGTCCGGTGTGCGGCGCCCTGTAGGCGCCGGGCGAGGGCCGCAGCTTTGCCGCGCCATGCGCCGGCGGTAAAGCCGGGGGTAAATCGGCGCAGGGGGCTACCGCCATGATCCTACGCATCCTCTTTCCCATCGCGCTGCTCGCGGCGTTCTCGCTGCAAGCCGGGGCGGCCAGGGCCAGCGGCGATTTCACCTGCACGCCGGCCTGGAAGCTCGACAAGACGATCTACAGCGACTGCGACAACCTTCCGTTCCTGAGCCCCGGCAACGACAGCCGGGTCAACCTGCAGCTCTTGTTGCTGGACGCCGGGCAGGCGAAGCTCGGGCCGCCGCCCGCGACCGACCCGCCGACGCCGCCGATCGCCGACAGCGCCTCGGCTTTCACGCTCGAGGCGTTCTCCGTCCTCGTCGGGCCCAGGCCGCCAGCGCCGCCGGCGGACGCGGACTCGAGCCCCGACTACGCCAGCGGCGAAGGCAGCCGCTGCCGCAGCAACGCCGACGGCGCGGCGGCGTTCGAAGCCGCGCTAGGCCAGGCCGCCGCCGTCCCGCAGGCCGAGCGCGCCATCCTGGTCGCCGCGCGCGAGGCGGTGTCGCCGGACTGCGACGCCGCGACGGCGTCGGCGGCCTACCCGCCTCCGGGGGGCGTTCGCTCGCCGCTCGGGCGCCAGTTCGCCCGCTACCTCGCCGGGACGGACGAGTTCTACGGCGGCGATTTCGACGATGCGCGCAAGGACTTCGCCGCCGCGGCCGCCAGCCCGCAGCCGTGGCTGAAGGAGACGGCGACGTACATGCTGGGCCGGGTCTCGCTCAACCAGGCGCAGGCGGGCGCCTTCGACGAGTACGGCCTGCTCAGCGCCGACAAGGTCGACGCGGCGGCGGTGAACGCGGCCGACGCGGCGTTCCAGACCTACCTCCGCGCCTATCCCGCCGGCCGATACGCCGCCTCGGCCCGCGGTCTGCTGCGCCGGGTCGCCTGGCTGGCCGGCAAGCCGCAGCAATTGGCGGCCGACTACGCCTGGTCGTTCGCCCACGCCGGTCCGACCGAACGCAACGTGGCTGTCGGCGATCTGGTGCTCGAGGTCGACGACAAGCTGCTGACCAAGGTCGCGCCGGCCGACATTTCCGATCCGACCCTGCTGGCGGTGCGCGACCTGATGGCCATGCGGCGCGATCCGGCGGACCCCAAGCCCAATCCGGCCCTGATTGCGTTCGCCGACCTCCAGGCGCAGCGGCCGGCGTTCGCGAGCCGCCCGGACCTGTTCGACTACTTGCTGGCGGCGCACCTGTTCTATGTCGAGGCCGACCCGGCCGGCGCCCTCAGCCACCTGGACGCGTCGCCGCCGGCGGGGCCGATGAACGACCTGGCGTTCAGCCGTCAGGTGCTTCGGGGGCTGGCGCTGGGGGCGCAGAAGAACTTCGCCGGCGCGCGCTCGCTGTGGCTGCAGCTGATTCCGCTGGCGAGGCCGGCGTTCCAGCGGCCGATGCTCGACCTGGCGCTGGCGATGAACGAGGAGCGCGACGGACGCCTGGCGCAGGTGTTCGCGGCCGGCTCGCCCGTCCATGATCCGCAGGTGCGCGAGATCCTGCTGTCGCACGACGCCGGCCCGGCGCTGCTGGCGCAGCGGATCAACGACCAGGCCGCCCCCGGCCGCGAACGGCGCACCGCGCGCTACGTGCTGCTCTACAAGGACATCATGAACGGCCGCTACGGGTCGTTCGCCCCGGATGCGGCGCTGACCGCTCCAAAGGCCGAGGCGCCGGCGAATCCCGACAATCCCGCCGGCGCCGAGCCGGACCCCAAGCTGTTCGACTGGTCCGGCCACGCGCAAGGTTATGTCTGCGAGGATCTGGCCAGGCTGGCGCGGGCGCTGGCCGCGGCCCCCAACAATGCGCATGACCTGCTGTGCCTCGGCGAGTTCGCGCGGCTGAACGGCCTGGACGGCGATTCGCTCAACTCCGGCGCGCCCGCCGACGAACTGGGCGGGACGCCGAGCCTGTTTCCGGGCCACACGTTCGCCCGCCTCGACGCCTACAAGCGCCTGATCGCCGACCCGAAGACGCCGGCGGGCGAGCGCGCCTATGCGCTCTACCGGGCGATCAACTGTTACGCGCCGAGTGGCAACAATGAATGCGACGGCGCGGGCGTGCCGCAGAGCGAACGCGCGCGCTGGTTCCACACGCTGAAGAGCAGCTACGCCGGGTCCGAGTGGGCCGGCGCGCTGAAGTACTATTGGTAGGCGTGCGCGACGCCGCGCCCCTGGCCCTCGTCCTCGGCCTGGCGCTCTGCGTCCCGGCCGCAGCCGGGACGGTGCGGGCGCAGGACTACGATGCGTTCTGGCTCTGGGCCGGGGTGAGGCCGCAGCCGGCGCTCGCGACCGCCCGGACGCTCTACATCCTCCAGGGCCAGGTCGCGGCGCGGACGAACGTGGACGGGGCGAGCCTGGGCGGCGCGAACCTGGATGGGGCGGGCCGCCTGATCGCCCAGGGCGGGGCGATCCCACACCTGAGCCACGGCCGGATCTGGCTCGACTACCGCGTCCACACGCTGCGCTGGTCTCCGGAGGTCTACGGCGAGATGCTGGCGCGGCTGCGCCGCTGGCGCGCGGCCGGCAACCGCGTGGTCGGGCTGCAGATCGACTTCGACGCGCACACCCGGCGGCTGGGTGAGTATGCGCGGTTCCTGTCCGACCTGCGTTCGCGCCTGCCGGCCGACTGCCGGCTCAGCGTCACCGGCCTGCTCGACTGGAGCAGCCAGGGCGACAGCGCCGCGCTCGACGCGCTGGGCGGGGTGGTCGACGAGGTGGTGCTGCAGACCTACCAGGGCCGCCGCACCATTCCCAACTACCAGGCGTACCTCGCCAGCCTGGTCCGGATGACCCTCCCGTTCCGCATCGGCCTGGCCGAGGGCGGTGAGTGGAGCGCGCCGCCAGGCCTCGCCGCCAACCCGTGGTTCCGCGGCTATGTGGTGTTCCTGAAGAATCCGCCGGCGGCGTTCCCCCCGGCCGTCGCGGCGTCGGCGCCCGCCGCGGCAGGCGCCTGATCCGGACCTCGCCGGAACATCGTTCGCCTATTGCAAAAGCCGAACAGACGGTGAGTGATCGTCAATCACACACGCTCGCGGCCAGCGAAGGGAACGGCGATGAGATTCGGCATCTTCTACGAACACCAGCTGCCCAAGCCCTGGAACGAGGGCGACGAGGCGCGTTTGTTCCATCAGGCGCTGGAGCAGGTCGTGCTGGCCGACAAGCTGGGTTACGACTACGCCTGGGAGGTCGAACACCATTTCCTCGAGGAATATTCCCACTCCTCGGCGCCCGAGGTGTTCCTCAGCGCCTGCGCCGCCCTGACCAAGACCATCCGAGTCGGGCACGGCATCCGCCAGGTCATCCCGAACTACAATCACCCGGCCCGCACCGCCGAGGGGCTCGGCACGCTCGATATCATCTCCAACGGCCGTCTCGACTTCGGCATCGGCGAGGGGGCGACGCGGCTGGAGCTGGGCGCCTTCCACATCCCGGCCAAGGAGAAGCGGGCGATGGCGATCGAGGCCGCCCGCGAGATCGCCAATATGATGGTGATGGACCCCTACCCCGGCTACGAGAGCCCGAACTTCACCTTTCCGTGCCGCAATATCGTGCCCAAGCCGGTGCAGAAGCCGCACCCGCCGATGTGGATGGCCTGCACCAACCGCGACACCATCAAGGTCGCCGCCTCGATCGGCGTCGGCGCACTGGCCTTCTCCTTCGTCGATCCGGACGAGGCGCGGAACTGGGCCGACATCTACTACGGCATCATCAAGTCCGATCAGTGCGTGCCCATCGGCCACGCGGTGAACGCCAACCTGGCCATGGTGTCGAACTTCTCTGTGCACCACGACCGCGACGAGGCGATCCGACGGGGACAGGAGGGGTTCGAGTTCTTCGGCTACGCGGTCAACGCCCTGGTGGCGCACGACGCCACGCCCGGCCGCTCGCGCCTGTTCGCCGACTTCCAGGCCTCCCGCGCCCGCAGCGACGAGGAGATCATGTCGGCCCGGCGCGGCGCGACACGCAACGCCAACGGCATCGGCACGCCGGACGACATCCGCGAGCACATTCGCGAGTTCCAGACCGCCGGCGTCGACCAGGTGATCTTCCTGCAGCAGGCCGGCCGCAACAAGCACGAGCACATCTGCGAGTCACTGGAGCTGTTCGCCGCCGAGGTCATGGGCGAGTTCAAGGCCGAGGCGGCCGAGCGCGAGGCCCGCAAGGCCGCCGAGCTGGCCCCCTTCATCGCCGCCGCGATGTCCCGCAAGCCGTGGCTGAAGCCGCTCGCCGATGATGAAATCCCGGTGGTGAGGGCCTCGGTGCAGCGGGCGGTGATCGGCCAGTAGCGGCGGCGCGCGTTCGGGCGGACGCGCAACCACCGAGTTAAGCGGCACGCAGCTCTGCGGCGTCCTGACGTCGGGAGGGCCGCCTCTGACCGCCTTTCCGGCCACCGCCCGCCTGAGGGCCGACGATGCTGCTGAAGCCGGATGTCGTCCGCATCGGTGCAGCGGAACGCGCCATTGTCACGCCGCGCTCCGGCGTGGTTTCAATGACGCGCTCGGCTCGTGGCCTCGAGCCGGCTCAAGGAGCATGACCTGCCATGCGACACGGCATCGCCCTTCCGACCTGGTCAGACTGCTGGAAGCTGGTGCAGCGGGCGGAGAAAGCGGGCTTCAGCGCGGCCTGGTTCTACGACACGCAGCTCCTCAACGCCGAGCTCTTCACCGCCATGGGCGCGGCCGCGGTCAAGACCGAGAAGATCAGGCTCGGGACCGGCGTGCTGATCCCATCCAATCGGATCGCCCCTGTCGCGGCCGCCGGGCTGGCGACCCTGAACGCGCTGGCGCCCGGCCGGATCGATTTCGGCGTCGGCACCGGCTTCACCGGCCGCCGCACCATGGGCCTGCCGGCGATCACCCGGGCGAGCCTGCGCGACTATCTGCACATCGTTCAGGGCCTGCTGGCGCGCGAGACGGTCGCGTGGGATTTCGAGGGCCTGCGCCGCCAGATCCGCTTCCTCAATCCGGAGATGGACCTGATCAACACCACCGATCCGATCGCGCTGCACGTCTCGGCCATGGGGCCGAAGATGCGGGCGTTGACGGCGCAGCTCGGCGCCGGCTGGCTGAACTTCCTGGTCGGCGGGCAGGCCGGCGCGCTGCACGAGGCCGGGGCGATGCGGGAGTCCTGGCGCGCCGCCGGGCGGGCCGAGGGCGATCTGTCGGCGACGGCGTTCTTCGCCGGCGCGGTGCTGGCGCCGGGCGAGGCGTGCGACAGCGCGCGCGCAAAGGCGCAGGCCGGGCCGGGCGCAGCGGTCGTGCTGCACAATCTGGTCGAGGGCGGGTTCGAAGGCGGCGCCGGGTCGCTGCCGCCGTTCCTCGCCGAGGTGCTGGAGCGCTACCGCGAGATCTACCTCAGCTACAGCCCCGCCGACGCGCGCTACCTGACGCTCCACCGCGGCCACCTGATGTTCCTGCGGCCGGAGGAAGAGCCGCTGATCACCGCCGACCTGATCCGCGAGACGACGTTCACGGCCACGCACGACGCCCTGGCCGAACGCATTCGCGACCTCGGCCGCGCCGGCTACACCCAGGTCGCGGTCCAGATCGCGCCGGGCCACGAAGACGCGATCGACGACTGGGCGCGGGTGTTCGAGCGCGTCTAGCTAGGGGCCCCCGTCTCGGGCCACGAACCCGCTTGTGGCGGGCGGCTGCGCCCGCTCCACGCGCGGGTCGTCAGAGCATCGACGGGATCACCCGGTCCGGGGGTTTGTGACCGTCCATCCAGGTGCGGATGTTGACGATCACCTTCTCGCCCATGTCGACGCGGCCCTCGATGGTGGCCGAGCTCATGTGCGGCAGCAACACCACGTTGGGCAGCTTGAGGAGCTTCGGATTCACCGCCGGCTCGTGCTCGAACACGTCGAGGCCGGCGCCGGCGATCTCGCCGGCTTCCAGCATCATCGCCAGCGAGGCCTCATCGATGATCTCGCCGCGGGCGGTGTTGATCAGGATCGCGTGCGGGCGGATCAGCTTCAGACGGCGCGCCGAGAGCAGGTGGTAGGTGGCCGGGGTGTGCGGGCAGTTGACCGAGATGAAGTCCATCCGCGCCAGCATCTGGTCGAGGCTCTCCCAGTAGGTCGCCTCAAGCTCCTCGGCGAGCCGCGCGCCGACCGGCTTGCGGTTGTGGTAGTGGATCGACAGGCCGAAGGCGCGGGCGCGGCGGGCCAGCGCCTGGCCGATCCGGCCCATGCCGATGATGCCGAGCCGCTTGCCCCCGATCCGCCGTCCCAGCATCCAGGTCGGCGACCAGCCGTGGAACTCGCCCCGGTGAATCACCTGCGCGCCCTCCACCACCCGGCGCGAGACGGCCATGATCAGGCCCATGGTCATGTCGGCGGTGTCGTCGGTCAGCACGCCGGGCGTGTTGGTTACGGTGACGCCCTTGTCGGCGGCGGCGGTGACGTCGATGTGATCGACCCCGGCGCCGAAGTTGGCGATCAGCTTCAGCTGCTCGCCGGCGGCGGCGATCACCTTCGCATCGATGCGGTCGGTGATGGTGGGCACCAGCACGTCGGCGCGCTGCACGGCGGCCGCCAGGGCCGCGCCGTTCATCGGCGCGTCCTCGATGTTCAGCTCGGTGTCGAACAGCTCACGCATCCGCGTCTCCACCGGATCGGGGAGCTTGCGGGTGACGACGACTTTCGGCTTGCGGACGGCCATAGGCGACCTCTAGCAAAGGCGCAGACCAGGGCCAAGCAAGGGTGGCATGCGGCTCAAGTCCAAGCGAGCGATTGCGGCGAGCCTCGCCAGCCTGATTTGGCTGGGCGCCTGCGGCGATCGCGGCGGCGAAGGGGCCGATTGCCCCGCTGGCGCGAAGCAGCAGACCCCCTCCGGCTACTGCGTGCCGCGCTACGTCAGCCTCAAGCGCGACGAGGTGTTCGGCCGCCAGGGGCCTGGCAAGGACTACCCTACCCTCTACGTCTACCACGCGCGCGGGCTGCCGGTGCAGGTGGTGGACGAGACCACCGACTGGCGGCGCATCTGCGACCCCGACGGCGGCGCGGTCTGGGTGGCCAGCGCCATGATCGACGGCCGGCGCACGGTGATGGCGAGCGGCCAGGCGCCCGTCGCGCTGCGCAGCGCCCCTTCCGACACCGCCGGCGCCGCGGCGTTCCTGCGACCGCGCGCCATCGCCGATCTGGGCCGCTGCAAGGCCGCCTGGTGCGAGGTCAGCGCCGACGGCGCCCGCGGCTGGGTGAAATCGTCCGAGGTCTGGGGTCTTGCGCCGCAGGCCCAATGTCGTTGAGCCCGGCCCTCGCGCCTGCTACGGCGGCGCTATGACCTTTGTGGCCAAGAGCACCTATGCCTACGACGAGCTGGTCGCCTGCGCCCGCGGCGAGATGTTCGGGCCGGGTAACGCCCAGCTGCCGTCGCCGCCGATGCTGCTGTTCGATCGCATCACCGAGATCAACCGCGATGGCGGCAAGCATGGCCTGGGCTACATCGAGGCCGAGCTGGATATCAATCCCGGGCTCTGGTTCTTCGACTGCCACTTCGTCGGCGATCCGGTGATGCCGGGCAGCCTGGGTCTCGATGCGCTCTGGCAGCTGGTCGGCTTCTACCTCGGCTGGATCGGCGGCAAAGGCCGTGGCCGCGCGGTGGGCGCCAGCGCGGTGCGCTTCGGCGGCGAGGTCACGCCGGCGGCCAAGCTCGTCACCTACAAGATCGACATGAAGCGCGTGATCAACCGGCGCCTGGTCGTGGGCATCGGCGACGGGGTGCTGGAAGTCGACGGCGCGCCTATCTATGAGGCCGAAGACCTGCGTGTGGGACTCTACCAGCGACCTTAGGGGGCGAGGGAAACCAGCATGCGCCGCGTCGCCGTCACGGGCTTCGGCATCGTCTCGTCCATCGGCGTCAACGCCAACGAAGTCGTGGCGTCGCTGCGCGAGGCCCGGTCAGGGATCGTCGCCGCGCCGGAGTATGCCGAGCTGGGCTTCCGCTGCCAGGTGCACGGCAAGCCGCAGATCGACTGGGAGAGCCTGGTCGATCGCAGGGCCGCGCGGTTCCTGGCCGCCGGCACGGGTTATGCGCACATCGCCATGGAGCAGGCGATCGCCGACGCCGGCCTGACCGAGGCCGAGGTCTCCGACGAGAAGACCGGCCTGGTGGTCGGCTCGGGCGGTCCCTCGACCCGCGCCATCGTCGAGGCCGCCGACATCGCACGGACAAAGGGCGTCAAGCGGATCGGCCCGTTCGCGGTGCCCAAGGCGATGAGTTCCGGCCCGTCGGCGACGCTGTCGACCTGGTTCAAGATCAAGGGGCTCAACTTCTCGATCACCTCGGCCTGCGCCACCTCCACCCACTGCATCGGCGTCGGCGCCGGCGAGATCGCCTGCGGGCGCCAGGACATCGTCTTCGCCGGCGGCTGCGAGGAGCTGGACTGGACGCTCTCCAGCCTGTTCGACGCCATGGGCGCGATGTCGTCCAAGTTCAACGACCGCCCGGCGGTCGCCAGCCGCGCCTACGACCTGAACCGCGACGGCTTCGTCATCGCCGGCGGCGCGGGCGTCGTGGTGCTGGAGGCGCTGGAGCGCGCCAGGGCCCGCGGCGCGAGGGTCTACGGCGAGATCGTCGGCTATGCGGCCAATTCGGACGGCTACGACATGGTCGCGCCGTCCGGCGAGGGTGCGGCGCGCTGCATGCGGCTGGCGAGGGCCGACGCCGGCGGGCGCAGGATCGACTACCTCAATCCGCACGGCACCGGCACGCCGGTCGGCGACCTCAAGGAGATGGAGGCCGTGCGCCAGGTGTTCGGCGACGACGCGCCCCTGATCTCGTCCACCAAATCCATCACCGGCCACAGCCTGGGCGCAGCGGGGGCGCAGGAAGCGATCTACTGCCTGATGATGATGGGCGGCGGCTTCGTCGCCGAGAGCGCCAACATCGAGACCCTCGACCCGGCCTTCGCCGACCTGCCGATCGTCCGCGAGCGCCTCGATCGCCCGCTGGAGACCGTCATGTCGAACAGCTTCGGCTTCGGCGGCACCAACGGCTGCCTGGTGCTGGCGCGCGCCTAGGCGGCTTGCCCGCCGCCGCTCGCCCGTCCAAAAAGCCGCAACCAAACCGAGGAAACCCCGACTCATGGCCGAAGCGTTCGATCTGCCCACGGGCGAGCTGATGCGCGGCAAGCGCGGGCTGGTGCTGGGCGTCGCCAACCACCAGTCGATCGCCTGGGGCATCTCCGCCCAGCTGGCCGCGCAGGGCGCCGAGCTGGCGTTCGGCTACATGGCGATGAACGAGAAGCGGGTGAAGCCGCTGGGCGAGAGCATCGGCGTCAAGGCCTACGCCACCTTCGACGCCCTGCAGGACGGCTCGATGCCGGCGCTCTTCGACGAGGTGGCCAAGACCTTCCCGAAGCTGGACTTCCTGGTCCACGCCATCGGCTTCGCCGAGCGTCATCAGATCGCCGGCTCGTTCGTCGAGAACGCCGACCGCGGCGCCTTCCTGCGCGCAATGGACGCCTCGGTGTTCAGCTTCGTCGAGATGGCGAAGTGCGGGGCGCCGATGATGGATCGCGGCGGCTCCATCGTCACCATGACCTACCTGGGCTCCGAGCGCGCCATCCCCAACTACAACACC
>Ga0335078_10010555_pt1 | contig 13683 bp, 16 predicted proteins | sample Lox_Sample_32_FD_206711 | JGI IMG/M metagenome (GOLD analysis project Ga0335078, IMG submission 206711) | Soil microbial communities from Loxahatchee National Wildlife Refuge, Florida, United States - Lox_Sample_3.2 | ecosystem: Environmental > Terrestrial > Soil > Wetlands | place: USA...
CCCGAACCCCGAACCCGGTGCGACCGGCTATCAGCATGCCCGCACACCGGGACCAGCCACCCCATGATCATCTACATGGTGGTGGATAACGGCCGCCGCCCTACTCGTGGATTCGGGTCAGATGGTGCACCAGCTTGAGGCCGCACCGGTGACCATGGCGAGCGGGGCGCTCTTCTTCACCCGAAGCCGCGTCCTGTTCACGGATGCGAACCGTCAGCGAGACTGTTCGTTCCTGCCAGCACATCCTCACGCATGATTCTCCGAGTTTTTTGCGGCTCTTCCAGCATGGGGCTGTGAGCGGATCGCTCAAAACGTATAAAGCCTTTCAGCGGCGCTTTCAGCGACTCCGCATAATCGTGTGCCAGCTGGTAGCTGACGGGGGGGTTGGCGGTTGCCTTCAGCCCCTGTGCGCTGGGATGGGGCCGGCGCGGGATGCCTGGTGACCTCGCTTCGTGGGACAGAGAGTCCCGGAGGCTGGCCCTCCGCCGCCGGGCACTGCCGGCGGGACCGGTGCTGGTGCCAGCTTCGATGGCCGCGGCCTTCGCGGGTGCCCGACCAGCTGCTGGGCCCCGCCGCAGCTACAACGCCCTTCACGTCATGCGCATGCCAGGTTCCTGGTTGGGGCGGCGCTGGTGGGAGCGGCCTCCGCGCGGGTGGCCTGGACCACGCGGCCTGCAGTGGACCCTGGTTCCGCCCATCCTTACCGACGCGTGCGGGTCCGGGCGGCGGTGTTCCGGCTGGGCCGGGCCGGTGACTGGGTTGCTGCGGACTGATTCCGCCACGTCACATCTCATGTCCCTGGGCGGCGGGCTCAACGGCTGGAAGGCGCCGTGCCGGGAGCTTGTGGGTGACGGGCGCAGGACCACGTTCAGGAAGCTGATCACGTGGGCTTCCCAGGCGCGGGGCGCGGTGGCCAGGCCCAGGGTATGCCCGGCGTGCGGCGTTATCCTGCCGCGTTGCAGGATCCCGGTGATGTCGTGCGGCCGCCAGCCGCGGTCGGCGAGCTGCTGCCCGGTCGCGCCTTCGGCGACCACCGCGCGGATCCACGGGTCGGTACCCATGGCGGCCAAGGCCTGCTCGCCGCCCATTGATTCACCGAGCACGGCGATCTTGCCTGCGTGGATGCCGGGCGGCGGGTCAGGAAGGACATGGCGGCGGAGATGTTCCGGTCACCCCACCAGCCGAAGTCCATCGCATGCCCACCGGAGCGGCCGTGGCCGCGGGTGTCCACCAGCAGTGTCCCGTAGCCGTGCCGGGCCAGCACCGCGGCCTGTGGCAACACCGCTGTTCGGGTGGACCCCGAGCCTGGCAGCAGCAGCACGGCGGCACCGTTGCGCGCCGGGATGTACCAGGCCGACAGCTGCACCCCGTGGGCGGTGCGGAAGGCCACATTCCGGTAGGCCAGCCCGTAGGCGGCCGGGGTGGCCGAGCCGAGAGGCCCGGGCGGCTGGTTGGTCGCGAAGACCGCCATGGTCAGCGGGAACAGCACGAACTAGCAGCACGGCCAGGGCCACCCCCTCGATGGGCCGTCATCACCTTCACCCAAAGGCAACTCCGCACCCGCGTCAGGATTGGTGGCCGGCGGATGGATCTGCTCGACCCGCTGGTGGAAGATGCGCCAGCGGCGCTCGTTTTCATGGGTGAGGACCGAGCTTGCCGCCGACAGGTCGGCGGCGTGGTTGATCAGCTCGGCGGCTGAGTACAGGTAGGCGGGCGCGATGCGTGGCCCGGCAAGGTCCTTGCGCAGGGCGGCGGGCGTGAAGTCAACCCGCTCCAGGATCGAGACCGCCCGGCGGAGGTAGCGGGCGATGAGCTGGGCGGTGGTGGCGTTCTGCCAGTTGTGGCCGATGATCTTGTGCCGTTCGGCGAGCAGATCGGCGAGCTGGGGATAGTCCAGCAGCGCTTCGGCCATGGCCCAGGAGGCTTCCATCGCATCGGCCAGCCAGCACCCACTTTGCTCACTACTGGCAGCGATAGCCTGCAGCTCGGCTTTGATCCGGGTGATCTCGGCGGGCTCGCCGCCGCCTTCCATGAACAGCACGCCGCTGGTTTCGATCGCGCGGTCGTCGTTGAGATCGGGCGTTCCGGCGAATGGGCTGGCAGCGGGGGCCGCGGCCGGCTCAGTGGTGGCCCACCGTTCGGCGAGGGCAACCAGCGTCCGCGCCGACCGTTGGAGGGTGATCGCGTCAGCCAGCGGCGCCTCGGAATAGTACTTTTCGTGCTCACGGTGGTAGCGCGACAGATTCGCCGCCACCGCCAGCAGACCGTCATTCTTCTCGCCGACCGGGGGCTCCCGGGATCCGGCGCCCGGCCCTTCCGGGCTGTCCTGCCTCGAATCTGTCATGTCCGCTCGATTCCCGTCATTCATGTGAGCCGTCCAGGCGTCCTGGTCCGGGCACGTCTAGGGCAGCCCCTGCTGTGCCCGTGCTCGTCCCGCCTTCGCCGGGTCCCGCTGGCATGGCTTCCAGACGCCTTTTAAGGCTCGCCCAGATCCGCTGTTCCTGGCGCTTGCCCAGCCAGGTGATCAGCGGGCCGACCAGCCGGATGGCGCCTTTGGGCTGCACCCGCCCGGACCACCGCATCCGGGTGCCCGTGGCGGCGGGCTCGAATCTCAGCGTGTAGCTGATGTCGGCCTGGGCCATCGTGGTGGTGGTCGTGAACAGCCGTGGCCGGTCATAGCCGGTGTACTCGATCAGCATCTCCCCGGTGCGTCCCCGGGATGCCACCGCGGATCGGAACCGGGTTCCCTTCCCGACCGGGCCTGCGTGATCTTGTCCGCCCGTACCATCTGCGGGCTGTACTGTGGCTCGTTGCTCTGGTCGGCGACGTAGTCGAACACCACATCCACCGGCCGGCCGATGACGATTTCGCCGTCAATCCTCGCCATGGCGCCCTCCAACCCTGTTTCTGACGGTCACGCCGGGATCATCGGGTATTCCTCGATGAGGAACCATTACCCGTTACCCAGTGACATCTCGTTCCGCCAGTTGATGACCCCCGGAGCCGAGGCGTCCCAGGTAAAGCGGAGCCGGGGCCCGGTCTGGGCGATGGACTCGAAGACCAGGCGGTCCCGTCGATGTGACCACGGTACATGTCAGGGTGGCCATAGCTATCGGCCGTCACCGCCCGGTACTCGCCGTGCTTGGGCACCCAGCCCGACACCCAGTGAAGCTGCCACGTCAGGATGTGGGTGCCGTCGGCAAGGAACTGGTCCTGCTCGCAATCCAGGACGATCCAGCGCCCGTCTTGGATGGGCCGGGCCGTGCCGTGGCCCACACCCGTCATCGCGGGCGTGCCGTGGCCCATTCCCCCTGCGCAGATGGTGCCTTTCCAGGTGACGTCCCGGTAGAAGCGGCCAGGCGCTGCCGTCTCCGGCCCAGCAGCGATGGGTTTGGGGACCGCGGCCATGCCGGGACGCGTGCCCATGGCGGGCTGCCCGAGATCTGTTGCTTGCCTGTCCTCAGCGTCCATCGCCAGTCTCCTTCCCCCGCGGCAGGCTCTCCTGAGCGTGGGTGCGCGGTCTATACAGCAGCAGCCAGCACGCGGCAAGGCTGGTGATGGCCAGCTCGATGTAGGGCGGCGCCGCCCAGGATGCCCCGCTGATCCCGGCGCGGGCCTGGAAAGCGCCTGCGATCGTCGGCGCCGCCATGTACAGCGCGCCAAGAACGCTCATGGCCACGCCGAGTACACACCGCCCGGGTGGCCGCGCCACAGCAGCTGGTGTGCAGCCCAGAATCGCTGATGACCTTAGGCACGGTGCCGCTGGCCAGGAACCGCACCGCCTGGATGACCCACATGGCCCCGAACATCACCCCTACCACGGCCATGTATCCCGCGACCACCCAGGCCCGCGCATACCGGACCGGGCATTGGATGCCCGCGATCGCGGGGATGGCGAAGGCCAGGGCGATCAGCGACAGCGATACCAGCGCGGCATACAGCAGGAAGAAGTCGTTGAACGCCGTACCGAACAGGTAGAACGCGTAGTTGTACACGTTGTAAGCCAGCAGCGCGAACCACACCAGCCGGGCCCGCTCGCTGCCCCGGCGGGCAAGGACGAGCGCGACTGCCAGGACCGGCACGGCGAGCAGCAGGGTGGCCAGGTCGTTGCCCCGGAATGCGGCAGTGGACCAGGTGTTGTCCCGGTACAAACCGGGCAGCAGCAGCCCGCCCAGCGACGGGAACACCATCAGGACGGCGCTGACCGTCGACACGGCATCGGGCCAGCGCAGCCGGCTCTGTGGCGCGGATGCTGGGTGGGCCGCGGCCAGCGACCTGGCCACGGCCGTCATGACCGCACCGGCCTGGTGCGCCGCCAGCTCACCACGACCAGTGCCAGGATCAGCCCATCAACGACAAGCCCGGCTGCCTTGCCCGGTGCCAGGCCGATCTCTCTCGAATCTTGCCTCTGGCCTGGAGAGGCCTGCACATCTGGCCGTGGCCTGCCGGGATGCGCGCTGTTGAGGGTGGCGTCCACGGGTCAGGCGGGCCGCGTCCACGGTGTTATGGGCTGGTTTGCCGGGTTCGGCGGCGGGGCTGGTATCCGCTGCGCTCGTCTGCGACGGCGAGAGTGAGGTCTTCCAGCTCGGCGGCCAGCTCGCGCAGGCGGCGGTGGTTGTCGATCCGCTGCCGGTAGTCGTCGGCCTGGTCGTCTGGGACCAGGCGGCTGATGGTCTTGCCGGCCTGCTTGCGGGTCCGGTGCCAGTACGGGCCGTGCAGCCGCGGCGGGTCGGCGTGACAGCGGCAGCCGGGCCAGCCGCAGCGCACGCGCCGCTGCATGAGCGTGCCGGGCAGCGCAGGGCCCGGGCCGGCGAGCTCGGCAGCAATGCGCGCGACGCGGTCCCGGGGGCTGGGCGGCACGTTCCTGATCGTCGCACGCACGGTGCGTGCTCTTCAGGTGTTCTTTCGGCAGGAATGGCTGCATGGACGGCGATGTGGCCTCTTACCCCGCGCGGCGGGAGCCGGCGCGGGGCACCCCGGCGGAGGCGGCGGCGTCCGCCCGCACCGTGGCTGCCGGATGCGGGTCGCTGGGCCGGGACCGGGCCGAGAACCTTTTGCGGGCGGCCGGCAAGCTCGCCGGCTACGGCATCCCGACCGGGCTGGAGCCGGTGCCGCAGGTGCTGCTGCACCCTTCGGTGACCGAGCGGTTCACCGCGCACGGGCCGGGCCTGTCCGGCGCCGCGCGGGGACGCTGCGCACCAGCCTGAGATTCATCGCCCGCCAGGTGGTGCCGCACCCGGACCCCGCCGATGCGCCGCTGCCCCGCGGGCGGGCCAGGAAGCCGTACACGGCCGGCGAGATCGCCGGGTTCCTGGCGCTGGCCCGCGCCCAGCCGACGGCGGCGCGGCGGGCCCGCGCCGCCGGGCTGATCTGCCTGGGCGCCGGCGCCGGGCTGATCCGCTCCGGCCTGCGTAGCGTCCGCGGCACCGACATCTGCTGCCGGTCAGGCGGCGTCATCGTTGAGGTGCGCGGCGGGCGGGCGCCGCGGGCCGGACCGGTCCTGGCCCGCTACCACGAACCGCTGCCGCCTGGCGGCGGCGTTCGCCGGCCAGAACTTCCTCACCGGCGGCGCCGAGCAGGCCGCAGGGCCACCCGAACGCGACCAGCATCGCCGCCCTGGTCAACGCCGGATGGCTCCTGGTACTCGAACTGCTGGTGGCCTTCGCCGCCTTGGATCGGCTGGTCACCGGCACGATTACAGTGGACGGCCTGCCCGTCCTCTTGGTGAGCTGCATCGCAGCCCTGGTCATATCCTCGGGTGCGCTCATTCTGCAGGGAGACCCCGAAGACAACGCAGGCGAGGGCCAGGGACGAGACCTCTCCGTCGCAGCCATCCTCCTGGACACGATCGCCGATGCTGCCGCGGCGGCAGGTGTCGCAGCGGCCGGCGCCATCATCATGGCGACGGGAGGATGGTACTGGCTGGATCCCGCGGTCGCGCTCATCATCGCCATCGTCGTCGCCTACCACGCCCTGAGGCTGACCAGGAAGGTTATGGGCCGGCTTCGCACCGCGACAACGCGGGAAGCCGACTGAACCTGCAAGAGAATCCTCAGTGGCTAGCCCTCGGATCTTCCAAATTTCGTTCGAGCCACCCGCCACCCCTCATGCCAGCCGACCGGCAAGTTACAGCCCAGGCAAGGCCAGGCCATTGTGTTCGGCGAAGTCGGTGAAGTCCTTGACATTGAGCCTCGCCAGCGGCAGCCCGTACGCGATGCAGCAGGCGGCGGCCCACGTATCGTTCACCGGACGCGGTCGGCCACGCTGCGTCGCGGCAGCCGACAACTCACCCCACACGCCCGCGATGCTCTTCCCACCGGGGATCACGGGCTTATCCGCCAGCCAGTCCTCCAGCATGGCGCGGTTGCGCGGCCCCCAGCGCCGCAGCCGAGTCCACTGCGTGAGCTCACCCACGGTGACAAACGTCACCAGCGGCTGCCGACCAGCCAGTCGCGCGGCTAACCCTGCCAGGAGTCGTCCCTTGAACGACCGGGACGCGACGTCGGTGTCGTAGACGACAGCCTGGACCTGTGATTCAGGCAAGGTCGGCGTGCCGCGACTCGGTGACGAACGCGAGGAACTCATCCAGTTCCTCGTCGGTCTCGAAGGCGTCGCTACGCAACTCGTCCACAGAACGGATCGGATGGGCACCGGGAGTACTCCCGATCAGTTCCTCCAGCGGGACCAAGTCGTCACCGTCAGCCTGCCGCGGCTGCTCAGCGCTCGTGCTCACCGCACCCCGCCTCCTGACCGTCCCGCTCAGATCCACGACCTGCTGTGGATATATACCCAGAACCGGCGCCTCTGCCGCCCTCAGTGTGACCGCCGAGAACGCTGTCAAACCTCGGCTTGTCCCCTCCCGTTGTCCCCCCGGAGAGGATCCGGTGTTCCAATCTTGCTATCTACCTGGAGCCCCCTTACGGAATCGAACCGTAGACCTTCTCCTTACCATGGGACGCAGCTACCAGCCTGTGACCTGGCAAGACGCCGCGCGGCATACTGACCTGGGCGCGTATCGGGCATGATCAAGCACTCAGCGCCAATCTGACGGCACAGGGTTACGCCTCTCATCATCATCGGCCGATGCCCAAACGCGCCGCTGCGAGCATTTCGGCCACGCCACCTTGTCGCCCCCGTCCATGCCCGCGTCCGGGCCAGGTCCCCGGGGTCAAGACGCAGCGCCCCGGACGAACGGTCTTGACCCCGTGGGTCTGGTCTGTTCGGCTCTGCATGGGTCGATGGTGGGCGGTATGACCAGGCTCGTCAGCCAGCCAGCTACTAACCCCGAGAGCAGGTCCGGTCTTGGGAGCATCCCGGAGCCGGAGCGCACCCCCCGCCGGAGGCGTTTGCAACCCGGTCCTCGCTGGGTTATGAGCCACCAACGTGCGTCTCCGGTGTCTCGGGCAGTCTCTGGTAACCGCGTTGACCTCGGCCGACCTGCGGCGTGAAGTCGCCCCCGGTCTTCTGCATCTCTCCCGTCTCAGCGTGTCCCGCTGCGTCCGGTTTACAAATCGGTTTACAGAACCGATTCTTGACCTGTGGCTTTCTGCACTTCCACGGGCAAGAACATGCGCGCTCCCGGCCTGTCGATTCACCCCGTCACTGTCGGCCGCCCGCACGTGGAGCGGGCCAGAACCGGCGGTTTTACCGCCATTACAGCTGAGCGCAGCGTGGTCTTCTTGACCTGGGCCGATGACTTATCTCGGATGGCGCGGACCCGGGATCGTCCCGTACATGTCCCACGCGACTCGGGGTCGATTCGGCCAGCAAATATCCCGCTGACGCGCCGGTCAGTGTCGGCCCGGCGAGCGGGCGCACCGCAACGGGACGTAGGTCCCCGGCAGATGGGCCGATCCGTTCTGGCCCGGCATGGCCGACCGTACAGCCTGTGTCTACAGGCCTGCCAAGCTCACCCGTGAGCCGGGGTAAGGGGCGAAATGATGAGGTTAAGGAGCACCCACGCGGATAACGGAGGAATTCCCATGACACCGGCCACCTCGGCCAGACACATCGCACACCGGGAGCTGCGGATCAGAGGGCTCCGCATCCACGCTCAGATCTGCGGGGAGGGCGAGCCCTTGCTGCTGTACTCCCCTATCTGGTCCGAGTCCGGGGTGTGGGAGCCGCTGCTGCCGTACCTGGCCGGGTTCCGCGCCGTCGCGTTCGACCCGCCGGGCATCGGCCGCTCGCAGGCGCCCGGCCGCCTGATGAGCATGTGGGCGCTGGCATCCCTGGGCGCCGCCATCCTCGACGAGTTCGGCATCGAATCCGCCCATGTGCTCGGCGCATCCTTCGGTGGCGCGGTCGCGCAGCAGATGGCGATCTGCCATCCGGGCCGGGTGCGGCGCCTGGTGCTCGCCTCCACCTCGTTCGGGGCCTTCGCCGTCCCCGGCCACCCGGCGGCGCTGGTGCGCATGATCCATCCCGGGCGCTACCGCGGCCGGATGGAGGAGATCGCGGGTGACATCTTCGGCGGCCGCCTGCGCACCGAGCCGGAACTGGTGCGCGCCATGCCCCTCTGCCCCCCGCAGGACATCCCGGCGGCCTTGTCTGACATGGCCCCGCTCATCGGCTGGACGAGCCTGCCGTGGCTGTGGGCGATCCGCCAGCCCACGCTCGTTATCTGCGGCGACGACGACCCGATCGCGCCGCCGATCAACCACCGGATCATGGCGGCGCTGATCCCCCGTGCACAGCTTTCCGTCGTCGAGGGCGGCGGTCACGTGATGCTGATGGACAGCCCGGCCCGGGTCGGGCCGATCATCAGAAGATTTCTCCGCGGTGGCCAGCCGGGGCAGACAAAGGACGCTCCGTCCCCATGATCCCTCGCTTGTAAGGAGCCTAATACGACGCGGTTATACGGTCTGACCCGCTCATCTGACTATCCGTAGGGCACCTCTATTTACCGTTCGCTGCCGTGGCTAATGGCACGCTAATAGCACGGTGACGCCTGGCGCGGCGACCTGGTTCGGCACGGCCACCAGGACCTTCCACCGGCGCCGGGACCCGCGCCCATGCCCTGTCCAGGCCCTCCCCGTGTACGCGATCTGCCGGACCCGGCACTGCCTGGCGCGACGCGCTCTCTTCGCCGCAGCCCTTGCAGATGGCGGCGCAGGCCTCCAGCAGCGGCCTGGTGACGTTAGCGTCACTACCCTCGGGCGGGCTAGCTAGACTCGCAACCGCGACGGCCACGGTCCCATGGAGACGTGACATGGCAGGCGATCAGATCCGCCTCGGGCTCTATATCTCCGCTCAGCATCCGCTGGGTGCGCCGACCGCCGACGCCCTTCGCGAGCACCTCGAACAGGTGGAGCTTGCGCGCGAGCTCGGGTTTGCGTCGGTGTGGGCACCGCAGCACTTTCTCTCTCACCCGTTTCAGATGTTCCAAACAGTGCCACTGCTCGCGCGAGTTGCGGCGGTAGCGGAGGGGATGACCATCGGGACGGGGGTCCTGTTGCTGACGCTGCTCAATCCGGTCGAGTGTGCAGAGAATGCGGCCACGCTTGACGCAATCGCGGATGGGCGCTTCGTTCTCGGCGTCGGCTTGGGTTACCGCGCAGCGGAGAACGCGGCGTTCGGGGTCGGGCGGGGACGGGCGCAACTGTTTGAGCGAAAACTTGAGGTAGTGCGCCGGTTGCTCGCTGGTGAGACGGTAACAGCCGGGGGTGACGGCTTTGAGCTGACTGACGTGCGGTTGGCGCTGGTTCCTGGTCGCCCGCCGCCGATCTGGATCGCCGCCCACAGCGACCGCGCCGTCCAGCGGGCGGCGCGGTTGGGCGATGCCTGGTTTGCCAGCCCGCACACGCGGCTGGACGAACTGGAGCGCCAGATGCGGCTGTACCGCGGCGAGCGCGCGGGCGCGGGGCTCCCGCCCGCCACGGTCACGCCGATCCTGAAGGATGTCTGCGTCGCGCCGAGCGATGAGGAAGCGCTGAGACTCGCCCGCCCGTACTTGAAGGCCAAGTACGAGGCATATGTTGACTGGGGTCAAAGCGACGTGCTGCCCGGAACCGACACGCTGCGGCGCGAGTTCACCGAGCTGACCGAGGGCGGGCGGTTCGTCTTGGGGTCGCCGTCGACCTGCGCGACGCTGCTCGCCGATCACGTCAACCGGCTCGGCGCCGACTATCTCGTCTGTCGTCTGCAGTGGCCGGGGATGCCCCAAGCCCAGGTGCTGCACTCAATGCGGCTCCTGGCCACGGAGGTCGTGCCCGCGCTCATGACGAGGGCAGACGGCTGATCGCGGCGTCCAGCTCGGTGGCGAGCCCAGTCATGTCGGCCAGGGGCGTCAGCGTCCCCGGCCGCCACGCGGCGAGCGTAGGCGCGGATGACGCGGCGGATGAACGAGGCGTACTCCGTCGTTCTTGACCGGCCGCCGCCGCCGGTTTGGTGTCAAGCTGGCCTTGACGCTGGATCGCCCGGCACGGACGCCCGAGCTGGCATAAAAAGGACGCGGTGTGGCTGGCGAAGCTGACCGAGCGGGGCATGCTGCGGCCGTCGTTCGTGCCGCCGTCTGAGATCCGGCGGCTGCGGGAGTTCACCCGGCTGCGCGCCGACCTGGTGCACGAGCGGACCCGGCACTGGGCGCGGCTGGAGAAGCTGCTCGAGCGGGCGCTGATCAAGATCTCCGCGGTGGCCTCGAGCCTGGACACCGACTCCACCCGGGCGATGATCGAGGCGCTGATCGCCGGGCAGCGCAACCCGAAGGCCCTGGCGGACCTGGCCATCGGCAGGATGCGGCCCAAGCGCGCCGCCCTGGCCGAGGCGCTGGACGGCAGATTCGAGCCGCACCACGGCGAGCTGGCCCGCATCCTGCTAGACCAGATCGACGCCCTGACCGCCCAGATCGACCAGCTGTCCGCCCGGGTAACCGAGCTGATCGAGCAGATCCCCGCCGCGCAGGGCATCGACGCCTATCACCCATCTACAGCGCCAACGCCCGAACGCGCCGCCACGCCGACCCTGTTACCCCCGAAATCGCTCAGGTGGTCCGGCACCCATGAGGACGGACCAGATCAGCAATGCCGCGACCTGGGTCATACGCCAGGTGCCTGAGAGTTAGCCGCTGATCTCAGGTCAGGGCACCCGCCGCAGCGAGTTCGCCAGGTTCTCAAATTGTTCAAAATGCGGTGCCTTGGGAACTTCCGGCTGGGGCAAGAGGGCCGTCAGTCTTCCCATCGCCTCTTGCGCGGACCGCACGGCTTCCCCGCGTTGGCGTACCGAGCGCTGCGCCAGTTCATCGATTCGTTTTACCTGTTCCTGCTCTTCATCCGTCACGGCCACTGGGACCAGTACGCTCCGCGCTTGCTCCTCGGTCAGTTCGTCCACGACTGCGCCGTAGATCCGCGCTGTTAGCTGCACCCGACCAAGGGGGGATGCAAGGAACGTGGCGAGGTAGCCAGGCGGGCATGCGGCATCCGGTTCGGGGATCACCCGCAGAATGTGCTGGGACGCCGCCCAGCCATCCCACTGCTGGGGTGCCATCGTCACGCGGCCAACCGTGCCAGAGCAGGTGATGAGAATCCACCCGCTCCGGATGATCCACCGCTCCAACCGCACGTGTGCAGTCTTCGAAAGGTACTTAATGTCGGACGGGTCGAAATGCACAACGTGACTACCCTGAAGGAACGGCACGCCGCGGGCCGCGTCAACGTACACACGCCTGAAACGAGGCGGGATGAACACGCGCTCGGCTAACTCCCCGAGGGTCTTCACGCCCATTCCGCTGCGCTTCAGGAGCGCGATAGCCTCAATCGCTTCACGGTTGTAGAAGCCGGCGTCAAGGCGCAGCATGTCCGACTCGGCTACCAGATCCGAGGTGACCTGGAACGACTCTACGGGGCGGTTTATCGCGGTCACCCCGCACCTCCGTACCAGGCGGCAAAGCGCTGCGCCACGAATGGCAACTCGTCATCGACGGTCGGCTTCTCGTCTTCGTTAAGAACTTCCAGGCCATCGGGAGTGCGGTAGTAGATCGGCTCACCGCGCTTGTCCCGCCCGGCCGTTTTCGGGATGGCCATGAAGATTTCGTACGGGTCGAGTGCCCGTGCTTCGGCCAACTTGGTTTCCTCTCTAGTGAGCCGCTGCACGATAAGGACGCTTGGGTTGGGTACACCGCCGTGATCTGCGAAGGTCTCCTTGGGGAGGTCAACTGAGGCGATGATGCGCGCCCGCCGGAACAGCCACCTCCGAATGAACTCCTTGCCGGGATTGTTGAGGATGCTGTCAGGCAGCACGATGGCCAGGATGCCGCCTGGCTTCAGGAACTTCCATGCCGCCTCGACGAAAAGCTGCTCGGGCGGCATGGATGTACGCAGCCGCATGTTTCCCTCGCGGGCCAGTTCGTACTGCTCCAAGATATGCGGGTCGTCAATGACCCCCTCGCTGCCAAACGGGGGATTGGTGACGACAACATGAAACTTGCTATAGCTGATCCTCGCCGCCGCGTTGGCGTCGTCCCACTCGCCCGGTAGGGCTAGCGAGTCTGCCTGGAAGACATTGGCTGAGCCGTCCCCGTGCATGACGAGGTTCATCTGGCATGTCTGGACAAGGAACGGGTTGATGTCCAGCCCGTAGATGTTCTGCGTCGCTATCTCGCGAAGGGCCGCTTGGGTGCGCACCCCTATCTCCTCCGCAGAACCACCCTTGGCGGTCTCTCGCCTTCCAATGAAGTCACGCAAGTGATTGATGACTGATACCAGGAAGCCGCCAGTCCCGCAGCAGGTGTCCAGGATGCGCAGACTGGTTAGCTGCCTCTCGGGATAGAGGGACAGCACCATGCCGACCGCCATGTCGCAGACGTTGCGGGGGGTGAAGTACTCGCCCCTGTCTCCCCGCAGATTCGCCCCGACTAGCTCCTCATAGGCCGCGCCCTTGACATCGGTCTTGGTCTGGAGCAGCGAGTATCGCTGCAGCTCAGAGACGATATAGGCGAGCACCCGGCCGTTCAAGGCAATTCTAGCGCCGTGGGGGAAGATGTAGCGGTAGCGGCCCTTTACGGCATCGAACAGCGGCCCAATACGCTCATTTCGCAGGCGTTCTTGCCCCGCTATGGACCGCCGCTCCTCATTACGTACATAAAACCTGAGTGGCCCGGAACTCTCGGTTTCGTCGTAAACTTTGGCGAAGATCAACCGGACAAGCTCATGGAATGCCTCGGCTTTCTGCAAGCCCTGGTTGGCATAGATATAGTTGTGACAGCGCCGCAGGGTGGCTTTCAGATCGACGGCAGGCACGAGATCACTGAACTGTGGTACCGTTGGCTCGTCATCCCCGGCACGGGGGAGGTCGATGTCCGGCTCCTCAGGGATGAACCCTTTCTCATCGCGGGGATAGGCCAGCTTCTCCGAACCGACCCACAACCCGTAGTGGCATGTTGAGCAGGCTGCCATGTAACTCTTGAGCTGCCCGACCCCCTCCTCGCGGTCATGAGGGAGCACGTCAGCCCGCTTCGCCTCAACGACGATGTAGACGTTCTCCGGCTTGTGCGGCACTCCTGGCTTGAACACCGCAATGTCAATGCTTCCCCGGCGTGTCCCCCACTTGACGGGAAGTTCAACGTAAACATTCAGGTACCTGAGTTACCGCTTTGTAGCATTGTGTGATGGGTTTCGGATGCAGTTCAGGTGGTGGCAGGGACTGGCGGTATCCAGGGGTTTCCGGCGAGTGCGTCGCGGGTCGCGG
>Ga0335078_10010557_pt1 | contig 13682 bp, 8 predicted proteins | sample Lox_Sample_32_FD_206711 | JGI IMG/M metagenome (GOLD analysis project Ga0335078, IMG submission 206711) | Soil microbial communities from Loxahatchee National Wildlife Refuge, Florida, United States - Lox_Sample_3.2 | ecosystem: Environmental > Terrestrial > Soil > Wetlands | place: USA: Florida...
GCCGCCTTCGCCTTCGATCACAATGTGCTGGCTGGCCGGCGCGGCGATGTGCGTCACCAGGCCCACATCGAGTCCTTCCTGCTCGAGGTACGGTCCCTGCTCGATGTGCATTTCCACAAATTGATGGAACTGTCCATTGGGAACCTGCACGGATTCCAGCGGTCCCGCAAATCCAGCTTGCGCACGCCACTCTTCCAGCCCGCGGCCCTCCTTATCGCGCAGGGCAAGCGCCTGCTTGGGAGTGAGCACGTTAGCCATCATGCGGCTGCCCAGGCAGCCGATGCCGAAGCGTGTGGGCTCCTCGGCGGTAAAGATCACGAGTTCTATCGAGCGGCGCGGCTTAAATCCGAATTTCTTGAGGACGCGAATGGCTTCGAGGCCGCCCAACACGCCCACGCAGCCGTCGTAGAGGCCGGCATTGGGAATGGCGTCGATGTGCGAGCCGGTGCCGATGGGCGCGAGCGAGGGATCGCTGCCTTCCCAGTGCGCAAAGGTGTTGCCGATAGCGTCGTGGGTCACAGCGAGGCCGGCCGCTTCACAGAGGCCGCGAACAAATGCACGCGCGCGCATGTCCGCCTCGCCGAAGACCACGCGTGTAACCACCGGTGGCTCGGCCTCGGAGATTTGTCCCAGGGCCATAAGCTCAGCCATCAGGCCCCCAATTGCAAGTTGGGGCGAAAGATTGGTCCGCACCGTTGTCATGCGCTCGTCTCTCCCAGCGGATGCCGCCGCCAATCCTTGTAGATCAGATATCTCGCTGGCTTCTTGCCCAACGCGCCGAACCACTGCGGGCAATAGGCGCGCATCCAGATGAAATCGCCGGCCTGCACCGGATACCACGAGTCGCCGAGGCGGTAGATGCCGCCGCCCTCGAGCATCAGCAGGCCGTGTTCCATTACGTGAATCTCCACCATGCTCAGCGCCGCGCCGGGATCGTAAGTCATGGTGTTCACGGCAAAGTCGTAGGCCGCGTCATCGGGCATCAACGTGCGCACGCGCAATGCGCGGTCTCCCATCACCGCAACCGGAGCCACGTCGCCCTCATCGCCGATCACGATCTCCGAATGGGCTTCTGCATGCAATGCTTGGTACGGTTTCTCAATCACCGCGACGCGCGCGATGCCAGGTGCGCGCACTGTGTGCGCAGCGCCTTGCGGCAGGTATGCGTAGCCGTCGGGTCTGAGAACGTGGCGCTTTCCGCCGGCCTTTAGTTCGATTTTGCCGTCGAGAACGTAAAGGAAGCGCTGCGCGGGCGCCGGGCCGAGCGTCCCCCCGGAGACAAACTCCGCTGTCATCTGCGTAAAGCGCGCGCCCATTTGCGGCGCGGCGTGAACGATGAATTCCACGCCCTCTGCGCCCGGCAGCTGCGAGCGGACAAAGGTGTCCGGCGTTTGCAGCAGATGGTCAGCCTTCAGGCTGCTGCGCGTCAATCCCAATTGATGCACCTGCGACCTCTTCAAGGAAAAATCGGAATAGCGAATGCGAGCAAAATCCCCTAACAAAACCCGTTGCCCGATTCTATCCGACCTCAGCCGCGAGCCGCCGCAGAAATTTGTCACACACCGCGAGAGCAGCCGTAACGTCTTCTTCGCGCACGGTTTCGTCAGGATGATGGCTGATGCCGCCGGGGCTGCGCAAAAAAAGCATGGCCGCGGGCACCCGCGCGGCCATCACCATGGCATCGTGACCCGCGCCGCTCGTCATGCGCCTTGACGGAAATCCGGCGGCCTCGACAGCCAAATCAAGGTCATGCATTAGGTAATGATCCAGCGGCACGGTGACCTGATCCAGCTTGATCAGCCATTCGACTGCAACACCTCGGGCTTGCGCGCAAGCTCGGGATTCGGCCGTGAGCTCTTGAATCGCCCAATGCCGAGTGCGGTTGCTCATGTGCCTCAAGTCGAGACTGAGATCTATTTGACCCGGAATCACATTTCCTGCATTGGGAGTTCCTTCGATCTTACCGACGGTGGCGACCAGCCCGGGTTGGGATTTGGCGAACGACTCGACCTTGGTGATCCATTCAGCCGCTCCGGCCAAAGCATCGTGCCTGAGGTGCATCGGTGTGGTTCCTGCGTGATTCGCAACCCCGGTGAAGCGGAATCCCATCCTTGTTTGACCGACAATACCCTCGACGACGGCCAAAGAAAGATTTTCCGCATCGAGCACCGGCCCCTGCTCGACGTGAATCTCCAGAAATCCCAGGACATTGTTATCGATGGCCGTTTTGCCGATCTCTCCGGGATCGAGACCGAACGCACGGATCGCGTTCTCGAGCGTGACGCCGTCCGCATCCTTCAGCTTGAGCAATGCCGGATCAAAGCGCCCGGCCAAGGCGCGACTACCAATGAACGGCACGCCAAAGCGCACGCCTTCCTCTTCACTGAAGGCGATGATCTCGGTGGGCAACTTGAGCGCGAGTTCCTGAGCGATCTCCACGCATTCAAGCGCCATGGTGACGCCAAGGATACCGTCGAAAGCTCCGGCGTTGGGCACAGTGTCGATGTGCGAGCCGAGAATGAACCGCTTGCCATGTGCATTGGGTGGCTGCCAAAAGCCGCGAAGATTTCCTGCCGCATCCACACTGACCGTCATACCGAGCGCTTCCATGCGTTGGCCCAGCAATGCATGCACTTCGCGGACGGGCGAAGTAAGAAACCTACGTGTGATGCGCTCCGGTTCTTCGCTCATCGCGGCGATGCGCCGGCACTCGGCAATGGCGCGTTGCGCCCGCTCCGAAAATGAATGAGAGTTCATGAGCGCACCTGCTCTTTGCCGCGCGCCTCGCCGACAAACGCGCCCGCGTGAAAGACTCGTTCGCCGCGCAGCCAGGTTTCGAGCACGCGGCCGCGCAAGTCGGCACCGAGGTAGGGCGAAACCTTGTGGCGAAAACGGAGATCGGATGTCGCAACCGTCCACCCGGCGTCGGGATCGAAGACAACAAAGTCCGCGTCCGCACCGGCGGCAATCAGTCCCTTGCGTCGCGTCATTCCGGCGAGCCTGGCGGGCGCAGCCGCCATCCATTCGCCGATGCGCTCCCATGCGATGTCACGCTGGCGCATTCCGGTCCACACAACGGGCAGCGCCAGTCCGAGGCTCGCGATACCGCCCCACGCAAGATCCCAGCGGCCCTCTTCACGACGTTTCATCGCTGGTGGGCAAGGAGAGTGGTCGGTGACGACCATGTCAATCAGGCCTTCGTTGAGGGCATTCCACAGCATTTCGCGATTCGCTGCGCCGCGAATGGGTGGCGCGCATTTGTATTCGGTGGCGCCATCAGGAATGTCCGCAGCGTCGAACCAAAGATAGTGCGCGCAAGTTTCTAAGGTGAGGGGCACGCCGCGCTCACGCGCGTCCTTCAGTAGCGGCAGCGCCTGCGCGCTCGACAGGTGCACGATGTGGATGGGAGCTTGGAAATCCTCGGCCAGGCGGATGAGCAGCGCGACGGCCTCAGTCTCGGCTTCGCCGGGCCGCGAGCGCAGGTATGTGGAATACTTGTGCCAGTCTGCGCTCACTCTGTTCAGCGCCAGGCTCGCCGCGTTTACAGGACCGGCTACCTCAGCATGCGCCAGCAAAGGCAGTCTCGTGCCGCGCAACCTCTCAAGCGCTGCGCGCAGATCGGTTTCGTCCACCCATCGAAAGCCGTCGATTCCGGAGTGAATGAGAAAGCATTTGAAACCGGGAACGCCTGCACGCACAAGCGGCTGAAGTTCCTCTGTATTGCCACGCACCACGCCGGCCCATGCGGCCCAGTCCACCCAGGCTTTGCCTTTTGCCGCGCTGCGCTTGGCTTCGAGCGCTGGCACATCGATGGTTTCCGGCACGCAATTCAGTGGCATATCGATCAACATGGTCACGCCGCCTGCGGCCGCAGCTTTCGTTGCGGTCTCAAATCCCTCCCAATCCATGCGGCCCGGCTCGTTGATGTGCACGTGAGAGTCCACGAGGCCGGGGAGCAGCGCATAGTCGCCGAAATCGAAAAGCTCGATGCCGTTCGGAGCCTCATTCCAACCGCACAGCGCAGTAATCCGCTCCTGATCTACAATCACTGCGGCAGGCGCAACGCCCTGCGGGGTTAAGACGCGCGTCGAACGAAGTACTCTTGCCATACTTAGATTACTTTCGCCGGAGGGGGAGGCACAGAGCAAGCGTCGGGTTTTCCGCTGCGTGCGAATTTGCACCTGAATTGCCGCCAAGTGCGTGCATTCCGAGATTCAGGAGGAAGTTCGGTGAGTTTCTGGGACGTTATGATCATTACGGCCTCGTCGGAGCGGCAGGCGGAGCTTTACCGCGAGGAGATTCAACGGCGGAACTCATCGGGACTTTTACCCAGGGAGACAAAGTTTCTTGTCGTGCCCGACCCCGGCGGCCAAAGAGTGGGCAGTGGTGGCGCGACGATCAATGTACTGGGCATTCTGGGCAAAGACCGAGAATGGTGGAACAAACATCGTGCACTCTTGGTGCATTCCGGCGGCGATTCGCGGCGGCTGCCACAATATTCTCCCGGCGGCAAGCTGTTCGGGATTCTGCCTTCGCGTACGCAACCACGCGCCACCACCACGGTCTTCGATGAAACCATATTGCTCTCGGCGACGTGGGCCGAGAAGATGCACAGCGGGCTACTGGTGGCTTCGGGCGATGTGGTGCTGCGCTTCGACACGAACCAGGTGCAGTGGGACCGGCCCGGCGTAACGGGCGTTGCCATGCGGCTCGATATGGACCGGGCCGTCCATCACGGCGTGTATGCAGTGGGCGCCGGCGACCAGGTATACACCTATCTGCAAAAACCCACACCCGCGGAGGTGAAAGCCGCAGGAGGCGTGCTGGAAGATGGCCGCGTGGCCGTCGATATCGGACTCTTGCGCTTTGACGCCGTGCTGACGGCTGCATTGACGGAGTTGGCCGGCTTCAAAAACTTGCCCGCGGTCGATCTCTACGACCAGATGACGCGCGTACTCACGGGCCAGTGGAGACCGGAGCCAGGCGCGGGCCTGGTCTGGCGCGAACTGGAAAGAATTCTGCGCGGCGCAGAGCAACCCGCAGACTTTCATTGCTCGGTGGTCGAGGGCGAGTTCATCCATGCAGGAACCACGCGTTCGTTTCGCGCACTGGCGTCGGGCACGGGAGGAATTCTCGACAGCATCATTGTGCGTGAATGCAAGGTGGGTCACGAAGCCGTGGTTCTCGAATGCGACCTGGAAGGGCCGGTCTATGCCAGCCGGGGCGCGATTCTGCACGGGCTGACCGGCTTGACCGGAACGATTGAAGTTCCCGAAGACTCGGTGGTGCATCAGCTTCCGGTCGATGGCGAATGCGGCACGGGCTGGGTGATCCGCACTTACGGCGTCGAGGACGATCCCAAGCAGCCCTTCGCAGATGCAACCTGGTTCAACTGTCCCATTGCGGAGACACTGGAAAGGCTCGAACTGCGCTGCGAAGAGATCTGGAAGGCAGGCGAGCAGCGCAGCTTGTGGAGCGCCGCGCTCTTTCCCGTGACCACACCCGACGAAGCCTGGGCGTGCGCGCGCTGGATGATGGGATGCACGGACAGCTTCGGCCCCGGTGGTTTCAATGTCGACGAGTGGCGCCAGCGCACCCGCACCTCTTTGGCTGAAAGCGCGCGCTGCACCGACGGAAAGGCGCTGGCTGACGCGCGCAATCATCGCCTGCAGGGCATTTGGCAGGAGACGGCGGTCGATCTGGCCAAGGCGGGATCGGATCTGCGCCCGCTGCTCGCGAATCTACCCGGTCTGGGGCCCGCCGCGGCTGCCGGACGCGCCCTGCGCACCCATGCCGACGGCTTGCGCACGGGCTCGCCTGACAACTTCACGCTTGCCGCCAGTCATCTGATGCAAGCCGCGCGCTTGCTGGCTCGTGCAGGGCGCGAACCGGAAGCGGCCTCAGCCGAGGCGGATGCATTCGCGTGCATTCAAGATGCGGTGCGCGCAGGCTCGACGGCGGTTGCAGAGCGAGCGCCGTCTCCGTGGCAATTCGAACGCGTACTGGTCTCGGCGCCGCCACGCATCGATCTGGGCGGCGGCTGGTCCGACACTCCGCCTTTTTGTTTTGACTGGGGCGGTACGGTGCTCAATTGCGCTCTCGAAATCGACGGCACTTATCCGATTGAAACCGAGATCCGGCGCATCGATGAGCCCGTGATTCGCTGTTTTGCGGGCGGCCAGGAGACGCCGGCTGAATATCGCCGTGCCGAGGAGTTGCGCGAGCCTTGCGAGCCGGGGTCGGTGTACTCCATTCCGCGAGCGGCCCTGCATCTCCACGGCATTCCGGTGGCAGGCGAGCCACCTGAAGACACACTGCGCCGCCTGGGCGGCGGTGTGGAGATCTGCTGCCGCGTGCAGTTGCCCATTGGCTCCGGCCTCGGAACCAGCAGCATTCTGGGGGCGACGGTGGTGCGTGCGCTCGCCGCGATTTCCGGAAGGGAACTCGACGACCATGCACTCTCTGAAGCGGTGATCCAACTGGAGCAGCACATGACCACCGGTGGCGGATGGCAGGATCAGGCTGGCGGCATCTTTCCCGGCGCCAAACTGCTCATCACGGGTCCCGGCCTGCGTCAGCGCATTCGCGTGCAGCCGGTCCCGTGGAGCGAAGTACGGCGCGACGACTTCTGCGCGCACATGGTTCTCTACAACACGGGGCTGCAGCGCATAGCAAAAGATCTGTTGCGCCAAGTCGTGTCGCGGTATCTGGCGCGCGAAACGGCCACTGTGCAGGTGCTGCATAGCATCAAGACGCTGGCCGTGGAGATGTCGTACGCCATGGCGGAGGGCGACTGGAAGCATCTGGGTGAATTACTCGACCGGCATTGGCGGTTGAACCAAGTGCTCGATCCGAACACGGCCAACGCGCCCATCAACGCGCTGCTTGACCGGGCGCGGCCTTATATCTACGGAACCAAATTGGCCGGAGCAGGGGGCGGGGGCTTCCTCATGCTGCTGGCGCGGGATCCGGATGCGGCGAGGGAATTACGCGCGGCCCTCCGCCAGGATGCTTCGCACCGCGGCGCGCCTGTTCCATACCGAATTGCAGAAGACGGGCTGCGCGTGCGCACCTGGGGTGAAAATGGCACTCCCCTTGCCGAAGGCCATCGCGCTGGCGCTTCTGCAAGAATCTAGTTCACCGCGGAATCAATGCCATCGCAACGTCGCCGTCTCTTTCTACGATTACGAGGATGCTTCTTTGTTCTCTTATTGGCCGTCGTGGGCGGCCACAGGGCACGCATCATAGGGCACGAAACGCCCGCGAGCCGTTCGAGCTACTTCCGCAACCGGGCCAGCAGGTCCTGAGGATGGACGGGTTTGGCGAGGATGTCGAATTCGTAGCCGTCCTTGCGCGCCTTTTCCAGCAGATCGGCCGTGGCGGCCTGGCCGGAAAAGAGCAGAATCTTGATTTGCGGCAGCACGGCGCGAATGCGGATGGCCGCGTCGATCCCATTCACGTCGGCCATGATCACATCGGAAATGAGCATGTCCGGGTGGAACGAATCCGCCAGCTCAAGAGCCTTCTCGCCGGAGTAGACGGCGCGCGCGTCAAAGCCGCTTTGGTTCAGGATCATGGCCAGAGTGTCGGCGATGACCCGCTCATCATCGGCGACCAGGACTTTGGGTTTTTGGTTGGTGGTGCTCATACTCTCCTCGGCGCGGGGGAATGAAGAATCGTGACTGACCGTTCTCGCACGCTACGATCTGCCGCGCCAACTTGCGGCCTTCCTGGCCATGCATTTTCCAAGACAGCAGAAATGGTACGCTTAAGTAGTGTAATGCATCGCGCTCCTGTGTATCGAGCGTCAGGAGGGGCCCCTAGGGATTCTACTAGGCGGTCTCCCTGGGTTAACGGGAGCGCATTCAGCTCGAATCCATTTTCCATTCTTATCGTTTCAGAACCGGTCGCGAATCGGCCAGCACATCCCCACCGGAGACTTCCAGATGCAGGAAACGGCCACCCCATCCCCGCCCCCCGACGCCCCTGCGGCCCCTGATGCGATCGATGACGCGATCATCCGCGCGGAGAAGATCGAGAAATACTACGCGCAGCCCAGCCAGAATCGCATCCAGGTCATCTCGGCGACCGACTTGAGCATCGTGCCGGGCGAGATTCTCGCCCTGTTAGGGCCGTCCGGATCGGGCAAATCGACCATGTTGCGCATGCTCACCGGCCTCTCCACGCCTTCGGCGGGGCAGGTGTACTGGCACGACCGCCGCATCTCCGAGGCCGAGATCAACGTATCCATTGTCTTCCAGAGCTTCGCACTCTTCCCGTGGCTGACCGTGCTTGAAAACGTGGAGGCGCCGCTGCAGGCGCGTGGCGTAGCGTCTGCGGAGCGCCGCGAACGCAGCCTGAAGATGCTCGACATGGTCGGACTCGACGGTTTTGAGGCGGCCTATCCCAAGGAACTTTCGGGCGGTATGCGGCAACGCGTAGGCTTCGCCCGAGCCCTGGTGGTCGAGCCGGAAGTGCTCTTCATGGACGAGCCCTTCTCCGCGCTCGACGTGTTGACTGCCGAGAACCTGCGCAGCGAACTGCTCGAACTGTGGGCCAAGAAGACCATACCCACAAAAGCGATCTTCCTGGTCACGCACAATATTGAAGAAGCCGTCTTGCTGGCCGACCGCATTATCGTCCTGGGGCGGAATCCGGGCCGCATCCGCACGGATTTTCCGGTGCTGATTCCGCAACCGCGCGACCGCAAATCCGAACCCTTCACGCAGCTGGTAGATTACATCTACACGGTCCTCACGCGGCCCGACCGAGAGCCGGCTGAAGCGCCCGGTCGGCAAATCGCGCCGGTGCGCGACCAACGCCAGATGCGCTACCAGATGCTGCCGCACGCACGGCCCGGTGGCATGGCTGGCCTGCTGGAATTGGTGCTCGACAAGGGCGGGCGCGACGACATCTACCGGCTTGCCGAAGATCTGACCTTCGAGATCGACGATCTGCTGCCGATCGTCGACGCTGCACAGCTGCTCGGCTTTTTGAAAGTGGACGAGGGCGATGCCGTGATCACGCCCAGCGGCGAGGAATTCGCCAACTCCGAGATCCTTCGCCAGAAAGAGCTCTTTCGCAACGCCGCGGTTGAGAACGTCCTGCTGCTCCGCCAGATTCGCCGGGCGATCGATTCGAAGAGCGATCACACCGTGCCCGAAGACTTCTTTCTCGACATGCTCGACGAGCAGTTCAGCGAGGAGGAAAGCCAGCGGCAGATGGAAACGGCGGTCACGTGGGGCCGCTATGCGGAGCTGTTCGACTTTGACGCCGCGCGCCGCCGCTTTGTGCTCCCTGACGCTCTCGACGAAGAAATTGCCTCGAGCGAGGACGAAAAATGAACCTGCAAAGGCCCTTCGCGCGTACTCTGGTCACGGTGCGCAGCACGCCCTTCTTCGTCGATCTGGGCGTAGCGGCCTGCGCCCTGGCGGTCTTCTTCGCCGTCGTCAGCACCGGTGTCTATTGGTTCCAGAGGCCGATCCCGGTGGTGCCGATTTCGAGTTCCATCGGCGCCCTGCCGCTTTACGCTTTCTATTCCATCGTGCGCATGGTGATTGCGTACTTTATCAGCCTGGCATTTGCCATCACCTACGGCTACATTGCCGCCTACAATCCACGCATCGAGCCATGGATGGTTGCGGTCCTCGACATCCTGCAGTCGATTCCGGTGCTGAGTTTTCTGCCGCCCGTGGTGCTGGCCATGGTTTCGCTCATTCCTGGCCATCAGCTCGGCATTGAGATGGCCGTCATCCTGCTCATCTTTACCGGCCAGGTATGGAACCTTGCCTTCAGTTTCTACTCCTCGCTCAAAACCATTCCGCGCGAGATGATGGAGGCGTCGCGCATCTATCGCTATTCCGGCTGGCAACGCTTCTGGCAGTTGCAGATGCCGTTTTCCGCTATCGGGCTGGTGTGGAATTCGATTGTTTCAGTAGCCGGCGGATGGTTTGCGCTGATTTTTTGCGAAACCTTTGCCATGGGCAATCGCAACTTTCAGCTTCCCGGGCTGGGCAGCTACATCCAGACAGCGACGTATGCCGGCGACGTGCGCGCGTTGCTGGCCGGCATTGCGACAGTAATACTGATCGTCGTCGCCACCGATCAGCTCTTCTGGCGTCCGCTCATCGCCTGGAGCGACAAGTTCAAATTCGAGCAGGTGGAAGCCGCCGAGCAGGTCTCGTCGCCCATTCTCGAACTCCTTCGCCGTTCCCGGCTGCTGGAAACCCTCCCTGGCCGCATCTGGGACCGCATCGAAGAGCCGGTCTACCGGCGTCTTTCCACCAGCAAGGAGTGCCGCGTGGTGAAACCGCTCGATGCGGAGAACTCCGGCAAGGTTTCGCCCGTGCTTTGGGCGGTTGCCTTCGCCTGCGCCATGGCCGTTACTTGGGCGGCCGTCGAGGCCGTGCTCATGCTCAGAACCGTCACCTGGGCCGACCTGCGCTTGCTGCTGGAGGGCGCTGGCGCCACCTTCCTGCGCGTGAACGTTTCGCTTCTGATCTCCGCCGCGTGGACCATTCCTGTCGGCGTCGTCATCGGCCTCAACCCACGCCTCGGTCGCGTAGTGCAGCCGCTGGCGCAAATTATGGCTTCCGTGCCGGCAACAGCCTTCTTCCCCATCATTCTCATGGCGCTGGTGCGCATCGGCGGCGGGCTGGGCGTGGGATCGGTGGCGCTCATGCTGCTGGGCACGCAATGGTACATCCTCTTCAACGTGATTGCCGGCGCCATGTCCATTCCTTCCGACCTGCGCGAGGTCGCCTCGCTCTACCATTTCACGCGCTGGCAGCGTTGGACCAGGCTGATCCTGCCCGGCATCTTTCCCTACCTCATCACCGGCATGGTCACGGCCTCGGGCGGCGCATGGAACGCATCGGTCATGGCCGAGTATTCGCACGTGAAGGATCAGACCCTTTCGACCATCGGCCTCGGCGCGCAGATCGACGCCGCCACCGATAGCGGCCGCTTCGCGATGCTGCTCCTGGCCACTGTCTTCATCTCGGTCATGGTGGTCACCATGAATCGCCTCGTCTGGCGCCGCCTTTACCGTCTGGCGGAGACCCGGTTTAAACTCGATGGCTAGACAAGGCGGAGCCAGCGGAGTGGGCGGGGTTAGCGGAGTTAAGCGCCAGAGAACTCTGTTCACGCACGATAAGCCAAGAGCTAAACGCTAACAGCTAGGAGCTTGTCTTTTACATGATTTGCGCAGGCTTAGTGGGTTTCGGCATGGCGGGGCGCGTCTTTCACGCGCCGCTGCTTTCGTCCGTCGAGGGGCTGGAGCTGGCGGCCGTCATGGAACGCAGCACCAACAAGGCTGCGGAGCGCTATCCCGGCATCACAGTGTACCGCTCGCTTGAGGCCATGCTGGCCGACTCGTCGCTCGGTCTCTTCGTAGTGGCCACGCCCAACGCAACCCACTACGAACTCGCCAAACAGATTCTGAGTGCCGGGAAAAATGTCGTCGTGGATAAGCCGATGACCATGACCTCGGCCGAAGCCGCGGAGCTGATCGGCCTGGCTCAAAAACATAACGTTCTGCTTGCGCCCTTCCACAATCGTCGCTGGGACAGCGACTTCCTGACAATTCAGAAACTGCTGCATGAAGGCGCGCTCGGCCGCCTCGTCGCCCTCGAATCTCGCTTCGACCGCTGGCGTCCTGCTCGGCTGACGGAACGGCTGTGGAAAGAAGACGTTGATTCCGGCGGGATGCTGCAGGACTTGGGGCCGCACCTCGTTGACCAGCCGGTGGCCCTCTTTGGCCTTCCCGAGTCGGTGAACGCCGAAGTGCTCCGCGAAAGAGATGGAGCAGGACCAAACGATTCGTTTACCATCCGCTTGCGCTACCCGAATCTGTCCGTCACTGTCGCTTCCAATTTGCTCTCGCTGCCGGCCGGACCGCGTTATCGCCTGCGCGGCACGCGCGGCGGATACGTTAAGTCCGGCGTCGACCCGCAGGAGGCCGCGCTCACCAAGGTCACACGTATCGAAAACGTAGCCGGGGGGGACGCCGCCTGGGGGCAGGAACCATCCTCCGCCTGGGGCTTGCTCTATGTGGATATCGAGGGAGGAAAGGTCAGCCGTCCGGTTCCGGCGGTCACCGGCGACTATCGGCTCTACTACGCGGGCATTCGCGATGCGCTGCTGGGGAAGGCCCCGGCTCCGGTCACGGGCCTCAATGGCTGGCGTGTGGCGCGGCTCCTCGAATGGGCTGCGGAGAGCTCCGAAAAGCGCCGCGAGATTGCGTGCGACTGGAGTCAGGAGCCGGAGTAGGCGTAGTGGTGTGGTTTCCCGCTGGCTGGCGATTTGGCATAAATCGAGACGCATTCACGGAGACGTCGCCGTTTCCTGGGACCGATTCACAATTCGGCAGACTGGCTATATAATGGCAACACTTTGACAATAGCTTTGCCTTCATGCGGGAACCATTCTGAACATTCGCAATCGGAATTGCGATAGCTGTGGGCGCTTGAGTTCGCGCTTCGAGATGGTTGTCTTCAATCATGTTGGAGGACCCCAATATACGTTTTTTTTTGTGGCTTCTGATCCTGCTCGCGGTTGTAAATGCTTCCGGCCAGACGAACTTGTCCACTGAAACTGTCCTGCACGACTTTTGTAGTCAAATCAATAAAAACAATAACGGCTGCACAGACGGTTTCGAGCCCATGGCCGGACTGACCGAAGATGCTGCCGGGAACATCTACGGGACAGCCTCCTACGGCGGCAGCTATCCTGCCACGTGTCCATCAGCACCGGGCTGCGGGCTCGTCTTCAAGCTTGATAAAGCCGGCAATTATTCCGTCCTTTATAACTTCTGTTCCCAGGCCAACTGCACAGACGGCGAAACGCCTCAGGCGGGGCTGACAATTGACGCCTCCGGCAATCTCTATGGGACAACGCTATACGGGGGCGCTCACCATACTGACCCGAACAATAACGGAGGCGGCGTAGTATTCAGGCTAAGCAACACCGGCAATTACACCGTCCTTTACAGCTTTTGCTCCCAAGCCAATTGCGCGGACGGTTACCTGCCGTACACAGGAGTGATCGCAGATACTTCTGGCAATCTCTACGGAACGACTACCGGCGGCGGCACTTACGGCGGCGGTGCGGTGTTCAAGCTGAGTAGTGCGGGAAACTACAGTGTCTTGCACAGCTTTTGCTCGCAGGCCAACTGCGCTGACGGCTGGGTTCCGGAAGCCGGTTTGACACTAGATTTTTCCGGTAACCTCTACGGGACTGCCAACATTGGCGGCGCCGCAAATGCTGGCACGCTGTATAAGCTGGACAGCGCCGGCAACTTTACAGTGTTATATACATTTTGCTCAGCAAAGAACTGTGTAGACGGTGCAAATCCCCTCACAAGCCTGATCAAAGATGCCTCGGGCAATCTCTATGGGACTACATCGTCCGGCGGCAGCGGTTATGGCGATGGCACGGTATTCAAGCTGGATAGCGGAGGAAATTACAGCGTCTTGCATAGCTTTTGCACACAAGGTAACTGCAAGGACGGCGGTTCTCCCCGAAGTCTGATCGAAGACGCTGCTGGAAACTTCTATGGAACCACAAGCGGTGGAGGTATATACCCAGGGGCCGGCACCGTGTTTTGGCTGGACAGCGTGGGCGATTATTCGAACGTGTATTACTTCTGCTCTCAAGGCGGCTATCAATGCACAGACGGCTAC
>Ga0335078_10010558_pt1 | contig 13682 bp, 6 predicted proteins | sample Lox_Sample_32_FD_206711 | JGI IMG/M metagenome (GOLD analysis project Ga0335078, IMG submission 206711) | Soil microbial communities from Loxahatchee National Wildlife Refuge, Florida, United States - Lox_Sample_3.2 | ecosystem: Environmental > Terrestrial > Soil > Wetlands | place: USA: Florida...
TCGAGCCGCTTCCGGGACGCGACCAAGCGCCTCCTCCGGCTGGAGCGCCACATCGCCGCCACGCGCGGGTTCTCCTCGCCCCTCATGGAGGTGCTCGCCGCGGCCGGTCTGGCACTCGCCATCTGGTGGGTAGGCGGTCGCATCCTCTCGGGGCAACTGCAGGCCGGCCAGTTCTTCTCCTTCATCGCGGCCGTCCTCCTCCTCTACACGCCGCTGAAGCAGCTGGGTCGTGTGGGCCAGCTCGCGATCTTCGGAGCTGCCGCCGGGGAGCGCGTCTTCGAGATCCTGGACGCGGAGTCGAGCGTACCGGACGACGGCAAGGAGGTCCTGGCACCCTTCCGCGACTCCATCCGGTACGAGAACGTGACCTTCTCGTACGGAGACGGGGCCGTCCTCCAGGGAATCGACATCACCATCCGCAAGGGCGAGGTGGTGGCGCTCGTCGGGTCGTCCGGTGGCGGGAAGACCACCGTCTCGAACCTGCTGCCTCGCTTCTGGGATCCGGTCTCCGGACGAATTGTCATCGACGGAGTCGACATCCGGAGCGTCACGCAGGCGAGCCTGCGATCGCAACTCGCCATCGTCACCCAGGAGACCATCCTTTTCAACGACACGGTTCGAGCCAACATCGCTTACGGGCGGCCCGAGGTCCCGCACGCGGCCGTGGAGCAGGCCGCGCGAATGGCACAGGCTCACGGATTCATCATGGAGTTGCCGCAGGGCTACGACACCCCGGTCGGTGAGCGGGGTGTCCGTCTTTCCGGTGGCCAGCGGCAGCGCCTTGCCATCGCCCGCGCCTTCCTGAAGGACGCCCCGATTCTCATCCTGGACGAGGCGACGAGCGCCCTCGACGCGGAGAGCGAGCGCGAGGTGCAGAGGGCCCTCGAGAGCCTGATGGAACTCGAGGGCGGCCGCCATCGCACCACGCTCGTCATCGCCCACCGCCTCTCCACCATCCGCCACGCCGACCGGATCGTGGTCCTCTCCGGTGGCCAGGTCGTGGAGTCCGGCCGCCACGAGGAGCTCGTCGCGCAGGGCGGAGAATACGCGCGCCTGTGGAAGATCTTCGAAGGGGAGGGACGCCGCGGGCCGGTCCCCGTGATCGCCAGCGAGGAAGCTCAAGGTGCTGCCTAGGCCGCGTCCGCCGATGGACTCGAGGAGCCCGATAGGGGCGCGCCTGGCGGGGCACCCCGCTTGAGCCGTACTCCGGGCGAAGGTTCCGGCCCCCGCCTGACGCGTGCCGGGCCGCAGCGGTGGGCCGGTTGAACCGAGCGTAGCACTGGAGAGGACCTCGCCCTGCTATGCTGCCGCCTTCTTCCGCCCTCCGACCAAAAGACCATGAAGAAGACCACACCGGATCACGGCTCTGCGGACGCGGAGGCGAAGGGTGCGCCGCGAGGCCCCAGGGGTTCGAGCCAGGGCGACGCGGATCGGGGCCGGTCGCTGCCCGATAACGTGTCCGTCGCACTTCTCGAGGCGGAGCGGGACTTCCTTCTCGCAAAATATCGCGACCTGGGATCGCAACTCGGTTCTTTCTCGGAGAAGCTGCGGGACCTCGGCACGCTCACTGCGAGCGCGAGCCGGTTGGAAGCGGTCTACCAGAAGCAAGCCGAAACGACCCGGCGGCTCGAGGACGAGACCCTACAGCTTCGCCGCCACTTGGAGCGGATGAACGAGACCGAACTTCGCCACCTCGCCGAGCACGTTCAGGGGGGATCGCACGTCAGGCTTCCTCGCAAGCTGCGCTGGGTGCGGCTGTTTCGCCCTCGCCACTGGCGGAAGCTCTACCGTCTCGGCCAGGACTACAAGCTCCTGGCGCGCTCGCCCCTCTTCGACGGGCGTTGGTACCTCGCCCGAAACGAGGACGTCGCGTCGAGCGGCGCCGACCCGATTCTGCACTACCTGGAGCGCGGCGCTGCCGAGGGCCGGTCCCCGAGCGCCAGCTTCGACGCGCAGGGCTACCTGCAGGCCAACCCCGACGTGGCGGCGGCCGGGGATAACCCCCTAGTCCACTTCCTGCGTCGCGGGTTCCGGGAGAGTCGCCGCATCTCCCTGTCGGGAACGCCAGAGCCGACGCGCTCGCCGGGGCCCGGCTCGACCGCGCACCGAGAACGCTCGCCGAAGCCCCGGACGTGGTTTTATCTCGGGGACACCCTGGAGTGGCTTCGGGACCACTCCCAGCTGACAGGCGTCGGTCACGTCTCCAGCGAACTTTTCTTTGCCTCGGTCCAGCGCGCCGCGGAAACGTCCCTTCTTCCCTGCGTGCTTGACCCTCGCACCTCCCGGCTTACCGAGGTTCCGCTCGCCGAGCAGTACGTCTACCTGTCCCAGAAGCTGGGTCGGCCCCTCACCGACGACTTACAGCGCGCTATGGCCGTTGGGGCGGCGGGGCGTTCGCCCGAGCCCGGCGACCACGTCTTCTTCACTGGCCTGGTCTGGACGCCGACCTTCACTCAGCTGTTTCAGCAGCTCTCAGCCTCGGGGATCGACTTCAGCGTCCTCGTGTTCGACATTATCCCCATCGAGAGCCCAGACCTCGTCGGCGACGCGGCCTTCCGATCCTTTTCCGAGTGGCTGGCGACGACCGTCAACACGGCGAGCGCGATCTACGTCTCCAGCCCCAGCGTGAAGGACAAGATCCTCCGCTGGGCCGTGCTATCGGGTCTCGAGGTCAAGCCGGAAATCTTCCTGATACCGTTCGGTGTGCGGCGCGTCGAAGGCGCCCCGTCGGCGGACGCGGTGGCCCGGGACCCGCAGACGGCGACGGTTTCGCAAGGCGGTTTTGTCCTCTCGGTCGGGACCATCGACCGACGAAAGAATCAGGTCTTCCTCTGCCGGCTCTGGAGGCGGCTCGTCGACGAACTGGGGGTGGAGCGCACGCCGCAGCTCGTCTTGGTCGGCCGGAACGACGAGCGAGTGGGTAGCGCGGGCAGCGAGTTCGCCGACATCGCGGCGAGCGGGAAGCTCCTTGTGCTCGAGGGGCTTTCCGATGAGCAATTGGCGCGGCTCTACAAGACCTGCCTCTTCACCGCCTTCCCGTCTCTCAGCGAGGGGTACGGTCTGCCGGTGGCGGAAAGCCTGCAGTACGGGAAGCTCTGCTTGAGCTCGGAGCTCCCCGAGGTCCGGCAACATGCGGGGGATCTATGCTGGTACTTCTCCCCCGCCGACCTGCCCGGTGCCCTTCCCCTATTCGTGCGCGCCGTCGCCGACCACGCGGCGCGCCACGCCGCCGAGTCGCAGATCGCCCGAGAGTATCGAGCCCCGACGTGGGGCGAGGTCATGGATGAGCTACTGCGGGTGGCCAGAGCGCCGCGGGCCGAGGCGCCGGGCTTGTTCACCGCCGGGCCACAGCTCCCCTCGTTCCCCGGGTTACCGAGGGCGGATCCCACGGCGGCTTTGGCCAAAGCAGGAAGATGGTGCACCGAGGTCGACCCAGAGGTGTCGATCCTCGTCATCAACTGGAATGCCGCGCGGCTGACGCTTGAGTGCATCCGCCAGATCTGGTGGCAGACCGAGGGGCACACCTACGAGGTTGTAGTCGTCGACAACGGCAGCGCGCCGCAGGATGTCGCCAAGCTCCGCCGCCTCGGCCCGGGCGTCCGGCTGCTCGAGCTCGGCTGCAACCGGTTCTTCGGAGAGGCCAACAACATCGCCGCCGAGGCGGCCCGCGGCCGGTTCCTGTGTCTACTCAACAACGACGCTTTCGTTCGGGCCGGGTGGCTGACGGCGCTGGTGAGCGCGGTGACAGCCGATCCACAGGTCGGCGCCAGTGGCCCCTTGTTCCTGTTTCCCGACGGCAGCATCCAGGAGGCCGGGGCGATGATCGACGCCGGCGGCTATCCCGTGCGCCTCGGCCGAGGAGAGAAGGAGGCCTCGCCGGAGCTCCTCCAGCCGAAGTTCGTGGATTACGTCTCTGCCGCGTCACTCCTCATTCCCAGAGACGTCTTCCTGGAAGCTGGCGGCTTTGACCTCTCCTACGAACCGGCCTACTACGAGGACGCCGACCTCTGTCTTAAGATCCAGGCACTGGGACGAAAGGTCCTCTACTGTCCGGCCGCTTGCGTGGTTCACCACGAGGGGTCCTCCGCGAACGGGGATCCGGTCGCTGAGGCACGGCGCAAGGCTCTCGGGGATCTGAACCGCGACAAGTTCGTCTCGCGATGGGGCAGCTACCTCCGCACGCGCGACCCCCAGGCGCTTGTTTCCCTTCGCGCGTGCTTCGCAGGGGTGACGAGATCCAAGCCCGCCGCTGCCATGCCGGGAGCGTCCGCATCCCGCACCGCCGTGATGTACACGCCCTACGCCATCACGCCTGGTGGCGGAGAGCGCTACCTCATGACCATGGCCGTGGCCCTGGCCCGAGGTCACCGCGTGACGGTCGTGACACCGCACCCGTACAGCACGCTGCGCGTCCGCAACATCGGCCACGAGTTCGGGCTCGACCTCTCCGGCCTGCAGGTCTCGACGGCGGGAGAATTCTCGACCGTAGACGCCCCCGACGTCATGGTGGCGCTGGGCAACCACGTCGTCCCAGGCATCCGGGGACGAGGCAAGGTGAACATCTACATTTGCCAGTTCCCGTTTCCCATGTCCCGGCCGCCCGGCATCGTCGAGGGCGCCCTCTTGGACAGCTACGACCGGGTAATCGTCTATTCGGACTACGCGCGAGATCACTTCCTGGAGGGAGCGCAGGCTCACAGGCTCCCGACCCCCCCCGTCGAGATCCTTCGCCCGCCGGTCCCGCAGTTCGAGGGCGACGCCGCCCGGAAAAGGCGGCTCATCCTCTCGGTGGGTCGGTTCTTCGTCGGCGGTCATTCGAAGCGACACGACCTGCTCATTACGGCTTTCAAGAGGATCGCGGGCCGCCTGCAGCCGCCGGTCGAGCTCCACCTGGCAGGCTCGTCGACTCCCACCGTCGAGAGCATGGACTACCTGGCCATGCTCCGTGCCTCCGCGGAGGGCCTCCCCATTCACTTCCACGTGAATGCCTCCCAGGAGAAGCTGCGGGAGCTGTATCGCGACGCCGCGGTCTACTGGCACGGCACCGGCCTCGGCGTCAATCTCGGCAAGGAGCCGGAGAAAGCGGAGCACTTCGGTATTAGTCTCCTCGAGGCCATGTCCGCTCAGACCGTCTCCTTCGCTCTGGACGCCGGTGGTCCCCGGGAGATCATCACCTCGGGGGAGAATGGTTTCCTATACAAGACCCTCGAAGAGATGTCCGACATCACCCTCAAGCTCCTCGCCGCCCCCTCTTCTCGCGCCGAGGAGATTGGCCGCGCCGCCGCGGCCCACGCTCGCCGGTACTCGCCCGAGGCGTTTGCCGATCGCTTCGAGGAAATCGTCAAGAAGCTCGAAGGCGACCTGGTGCGCTCTGAGCGCAGCTCGGGGCCTGCCGCTCTGACGGGCGAGATGATGCAGCGGAACCCCGGGGCCCCCACGGCCGGCTGAGCGCGCTTGTCCGCGACGGATACACCGCGGGGCGAAGGTACACGGCGCTCCTGGAGCCGAGCCCCGATCGGCTACGCGCTCGTGTTCGCGGTCGGGTTCGCCTGCTTAGGCGCAGCGCTGGCTACGGACGGCACCCCCGACTTCAAGAACTACCACTACTACAACGGATTCGCCGCCCATCACGACCGGTCGGCGTTGGACATCTTTCCGGCGCAACTGCAGACCGCTTTCTTCAACGGGCTCGACGCCGTCTACTACCCGTTGTTCGTTGCCCTGGACGGCTACCCGACCGCTCTCAACGTCCTACTGTCGCTGCCGTACGCGCTGGCGGCGTTCCTCGTCTTCCTGATGGCTCGGCTGGTCCTCCCGGTGGGGTTTCCCCTGAGGGACCCGGCGTGCGCCGCGGCGGCGATCCTCGGGCTTACCGGCGCGGGGGCGTTGCCGACCATGGCCACCACCATGAGCGACCTTGTCCCGGGGGTGCCCCTGCTCGCGGCCCTCACGGCCTGGCTCTACTTGGAGAGAGGCGGCCGCAACACGGTCCGATCGGCGTTCCTCGTGGGTGCCGCAGCCGGTCTGTCCGTGGGTCTGAAGATGACGCTCGCGCCACTTTTCGTCGGCCTGCTCTGTGCGGCGGCGTCTCGGCAGGCATTCGGTGTGAAGGGTGCGCTCGCGCAGGCGATGGCGCTGGGGATGGGGGGACTGATCGCTTACATCACCCTGGACGCTCACTGGCTGCTAGCAAACTATCGGGCGTACGGTAACCCGCTCTTTCCGCTCATGAACAACGTCTTCCGATCGGACCTCGTGGACCACGGTGTCTGGACGGACTTGCGCTTTATGCCGAGGAACACGCTCATGGCGCTGCTGTACCCGGCCTACTGGGCTTTCCGGCCCTCCCACCTGACGATCGAGCTCGATATGCGGGACGCCCGTATCCTCGTCGGCTTGGCGAGCGCCGTCCTCGTCCTCCTTGCCCACCTGGCGTCTCGGCTGCGCGCCCGGGGCACTCGAGGAAGCGGAGGCGACATCGTCGGTTTGCAACTCGCCCTGGTTTTTCTCGTCGCCTACTTTCTGTGGGAGAGGGTCTGGTCCATCTACCGGTACCTCTCGGTGGCGGAGTGCTTGGTGGGTGTCCTGCTTCTGATCGCGCTCACCACGATCATCGGGAAACGGGTACCGCGAGGCTGGGTCGTGGCCGCATACTTCGGAGGGGTAGGCGTGATCCTGGCGACCACCCAGTACCCGTGGTGGAGCCGGGCCCAGCGGACCGGGCACGTGGTCACTGTGCGGATGCCGCCTATCGAACCGGACGCGATGGTGGTGCTGCTCGATCCGTACGCATACTCCTATCTGGTCCCGTCGCTGCCCGAGTCGGTCCGGGTCGTGGGCGCAAACAACAACTTGGTGCGTCCGGGGAGCTGGGGGGTGCTCGAGCGACGGATCGAGGACGCGATACGCCATCACGGCGGGCCGCTGTGGGGAATGGAGTACCCGGAGGCCTTCCCAGGCATCGCGGACGCAACCCTGAAGCACCACGGCCTGGAACGCGGTGCCTCGTGCGCATTGGTGGAGACGAACATCGAGGACCATCCACTCGTCCGGCTCTGCCGCCTGAGGCGGGGGAGTTGATGAAGAGCCTGGCGGCTGCCTTGCCCGGGCCGGAGCGGGACCCTCGGCCGCGCGGGTCGGAAGGCCTGCGGCGCTGGGTACAGAGGGGTGCGGGGGTACCGACCTTCCGCGATTCACCCTCGCGCGAGGCCGCATCCGGCAGATTGCAATGCAAGGGCTAGCGAGGTACTGGTGCGACCCAGCCACGCGACGGTGCGCCCCGTCCTTGCCGGAGGCTTCTGCGTGCAGATGGGCGACCTCGAGGCACTGAAGACCATCATCGCGGAGTGCGAGACGGTCTCGTTCGACTTCTTCGACACGCTGGTCGCGCGCCGCTCCGCCAGTCCCGAGGCAGTGCAGCACTACATCGGGTTCCGCCTATCGCGGGAGCGGGGCGGCCTGGAGGGGTTCTTCGAGCGGCGGGTGCAGGCGGAGCGGACCGCCCGGGCGCGTCACCCCGGGATCGGGGACGTCGACCTCGGCGCCATCTACGCCGAGTTCCCCACCGACGCGCAGTGGACGAGCGATGCGGTCGCCCGGGCGAAGGAACTCGAGCCGGCGCTCGACAGCCGATTCGTGTGGCCCCGGCCCGGCGTGATCGAGCTCGCCCGGTACGCCAAGAAGGCCGGCAAGCGGGTCATCGTGGTGAGCGACAGCTTCTACCCGCGCGCCTTCTTCGACGATCTCGTCCGACGCTTCGGCTGGTCCGATCTTATCGACGCCATCTACCTTTCCTCCGAGGTCAAAGCGCGCAAGGACGCCGGGACCCTATGGTCGCTTGTAGTTGCCCGGGAGGGTCTCTCCGGCAAGCGGTTCGTGCATTTCGGGGACAACCCGAGGTCCGATGTGGAAACCGCGGCGACGGCTGGCCTACGCGGCGTCTTGATCCCGGGACCGCCGGCTCTGGCGGCGGAGCGCGGGATCGGGCACCGCGTTGGGCGCGACTGGCCCGCCGACCTCCTCCTCGGTCCGGCGGTGGCCCTTCGCGGAGGCTACCCGTACTCTCGAAACGCCACCATCACGGACGAGCGCGAGTTCGGGTACCTCGTTTACGGTCCCATCTTCCTCGCGTTCTTCGCTTGGCTCGTGACGCACCCGGCTGTCCAGCAACTCGAGCGGCTCTTCTTCTCTTCTCGCGAGGGCCACTTCCTGCAGCGGCTCTACGATCGCTTGCGGGAGCACTGCGGATTCGAAGGGCTTCCCGGGAGCAGCTACCTCCCCATGTCGCGACGCGCGGTGATCACCGCCTCGCTCGCGGTCTCCTTCGAGCCGTCGCGCGTCACGGACCGGGGAGGATTTCGGGGGACTGTCGAGTCCCTTTTCCGAGCCCGGCTCGGGTACGACCTGAACTGGCCCAGCCGATTTGTCCTCCCCGTCCGGCTCCCAGAGGACCGAACGTACGTGCAGAAGCTTCTCGAGATCCTGAGGCCCCAGCTCTTGGCGCGCGCCCAGGTGGAGCGGGTGGCGATGCGCGCCTATTGCGAGTCTGTCGGCCTGACGTCGGGCGCAGAAGTCGGCCTGGTAGACATTGGCTACTCGGGCACGATCCAGACTCTCCTGCAACTGATCCTGGGGCGTCCGCTCGCCGGCTTCTACATGGCCACGGCGCCCGGGGTGGCGAGTGTGCGGGCGGGCGGCGGGGAGGCGTACGGCTGCTTCCAAGACGCGCTCCGCGGCGACATGCGGCCCGACGGATTCATGCGCAAGACGGTATTGCTTGAGGCGCTTCTCACTGCGCCGCACGGGCAGCTTTCCCACTTCGAACTCGACGAGAGCGAACGGGCGAGCCCCGTGTTCACGGAGCCCGGGGTCTCGCAGCGCTACTTTTCTGCGTTGGAGAGGGTGTTCGAGGGCGGTGTCGACTACTGTCTTGCCGCGATCGAGGCCGGTGGCAGGGAAATGCTCGGCGCCATCGTTTCGGCCCGTGGGAGCGCCTTTCTGCCTCTCGAGGCTGCGTTCGCGGGCGACATCCGCGTCGGCGAAGCCATCGCCGAGGCCATGTACCTCGATGACGCCTATTGCGGAAACGGTGAAATCGCGGGACTGCCCGAGGCGGCGGTGGACCGACTGCGGGCGTGATCAGCGAGTGCGGCCACACCGACCGGGCGCGCTCGCCTGGTTGCGAGATAGACGGGGCGGCCGGCTCGGAATCGCCTTCGGAGACGGACCTACTTCCGACATACGCGTGGCCGTTGGCCCCCGCCCTTGCTGGCCGGCTCGAGCCGGCCTATGCATCCCCGCGGAGGACCGGATGCCGTACGCTCACACCGTAGGTCAGCAGACCTGGCGGTTCGCTGACCTCAAGGACCTCCTCGCGAAAGCTACGCCGCGGCGATCTGGAGACGTGCTTGCGGGCATCGCCGCCGAGACCGCCGAGCAACGAATGGCGGCTCGCATGGCGCTCGCGGAGCTTCCTCTGCGGGCCTTCCTGCAGGAGCCTGTCGTCCCTTACGAGACTGACGAGGTCACCCGCCTCATCGCCGGCACGCACGATTCCAGCGCCTTCGTCGCCATCGCTCATCTCACCGTGGGCGAATTCCGGAACTGGCTGCTTTTGGAGTCGACGGACTCCGAGGTGCTGGGCCGAGTCTCGAAGGGAGTTACCCCGGAGATGGCCGCGGCAGTCTCGAAGATCATGCGCAATCAGGACCTCGTCCTGGTGGCGAGGAAGTGCCGGGTGACGACGCGCTTTCGGGACACCATCGGTCTCCCCGGCCGGATGGCGGTCCGCCTGCAACCCAATCACCCCACGGACGACCTCCGGGGAATCGCGGCCTCGGTCCTGGACGGCCTCCTCTACGGCGCCGGGGACGCCGTCATCGGGGTGAACCCGGCGGGCGAGGACATGGGTCGATTCCTGGACCTGTGGCGGATGCTGGATCAGCTCATCGCCCGCTTCGCCATTCCCACCCAGTCCTGCGTGCTCACGCACGTCACGAACCAGCTGCGGGCCATTGAGATGGGAGCACCCGTGGACCTCGTGTTCCAGTCCATCGCCGGGACGGAGGCAGCCAACCGCAGCTTCGGCGTGAACCTGGCGCTCCTCCGGGAGGCCCGGGAGGCGGCCCTCTCCCTGCGGAGGGGAACGGTCGGGGAGCAGGTGATGTACTTCGAGACCGGCCAGGGGAGCGCCCTTTCCTCCCAGAGCCACGCGGGGGTCGACCAGCAGACCCTCGAGGCCAGGGCCTACGGAGTGGCGCGGGCCTTCGACCCGCTCCTCGTGAACACCGTGGTGGGCTTCATCGGCCCCGAGTACCTCTACGACGGCAAGGAGATCATCCGGGCCGGGCTGGAGGATCACTTCTGCGGCAAGCTCCTCGGCCTGCCGCTCGGCTGCGACGTCTGCTACACGAACCACGCGGAGGCGGATCAGGACGACATGGACAACCTGCTCACGCTGCTCGGCGTGGCGGGGGTCTCCTTCGTCATGGGGGTCCCCGGTGCGGACGACGTCATGCTGAACTACCAGAGCACCTCCTTCCACGATGCGCTCTATCTCCGAGAGGCCCTGGGCCTCCGGCGCGCACCGGAGTTCGAGGAATGGCTCTCCCGCATGAACCTCGTCGACGGGCGAGGCCAGCTGCTACCGGCCGCTGGCGCGAATCGCCTCTTGGCCGCGGCCGGGGAGCTCGCCTCGTGAGCGAACGGCCCGGCGAGATCGTCCGCCCGGAGCCGTGGGCCGCGCTCCGGAGCCTCACCCCGGCCAGGATCGCCATCGGGCGCGCCGGCGCGTCCCTCCCGACCGAGGAGGTCCTGCGCTTCGGGCTCGACCATGCGCGCGCTCGCGACGCGGTCCACGCGGCGCTGGACGCCAAGGCCCTCGCGGCCGAGCTGGGCGCGGCCGGCCATGCGGTCCGGTGCGTGCACAGCGCCGCCCCGGATCGCCCCACGTACTTGGCGCGGCCGGACCTCGGCAGGAAGCTCGACCCGGAGAGCGCGGCTGGCATCGCGACCTCATGGGCGGCGCCGTCGCCTTTGGTGGTGGTGGCCGCGGACGGGCTCTCCGCGCTCGCCATTGAGCGCCACCTGCCGCCGCTGCTCCGCGAGCTGGGCGCGTCGGAGGAGGCGTGGTCCAGCTGTCCGGTGGTGGTCGCCCTCCAGGCCCGGGTGGCGCTCGGCGACGAGATCGGGGAGCGAATGGGTGCCGAGGTCGTGGTGGTGGCCATCGGGGAGCGCCCGGGCCTCTCTTCTCCCGACAGCCTCGGGCTCTACGTCACCTTGGCGCCCCGGCGGGGGCGCACGGACGCGGAGCGCAACTGCATCTCGAACATCCGGCCGGAGGGCCTTCCCTATTCCCCTGCGGCGAAGCGCCTGATCGGGACGGTCGCCGCGGCGCGAGAGCGCGGCTACACGGGGGTCGCCGGAAAGCGCCCTCCGGTTCTGCCGGGGCCGTCGCCGGCCCGCTGATTCGACGGCGCTCTCGGCGACTGGGCGGCGGGAGGGGAGCGGAGCGCGACCCCGATCTCGCGGGGGTCCCCCCGTTAGCGGGCGCCCGGCTTGGAACGGCCTTCCTCGATGCACTCCAGAAAGGCCGCCGCTGCGTGGGAGAGGCTCGCTCCCCGGCGGTGGACGAGGACGATGGACCGGGGCAGACGCATCTCCGGCACCCGGACGGCGACGAGCGACCCGCGGGCCACCTCGGCCTCGGCGGCTCGCCGGGGCATGAGGGCCACTCCCAGGCCCTCCTCGACAAGGCGCTTCACCGCCTCGAGCGTGGGCAGCTCCATGGAGATGTTGAGCGGGGTGCGGAGCCGCTCGAAGGTGTGGACGACGCGCTCTCGGTTCGGGCTTTTCACGTTGTGTGCGAGGAAGGACTCCGACGCGAGCTCCCGAACCCAGACGGCCTTGCGGCCGGCGAGCGGGTGGCTCGTTGCGACGAGCAGGACAAGGTCGTCCTCGGCGAAGGGGATGACGGTGAGGCCCGGGTTCGTGGGCCGGTAGGTGAGGACGCCGAGCTCGGCCTCGCGCCCGAGGACTTCCATGGGAATCCGGCTCCCGAGGCCTCGCCGCACCTCGACCCGGACCTGCGGGTGGCGCCGCCGGAAGACGCCCAGGAAGGGGAGGAGGTGCGTGACCGTGTACTCGTTCGCGGCGATGGAGAGCTTGCCGCGCCCGAGGTGCGCCAGGTCGAGGACGGCCGCCTGCGCGTCTCGCCTGAGGTTCAGCATCTGCAGGGCAAAGCCCTGGAGCAACGTCCCCGCCGCCGTGAGCGTGCCGTCCTTCGAGGAACGGTCGACGAGCGGCGCCCCGACCTCTTCCTCCAGGCGCCGCACGGCCTGGCTCACGGCGGGCTGGGTGCGGTGGAGACGGGCGGCGGCGCGCGAGAAGCCGCGCTCCTGTGCCACCGCCACGAGCACCTCGAGCTCGCTCAGGTCCAGCACGTCGCCTCCGACTGCCACGCCATTATAAGGAATACTTATCATATAATAGATATAATTACATAGACTTATTAGGCGGCTCTCCCCTACCTTGCCTTCCGGGAGAGCGCAATGGGGCGACCGAAAGCAGTGCGAGCAGGGGCCGTGCCCCGTCGGGTGACGGGCGTGCGGGTCGTCGCCGGAACGGGCCTCGCCGCTCGAGGGCGCGCCCGCGGGCCCACCCAGGTCCTCTCGCCGGAGGGGGTCGCCCAGGGGCCCGTCGGCCTGCCCGCGCCCGCGCTCCTGGCGCTCTTCCGGGCGATGATCCTCGGCCGGGAACTCGACGAGCGAATGATGGGGTTGCAGCGGCAAGGCCGCATCGGGTTCTACGTCGGGGCGACCGGGGAGGAGGCGGCCGTCGTCGGGACGACCGCGGCCATGGAGGAGCAGGACTGGCTGTTCCCCTGCTACCGCGAGCACGTGGCGGCGCTCCTGCGGGGTCTGCCTCTCGCCACCCTCGTCTGCAACATGCTGGGGAACTCCGGCGACGTGGCGCGCGGCCGGCAGATGCCCTGCCACGAGACCTGGCGGCCCGGCCGGTTCGCCTCGGTGAGTGCGCCCATCGCCACCCAGCTCCCGCAGGCAGTGGGGGCGGCCTGGGCGGCCCGGATCCGCGGCGACGACATGGTGGCGCTCACCTGGTTCGGCGACGGGGCGACGAGCGCGGCCGACTTCCACGTGGCCCTCAACTTCGCGGGTACGAGCCGAGCGCCGGTGGTGTTCGCGTGCCGGAACAACGGCTGGGCCATCAGCACGCCGCGGGAGGCGCAGACCGCCTCGGAGACGATCGCGGAGAAGGCGACGGCCTACGGAATTCACGCGGAGCGGGTGGACGGGAACGACGTCCTGGCCGTCCACCAGGCGACGCGGGAGGCGCGGGCGCGGGCGCGGGGTGGGGAGGGCGCGACCCTCCTCGAGCTCGTCACCTATCGGATCGGCTCCCACACCTCCTCCGACGACCCGCGTGCCTACCGGGACGAGCGCCTGGTCGAGCCCTGGAGGAAGCGGGATCCCATCCTCCGCCTGGGACGCTTCCTCCGGCGCGAGGGCATCCTCTCGGAGGAGGCCGAGCGCGAGCTGAGGGGGGCCGTCCGCGAGGAGGTCCGGGAGGCGATTGGCGCCGCCGAGAGCCAGCCGCCGCGCCCGACCGAGGAGAGCCTCTTCGAGGACGTCTACGCGGAGCCCCAGTGGCAGCAGCGGGAGCAG
>Ga0335078_10010559_pt1 | contig 13681 bp, 12 predicted proteins | sample Lox_Sample_32_FD_206711 | JGI IMG/M metagenome (GOLD analysis project Ga0335078, IMG submission 206711) | Soil microbial communities from Loxahatchee National Wildlife Refuge, Florida, United States - Lox_Sample_3.2 | ecosystem: Environmental > Terrestrial > Soil > Wetlands | place: USA...
TAAACCATTTAGACACCGTTTGTGCGGCGTTGTTCCTTAGGTTAGCAGAAATCTGACTCGCAAGAGAGATGACCAAAGTACCAGCATGCGCGAGGCCCCAAGAATATCTGCTGCACTATCAGCGTGTTGCAACGGGCTGGAGAAGCTTGGCCTGCAAGTGGTGCCAGCTCCTCAAAAGCAGCCATCAGCTACTGAACGATGTAGCAGATCGGATTGGTGGAGCCGAAGGGATTCGAACCCTCGACCTCCTCGATGCCATCGAGGCGCGCTCCCAACTGCGCCACGGCCCCACCGGCGATGGCTAGTGTTTTTATAACATTGCGAAAAGGAAGGGTCAAACAATCCGTCCAGGATCGGGCAACACAGATTAGAATCTGCCGCATGGCAAAAATCACGTTTCTTGGGGCGGCGCGAACCGTCACCGGGTCGAAGTATCTGGTCGAGGCGGGCGGCAAGAGGTTGCTGGTCGATTGCGGGCTATTTGAGGGTTCGAGCGAACTGAGGCAGCGAAATTGGGAGCGGCTGCCGGTCGATCCGGCGTCGATCGACTGGGTGCTGCTGACGCACGCGCATATCGACCATACGGGATACCTGCCGAGGCTGGTGCGCGACGGGTTTCGCGGGCCGATCTATTCGAATGCAGCGACGCACGAATTGTGCGCGTTGCTGCTGGTCGATTCCGCGCACTTGCAGGAAGAGGACGCGCAATTCGCGGCGAAAAAAGGTTATAGCGCGCACAAGCCGCCGCTGCCGCTGTATACGGTAAACGAAGCGAAAGCGGCGCTCGAACGGTTTCGCGTGATTGCGCGCGCAGAACCCTACCAGATCAGCCCGCAATTTTCGGTGCGTCCGCATGATGCGGGACACATTCTCGGCTCCTCGTGGCTCGAGTTGACGATCACGGAAAACGGCAAGCAGACGCTGGTCGTCTTTTCGGGAGATGTGGGGCGTTACGATCAGCCCATTTTGAAGGATCCCGAACCGCCCACGCGGGCCGATTTTCTGCTCTGCGAATCGACCTACGGAGACCGCGACCATCCAACCGGCTCGGTCGAGGACGAACTTGCCGACATCGTGAACCGGACGGCGAAGCGGGGCGGCAGCGTGATGATTCCGGCGTTTGCTGTGGGCCGCACGCAAGCGCTGATGTATTACCTGCGCAAGCTGGAAGACCAGCAGCGGATTCCGCATTTGCCGGTTTACGTCGACAGCCCGATGGCGATCAACGTGACGGCCCTTTACGTGAGCCATCACGAAGACCACGACGCGGATTTCAATATGCTCGAGCAAACCGGCAATCACGATCCGTTGAACTGCCACGAAGTGCACATGACGCGAACGGTTGAGGAATCGAAACAAATCAACAGTGTGACGACTCCGTGCATCATCATTGCCGGAAGCGGGATGATCACTGGCGGACGCATCAAACATCATCTGGTGCATCGGCTGCCCGATTCGCGAAACACGGTAATGCTCGTGGGATACCAGGCGGAGGGATCCGGCGGGCGGTTACTGCAAGAGGGCGCGAAATATTTGCGGCTATTTCACGAGCAGGTCCCCGTGCGCGCGGAGGTTGTCGAGATCGGGCAATTATCGGCGCATGCGGGAAGAAGCGAGCTGCTCCGATGGCTTTCGGGAATCCAGGAGAAACCGCGGCAGACATTTTTGGTGCACGGCGAGCCGAACGCGCTGGATGCCTTCCGCACCGCGATCACAACCCAATACCACTGGCCTGTGACGATTCCCGATTATCACCAGACCATTGATTTAGACAGCTAGCATTCTTCCCGCTGTCACCCGCGCAGCTACGGGCGCTGAATCAGCTCGAGGCGGTTGCCGACCGGATCGATGGCGATGCCGATCATGATGCCGGTATTGCCGAAGGCGCGAGGATCGCCGGCCATGGAGCCGCCTGCTGCCTTGATCGCGGCGACGGTAGCAGCCATATCCTTCACGTTGAGGATAACGTGTGCGATCGGGTCTTTCACGTCATCGGAATCGCGATGCGTGATGACGATTGGTTCGCTCTTATTGGCCTTGGCCGCGTCGGCGGTTGCGCCGAAATTCAGGAAGATTTCCGGGCCGCCCGGGGCGTTGATGCGATTGGTTTCCTGCATGCCGAAGGCGGATTGGTAGAACTTCGCAAGCGCGAGCTGGTCTTGCGCGCCGACGCGAACGGAATTGAGCGTGACTTGCGCGTGCGCGGCGCCGGCGAAGCACAGCGCGGCGGCTAGAACCAGCACCGTTACGTAGACTCTTTTCATCGATATCTCCTGTGGCGCGAGTTGTTCGAAGCGCGCGCCGAACTTTAGAAGTTCAACTGTCGATTGCCACCTCTAATGGCCGTCGAATCGTATCTGTCAAAGGCCCAAAGTTCAACCGGGGAACTGTGCCGGGAGCCACAATTGGCTCGGCTGAGCCGGCCGCTACATAATCAGCGTCGCCGCGCAATGCCAGACGAATGGTGGCGTTACTTCAAGGATCGGCGCTGGGGAACCACCACAGGATGCCGGCGCTACAAGGGCTCCGCTCGGGATGGCAGCGCGTGCGTTAGCGGTCCTTATCTTGTAAGTTTTGCGAGGCGCGCCGCCGCAGCCTGGAAGGTGGATTCTTTCTTGCAGAATGTGAAACGGAGATGATGGCGGCCCTCCGCGGGATCGCGATAGAAGCTCGAGCCGGGCACCGCAGCCACGCCGATTTCGGTGACGAGATATTTCGCGAACGCAACATCGTCGGGAAAACCGAAGGCGGAAATGTCGGTCATGATGTAATACGCGCCGTGCGGCTTGAAGCAGCGGAAGCCGGCGCCAGTGAGGATGCCGAGCAAGCGGTCGCGGCGAACGAGATACTCGCGCGCGAGTGTTTCGTAATAGCTCGCGGGCATTTGCAGCGCGAGCGCTCCCGCCTCCTGCAGCGGGGCAGCCGCGCCGACGGTTACGAAATCGTGGACCTTGCGAATGGCCGCGGTCACCGCCGGAGCGGCAATGGCCCAGCCGACGCGCCAGCCGGTGACGCTATACGTTTTCGAGAGAGCGTTGATGGTGATGGTGCGGTCGCGCATACCTTCGAGCGTCGCGAGCGAAATATGACGCGCGCCGTCGTAGAGCATGTGCTCGTAAATCTCGTCGGTGATCGCGAAGCAATTCCATTTGACGCACAAATTGCGGATGGTTTCGAGTTCGGCGCGCTCGAAGACCTTGCCGGTCGGATTATTGGGCGTGTTCAGGATGATTGCTTTCGTTCTAGGCCCGAAAGCGGCCGCTAGTTCATCGGGATCGAACGTCCAATCGGGCGGATGGAGTTTGACGAAGCGCGGAGTGGCGCCGGAAAGAATCGCGTCCGGCCCGTAATTCTCGTAGAAGGGTTCGAAGACGACTGTTTCATCGCCCGGATTGATGATGGCCATCATGGCCGAAAGCATCGCTTCCGTGGAGCCGCAGCAGACTGTGATTTCCCGCTCAGGATCGACAGCCACGCCTTGAAACCGCTCGAAATTGGCGGCGATCGCATCGCGGAACTTTTTCGCGCCCCAAGTGATGGCGTATTGATTGATGTCGGCGTCGATGGCGGCTTTGGCGGCGTCCTTGATTTCGGCGGGGGCTGGGAAATCCGGAAAACCCTGCGAGAGGTTCACGGCGCCGTGCTTGAGAGCAAGGCGCGTCATTTCACGAATCACCGACTCGGTGAAACGTTCAGCTTTGGCGGAAAGTTTCGGGCCGGCGCTAGTGGCCGCCGTTGACGCGGGCGCGGGAGTCGTTTTCAGAGCCATAAAGGCGGCGATAAATCTCCGTGTTGCGGGCGATGATCTGGACGTACTGGCGCGTTTCGGTGAACGGAATCGAATCGACGAATTCGGCCAGGTCGCGATAGGTCTGGCCGCTGGTCCAAAGTTCGACGCGATCCTCACCCGCATTGTACGCCGCGAGCGCTGCCTCGGTGCTGCCGAACTGCTTCACGAGCTGCGCGAAGTAAGCCGTACCGAGACGGACATTGTAATCCGGATCGGTAAGGCGGAAGCGCGAGTAGCGGATTTTCTGCTGGCGGGCGAGCAGGCGCGCCGTCACGGGCAGAAGCTGCATCAGTCCGATGGCGTTTTTGCCGGAACGCGCGTCGGGATCAAACGCGGATTCCTGATGGACGAGGCCGGCGACGAGCATGGGATCGAGACCGGCGCGGGCGGACCAGCGGCGAATCGAATTTTCAAAGGGCAGCGCATAGGCGGTGGTCCAGACGTAGCGCGGAATCTCGAGAAACGGCTGCGATTCGAGCTGCGGAAAAATTTGCCGGACGGTAACGATTGCGGCGCCATAGTGGCCGGCGGTCGCCGCGGTCTGCGCCACTTCGAGTAGCAAGCGGGGCTCGCGCGTTTCGTCGTAGCCGGCGCGAAGCTCGAGTTCAGCAGAAGCGTCGAAGCCGATCGAGCGCAGGGCATCGGCGCGGGCATGATGACCGACGGCGGCGATCGGAATCGTGCCATCAAGTTTGGGGATCACCGAGAGCGGAGGAATCTCGGCGACTACATCGGAGACTTCCACAGGTCCGGCGCCAAGCGAACGCAGGCGTGCGGCAGCGAGATTTTCGAAATAATTCTGCGGATAACGGTCCGCCAATTTGGTGTAGTAGGCGCGGGCAAGAGCCGGCTGCTGCGCTTCTTCGGCGAGCCGGCCAAGCCAGTAGAGCGCGTCAGATGTATACGGCGAACCTGGAAAGCGATGCAAATGCTCCTTGAGCAGCGCGGCGGAATCGGACCCGCGTTTGAGAACCGCAGTCCATGCGACTCGCCACTGCGCCGATTCGGCATCCGCGGCTGCGGGGAAATTTTCTTCGACGCGCTTGTAATAGCTGGAAGCACGGTCGCGATCCAGTTGCACCCAGTAATAGTTTCCGGCGAGGAAAAGAGCGGATTCAGCCGAAGAGCTTTGAGGAGCGCGCGTGACGGCGGCTTCGACCGCCGCGGTCATTTGCGGGTCATTGTGCTGATCGCGATAGTAATCTGCGAGCGCGGCAAAACGCTCCGCATCCACATCGGGCGAGCTGATCTGGAGCGAGGCCAATTCGGAAGGGCTGCCGCCGAGCGCCATGCCGCATTCGAGGATGCGCAACTCGGCTCGATCGTGATCTGCGCCAGAAAGCTGGGGCAACAGTTGCGAGTATTCCGAGCGCGCATCGCGCCAGTTGCGTGCGGCGAAAAGTGTGGATGCGTGTTCGAGCTGCGTATCGAGCGAAAGCGGCGGGAATTTGTCGCCCAGCGTACCGCGCAAAAAGCTGAGCTTTACGCCCGCCTCGCGCGCCTGATCGCTCGTGGGGAAACGCAGATACAGCGACTCATAATCGGCGGCGGCTTCGAGAACCTGGCCCGCGCGTTCGCGAGCTTCGGCACGCAGGAGAAGCAGGCCGGGGCGCTGGGTCGTCAGCGATGAGGACTCAAGAGTGGCGACGGCTTCGGCGGGCTGATTCGAGGCGATGGCCGCTTCGCCCAAAGTTTGCAGAGCCTGATCGGTGATGATCGAATCGGGATATTCCGAGCGGAACTTTTTCAGCTCGGCGAGCGCATCGGCGCTGCGGCCCTGCGCGAACTTCGTCGCAGCGGACCAATAGAGGGCATAATCTGCGAGCAGCGGATCGCCTTTGGCGCGGTCGAGCCATTTCGCCGCCTCTGCGTAGCGTCCCTTTTGGAAATCGTAATAGCCAAGAGCGAGTGCGGCGCGAATTCCGAGGGTGCCGTACGATTTTTGCGAGGCGATCGCGCTCAATTGTGCGTAAGACTGCGCGGCATGGGGAGTCTTGAGGCCGCGAGAGAGCTTTTCGAGCTGCGCGTCTGTGAATGCCGGCTTGTGGGTGGCCCCGGCCGCTTTCGAAGGAGCTTTGGCGCCCGCAGAGGCTCTGGCTGCGGTTTCGGCAGAGCCGGCGGAACACACCGCGAGCAGCGCGGCGAGCGCGGCAATGAGCGGTGCAGAGAATCTCATTGCTCGGGGGATCTTCGTCAGCATGAATCGAGGCGAGGACCGCTTGGCGTCAATCGTCCCTTCGGGACTTGGTTCGACGTGCCACAGATTGCCGCCAATGCGTGCCGAGCTAACTACAATCGCCGCTTCACGGCTAATCAGAGAATCGCAAGATTTCAACACGGTTGCAGAGATTCTAGTGCCGAAGCACCGGGGAGGGATAGGGGTACTCGCCGAGCGTCGCAGGATCGCCGCCGCCGAGAATCTCCACCATCCAGTGGTGAAAATAATCGACGGGATGGTCCTGGATCGCACGGAACCGACGGTCATATTCCTTCCGGGCCTTGTCGAGATCGTTTCGCAATCTAACACAAATGTCTTTGTTTTCGTGGCCCAGACGAACGTCTTTGGGCCGCAATAGTTTGATGTCTTGCATGGCCACTTTGGCTACGCGGTTGGCGCGGCGGTGCAATTCCTGAAGTTCAGTAGAAAGGCTGGCGACATCGAACGCCGGCGCCTCGGCGGCAGCGGACACCACCGGGGTCTCCGCCGCAGCTTGTTGCAGCTGCGCTTCCTCTTCAGCCCACTGAAAATCGGTTGCCGGGGCCGCCGGCGCGGCTTCGGAAACTGGCTCAGCTTCGGGCTCGGGTTCCGCAACCGCGGAGTCGACAGCGCCGTCGTAGCCGCTCTCGTCGCGCGGCTTGAGCGCAATGGCCACGAAATTGGAGAGAACCGAGAGTCCGGCGGCGAGCGCGGATGCGGCGGTTTGCGCGCGAAGCATCGCGGGCAGCGCGTTGCTGGGACGCGTCGAGGAGCAGGCTGCTATCAGGTCCGAATAGGCCTGCTGCAACTCATCCGCGGTGCGCTGCAACGGAATGAGATTGTCGCGGAGCGCGCGAGAAACGGCCTGTTCAAGCCCGTGCTCGGAAGATGGCTTGCGTTGGGTCAAGAAAATACTCGCATTCGCGATTATGGAAACGGCTCTGGGGGGTGTCAACTGGCATTGCGGCGGCGCGTTCCTAGGTTGTGCAGCCAGCTTGGCGGATTCTTAATGAGGATTCGGCGCCGGGGGCCAGGGGAGGTTTTGCTTGCCTTCTGTGGCAGCGATTCGTATCTTCACAGCCGTGCTGACAGCCGAAGAAGTACGCAGGCTGCTGAAGCTGGAGCCGCTGGCAGGGGAAGGCGGGCTGTTTGCCGAGGCGTACCGTTCCGCGCATGCGCTGCCGAAGGAAGTTCTGTCGAAGTGCTATTCGGGAGCGCGGCCGCTATCCAGCGCGATCTACTACATGCTTACGCCCGAGACGTTTTCGGCGATGCACCGGCTGAAAGGCGATGAGATTTATCATTTTTATCTCGGCGATCCCGTCGAGATGCTGCAGCTCAAGCCGGATGGCTCGGCGGAGGCAAGCTTGATCGGGCAGGATATCGGCGCGGGTATGCATGTACAGCAGATTGTGCGCGGGGGGACGTGGCAGGGTTCGCGGCTGGCGCCTGGCGGGAAATTTGCGCTGATGGGAACGACGATGGCGCCCGGTTTTGATCCCGCGGACTTCGAATTGGGCAAGCGCGCGGAGTTAAGCTCCTCTTATCCGGGATATGCACCGCTGATTGCGATGCTCACGCGGTGAATCCGGCGAGGAACTCTTGCGTCTTTGATCGTATAAGGAAATGCGAAAGCTTCGGAAACGGGGGGAAACGCTCGTGAGTAATTTGACGAAGAAAATTTGTATAGCGATTATGCTGTGTGCATTTGTTGCTGTTCCGCAACGATCGCAAGCGCAGGCAGCGGCGTGCGATCGTGCGTGCCTGATCCAGACAACGAACATCTACCTGGCCGGCCTCGTCGCTCACGATCCCACGATCGTGAAATGGGCGCCGGACGTAAAATTCGTCGAAAACATTACGCCGATGAAGCCTGGCGACGGGCTTTGGAAAACGGCTACGGCCATCCCGACGACCTTCAAGATTTATGTGCCGGACGTCGTGGCGCAGCAGATCGGCTTTCTCGGCATTATGCAGGAAAACAGCCGCCCGATCGAGCTGGCCCTGCGCTTGAAATTGGTCGACGGTCAAATCGCGGAAGCCGAGCACATCATCGCGCGCAATCTCAGCCCGGCAAGTTTGGTGAACCTCGTGGTGCCGCGGCCGGCGTTCTCCGCAGAGGTTCCGGAGGATCTCCATTCGCCGCGCGATGAAATGCTGAAGATCGGCGCTTCGTATTACGAAGCGCTCGTGAGCGCCGATGCCAATAATGCGCCGTTTGCCGACGACTGCGTCCGCCGCGAAAACGGCATGCAGACCACCACTAATCCGCCGCCCAAGCCGGGAGCCAGCAACATGCAGATCATGGGCTCGATGGGATGCGCCGCGCAATTGCACACGCACACCTTCGATTACATCAAGCGCATCGAGCCGCGCCGCGTCTGGATCGCCGATCCAGAAACGGGGCTGGTCTTCGGGCTCTCGCAGTTCCGGCATCCCATGGAGGACAAGTTCGTGAAGATCGTGGGCGTGCCGGGCGTGGAGCAAATCCCCATGAATTTCAAGCCGTTCGACATGCCGGCCGCGCACATCTTCAAAGTCAGCGGCGGCAAGATGCACGAGATCGAGGCGATGGGCTTCGTGGCCCCGTACAATTCGAAGACCGGCTGGGAGGAATCGCCACAGAATTAACAAAAGCTGCCCGTCAAGCCAACGAGCGGTGCGCCAAGCGCGCCGGGCTCTCGAGCGCGAAAAACGCTCACGCACAAAGCTGCATCTAAGTCTCGGTCGCGAAACGTGCGGCGTCGGGCGTGTGGAGTGGCGCGCACTCTTGTGATACAAACGATAAATCACGTTCAAAAGAGCTGACGCCCCCAGTTCAACCGGTCTTGAAATGGACGCGCGGAATTTTTGAGCGCGGTTGCGCCGATAATCTTCGACCAATGACCAAGCCACGAACAGGCGGAGTTTGCCTCGCAGCGATAACGTTGGCTGCGCTCGTGTTCGTTGTCCCCTCACCGGCGCGGGGGCAAGACCCGCAAACGCAGGATCCGCAGAGCCGGCAATCGGCATCCCAAGACACCGGCCTCGCCGTCGGCGATGACCCGCAGCAAGCGAACCAACAGGCGGGCGCTCAGAGCCAGCAGCAGCCAAGTGATTCAAACCAGCGAACTTTGCCGGAGAAGCCCGCTCCGCAGAATCAGGCTTCATCCTCGCAAACAAAGAAGGAACAAGAGAACGTCGAGCATGAACAGAAAACGGGGACGTCGAAGGATCGCGTGTTTTGGCTGATGCCAAACTTCGAGACCATCGAAGAAACGGACAAGGTGCCTCCGATGACCGTCAGCCAGAAATTCAGCACGACGGTCCGAGGCCTGATTGATCCTTTCGAGTTCGGGGAGATGACGATCGCCGCAGGAATCGGGCAGGCGAGCAACAGCATTCCGGAGTACGGCCAGGGTTTTGAAGGTTACGGGAAAAGGTACATCACGGCCTATGCCGACAATGCGGTGGAGAATTTCATGGCCAACGCGATTCTGCCCTCCTTGCTGCACCAGGACCCGCGCTATTACCAGCTCGGACACGGCGGCGTCGCGCGGCGCACCCTTCATGCGTTCAGCAGGCTGTTCATCACTCGAACCGACTCGGGAGGCGAGCAATTCAACTATTCCGAGGTTTTCGGCGCAGGGATGGCCGCCGCCATTTCCGACTATGGATATCACCCGTCGTCCGATCGCAGCATGGGAAATGTTGCGAGCGTCTGGGGCACGCAGATGGGGTGGGATTTGTCTTTGTACATACTTAAAGAGTTTTGGCCCGATTTTCGCAAGAAGTATGAACGACATCACGCCGCTCACTCGCAGCAGTAGACCGCCCTCCGATTTCGACTGAACATCGACACGCCTACAGGAATTCCAGCACAGCCTGTGGAGGAAACACCCTATGCCACCCCAGTGTGTCAAACGGACATACTGGTATTCGAGATCGGCCAGCCCCCGATCCTGCAAACACTGCCGGCTCGGCGGCGAGGCGCGCTTGTACGTTAACGGCGACGGAAGGATGGGCTATGCAACAGCAGGGCTTTTTCACTGAACATTACGAAGGGCTTCTGATCGCCACCTACATCGCCTTGATGGCGCTGGTGATCTTCTTCATGAATTTGCACACAATTTTTCAAATTGTGTTGCTGATCGCGTCCGGGCTCGTCTTGGGCTGGATGCTTCATCAGCATCGCACGGACGAGCCACCCTGCGGCGGGGATATCGGCGCGGAATCCATCGGCCGGCCGAGGCCCGGATACAATCCGCCCGGATTCCACGGCGAGGAACACTCCGAAGAGAAACGCTAGCGCATCGGGCGCAGCGTCGGAACAACGAGCGAAGACTGGCTGGCGCGCTTCAGCTCGTTCGCCGGAGCGAACAAGATCAAGAGCCGAGCGCCGCTCCACTCGCGCAAAGATGCGCTCACCCAGGGTCAGGATGCCCCTCGACTTCGCCCTGCGGGCTCCGCTCGGGACACTTTCCTGGCGGAAATGGTGGAGGCGGGGGGAGTCGAACCCCCGTCCGAGAAGCCTTGCCACCCGAAGACTACATGCTTATCCCGTTCCGATGGTTTCGCCAGCGAAGCTCAGAGCGGGCAAGACGCGCCGCCGGCTAGTCCGATTAGTCTCGCGGGCGCGCTCCGGACCGAAACGCGACGGCCAGCCTACTGTGTGACGCCTCATCCCAACCGCGCAGGCGACGCTTGGGGAGACGCGCTACCTACTTTTGGTTAGGCAGCGAGAGCCAACTGGGAGTTGCCAGTTAGTTTTGTTTCACCCTGTTGCGGGCGAGTGAGCCCCGGCATGCCTTCGAGCCGCGACAGCTTCCGTCGAAACCGTGTCGCCCCCGTCGGAACCCCAATTATACCGCTTTTCAATGCGCAAAACGCTGGGGCCAAAGAGTGTTGTCATCCCCCCGCGTTATACTGGCCCAACAATAAGATCATGAGTTCAGCAGACCGCACCATCTTCAGGAACCCCCAGATTCTTGGCGGGACGCCCGTCTTCCGCGGGACGCGAGTCGCTCTTCAGGCGCTGTTCGACTGCGTGGAGGGCGGAGAGACTCTGGAAGACTTCCTGGAAGGATTCCCCGCGGTCACACGCCAGATGGCCGTCGCTGCGCTCGAAGAGGCCCAGCAACTCCTTTTCTCAAGAGATTGAAGGGGCTTAGCCAGTCGCAGCGCAATAAGCCTGGAATTCAGCCTATTTCGGCACCTGCACGACGGTGATGGATTTGAGCATGCGCACCCAGCGGGCCGGGCGCTTTTCATGCGGCGCGACGAGCTTGAATGGGCCTTCATTCGGACCGAGCGGCGCGCCGTTCATCGTGTCCGCAACGAGAACGTCGGAATCGAGAAAACCCGAATCCAGCTCTGCGAAAGAAAAAACGACGCGATAGCCGTCGGCGGCTTCGGCCAGGACATAGGCCGCCATCCACGGGCCGCGAATCTGCTCTCTCTGCGGCACGCCCGCCTCTTTGAGAAGCGAGGCGAGAGGCACGCCTTCGTACACTTCTTCCTTGTGGCTGTGCGGATTCGTGACGTGAATCGTGGCGCGGTCCATCGTTTTGAGATCGGCTGCGGTGATCGTGAGCGGCGTGGTGACGGCTCCGCCGACGGTGAACTCCGATGGCCCAGTTTTGGCGGCCTGCTGCCGCGCGGAAACCTGCGAGTAGAGGAAAGCTATGAGGAGCAGCGAAATCAACGCATGGATGGCATAGCTGAATCGGTTCATTTGAATTTCCCTGTTAGCAAGGCTCGGCGATCGGGGAGCAAGTCTACAACTCGTTCGAACGCCAGCTACACACTTCGCCCTATTCGCCAGCCGATATCTTACCTCTACGTTGCTTAGGAGGTGTTGCTGTGAAGCTGGGAGGTAGCCATGGCTAGCGAAAAGAAATGTGCGCACCCGAACTGTTCGTGCAGGGTAACCGAAGGTAAATACTGCAGCGCGGCATGCGAGGCGATGGAGAAGACTCCGGACGTCGATTGCCGCTGCAACCACCCCGGATGCCAGGGGCGGGCGCACTAAAGGCCCGCACAAATCCCAATCACGTTGCGTGAGTCGGTCTCAGAGACCCGGCGCAGCAATGGCCGGGTCTTTGCTTTGGGCCGCTATACGGTCCGGCGAGCGGAAAAAAGATGCACCACAAATAGAATGAGCGCCGCCACCAGCAAAAGATGAATCAGCCCGCCTACGATGTGAAACATCAGGAAGGAAGCGATCCATACGAAAAACAGAACGAACGCGAGGATCAAAAGAATGTATCGCATGAAACGATATTAACAGAGGTGGTGTGTCTGCGGTCGATGCCTGAAAGTCTGTAGCCAACCGAGAGCTTCGCGGTAGGCGTCGCTAACTGTTACAGGCTGAACCGGACTCTACCGGTTCGATTGAACGAAATGGACGGAGTACGAATAGACGAGCAGGTTTACATGCGCGGTGTAATCCACCGTGATGTCATACGAGATCCGGCCGGCCGAGGGGTCGTCTGAGCGGGGGCCGGCATGTTTCTGCAATGTGATTTGATCGGGTTGCAATCGCAGGCGGTGCTCAGCCGCCGTGTCGATCACTTCTTTTCGCATTTGGTCGTCGCTCTTGGGAGAGTTGAGGCCAATGTTGACGCCGTTCTGGGCGGCGGCGTCCTTCAAGTCATCGTGTAATTCTATGTTGTCGAGGTAGACGGACGCGATCTGCCATCCGGCGGGCAGCGCGATTGCCAGGATCACGAGTGCCGAAACCAGTACGATTTTCCTCATCGCAGACTCTCAGCGCCCGCCTCCCAGCGGATGATACGCGCCGCTTCCTGCAGCACACAATGAAACCTGGCGCCCGTGCGTATCGTATGAGTAGATGGGAGCGCGGCTTGACATGAATCGCGCGGTCGTATTAGCTAGCACGCGTCAGAGGAAAGCTGAGGGCTCCGAATGAATCTGGTACGGTCATTGTGTGCGGCAAGCTTGATTCTTGCGACGGCTGGTCTCCTTGCCTCCGGAGCAGAGACGGACGCGCAGGCTCCGCCGCAGAACCCGCCCGCGAATTCGCAAGGCTCGCCAACCAGTAAACTGACGCCAGACGACATTGCCATGGGAAAAGAGCTCTACGCGGCGAATTGCGCGAGCTGCCACGGCGTTGATGCGACGGGCCAGCTGGGGCCGAATTTGCATGGCGTGGTGCAGCGCCTGGGCGAGCAGGGGGTGTTCGGAGTTGTGCGCAACGGCCGGGGCGGAATGCCGCCCGTTTCGTCGATTAACGACGCGCGCGTGTGGCAGGTGATCGGATACCTGAAAACGCTGGGCGAGTCGGGGCCGATGGAGCAAGCGACAGGCGATCCCGTGAAAGGGAAAGCTGTTTACGAAGCGAACGGCTGCGCGACCTGCCACACAATTGGCACGACGGGCGGCGCTGTGGGTCCGCCGCTGACGGCAATCGGACGTTCACGCGCTCCGAAGTATTTGCACGATTTTCTGCTCGATCCCGGAAAAAATCCGCCGCCGGACATGACTCTGCCCGAGCGCGCCGGAAACACGGGATACTTATTGGTGCACGTTGTGACCAAAGACGGCCACGAGATGACGGGAATTCGCGTGAACGAAGACACGTTCACGATCGTGCTGCGCGACGTGAGCGGACATTTTTTCAGCTTCGAAAAATCCAGCCTGAAAACGATTGAGCCGATGCCCGGGAAGACATTGATGCCGAGTTACACGAATCT
>Ga0335078_10010561_pt1 | contig 13680 bp, 14 predicted proteins | sample Lox_Sample_32_FD_206711 | JGI IMG/M metagenome (GOLD analysis project Ga0335078, IMG submission 206711) | Soil microbial communities from Loxahatchee National Wildlife Refuge, Florida, United States - Lox_Sample_3.2 | ecosystem: Environmental > Terrestrial > Soil > Wetlands | place: USA...
ATAAGGCAGCAGAGCGATGCCGGCAAGCCGGTGGCGCTCGACGATTCGACTGTTTATGGCCAGGCGTTCCAAAAGGTGGCCGGAGCCCTGGCCGCGCAAATCAGCATCGGGAGTTTTGCGGCGACAGAAGATATCAGTATTGAGTAGTCAGTGGTCAGTTGTCAGTCGACAGTGATCAGTTGTCAGTCCTCCAGTGATCGGTTTTCAGTTTCGGCACGCGCCTCGACGACCCTCTGGCTACTGACAACCGACGACTGAGAACTGATTACTGATGACTGACAAATGAAAACTTTACTTTCCCCATGCCCCCCACACCCTCGAAGATCAAACTCGCTGCCGGCAACAACACCCTGGCCGTGCATTGGTCGGATGGCCATGAGAGCGCATTCCCTTATCGCTATCTGCGCGGCAAGTGCCCGTGCGCGACCTGCGGAGAAGCGGCCCCGGTGGCCGAGCAGGCAGTGGGCGGTCTGCCTATTCTCGGTCAGAAACCATTGCAGCCGGTGCGGGCCGAGTTGGTAGGCCGTTATGCCTTACAGATCTTCTGGAGCGACGGGCACTCCAGCGGCATTTACGCCTTCCCCTACCTCCGGGCGATCTGCCCCTGCGCGGAGTGTACGGCTACACGCGACGCCGGGAATTAGCGCCCCGCCGGGATATTCATGCTTCGATTGCAGATCCCTCAACGATAGAATAGAATTCTCCTCTACCCGGGCTCACGGGCCATCTTCACAACTGCATAGGAGGAGGGCTTCACATGGAGAGCTGGATACTTCGCATGCTGCTGGCCGGGGGGTGCTGCCTGCTTATGGCGACGCACGCAACCCCGCAGGGCGATCCCGCGCCGTCCAAAGGGATGCTTCTGGTTGCCAATAAGGGCGATCACACCATGGGTATTATCGATCCGTCGGAGAACCGGCAGATTGCTACAGTGCCGGAGGACGGGGTCACCGCTCATGAAGTGGCGGCGTCGCCCGACGGGCGCCGGGCCTTTCTTCCCATATATGGCAATTCGGGTGTCGGCGCGCCCGGCACGAATGGCCAGACGGTTGACGTGGTCGATCTGACGACGCGGCGGCGAATCGCGACGATCGACCTGGGAAAAGGGCTGCGCCCCCACTGCCCGGTATTTGGCCCGAAGAATGGCTTGCTGTATCTCACCACCGAACTGGATGACTCCGTAACCATCATCGATCCCAAATCGCTGCGCATCCTGGGTTCGGTGCCGACGGGCCAGCCGGAATCACACATGTTGGCCATCTCCCGCGACGGGAAACGGGGCTATACGTCCAATGTCGGAGTGGGCACGGTTAGCGTCCTGGATCTGGAGGCGCGCAAAACCCTGGCGGTGATTCATGTGTCGCCCCACGCGCAGCGCATCGCGCTCTCCCCCGACGACCGCTGGGCCTTTACCGCCGACCAGACCCAGCCGCAGCTCGCCGTTATCGACACCGGAACCAAACAGGTCGCCAAGTGGATTCCGCTCGAATCGATCGCCTACGGCACCGGCGCAACCCTGGATGGGAAATACCTCCTGATCACCCTGCCCAAGCCCGGCAAGGTGGCGGTGCTCGATCTCAGTTCCATGACCGTGGTGCGCTCGGTGGACGTTCCCAAGCAACCGCAGGAGGTGCTGGTGCGGCCCGACAATCAGGTGGCCTATGTTTCCTGCCACGAGAGCCGCAAAGTGGCGGCCATCAACCTGCAAACCTGGAAAGTTCAGACGATTGACGCAGGGACGCTGGCCGACGGGCTGGCCTGGGCTCCGGCCCATTGATCCATTGCGTCATCGGGTCATTGAATCACTGGTCAATCGGGCGATTGAACCATCGGTTCATCGGGTCATCGAAAACTCACTTTTCTTGAGAAGAAGCTCCTGCAATGGTCCAAAGACCCGATGAGCAAATGATCCGATGCCTAAACGATCTCGACCTGACAATGCTTGACGAGGCTCTTGAATCGGGCGGCGTCCTTGTCGCTCCCCACAATCGCCGCGTAGTGCATGGGAACGGCGATCTTGGGATGGATAGCCAGGGCGGCCTCCGCGGCTTCTTCCGGCGTCATGACGTACTTCCCGGAAACCGGCAGTAACGCGATGTCGACGGCGATATCCTTCATCTCCGGAATGAAGTCCGTGTCGCCGGCGAAATAAACTCGCGTACCGTCCATGGTGATCACAAAGCCCAGCCCGCTTTCCCCCTTGGGATGAAAGACCTTTCCCGGCTCGCGGAACTTGTTCACATTGTAAGCGGGAACGGCTTCAATCTCGACCTTGCCCACCGTAATCTTCCCGCCCGGGTCGAGAAAGCGCGTGTCTTTCACTTGCACGCCCTTCAAACCGCCCCTGCAGAGCGTGCTGGCAACAATCGTAGTTCCCGGAAATATCACCTTATTGAGATCCTCGAGACTGAGGTGGTCGAAGTGCTCATGGCTAAGCAAGACCACGTCCGCCTCATCCCGGCCTGCCACTTTGAAGGGGTCGGTATAGATCACGCTTGATCCCTTGATTTTGAAAGTGTCATGGGCGATGCGGGTAAAGTCCAGATTCAGGAGTTTCATCGTTCTCCTCCCCATCAATTGTGAGTTGCGTGTCCAGTCCGGCCGGAACGCACCCCTCTAGCTTATCACCGGCCTGGGGGTCTGAGGAGAGCCCAGTACGGAAGTCATATGTTGTTAGCGTGTCACCAAGGTACTCTTGCCTTTTTCAGGCCCGTCGAGTAGCATGACCCAAATTTCCAAATTTCGGGACAATCTATGTCCTCGCATAGTTCCAATCCGGAAGGCTATCTTTTGCTCGGTCTCGGGGCCGGCATTTATTGGTTCTACAAAGGGTTCCGCATCTTTCGTGAATACCGCGTCCTGGCGGACACACCGGAAATCCCTATTGGAAGCATGGCCATGGGCCTGGTGGAAATTCATGGCAAAGCGAAGGCTGGGCAAACCGTCGCGAGCCCGGTTACCAAGACGCCCTGCTGTTTTTACCGGGTCGACATCGAACGCTGGGTCACGAGCAAGAACGGCGGCCACTGGTCCCACGCTGCAACCGATGCCGATGGCGTGAAGTTTTATCTCGAAGACGCGTCGGGTAAAGTCCTGGTGGACGCGCACGGGGCGGAGTACGATCTGATTCAAACCGCCAAGGTGGAAACGGGGAGTGGGCTGCGAAGCGGACTGGGGCGGTTGTTCTCAGGCATGGAGGGTCCCGCCAAAAGCACCGGGACAATGGGCATGCGGGAAGAGCTTTTCCCTTACGCGCATTCGGTGGCGAGCGGAACGGGCAGTTCCTTTTCTCTGGGAGGGATGAGCCTTTCTGCCATGGGGGGCGGCATCAGCCTGGGAGGCGGGTCCCACCGCTACCGCTTGAGCGAGTATTTGATACTCCCCGGCCACTGGTATGACCTCACGGGCACGTGTGTGGAGAACCCCCAACCCCAGGACGAGCACGACCGCAACTTGATTATGAAAGGAACGAACGAGCCGACTTTCCTGATTTCGTGGCGCAGCGAAAAGGAGATTGAGGGCTCGCTGCGCAATCGGGCCGCCCTGCGTATCTTCGGGGGCGGGGCTCTTTCCGTGGCCTGCCTGGCGCTGCTATTGGCAAGGTTTGGACTGTTTTGACTTTTGAGGAGGCGAGTAGAAATGGGTGTAATCATTCTCCTGGCGCTGGTGATCATCCTCGTGGTGGTGGGGGTCTTCGCCTACCTGATTACGATTTACAACAGCCTGGTGCGATTGAAGAACGATATCGACAAAGCCTGGGCGAACATCGACGTTCTGCTGAAGCAACGGCACGACGAACTTCCCAAACTGATTGAGACCTGCAAGGGCTACATGCAGTACGAGCAGAAGACCTTCCAGCTCATTACCGAGGCCCGCACGGCGTTCATGCGAGCCGGATCCGTGAGTGAGAAGGCCCAGGCCGATAACCTGATCTCCGGCGCCCTCAAGAGCCTATTTGCGGTGTCGGAGAACTACCCGGAACTGAAGGCCAACAATAACTTCATGCAGCTTCAGAAGCGCATTTCGGAACTGGAAGAGAAGATTGCCGACCGGCGCGAGTTCTATAACGACGACGTCAACACTTACAACATTCGCATCCAGCAATTTCCCGACATGCTGCTCGCCGGCATGATGCACCTGCAACACCACGATATGTTCAAGGTGACGGAAGAGGACCGCCGGGACGTGGAAGTGAAGATGGCGTAAGTACGACCTATGGTTGATTAATGATTGATGATTTCTGATTCCTGATTGCTGATGCGTAATGGGCGAGCTGGGAGATCAATGGCTAATGACCCATCTCAAATCGGCAATCACATATCACCCCTGAAAGAGAGGAGCCGAGTATGGTCGTCGCGGGTGTGCTGATCGTCCTATTGGTAATCATCGCCATCGTGGTTATTGGCCTGATCATGTATTTCGTGGGGATCTACAACAACCTGGTGGCACTGAAAAATGATATCGACCGCTCTTTCGCCAACATCGACGTGGTGCTCAAGCAGCGGCACGACGAGCTGCCGAAGCTCATCGATACCTGCAAAGGCTATATGCAGTATGAGCAGAAGACCTTGCAGGCGGTGACGGAAGCGCGCACGGCCTATTTGCGGGCCACCACTCCCTCGGAGAAGATTCAGGCGGACAACATGGTCAGCGGGGCGCTCAAGAGCCTGTTCGCCGTGGCGGAGAAGTATCCCGACTTGAAGGCCAACACCAATTTCATGCAACTGCAAGGGCGCATTACGGAGCTGGAAGAGAAGATCGCCGGGCAACGCAACCGCTTCAACGACGACGTCAACGTGTTCAACATCCGCATTGCCCAGATTCCCGCCAACTTCGTGGCCGGATTCATGCACCTTCAACCCCACGCCCTATTCCAGGCGGCGGAAGCCGATCGCGAGGATGTGAAAGTGAGCTTCAACTGAAACAAGAAGGCCCGCTTGGGGGAGCGGGCCTGGGGAAAGGAGGAAAACCTAGTACGGGTTCTTTCCTTATCTCTTCTTCTTCTTTGCCTTCTTAACTGCCATATTTTCCCCTCCTTTGTTGGAGTTTTGGGACCAGCGCTTGCAACCACGTTTAGTGGTCACGCGCCACACTACCACAATATGTAGTGTGGATTGGCTATTTTGTCAAGAGGAAAAAACGAACCCGCCGGTTTCCGGGTAATGTAATCTTCTCCTGGGCCCCTGCGCCGGAGTTTCGTTTGGGTTCAGGCAGGGTTCGCCCGGCGGGCGGGAGCCCTTCGATCGGGGGGGACGATCGCGGTGAAGACGACGTCAACCACAACCCCGGACAATTTCCCCGCGGAAATCCGGGCAACACCTTCCCCCCGGTACCGTCTGGAATCGGTGGACGTGCTGCGCGGCGTGGTTATGATTCTCATGGCGCTGGATCACACCCGCGACTTCCTCGGCATGACCGGCATCAGCCCCACGGACCTCTCCCGCACCACCGTCCCCCTGTTTTTCACGCGCTGGATCACGCATTTCTGCGCTCCGGTTTTCTTCCTGCTTACCGGCACCGGAGCGTACCTGGCGCTCCGCCGCAAATCCCGGCGCGAGTTGTCGTTTTTCCTCATCACGCGCGGCGCGTGGCTGATATTCCTCGAACTGACTCTCTTCCGTTGCCTGGGCTTTCAATTCAACTTCGACTATCACCTGACTCTACTCAACGTCCTTTGGGCGCTGGGATGGGCGATGATCGTCCTCTCCGTGCTGGTTCACCTCCCCGCGCCGCTGGTTGCCGCGTTTGGCCTGGTCATGATCGCCGGGCACAATTTGCTCGACTCCATTCAATCCGCCAATCCGCTTTGGTCGGTCCTGCACTCCCTCAATTTCATTGTCCAGACTCCGCAACATTCCGTCTTTGTCGCCTACCCGCTGATTCCCTGGGTGGGTGTAACTGCGGTGGGGTACAGCCTGGGACAAGTCTACAACTGGGAGCCCCGGCGCCGGATGTTCTTCCTGTGGGGTGCCGGGGTGGGGGCGGTGGCTGCCTTCGTGATTCTCCGCGCTCTCAACACGTACGGCGACCCGCTGCCATGGAGCGCGCAGAAATCGGCCGCCTTTACGGTGCTCTCTTTTCTGAACACCCTCAAATACCCGCCCTCCCTTTTGTTTCTCCTCATGACACTCGGCCCGGCATTGATGTTTCTCGGTGCCCTCGATACCCGCACGCCTCCCTTGCTGCGTCCGGCGCTGACCTTCGGCAGGGTCCCCATGTATTATTACCTGCTCCACATACCGCTCATTCATCTGATTGCAGTGGTGGTATGTTACGCGCGTTACGCCCACGTGCATTGGATGTTCGAGTCCCCGACCCCCAGCCAGTTTCCCTTCACCCCTCCGCCCGGGTGGGGATTCTCCCTGCCGGTGGTTTACCTCTTTTGGATCGGCGTGGTAATAGCGCTTTATCCGCTTTGCCGCTGGTTCGCGGGCGTCAAGCAGCGCCGCCGTGCCGCGTGGCTCAGCTACCTCTGATCGGCTCGCGTTTTGGGGCAGGCATGTGGCGGATGCAAATGCCAGCATCGCGAGGACGGAGCGTCTAACCTTGCTTGAAATTATCCCCAAGGGTGACATAATGACTGTACGATTAGAAGTGGTTTGTCGGGACTGCCTTTCGAGCTTCGCGGGAACCGAAAGGTGTTGTGCCAGGCCGACCCGTTGGTAGTCAGGGCGATCATAGCAACAAGGGTCAGGACGACCGGGGCATTGGGCGTCCGTCATATTTGCGGCCCTTTATCGCTGGGCGTTCGAAGGTGAAGGCGTCCGCATCCCAACTATGTCGCGGGCTCTAAACGTGAGAAATACGGAGGCGCCAACATGAAGATATCCCTTCTATCTTTACTCATCGCTTTCGCATGGGGTCAATCTATGTTTGCCCAAACTGAGACCTTTGATATCGCCACGTTTGTTCGCCCCGCGGGATGGAGCCGCGCGGAATCCAACGGCATTCTCGTTCTTCAGGACCGCAAAAGGGTACAGGGACGCGTGGAGTTCTGCCAGATTTACTTATTCCCCAGCCAGTCGAGCAACGCGGACGCGACGGAGAATTTCCAGGCCGAATGGGACTCGAAAGTCGCCCGGACCTTTGGCATCGACGCCAAACCTTCGCCGCAGGCGCAAACGAACCCGGAGGGCTGGACAGCGGTGTCTGCGACAGGATTCGTAGTGTGGCAGGGAGTGCCGACAGAGGTTGTCCTTGTCGCCAGCACCGGGTTCGGCAGGTCCGCGAGCATTTTGGTCACGCTTTCACCCAACACCTACCAGACAGAACTCAACACTTTCTTCCAGAACTTCGATTACCACGCCCCAGGAGGAGATCATCCGCTCGACGTGCACCGGATGCACGGCGAGCCCCCAAGCTCGCCGGCCGGGGGATCCTTGGCAAACTACGTCTACACGCCGCCGCCGTCCTGGAGTCAACAGACCTTGGTCGATGGGGTCGTGTTGAGGTCGCCGGTCTACGACAATGGAGAAAGCTGCCAGCTCACCCTGTTGCCCTGGCGGCCATCGTCGCAACCCTTGGACGTCGAGGCGATTGGGACCTTTCGCCAGATCTTCCAAACCGATCCGCTGACGACTTACCCCAGCCCTCCGCCCACCATGGCCAGGGGAACGTCACCCCAAGGATGGGAGTACTTCACGATCAAAAAGCTTGTCGGCGGGCAGGAGGGCGAAGCCCGGACCAGGGGATCGATTCTGCTGGTGGCGAGGGTGGACTCCCAGGTCGCCACGATCGTGGGCACTTCCAAGGACTTCATGGTGAGCCAGTGTTTCGGCTTGCTGCGCGGCGATGTGTGGCCTCGATTCTTCTACTCCCTGCAATTCAAGAATGCGCGCTCGCCGGGACAAGAGCTTGCCGCCATTCAGCAGCGGCTGGCGGGAAGTTGGATTTTGGCCACGGGAAGTATGGGGATGGCGTATACGTTCCAAGCCAACGGGCGTTACGCGGATACGATGGCCACCCAGTATCGTACGCGCGTTTCCGGCAGCGAGGTTTTGGCGACCACGACGGGCTTCTTTGGCGACGGAGCCTATTCCATCGACGGCAATAGGATGGTCATGAAGCGTGACGACGGTAAAAGGTTCGAGTATCTCTTCCGCGTGGAACAAGTCAGCAAGGACAGTGGCAGGACCTGGGCGGACCGGTTGACCCTCATGGAGCCCGGAGGCACCGGGGAATTCAGCCTTCGGAGAAACTAGAGAGACGGAGCCGCGGCGGGCAAGTGGCGGACAAGTGGCGGACCCGAAAGGACACGGGAAGGTCACTCGAGCCAGGTCTGAGCGGCGTCTACACATAATTGCGTCATAGAGCGAGAACTGACCATTCCGTGGGCGCTGAAGGGTCTGGGCGCTGAATACCCGGATGGCCATTGCATTCGGGAGCGACCAAGTGTAGCGTTATCGGTTGGGCCGAAGTCCATAAGACAAATATCGGCGGTTAGGGCTAGCCGAGCGAAGGGGGTAAACCCATGCGCCAGTCAATTCTATTCTTTGTGGCCGTTGCCTTAGTCCTGATGGCGTCCATGCCTGGTCGGGCGCAAAAAGTGTCCGTCGGCAAGATGGCACCAGACTTCGCCGTCCCTTCCCTGGATGGGAAAACAAGTTACCGCCTGAGTGATTTTCTCGGCCGTCGCGTGCTGATCTTCAACTGGGCTTCCTGGTGAGTGTGCCGCGAGCAACTGCCGGTCTGGCAGAAATTCTACGAGAAGCACCACCACGAGAATTTTGAGATCCTGTCCGTTTCCATGGATACGCAGGGCGCGGAAGTAGTCCGGCGCTTTACGGAAGCGGCAGGTGTCACCTTTCCATCCGCCGTCGACCGCGCGCAAGGACTTTGGGATTTGTACGGATTCCCGGTTGTCCCCAACGGTTTTTTTGTCGATGAGCAAGGCATCCTGCGCTATGTGAAGATTGGGGAGTTCGACGGCCGCAACCCGGCCGACGTAGCGGCCATCGAGCGCCTGCTCGCAGCGCCCACGCGCGAGCTGTCCGAGAGCCATTCCAGTTACACTAGTCCGCTCGACCAAGCCCTGCACCAGGCCGAAGAGGCCGTGCAGCGCGCTCCGGACAATCCCGACTTGCGCCTGACGCTTGCGGAGAGACTGCTGGAAAACAAGCAACATGAGCGGGCGCTGAGCGAGTTCCAATCCGTGCTCGCGTCGGATCCCAAATCCGCGCGGGCGCTGGTGGGAACGGCCACGGCCTACCTCGACCTTGGTGAGAAAGATAAAGCGCTGGCGGCGTTGCGCAACGCCTCCCAACTCGATCCTGGCAACTGGATTATCCACAAACAGATCTGGGCCATCGAGCACCCGGAGCAGTTCTATCCTGCCATCAATTCGCAATGGCAGCAGGACAGGCTGAAGGAGGAGGGAAGGAAATAGCGCGGCGTGGTCGTTGCTTCGCTTCCGGTCCAGCCGAAGTCCACTCGGCATGGTGTCCGCGTGGTGGCAATTCGCATTGATCCCCTAAGCGACCGCCTGGGATTGAGCGAAAAAGCTGGTCTCACCTATGGGGTGCGATCTCAACAGAAAGGCCCTAAGGCGTTTGGCGGGAAATCCGCTTCTTAGGGAGAGGGGGATGCGGGGAGAGATGCATTTCTTTGCGGCGGCCATGACCCGCCAGTTCCGACTTCAGCAATTCCACTTTGCGGCTGACCCGCTTGCCCAGTTTTTGATTGATGAACGTTCCTTTGCCCATGAATAATCCCTCCAGCACGGGTCCAATCAAAGGCTAGGTTGCCGCATTCAAGTCGACCAGTTCGGAAACCTTCTGGTCCTCGGTTATCACTGTTCCCGACATGCGATCATGCCAGGTTAGGTTGTCGCTATCGACCCAGGCCCAGATGAATCCCAGGGTTAAAGCCGCGAGTGAAACCAGGACCCCGAAGGCCCGCCAGAGGGATTCGCGCGGGGTGGGATGATCTCCATGCATATTGCGGATTTCGCAACCCATCCAGAGCAACCCCGGAGTGGCGGTGGCCACCGCCGTGAACACCGCGAAATAACCGAAGATCAGCGCGACGGCGACCGCGCCCAGGATGGCCAGGTTGACCGGAACCAGGGATAGGCGCCCGCAGAACCGCCAGAAGATAACGCCAAACAATGCCGCCCCCAGCATCAGCACGAGGGCATCGATCAGGCCCGCCCGAAAGCGGCGGCCCAAGGGTGCAAGGTAGAACTCCCCTGCCTCTTCCCGTTCCTCGGCAGGCGAGTCAGCCGGCCAGCCGACCAGGATTTCCAAAGGATCGCTCTTGGCCCGCGGCTCGTCCGCGAATCTTCCCTCAGCCTCCCGCGAGGTCTCGCCCAGCTCCATCGTCGCTTCACCCGTATCTTCGAAAGGGACGATTTCGCGTTGCGGGCCGTCCAGGTCGCGGACCGAAGTGGATCCGCCAATATCAAAGTCGAATCCGGGGTTTGCATCTGTTTGTATTCCCGGCAGACTGTCTATAGGGAGCTCCTCCTGGGGATCGGCAGGGTCTTCAAAGTCCAATTCGAGATTCTCGGCCTGGTTAAGGTCGGGACGGAGTCGAGCCCGCCGGCGCCGATAACTGTCCACCCGTTCCGATAGTTCTTCTCTCCAATCTTGCGGTCCGTTCAAGGCAGCAGGGTTGGTGGCTGCCGAGCTTTCTAAGCGTATTTGAGGTTGCTCGTCTCGCCGCAGGATTTCCACCTCAGCCGGGCTTTTGGATTGAGGAGGCGCGGGCGGCGGTTCCGGAGGATCCAACGACTGTGCTATCGACCCAGGCGCCGGGGACAAATCCTCCGGCTGCGCAGGTGGAACTGGTGCGCTTGGTGGCGCCTCCCCACGAATAGTAGGAGGCGGCGGGGGGGGAGGTGCGGAAAAAGGGCTTACTGGTGCTGGAGATAAAGAATCCGCGGAGGAAGAAGGTCTCGCAGGGGCGCCCTTCGTAAAGAGATAGCCACACTTCTTGCATTTTTCCAGCCCTGCGTAGCTAACAAACCCACACTTGGGGCACTTCACTGCGGGTAGTCCATCCTTCGGGCAGCGTTTTCCTCACCCGCAGGCATCTTAGCAAAATCACTCGGAAGAACAAAGTGCTTTCGAGTAGAATGGCGAATCTGCGTGCTCATGGATCCCCTTCGTTCCCTTTTCGGTAGTACCGGTCTGCGGCATCGTGCCGCTCTGATCTTCGCGCTGGCCCTTGTCCCCGGCTTGCATTCGCAGCAGACTCCGATAACGGTTCCCCTTAAGGGACCCGGAAATGAGATTATCGTGCGCTCCGATTCGCAGCAGAAGGATAAGGACATTTACCATCTGCGTGGCCATGTCGAGATTGTTTACCAGGACATGCGAGTAACGGCGGACGAGGCTTCGTACGACGACGCAACGGGAGACGTGATGGCACGGGGGCATGTCATTTTCGACGATCCCACCAGCCACCTGGCCGCCGAGGAAGTCCACTACAACGTCCAGACCCAGAAGGGATGGTTCAGCAATGGCGGCGGATATCTTCATCCCAAAGGAGCACCCGGGCCTCGTGTCCTGCGAACCGAGAATCCCTTTTACATCTGGGGGGAGACGGTGGAGCGTCTGGATGAGGACACTTACCTGGTGAACCGCGGAACCCTGACCTCCTGCGATTGCGCCAAGAAAGGCTGGCTGCTTTCCGTGGCGAAGGCTCGCGTCGAGGTCGGGGATAAGATGGTGTCTCAGCATGCGGTATTCCGATTCCTCGGCGTCCCCGTCTTCTATTTCCCCGTCCTGGCGGATTCTATTGCCCGCGAACCTCGCCACACCGGATTTTTGCTTCCCCACGTCGGCAACTCCACACAAAAGGGTTATATCGTAGGCGACGGTTTCTTCTGGGCGATCAACCGCAGTGCAGATTTGATGGTGGGGGTGGAGGACTACAGCAAGCGCGGATTGGCGGAACGTGGGGAGTTTCGGGCCAAACCGAGCGAAAATGCAGATTTCGTGATCAATTATTTCGGTGTGAATGACAAATACTCCAATGTCTCTCTCCGGGCGCCCGGCGAAAGCATTCACGCTTTCGGGAAGGATGACGACATCGGCGATGGCTTCCGCGCCGTCACCACCGTGGACTACGTCAATACTATGGCCTTTCGGACCACTTGGTCGCCCAACTACACCCAGGCCGTCAGTTCAGAAGCGGTGCAATCGGGATTCGTATCCAAGAACTGGGATGCCTTCAGCTTCAACACCTACGCCGAGCGCTATGAGAACTTCCTTTCCACTCAACAAGTCCCTGCCAACGCGGTCATCATTCGTCATCTCCCCAGCGTTCAGTTTGATGGGGACGACCGGCAGATCGGCAACTCACCCGTTTATTTTTCCCTGGATTCCTCCGCGGACGCTGTGGGGCGCACCGCACCGGGGCTGTCGCTGCCCCTGTTGGACGCACGCCTGGATTTCCATCCGCAGCTCCTGTTGCGACCCAAGGAATTCTGGCATTTTCGCTTCACCCCCGCGCTGGGGTTCCGGACCACTTACTACGGGGTCAGCCTGGCCCCCAACCATGCCCCGGTGAATCGCCTGCTCGGTGAGGTGAGTCTTGATCTGCGCCCTCCTTCTCTGGAAAGAGTCTTCACCAATTCCTATCGCGGGTACCGCCTCAAGCATGTTATCGAACCTGATATCCAATACCATCTGGTCCGGGCCCACACACCGGAGAACATCCTGGACATCGTCCGTTTCGACGCCATGGATATCCTTACCGAGACCAACGAGGTGGAGTATTCACTGACCAACACAATTCTGGCCCGTAAGGACGTGCCCGATGATTCCCCTGACAAGCCGCAGGCCCGGGACCTTTTCTCCTGGCGCCTCGCCCAGAAGTACTACATGGATCCCACCTTCGGTGGCGCTTTGGTGCCGGGGCAGATCAACGTCTTTGCTTCCACCATCGACATCACAGGATTTGGCTTCGCACATGGCCAACGGTTCTCGCCGATTGATTCCGTGATGAAGTTTGCCCCGTTCTCAAACTTCGACACAGAAATCCAGGCTGACCTGAATCCCAGCGGCGCCGGCGGAGTGGTGGATGCCGGCATTACATCCCACGTTCGCCGCGGAGTCCTGGGGGTCGCGGTGAGCGATTTCTTCATCAATAACACGTCCTACGTGGTGCCACCAGCCGAGACCCTGCCCCCCAATCCAACCCCCGGCACACCTACGCCGTTGACCGCCTTTAACCTGCTCGGGACGGTGCTCATCTACGGCGACCCCAACCGCAAGGGCCTGAGTGGAGCGCTGGGATTGGACTACAATTTCCAGCAAAAGATATTCCAGCATCAGGTCACCCAGCTCAGCTATAATTTTGGCTGCTTCGCGATCAACGTGGAATATCAGTATTACAACCTGGGACCGCTCCGCCGCGAGAGCCAGTTCCGCATTGCTCTGGCGCTGGCGAATGTGGGAACCTTCGGCAATCTGCGTCCGCGCGAGAGACTTACGGTGGATTCCCCCACCTTCTGAGCAGGTACCTTATGTCCTTCCCGATTCATCGACCCCGGCGATTGCGGCGTACCGAGGCATTGCGCGGTTTCGTGCGCGAAACGCGCCTAAGCCGCGGCTCCCTCATCTACCCGCTGTTTGTTTGCCCCGGCGCGCAGGTGAAGAGTGAAATCAAGTCCATGCCGGGCAATTACCGCTGGTCTGTCGACCTGCTCGTGGAAGAGTGCCGGAGCGCCGCCGA
>Ga0335078_10010563_pt1 | contig 13679 bp, 16 predicted proteins | sample Lox_Sample_32_FD_206711 | JGI IMG/M metagenome (GOLD analysis project Ga0335078, IMG submission 206711) | Soil microbial communities from Loxahatchee National Wildlife Refuge, Florida, United States - Lox_Sample_3.2 | ecosystem: Environmental > Terrestrial > Soil > Wetlands | place: USA...
CTAGCCTGCCCTTTCGCACGTGAGCCAGCTTGCCGAGGAGACCTGACACGGAGAAGTTCACCACGCCGCTGGCACCCTAGGGGCTGTGCTCGCCGCGACGACAATCGTGCAATTGGCGTGCAATTAACCAGGCCACAGGGGTCAATGACGGCTACTGCGGGTCTCTGAAGTCGGCTGCTCAGCGGCGTCATCGGCCGCGATCTGCCCGATTCCCAAGCTAATAGTGCCGAGTGCGGCCGGAATGTCGGGTTCCGCCGCGAGCACCCGCGGCGGATGCGCCTGATCAGCGCGATCCTCGGCTGGGGAGACCTCCGTGACGACGCCGCGGTCCGCGGCTTCATCCAGACCCACCCGTTCATCGCGATCCGCCCGGCAGCGGCCCGCACGGCCTGACCAAGCGGCATGATCTCCAAGCGGCCTGGCTGACGGGTTAGGCGGCCTGGTCAGCACGTTCGGTCACGGAAGCTCGGCGGATATGCGTGCCTGCGGTCACGGTGGGCCGCGGCCGGGGTTGCGGTGCGCGCGAGGAGCGGATCATGGCTTCGCCCGCCCGGAGCAGCTCATCGTTAACGTAGCCGAAGGCGCGGACGGCCCGGCGCAGGCCGGGCATCCCCCCTCCGGGGTGTGGGCGGCGTGGCCACCGTGTCGCTGTCACTGCGATCACCTCATTCGCGGTACAAGGCAGCTGGAATGCTGGGCCACAACTGCGGGAGGGACCGCCAGCGCGGGCCGGCGGGTGCGGCCGCCACCGGATTGCCGTGACCCGCTCCCACAGGGCCTCGCTGCCGATTGTCCGCACGGACATGCTGCCCGGGAAGCGGCCCGTCCACGGCGCGACGCGATGACAGGCTCATCGCACGCCCGCCGCTGTCTTTAGTGACACGATCGCGCGCGCCGGCCGGCGCCGATAGAGCCAACTGACCAGGGCGCATAGAGCTGAAAGACCCTGATATAAGGGATCTTGCGAACTTCCGATCGCCGTTGCAGCTCACAACCCAGCGATGTGTCCTTGTCCGGTCGTCTCGATCCACGCGCGCCCTCTGCCTAGCCGAGGCCGCCTCACCTCGCCAGCCCCGCACGCATGATCTTCGCCTGCTGGGAAGTGACCAGGAAAGCGCATTTCCTTCCGGAAGGGACATCCGCCAGATGAGCCAGGCAGAACCCGGCGGCACGCGGATCCGGGTGTTCTTACTGGACGATCCTGAGGTCCTCCGCCGGGGCGTCCGGAACCTGCTAGCTAGAGGCCGAGCCGAATATCACCGTGGCCGGGGAGGCGGCCACCGCCGCCTCGGCGCTGCCCCGGGTCCCCCGCGGTCAGGCCCGACGTCGCGGTGCTGGATGTGCGGCTGCCCGGCGGTGACGGGGTGAGCGTCGCCTACGCCGCGCGGGTCTTCGGCGGGCAAGACCATGCAGACTCCGGAAGGGGCGCCGGCTGAGACCGCGGCCAGCGATGATTCCGGGCGGCCAGGTGGCAGGCACGGTACACACAGGCGGGACCCGAGCGGTATGCGCGCAGCTATGGGGAACGCTGCCCGGCCCGGCAAGCGGCGCCGGCCGATCCGGTCACCGGCCCGGCAGCAAGCCCCCTGCTGACCGCCGTATCCTCATCGGGCTGGAGCTGGCGACCGGGGTTGTCGGCCTGGCCGGCGGGTCACTGCTGATGGCGGCCCCGGACGGGTCGTTGCTGCGCGGACCGAAGGTGCTGGCGGGTACCCCGTCCGGTGGCTGGCGTGTCCCGGGTGTGCTCCTGGCCGGGCTGGTCGGCAGCGGCTTGCTGCTCGCCGGGTGGGGGGCAATGGCGTGGCCACCGGTATGCCGGCCAGTTGTCAGTGCTCGCCGGGGCCCGGCTCATCGCCTTTGAGGCCGCCGAGTTCGGCTGGATCGGTTTCCAGCCGCTGGAAGCGGTCTTTGCACCGGTGGGCCTGGCCATCATCGGCCTTGCCTTGTCCGCTGCAGACACGCAATCCGGACACCGGCCGGTGATCTGCGGCCGGGCGGAAACGGCTCAGATGCCGGCAGCCCCGATGGCCGAGCCGATGCCATAGGTCACCCCCATGGCGATTGCGCCGCCGGCCACGTTGCGCACCACCGCCGGCAGGCGCGGCGCCCGGCCCAGCGCCGCGCTGGCTGCCCCCGTCGCCACCAAGGCGGCGAGCACCGCAATCATCGTGACCGGCACCCTGGCCGGTCCCGGCACCAGCGTGATGGCCAGCAGCGGAAGTACCGCGCCGACGATGAACGAGCCGAAACTTGCGCCCGCGGCATGGCCCGGACTGGCCAGCTGCTCGGGGTCAATCCCCAGCTCAGCCTCGGCATGGGCGGCCAGCGCATCATGCTCCGTCAGGCTCTCGGCCACCTGCCGGGCCAAATCCGGCTGCAGGCCCTTGGACTCATAGATCCCGGCCAGTTCCGCCACTTCGGCCTGCGGGGCCTCGGCATGCTCACGCCGTTCCCGGGCGAGCATCGCGCGCTCGGCGTCCCGCTGGCTGCTCACCGAGACGTACTCCCCGGACGCCATGGCCAGCGCTCCGGCGAACAATCCCGCCAGGCCCGCAGTCAGGATCGCCGTCCGCGACGGCGTGGCGCCGGCCACGCCGACCACCAGCCCGGCCGTCGAGACGATCCCGTCGTTGGCGCCCAGCACGGCGGCGCGCAGCCAGTTCAGCCGGGTGGCCATGCCACCGCCATGCGGCTCGGCGTGTCCCGCGGACCCCGAGCGGGCCTGGCTCATCGCATCACCCTCCCAAGCCTGCCTGGCTGTGCGGCTTCAGGGACCGGGCCGGACTTCCCCGCGGCAACCCCTCAAGCAGTCCCCGGCCGTACAGACGTGGATGTCGCCGGACAGGTGGGCCAGGCTGCGCCGCCCAGGGGCCGGACTCCCGGTCGGTCAGGCAGGCCCTTCGGTCATCGCCGTCATCGGCGGCTCCAGCTCAAGCTTCAGGTATTTGAGCGCCGGTACAGGATAATCTGCGCGCAGGCAACGGAAAGATCTACACGGCCGCCGCAGGCAACTGATCTCGGGAACTGAGGAGACCGTCCGCCGCCGGTCAGCTTCCTGCCGCACGCATTCGAGCGGTCCTGGCGGCCGGAAACCCCGCCCGACGTGTCAGCCAGGGCCCGGGCCCGTCGTCGGCGGCAGGGTCAGGGTGCCCGGGTCCGGGCCGCTTATGTCGAGCCGGAACGGCGGGCAGCGTCGGTCATCAGCCCGGCGTACCCGCCCACCCGCAGCACCCGCCGGTTCAGGCCGAGGACGAAGCCGCAGAGCTGCTCCGGGTACCGGCCGGTGACCAGCAGGGCCACCGCAGCGGTCACGGCCAGGAGGCCGATCAGCCCCCACCACTCCAAACCGAACCTGCCGACGTAGTACAAACCCCAGTCGTCTCAGGAGGCTGAGCGATCGCGGCGGCACATCGCCATGCTGTCCGGAATGCCGGAATCGGCCGGTGCCCCCCACCATGACCGCGGCATGGTGATGTCAGGCGTGTCCGGGCATGATGGCCGGGTGTCAGGATCCCCGCATTCACCGGCGCAATCGCGGCGCCCGGTGCCGCCCGACTGGCGGCTGGTCCGGCTCGGCAAGGCGGGAGGCCTGCTGGAGTACGAGCAGATCGTGCTCGACGGCTTGTTCAAGGACGCCGAGACGGGCTCCGGCAAGACATCGGTGCTGCTTTCCAGGAGCGGCGGCGCCTACGCCGTGCTCAGGCGGGCACGGGACGCCATGTACCGGGAGATGACCGCGCGCGGGTGGTACACCGCCCGGCCCGATCGGGTACGCCGCACCTGGGGGCTCATCAGCGTGACGGTGCTCTGTGCCAGCCTGGCCGCGGAGATACCCGCGGTACTTCTCACCGGTCTCGGGCTCGTGTCCCTCCCGCTGATCCTGGCTGCGCTGACGCTGGCAGCCCTGATCCCCAAGATGCCGGAGCGGACGGCGGCCGGCAACCACCTCGCCAGGCAGGCGCGCGGATTCCGCAGCTACCTGAAGACCCTCGCAATGCAACAGGCTTGTCCGGCCGGGCAGCCTGGCTTGCTATATGACTACATCCCCTACGCGATCGCGTTCGGCTGCGCCAGCCAATGGGACGAGATGGGCGCCGCACTGACGGAGGACGCCGGGCCAGCCTGGTACCGGGGGCATGGCGATCCGTTCGCCCTCACGGCATTTGCGACCACTGCGAGCAGTGGCAGCGGAGCGGGCGGCGGCGGATTCGGCGGCGGCGGATTCGGCGGGACCCTGATCTGGAATCAGCAGCATCTGCTGCACGCCCTGCGCGAGTTTGAGCGGTTCTACAACGGGCACCGGCGGCCGGCTGGTACGCCGCCGCCCACACCGCCCATACCCGGGGGGCGGGGGACCGGCCGCTCCTCGTAGTCCTGGACTGCAAAGGCGGACCGGACGCCCGGGTCAAAGCCGAACGGACCCGCGGCCTGCTGCACGGGGTAGGCGCACGCCGCGTCGCGATCTGGCCCGATGAGGCCCGGCTGTGCCTGTGGAACCTGCCCCCGCGTGACCTCGCGGTGCTGCTGCTGGCGATGATCGAGACCGGGGATGGGGCTGCCGCCTATTACACCGACATCATGCAGGCGGTGGTGAATCTGGCTCTGGCCGCCCCGGGCGGGCCGCCGGGCAACGCCGCGAGTTTCCTGGACCGGCTGGATGTGGCCTGGCTGGAGGCCGCCTACGGCGACGGCCTGCACGGCGCCGCGCTGTCCCGGATCCGCGCCGCCAGGCCACACGTCGGGGACATTCAGCTCCGGTACGCGACCCTGCTGGGCCGGCTCGGCCCGGCCCTGGACGGCCCCGGCGGCCCCGCCACCGGAACCGGGCCGGGGACCGGGGATGGGGAGCCTGGCTGAGGTGCTCGGACCCGGAGCGCCGCCGTGAACCCGTATACCGTGCTGGGGCTGCCCACCAGCCCGGAGGTGACCGACGCGCAGGTCCGGGCCGCCTGGCGGGCGATCGCCGCCGCCACCCACCGGCCAACTGGCGCACCTACCCGTTCCGGTCCCGCATCCGCTGCAAGATCTGCAAACGGCGCATGTGCGGCCTGACCAAGATGCACGCGGCCAACAAGACCCCCACCGAGTACGCGTACTACGTGTGCCAGTACAACCCGAACACCCCAGCTACGTGGCGGCCGCCCCGGATCACCCGCGCACCGTCCAGGTCCGCGAAGACTTCATCAAAGGCCACCATCACCGACACCACCCCGCCATCGTGACCGCCCTGCTCGCCCGCGCCAGCGACGACCCCGCCACCCAGGCAGCAGCCACCCCCGCCACCAGCACAGACACCAGCCCCGCACCATTGCAGGGATCCCTTCACATCCCTATCCACTGAAAACGCTGCCAAGCTCGCCAGATCGGTGCGGAATCCTCGCCACGATCATGAGAGACGCCCGCGGACCGCCCCGTAACGCCGCCCCGCTCGTCACACGTGCCCCGCATGTCCCCGGCGCATGGGGCACCGAACAGCTGGCCAGCTCACAGCGGGCGGCTCGCGCGGTAGTACGTGAGGCGGCCGATGTGCTTGGTGAGGTGACCGGTCTCGGCGGGCTGGCTGAATCCTGCCTCGCGCAGCAGCGCCGGGATCCGCTCGTCCCAGTTGTCCTGAAGCGTGTGGCTCCGCCGGGCGAAGCGGGTCAGGCCGCGCAGGTGGTGGCTGTCCCCGCCGAAGTCCATGAGGTGCAGGGAGCCTCCCGGGCGCAGCACGCGCAGGACCTCGCGCAGCGACGCGACGCGCAGGTCCGCGTGCAGGTGATGGAACATCAGGGCGGAGAGCACCCGGTCGAAGCTGCCGTCGGGATACGGGAGCTGGTCGGCGAAGCCCCGGTCGAGCTGGAGCGCGAGCCCGGCGGCGCGTGCCTTACGGCCGGCACGGGCGAGCGCCTTGGGGTCAGGGTCCAGCCCGGCGACCTCAAGCCGCGGGTGCATCCGCTTGACCAGCAGCGCGAGGTTGCCGGTCCCGCACCCGATCTCCAGCACGCGCTGCGCAGATTCCAGCTCGGCTTGCTCGGCGAGCTTGCGATGCGCGGGCTCGATGCCCACCAGGCGCGTGAACGGGTCATACAGCGGCAGCAGCCAGTCGAGGCCCATGCCCGGCAGGTAACGGCGATCCGGCGCGGAGACGTGCGCGGCAGTTTGGCGCGAACCGAGATCGTTCATATGCCTTCTCCCTTGGTACAAGGATCCTTGGTGCGTACCTCAGTAATATTCTGAGGCGAAGAAGGGGCAACAGAGCGATTCTTTGGCCATCATGCAACGATCTTTGGTTCCGTCGGCGGCCACCCGCCTGACCGGACGCCGGATCGGCGGCGCGCCGGTCTACGAGTACGTCCGGAGCCCGGCCGTACCGCCAGTCAGCGTGCTGCGCTTCTCCGTCGGCCAGCTGCCGGCCCCCCACACGGGCGATGACCACGCCCACGCACACGATTTCCTCGTGCTCGCGTACTTCGAGCACGGTGGGGGCAGCCTTCGCCTGGGGCATCGGGAGTGGCCGCTCAGCACCGGTGACGCGTTCGTGATCGCTCCCGGCGAGGTCGTGCGGGTCAGCGGTCACGGCCACGGCACGGCGGCGGGAGGCTGGTGCGTGTTCTTCCCGCCCGGCATCATCGCGTCCGAAGCGCCCGGCGGGTCGCTCGGCTGGAGGGCGCACCCGCTGCTGTTCCGGTTCATGGGGCGTGCCGCTGACGGCGCTCAGCGCCTGCGCGTACCCGCAGGCGTCCGGGCCGCGTGGTCCCAGCATGTGCAGGCCATCGAGCGTGAGCAGCACGAGCCCCGCGACGGCTCCGCCGAGGCGGCCCTGGCGCACCTGATGCTCCTGCTGGTGAGCGCCGCACGGATCTCCGTCGATATCGGCCAGGACTTCCGGCTGCGCAGCGAGCCGCTGATGGCGGCGGTGTTCGAGTTCATCGAGCAGCACTACCACGAGCCGATCTCGCTCGCGACGATCGCCGCGCAGGTCGGGCTGACGCCCGGGCACCTGACCACGGTGGTCCGCCGCAGGACGGGACGCAGTGTGCAACGGTGGATCACCGAACGCCGGATGGCCGAAGCCCGGAAGCTGCTTCGCGAGACGGACCTCACCATCGAGACCGTCGCGGCCCGTACCGGTTACCGGCAGCCCAGTTTCTTCATCAAGCACTTCCGGCGCGACCACACGGTCACTCCCGCCGCCTGGCGGCACCAGACCCGCGCCGCGGCGCAGCCGGCCGGGCTCACGCACCCGGCCGCTACCTGACCGGACCAGCGCCCGGGCGGGGCCCGGCCGATGGCTCCGCCCAGCCACAGCGGCGGGAACGGCAGCTGCGTCGAGGTCGCGCGCAACCTGCGCGATGTCGTAGCGGTTCGCGACAGCACAGACCGCGGCGGAGTGGCCCTGATCTTCACCCGCGGGCAGTGGCGGCGGTTCGCCTGCCGCCTGAAGGCGGGGGAGAGCGGCGGCGCCTGAGCCGGGTTTGCCGGGCGAGCCCGGGGTCAGGACAGGTTGCTGCCGGCGCCGATGCGGTCGCCGGGGTATTCGTGCATCGCGTCCAGGTTATCGCGGGCGGGATACGTCGCGGCGGCGGGGCCGTCGGCGAACGCCCGCAGCACGTTCGCGGTCACCTGCCGGACGAAGGCCGGCGTGGACCCGGAGATGCCGTGCGGCCGGTCGCCGAACAGTGCCTCCACCCAGCGCATGGTGCCCGTGTTGAACACCCCCGCCCCGCCGGCGTGCGTGTAGTAGGCGGAGTCGCCGAAGCTGGCAACCCCCTGGCAGACCAGCGGGGAATGGGACAGCACCTCGATCGGCCGCTGGAGCGGGTAGCCGGGGTTGACCCGGTCGTATTCGATGCCGACCAGGTTGGGGAAGGTGGCGCCGTCGGGCACGCCGGTGCCGCGGAACACCCAGCTGCCGGGGCTGACCACCCGGTAGGCGGCGGTGGCCGGGTAGGACTCGTAGAGCGTCCCGATCAGCGACGATTCCGGGTCCGGACTGGGGGCCGCACGCCAGTCGCTGGTCACCAGCGACGCGTCCTCGCCGTACATCGGGTCTTCGGTGTAGCTGGTCTTGTAGCAGACGACGCGGCGGGCGGGGCCCAGCGTCGTGGCCTCCAGCCGGGTCCGCCGGAACAGCGCGTTGGCACCCAGGAACGCCAGGTTGACGCCGGCGTCACGGGCGGCGGTCACGTTCGCGCGCTCGGCCGGTGACCAGTACTCGTCGTGCCCGAGCGAGAGCAGCGCGCTGGCGCCGTCCAGCAGGTGCGGGTCCGCGGCGATGTCCATGCTCGTCACGTAGGCGAGCGGGATCCCCATCATCTCGGCGAGCTTGACCGCGTTCCGCTCGTAGGTCAGGAACATGGCCGCGCCGTTGCCGTCGTAAGGCCGGTCCAGGCTAACCACCAGCGACCGGCTCGCATACCCGCCGTCCGGGCCCTTGTAGAGGTCGTAGCCGCCCCACGTGTTGTAGGCCTGCCAGGTCTCCACGCCGTTCTTGAGCACCACCGCCCCCCTGGTGCTCGCCGACCGGACGGTCACCGGGACGTAACGCTGCCCGCCGGAGTCCGCGTCCAGCCGGAGCAGGTATGAACCCGGCGGCCAGTCGTCCGTGGGCACGTCCAGCGCGGGGTCCCAGTCCGTGGTCACCGTGTTCGCCGGGCCGGACACGACCGGGCTGGTCTGCCGGCCGCCGCGCAGCGGGCCCGACTGCCATACCCGGCGGGCGCCGTCGCCCCGGTACCACCCCAGCCGGAACGCGGTCACCCGGTAACCGGCCGAGGTGGACGACACGAACAGCGGGAACGACTCGCCTCTCAGGACGCTCGCCCGGCCCGCGTACCCCTCGATCTCGTGCTCGCCGCCAAGATGACGGATCGCCCAGTGCGGGTCGCCCGGCAGCGCGTTCTCCGCCACCGGCGCCGGGCGGCGCGGCGTGCTGGTGGCCCGGGCCTTGCCCCCCGCGCCGGGCCCGGCTGGCGGCTTTGTCCGTGGCCACCGGGCGGCCGCGGCGGCGGCCGCCCCGGCGGCCACGGCCGCGGCGGCCCCGAGGAACGCCCGGCGGCCGAGCTTCCCGTCGCCACTCACAGGCATCAAGGATGCCGCACCGGGAGGATTTTCCCCGGCATTGCGCGGATTACGGTTCGGAGTCCGGTTCCGGCGGGGCAGGACAGCGCGGGTTCGCGCGCGTCCCGGGCGGCCCGGCCAGGCACGGCTAGCGGACCACGTTGGTGTCGATCTGATCGAGGTCGCCGACCCCGTTGCTGACGCCGCCGCCGCCCGACCACTGCCATATCAGCGCGTGCGGGCTGGTCCTGGTCACGCCGCCGAAGAAGCTGGCGCACGTGGACGTGCCCTTCAGGCAGAAGCCGACCGGGGCCAGGCTGAAGTTCGTGGTCTCCGGCTCATACGTCCACTCGTCGGTGTTGCCGATCATCGAGACGGTGCCGGTCCCGAAGATCGAGGCCCAGATGCCCGGCTCGGAATAGACGCCCGGCGTCCAGCCGTGCTGGCTGACGTAGTCCCAGAAGCCGTTGAAGTCGGCCCGGTCGACGTTGGCGGGCACGTAGCCCGACCGGATGACGCCGCTGCACGCGGACGTGTAGACGGAGTTCCAGCCGTTGTCGTGGGCCGGGGCGACACCCGGCAGCTCGACGTCCATGAACAGCACGCGGTACTTGACCGGCTGGCCGTCGGCGTCCGACACGGCCCGCGCGGCCTGGCGCTGCCCCCAGGCGTACGCCTCCGTGGTCGTGCCGTTGTAGTTCGGGTCCACTCCCGGGCCGCCCATGAACCAGTAGACACCGAGGCCGATGCCGAGCCCGTAGCTGGTGTAGTTCGTGTTGGCCTGGATGACGTTCTGCGGGGCCCAGGCGAGGAAACCGCCCCGGCAGCCCAGCCAGTACGCCCAGCTGCCGGTCATGCCCAGGTAGCCGCCGTAGTTCCCGCCGGTTCTCGGCGCCTGGTACGGGGCGCTGCCGGTGATCGTGATGGGCAGGCTGTCCGTGCCGTACCAGAAGCCGGCCGGGCTGTCGCCGGCGAGCCGGGCGGTACTGGTGACCGTGCCGGCGTGCGCGGCCGTGGTGGTGGCGGCTTCCGCTCCGGGGCCGGCCGCCGCGAACGCGAGACCGCCGGTCGTGGCCAGTGCCGCCAGGGCGGCGAGCGGGCGACGGATCCGTGCCCGGAAAAGTCCCATGAACGTCGCCTCCATGCCGTCATCGTCCACGACGGTCCCGGTACATTGATGCTATGTGTTATGACGTCCAACGGTTAGCTGTGGTTGGGCCCGTCGCGTATCCGTGCTGGTTTCCGCTTCCGCGGGGCTCCCGGGCGATGTCCGGCAGCCGAACAGCTGCCACTTCCGGGCCGTTGTTCAGGTGAATTGCCCGCTCATCCTGTGTAAGGCTGGATGGTATGGGCGCGGACGAGGCGCGGCGGCTGCTGCTGTTGCGGCACGCCAAATCGGCGTGGCCGGATATCGCTGACAGCGAGCGGCCGCTGAACGACCGAGGCCGCCGCGATGCTCCGGCCATGGGGCGGTGGCTGCGTCACAAGGGGTACATCCCCGACGTGGTGCTCTGCTCGACCACACGCCGGACGCGCGATACGTGGGAGCTGCTGGCCGGCGAGCTGGGCGCCGACCCGGTGGTCCGCTACGAGCAGCGCATCTATGAAGCGACCGCGCTCAGCCTGCTGCACCTGCTGCGCGAGGCGGGCGGCGGCTACCGGACGGTCATGCTGATCGGGCACAACCCGGGGGTCGCCGAACTTGCGGTGGGAATCGCGGAGGTGACGGACGGGCCCGTCGGCGAACCACTGGACCGGGCCCGGCGCAAGTTCCCCACCACCGCCGTGGCGGTGCTGGAATTCACGGGGGACTGGGCCGACCTCATCCCGGGCGGGGCCTGCATGATCGACTTCGCCATCCCGCGCGAAATCCGGCGCTGACCCACCAGGCGGCCGGGGCCGGCTGGGCAGGCGGGGCGGCCTCAGGAGCCGAGCGGCGCGACCGCGGGGATGATCTCGCTGCCGATGGTCTCCAGCGGGGTGATCCGCGCGACGTCGCGCACGCTGCCGATCACGGTCTGGATGCCCAGCTCCGCGAGACGGCCGAGCCGGTCCACGATTTCCGCGGCCTTTTCGCCGTTCGGGCCGACGTCGAACACGTAGCTGGCGGTCTTCACGATCTCGTCGTAGTCCCGGCCCTCACGCTCACAGTGCTCGCGCAGCACGGCGAGCTTATGGCCCAGATCCGGGCGGGGAAAAAGGTTGCACGCCTGCGCGTACCTGGCCACCAGCCGCAGGGTCTTCTTCTCGCCCCCGCCGCCGATCATGATGGGCGGGTGCGGCTTGGTCAGCGCCTGCGGGGAGTTGAGCGGGCGCTCGAGCTGGTTCAGCTGGCCGTGATAGGGGTTCTCGTCCCCGGCCCACATCTGCACGCAGATCTGGAGGGCCTCCTCAAGCTGCTCGAACCGCTCGGACAGCGGCGGGAACCGGATGCCGAGGCCGCGGGATTCCTCCTCGTTCCAGCCGGCGCCGATGCCCAGCCATGCCCGCCCGCCCGATAGCACGTCCAGAGTGGTGACGGTCTTGGCCACAATGCCCGGGTAACGATAGAAAGCCCCGGTGACGAGCGTGCCGAGCCGTGCGCGGGAGGTGTTCGCGGCCAGGAAACCCAGCGTGGTGTACGCCTCGAGCATCTCGTGCTCGGGCGGCCCGAGCGTCCCGATCTGGAAGAAGTGGTCCATGACCATGATGTGCGCGAAGCCAGCGTCGTCCGCGGTGCGGGCCACGGTGGCCAGGGTCGGTCCGAGTTGCCCGGTGCCGCCGGGCCAGGTGAAATCGGGAATCTGAAGTCCGATCTTCACACGATCACCTCCGCATTGCAGCCTTTCACGCTGGGCGGAAACGCTGACCGGCAGCCGGCCTTATACCGCCGGGGGCCCGCGGCGGAAAAGCCGGGGCACAGGCGGCCGCCGGGGGAAGCCCGGCGTTCTCCGGGGGCGCCCCCATGACCTGGTAACGGCGGGATTCAGGGTACGCCGCCGAGCAGGCGGCCGCGGATCGCGTCGTCGCCGGCCGCGTCCGCGGCCGTCCAGGCCAGGCCGATGGCCCCGTCGATCAGCGCCTGATCGGCGGCGGGCGTGACACAGTGCGCGGCGAACGCCTGCTGGTGGTTGACCGCGGGCAGCGAGCCGATCCCGATGTAGGGGTGGATCGCGGGCAGCACCAGCGACACGTTGCCCATGTCGGTGGAGGCGCGGTTCATCCGCCCGGCCAGGGCGAGATCGGCGGCACTGCCCGGCCCGCCCGGGCCCGCACCGGCCGCCCCGTCCGGGCCGGCTGGGCTGTCCGGCCCGGACGGAGCATCCAGCACGAACCGGCGGCCGAGCCGCTCCGCGTTGGCCCGGTACAGCGGCAGCAGGCCGGGATCGTTGCGGAACTCGGCGTAGGGCGGTGCCTCCGTCTCTATGTGCAGGTCACAGCCGGTGGCCAGCGCGCCGGCCTCGAAGCAGCGCCGCACGCGGGGCTCGAGCCCGGCCAGCTCCTGGAGGGTCCCGGCGCGGACGTACCAGCGGCCCCGGGTGCGGTCGGGGATGATGTTGGGCGCGTCCCCGCCGTGGGTCACCACGCCATGTACCCGGGTGCTCGGCAGCAACTGCTGGCGCAGCAGCCCGATGGCGACCTGCGCGATCGTGAACGCGTCGGCGGCGTTGACGCCCTGCTCGGGGTAGGCGGCAGCGTGCGTGGCCTGGCCCTGGAAGCGGACCAGCAGGTGGGATACGGCGAACGGGCGGGCCTCCGCCACATCGACCGGGCCGGGATGGACCATCATGGCCGCGTGCACGCCGTCGAACGCGCCGCGCTCCAGCATGTACACCTTGCCCCCGCCGCCTTCCTCGGCGGGCGTGCCGAACACCGTCACCGTCAGCCCCAGCTCGTCGGCGGCGGCCGCGAGGGCCAGCCCGGCGCCGACGGCGGCGGCCGCGATGATGTTGTGCCCGCACGCGTGCCCGAGCCCGGGCAGGGCGTCGTATTCGGCGCAGATCCCCACGTGCAGCGGCCCGGTCCCGGCCCGGGCGATGAACGCGGTCGGCAGGCCGCAGGCGTTCGTTTCCACGGTGAACCCGGCATCGGCGAGCTCGGCCGCGACCCAGGCGGCGGCGTGCTCCTCGTGCCACGCGACCTCGGGGTGCGCGTGCAGCCGGTGACTCAGCCCGGTCAGCCGTTCCCGCGCGCCCGAGACCGTTCCGGCGATCGCGTCCTTGACGTCCTTGGCGTCCATCCGGGCTCCTCTCCGTGCCCCGTCCTCCGTCACGTTTGTACCGTCCCCAGCGTCGTGGCCACGCCGAGGAACCGGCCGATGTCGGCGGCCTCGGCGGCCAGGCCGTCGGCGCTGCCGGCCGGGAGCGCCGTGAACGGCTCGACGGTGACGAGGGCCCGGCGCGTCCTCCCGGCGGCCCGCACCAGCCGCCACGTGCCGGCCACGCGCCCCCCGATCAGCACGGCCGGCTGGACGAATCCGCCGCCTGCCTGGATGCGCCGAGCGTACCGGGGGTCGAGCAGCAGGGCGCGATCGCGGTAGCCGAGCAGGAGCGGGTCGAAATGGCTGAGCAGCCGCGGCGGGAGATCGCCGGGCGCCTCCAGGCTGTCCCCGGCGAGCGCGAACAGCCGGGCACCGTCCGCGCTGACCGCCACCAGGT
>Ga0335078_10010565_pt1 | contig 13678 bp, 13 predicted proteins | sample Lox_Sample_32_FD_206711 | JGI IMG/M metagenome (GOLD analysis project Ga0335078, IMG submission 206711) | Soil microbial communities from Loxahatchee National Wildlife Refuge, Florida, United States - Lox_Sample_3.2 | ecosystem: Environmental > Terrestrial > Soil > Wetlands | place: USA...
TGATCGCGGTCGAGGGCATGGGCTTGCCAGGCAAGCCGGAGAAGCGCCGGCCGCTCCGATCGTGGATCGAGTGCGGTCGCCGGCTGCTGGTGTTCGGCGGCTTCATCGGCCCTCCGAGCGGCGAGTCGCACCACGGCCTGCACGCCTGGTTGCGGGACGCCGCCGGGGCGGTGATGTTCGTGGCGATGTGGGCGATCACGTGGATCTTCCCGGTGACGTTCATGATCATGATGGCCTGGGGTTGCGAGACCCATTCGCGCCAGCTGTTCCAGCGCACTGCCGCCTACTACGCGGCCGGGGAGCTGCCCGCGGAGGCCCCGCCCGCGCCCGGAAGGGGCTGGCGAGCCCGCGTGCCGAACGGAAGACAGGCGGTCAGCGCGGCCGGATTGGCGCTGTCGATCGCGATTCCGGCCGGCTTCCTCGCGTACGCCATCCACGTGCGCAACACGGTTGGGATCAACTGGCTCACCGCGCTCGGCCTGCTCGTCGCCATCTCGATCGTGACCGCCGGCGCCATCTATGGCAGCCGCAGGTGAGGTCAGCGGCCGCGGCGCGGCCGGCGCCGGCAACGCCACCGGCGGGGCGCGGTGGGACAAGAGTCGCGTGGAGATATTCAGCGACGGGGTGTTCGCGATCGCGATCACGCTGCTGGTGCTCGACATCAGCGTCGCGCCGTCCGAGTACGACCATCTGCGTCACGCCCTCGCGCAGGAGTGGCCGGCGTATCTGGCCTACGTGACCAGCTTCCTGACCGTGGGGAGCGTATGGATCGCCCATCACAGCCTGTTCTCGCGGCTGCGTTTCATCGACCCGGTGCTGCTGCGCCTCAACCTGCTGCTGCTCATGACCGCGGCGTTCCTCCCGTTCCCGACCAGCGTGCTGGCACAGGCCCTGCACCACGGCGGCACGGCAGAGCGGACCGCGGTCGTGTTCTACGGCGCCGCGGCGCTGCTGATCGAGGTGCTCCTGCGCACCGCTGAGCGGTACGCACGCTCGCAGCAGGAGCTGCAGGCGGAACCAACGCCCGCGGCGCCAGGCCTCGAACACGTGCCCGTCACGGGATGGCGCCGGTGGGCCAGCACCGCGTTGTACGCCGCAGCGATCCTGTTCGGCGTTTTCCTGTTCCCGAGGATCGCGGTCGTCGGTTACCTGGCCGTCGGGATCCGAAGCGTATTCGTGGTGGGCAGCGAGGGCCGCCTCAGCCTGGATCTTGGCTGGTTGATCCCGAAGCGGTGGAAGAGTCACTCGTAGTGACCTGCCGTTCGCTCTGTCGCCGGCGGACGCCGATCTGAGCGGCAAAGAACACCGCCCGCACGATCCCCACGAGCAGCACCAGGTCGAGCATGATCTGGAACGAGACAAGGATTCGCGCGGCGTGGGTCTTGGCGACGATGTCGCCGAACCCGACCGTGCTGACCACGGTAACCGTGAAGTACATCGCGCCGACATGGTCGAGTCGTTCCGAGAAGCTGTGCGGCTGGACGTGCGACAGCGACAGGTAGGTGAACGCGAACACGATGAGCACGACCGGGACCGCGATCGCCAGCGCCTCCGCCGCGCGCAGCTCGGGATGTTCGGCCCCCATGATCTTCAGGACCTGCCAGCCGAGCAGCGCCGCGAAGAGGATCAGGCCGACGAGGAGCTCCGCCAGCGTTCCGATCCCCGTCCGGTCCGCCGCCGGCAACGCCGCGTAAAGAGCGATCAGCAGCACGATGCTGACCAGGATCCGGAACGCGGAACGCGCAATCACCCGCCGCTGCTGGTGGCGAGGCAGATCCTCGAGCGAGGTCGGGCTCACGGTTCAGGCTCGCACACGCGAACCGCCGGGGGTTCACCCGAATCGGATGACGACGAGGCACGACGTGGCGTACAAGCTGAACGTGTCGTCATCCGAACGAGAGGAAGCCCTCATGTCTTCAGCGCCCGCCGACACCCCGATCCTCGACCTGCTCGGAAGGATGACCGCAGACTCGGTGGAGACCTCCACCCTCGACGAGCAGACGCTGATGCTGGTCCGCGTCGCCGCGCTCGTCGCCGTCGACGCCCCGCCCGCGTCATACCTGCTGAACCTCGGCGCCGCCGGCGACGTCGGCGTGACCTCCGATCAGGTCACCGGCGTGCTCGCGGCCGTCGCCCCGATCGTCGGGACCACGCGTGTCGTGGCGGCCGCGGGACGGATGGTCAAGGCGCTCGGCGCCGCGGTCGAGTTGGCCGAGCTCAGCGAGTACGGGGAGAGCTGAGGTCTAAGCCGGCGCGCCCGCCGGCCGCGCTCCCACCGTCGCCCTCAGGAACGGCTCGACGTGCCGCGCCACGCCGTCGGGGTCGTCGGCGAACGGCCAGTGGCCGCTGTCCTCGAGGATCTCGATCTTCGCGCTCGGGAACGCCTCCAGCTGCCGCTCTGCCATCGCCACCGGGATGTACGGGTCGTGCGCCCCCCACACGACGAGCGCGGGCCGGTCGAGCGGTGCCAGCGTCTCGGCCTGCCTGCGCCCGCCGGCGCCCGGATCGTCGGTGGCGCGGTACAGGCTGAGCACCGCGCGAGTCGTGCCGGGGTCGATGTGGTCGTACATCCGATCGACGAACGCGCGCGGTAGGCCGCGAGGGTTGCCGTGGCGGAGCGCCAGCCGCAGCCCGGAGCGGGTCGTCGTCGCCTGGAAGGCCTCGCCGGCGACCGGAGTGCGCCAGATCTTCGCCAGGTAGTGCCAGCGGTAGTCGACGAGCGCCCCGGTGTTGATCAGCACCGCGCTCGCGAACCTGTCCGGATTGTCCATCGCCCATTCGAGACCCCACGGACCGCCGAAGTCGTGGAGGACGAGGTGCGCGCGCTCGATCCCGAGCCGGTCGAGTGCCGAGGTGAGAAAACGCGCGTAGCCCTCGACCGTGTAGCTGAAGTCCCGTGGCCGCTCCGCGCGTCCGAACCCCGGCATGTCGAGCGCGACCCCGCGGGCGAACGGCGCCACGCGGCTCAGCAGGTCGTCCCAATCCCGCCGGGACCCAGGATTCCCGTGGACGAACACCACCGCTTCGCCTGCGTCCGGGTCACCGACCGACGAAACCGGGGTTAGGAGGCCGTCGATCGCCGGCCGCGTCGTGACGACGCACGCGGGAGGCGGCGGTCCGTCGGCATGCGCGCCTGACGGCGGCTGGAGCTCCGCGCCGTTCCGTCGGCGCGCGCGGACCTTGATCGCGCCCGCGACCAGGCGCGCGAACTCGCGGTCGTTCGGCCCGACCGACCGCCCGCCGAACGCGGCGAACCGATCGGCGACCTGCCCGTCCCTGGCCGCCGCGGTGAACAGCAGCTTCTCCATCGGGTTGAAACGGCGTCCGGTCGAGTAGTCCGAGGTCATCAGGAAATGGCCGAGCAGGCCGCGGCGGTGGCGCTTGCGATAGCGGTCGATCGCGGCATCGAGCTGATCGTCGGACGGCGAGCCGGCGCGGAATGCGGGTGCCACCGCCTCGGCCAGCCACTCGGCGGATTGGAACGCCCACCCGCAGCCGACTCCCCATACCGGATCGGCCGCCATCGCCGCGTCGCCGACGAACGCGAGCCCGGGGCGGCCGGCGCGCCTGGTCGTGTTCGGCATCTCGAGCTTGCCGAGGATCTTCGAGATCCGCTCGCCGGTCGAGACGTCGGGCGCGTTCGGGAGACCGTTGAAGTACGTCTCGAAGTTCGCCTCGAGATCTCGCTTGAACCATGACTCCCGGTCCTTGGTCTGAAACGTCGCCAGCAGCGTGATCTCGTCGTCCTGCGGGAACGCGTAGGCGACGTCGGGATCGAGCAGCCACATCATCATCGAGTTGCCGGTGACCAGCGGCAGGTTCCGGTAGTAGGCGAAATAGCCGAAGCGACCGTGGCGCATGACCCTAGCCTTGGTCCCGGAGAGCTCGCCGATCCGCGAATCCCGGCCGTCGGCGGCGACGATCATCCGGGCCGAGATCTCGCGCTCGCGGCGCTCGCGGTCGATCGCGCGCACCCCGCTCGGCCTGCCGTTCGAGCCGAGCAGGGCGGTCACGGTCCCTCCCAGCATCAGCTCGACCCCGGGCGCCTCGGACGCCAGCTCGCGCACCATCGGGTCGAGCTTCTCGCGCCGGATGTCGTAGCCGTACCGCGGATACGCGAAGTCCTCGCCCATCGGCGGGCGGATCCACCCGTACCGGGTCCAGAGCGCGACGCCGTTGCGGACGCCCCCGGCCGCCTCGATCCGCTCGGCGAGCCCGAGCCGCTCGATCGCCGGCGTTGCGCTCGGCGCGATGAAGTGGGTGCAGATCGTCTTGTAGGCGGCGGGATCCGGGCGCGCCTCCACCACCGCGACGCGCGCCCCCGCCCGCCCGAGCAACGTTGCCGTCGCGCACCCGGCTATGCTCGCGCCCACGACGACCACGTCGTAATCAGTAGACACGAATCGACCCCCTAGTTGTCAGCTTCAACGAACTGGAGGGCGCAGCATGACGGACCGCGCCCAGCGGTGCAACAGCCCGGACGGACGCGGGTGATCAGGCCGTCTCGGCCTCCTGCAGCTGACGGGCCAGCTCGTCGGCGTTCGCGTCGATCTCCTTGGACACGAACTTGTTGACGGCCTTGATGTTCGCGGCGACCTGGTCGGCCATGTTGGTCGCGTAGACCACGATCAGACCGGCCTGACCCTGATCGAGCACGTCGCCGAGCCCCTTCAGGTCGCTGTCGTCCATCCCGCCCTTCACGTGACCGGTGACCGCGCCGATCGCCGCGCCGGCGCCGGCGCCGACCGCGAGCCCGCCGAGCAAGGCGATTCCGGGCAGGATCGCGCACGCGGCGCCGACCGCAAGCCCCCACCCGAGCCCGTGCGCCGCGCCGTGGCGGGTCGGCTCCTCGTGCTTCTTGACGACCTCGATCTTGCCGTCCTCGTCGCGGGCGATGACCGCGGCGTCGAACTCGTGTGACGTCTGGATCTCGTGGTAGAGGGCCTTCACGGCCTGGTAGTCGGCCTCGGCATCCGCGACGTTGTCGTAGGAAGCCGCAAGGACCAGCAGCGTGTCGGGCTTGCTCATGGCGGATTAGTCTCCTGTCGGTCGGGCAACGGATCGGACGCCATACTCCCAGCGGGCGCTCCGGCGGTCGTCATCCGGTTCGGGTGACGACCGGGCCGGGCGCACCGGCGACACTCGCTCCATGCCCTGCCTGCTCGCCCTGCTCGCCCTGATCTCGCCCCGGCTCGTGCTGATCCTGCTGTGGATCTTCAGCAGTGTTCTCAGCCACGCCTTCAGCAGCTGGGTCCTGCCGCTGCTCGGGTTCTTCCTGCTGCCGTGGACGACGCTCGCGTACGCCGCGTTCTGGTCGTGGGGCCCCGGTCACCACGTGACGGGGTTCGAGTGGCTCTTCGTGGTGCTGGCGTTCCTGATCGACCTCGGCTCGTATGGCGGGGGACGGTTCGCCGCGGACAGACGCTGACGCGCGAACGCTCACCCGCCGGCTCGCGGTCACCTGCGGGGCCGCGGCCTTCGCCTCGCGGTGCGCCGTCGTCCTCGCGGTCCGCGACACGGTGACACCCGGCGGATTCACCGCCACGAGCGGCGCGGCCGACATCAGGATCGCACCGGACAGCTTCGCCGCAAGCGCCCCGCTCCCCGCGAGCGTCCACGCCCGGGACGGGCCGGCGCCACCGGCGATCGCCATCCATCGCGTCACGAGCTCGATCGGGACGAGCGCGCCCAGCCGCCCGCGGATCGACGCGCGCGCCCGGTTCAGCAGCTGGCGCACGGCGCCGTTGCTGGCCCCCAGGCGCGCCGCGATCTCGTCATAGCTGCGCCCCTCGAGCTCGCGCATCACGAGCGCCCGGCGTTGCCGCGCCGGCAATGACGCGAGCGCGGTCACCAGCGCGTCGAGGTGCTCGCGCCGGACCTGGTCGGACGCGACGGGTGTGGGCACGTCGGCCTCGCGGTACTCGGCGCGGGCACGCCGGCCGGCGCGGATCGCCAGCGCGGAGTTGTGCGCGATCGCGTGCAGCCACGGTCCGAGGCTCTGAACCGGCGTGCCGGTCCCGAGCGCCCGGTGTGCCTTGAGCAGGGCCTCCTGAACCGCCTCGTCGGCATCGGCGTCGCCGAGCACCCGTGCGCAATGGCGGACGAGCGCGCGGCGGTAGCGGTGGACGATCGCCTCGAACGCAGCCTCTGACCCGAACGAGGCGAGCTCGGCCAGCCGCTCGTCGCTCTGCATCCGCAGCGACAGCCGCGCCAGGCGGGAGGTGGGTACGAGTTGCGGATTCACGAGCGCTCATCCACGGTCGGGCACGCGCGTTAGACGCGCGTCGTGAGCTCGTAAGAATTGGGGGAGGACCGCGACGGCGTCACGCCCCTCCCCCACCCGCTCAACCCCTACGCCGGGAATGGCGGGCGCGCCGCGCGTGGCTGTGCCGGGTCGCCGACGTAGTCGCCGCGCTGCTGGTCGTGCCGGCCGCCGACGTTGTGCCGGTCCCCGTGGTCGTGGTCGTGCCCGTGGTCGTGGTCGCGCCGGTCGTCCCGGTCGTCCCGGTCGTCCCGGTCGTGCCGGTCGTCGGGGTCGTGCCCGGATATCCCGGGTCGCCGTTGCCGGTGCACGCCATCGCCACTCCGCCGCCGCCGGCGAGCGTCAGGACGGTGCTCGCCACCGCGACGGCATTTCGCTGCTTCCTCGTCATCGAGGCCTCCTTTGGTCTGGTGCCCTGTAGATCGCGCACCCGACCGCGGCCTCACGGTCGCAACGTAAGAAGTTTGTAGGCGAGGCGCGCCACGACCCGTTCCCGGGCGTCCGGCGGCTTGGGCGGCGCCGTGCTCATCGCGACCCCGACGAGCACCGCGACCACGCCGACGATCTGGCCGATCGTGGCCGGCTCGCCGAGCGCCAGCCAGCCGGCGGCGGCGCCGACGACCGGCTCCAGGTTCAGGAAAGCGCCGGCCAGCTCGGCGGGGACTCGGGCCTGGCCGAACGCGAACAGCCAGAACGGCAGCGGCGTCCCGGCCAGCGCCAGCGCCGCCAGCGCGAGCGCCGGCGTCGCCGATCCCGGCGCGTGCGGCACGCCCTCGGTCAGGACCGCCACCGGCAGCGCGACGAGCGCACCGCCGGCGAACTGCACCGCGGTCACCGCGGCGGCATCGCGACCCTCGAGCAGCCGCGGCTGAATCGCCACGAACGCCGCTGACAGGATCACCGATACCAGCACCAGCAGGTCGCCGTGCGTGGTCGCACCGCCTCCGCCGGCGCCGGCGACGAACGCGATGCCGACGAGCGAGACGCCGTAGCCGGCCCATGCGAGCGCGCGGGTCGTGGTCCGTCCGAGGCCGGCCGCGATCAACGCGACGAGCACCGGCGCGGCACCGATCACCACGGCAGCGTGGCTCACGCTCGTGTGCTCGATGCCGGAGTTCTGGAGGAGGATCACGGCGCCGAATCCGATCGCGCCGGAGCCGAGCACCTGCGGCGTGAGCGCATCGCGCATCCCGCGCCGGCCGACGAGCGCCAGCAGCGGTGCCGCGACCGCGAACCTCACGACGGTCACCCAGCCCGGGGCGAGCCAGCCGAGCGCCAGCTTCGTCAGGGGAACGTTGAGACCCCACAGCGTGCCGGCTGCGGCGAGGGCGAAGATCGCTGAACGGTGCTTGCTGTTCATATGAATGAGGATCGGTCATTTCCGGCTTTCCTCCACCCCGAATTTGACATTTCGCCCTTTAGACGATGGAATATTTTGTGAGATGCCCATTTCACTCGATTTGATTGATGTAAACCTGCTGGAGGAGCTCCAGACCGACGCAGACCGGCCGAACGTGGAGCTCGCCCGGATCGTCGGTCTCTCCCCCGCCGCGACGCTGCACCGCGTGCGGCGCCTGAAGGAGTCGGGAATCGTCCGGGGCATCCAGGCCCGGCTCGATTCGGCCGAGGCCGGCTTCCCGCTCCAGGTCTACGTCGCGGTGACGCTGCAGTACCACGGCGACGCCGCCCACCGCCGCTTCGGCGAGGCCGTGCGGGCGATGCCGGAGGTGATCTCGGCGGACTGGGTCACCGGCGAGACCGATGCGATGCTGCTGGTCGTCGCCCGCGAGGTCGCCCAGCTCCAGCGCGTGCTCGTGCGGCTGTCGACGCGCGGTGGCGCGGCCCGCGTGATCACGTTCCTCCGCCTCGAGGAGCTCAAGCCGATCTCGCCGCTACCGCTCGAGCCGGCGGACCGCTGATGCCCCGGCCCGCCGCTCGGAGCACGAGCGCCGGACCGCGGATGCCCCGCCCCGCCGCTAGAGCACGAGCGGCGGCATCAGGTCGCCGTGCGCCCACAGCAGCTCGTCGACCAGCTCCTCGATCTCGTCGAGCGGCAGCTCGGCGGCGGTGTGGGGGTCGAGCATCGCCGCGTGGTAGACGGGCTCGCGCCGCCCCGTCAGGGCGGCCGACACCGCGAGGCCCTGGACGTTCACGTTGGTCTGGATCAGCGCCGCCAGGTGTCGCGGCAGCGCGCCGACCGCGCGGGGCTCGATCCCGCGCTCGCCGGCGACGCACGGGACCTCGACGCAGCACTCGGCCGGCAGGTTGTCGATCAGCTGCCCGGCGCCGGCGGCGTTGGGCACGTTGCCGTTGAACGCGAACGGCACCCCGGTCTGACAGGCGTTGATGATGTCGGCGCCATACTCGTTGCTGCGCTGTACGCGCACCGGGCCGCCGTTCTGCAGCCCCGCCCGCAGCGCGGCCCACTCCTCGATCTGTCGGTCGCACCGTCTCGGGTACTCGTCGAGCGGGATCGCGTACCGATCGATCAGGTCGGGCCGGGCGGACTTGATGAACCACGGCACGTACTCGGCGAAGTGCTCTGAGGACTCGGTCACGAAGTAGCCGAGGTGGCGCAGGACCTCGAACCGGACCCGGTCCCCGGGCGGCACGCGATCGGCCTCGACCAGCTCGCGCAGGCGCGGGTAGAGATCCTCCCCTCCGCGCGTAAGCGTGAGGAAGAAGGCGAGGTGGTTGATCCCGGCGACGAGGTAGTCGACCTCCGCGGGCTCGACCCCGAGCGCGCCGGCGACCTGCGCCGCGGTGTGCGGGACCGAGTGGCACAGGCCGACCGTGCGGATCGGGCTGGCCTCGGCCACCGCCCAGCAGAGCATCGCCATCGGGTTCACGTACTGGAGCAGCAGCGCGTCCGGGCACAGCTCCTCCATGTCGCGGCACACGTCAAGCAGGACCGGGATCGTGCGCAGGCCCCGCATGATCCCGCCGATGCCGAGCGTGTCGGCGATCGTCTGCCGGATCCCGTACCGCTTGGGCACGACGAAGTCGACGATCGTCGCGGGGTGCAGTCCGCCGACCTGGAAGCAGGTGATCACGTAGTCGGCGCCGTCGAGCGCGGCCCGCCGGTCGGCGGTCGCCTCGACGGCGGCGTCGGCGCCGCACCCCTCGGCGAGCCGGTGCGCCATCACCTCCGAGGTCGCGAGCCGTTCAGGATCGATGTCCATCAGCGCGAGCGTCGTCCCGTCGGCGAGCGCGGGAAACCGCAGCAGGTCGCCGATCAGGTGACGGGCGAATACCGTCGAGCCCGCGCCGACGATGGCGATCTTCGGGGCCACCGGCCCTGGGCGTTACAAGCTCAGCGCGCGAACGTGAGCGCCTCGCCCGACTGCTCGTCGAAGAAGTGCATCTTCGTCGCGTCGAGCCACAGCTCGGCCTCGTCGCCGGAGCGCGCCCGGCTCTCGGGGCTGAGCCTGGCGACGAGCACGTGCTCGCCGGACTCGGTCAGCTCCTCGACACCGCCCGCATCCTGACGCAGGTCGTCAAGCTCCTCGGACTGCACCATCTGGCCCTTGATCCCGAAGTGGGCGTAGTACTCGGCGCCCATCGCCTCTACCAGGTCGAGCTTGGCCTTGAACGTCGCGCCGTGCGAGCGGGCTTCGCCGTCGACCTTCGTCGCATCCTCGAAGTCCTCGGGGCGGATGCCGCAGATGACCCGGCGTCCCTCGGGCTGGCGCCCGAGCCGCGCGCGCACCTCCTCGGGGATGGTCACATCGGCCATCGGCAGATGGACCGAGCCGTTGGTCAGCGTCGCCGGCATGAAGTTCATCCCGGGCGAGCCGATGAAGCCGGCCACGAACAGGTTTGCCGGGTTGTTGTAGAGCTCCATCGGCGAGCCCACCTGCTGCAGCAGGCCGCTCAGCATGACCGCGACGCGGTCGCCGAGCGTCATCGCCTCGGTCTGGTCGTGGGTGACGTAGACGGTGGTCGTGTTGAACCTACGCTGGATCCGCGCGACCTGCGCGCGCATCTGCACGCGGAGCTTCGCGTCGAGGTTCGACAGCGGCTCGTCCATCAGGAACGCGCTCGGGTCACGGACGATCGCGCGGCCCATCGCCACGCGCTGGCGCTGACCGCCGGACAGGTTCGCAGGCTTGCGGGCCAGGTGCTCGGTCAGGTCGAGGATGTCGGCGGCCTCCTGGACCTTGCGATCGATGTCCGGCTTCGGCACCTTCTTGAGCTTCAGCGCGAACCCCATGTTGTCGGCTACGGTCATGTGCGGATACAGCGCGTAGCTCTGGAACACCATCGCGATGTCCCGGTCACGCGGAGCCACCCGGTTGACCACCTTGCCCCCGATCCGCAGCTCGCCCGCGGAGATGTCCTCGAGCCCGGCGATCATGTTCAGGGCTGTGGACTTTCCGCAGCCCGAGGGGCCGACGAGGATCATGAATTCACCGTCGCCGATGGTCAGGTTGAGGTCCTTGACGGCCTCGAAGCCGTCCGGATAGCGCTTTACGACGTTGTCGAGAACGATGTCGGCCATTTCCGCTCCTTTTAGCCCTTGACGGCCCCGGCGGTCAGTCCGGAAACGATCCGTCGCTGGAATATCAACACCATGATCAGGATCGGCACGGTCACGACGACCGCTCCCGCGGCGATCGCGCCGGCCGGCTGCTGGAACTGCGAGGCGCCGGTGAAGTACGCCATCGCGACCGGCGCGGTGCGCGCGGCGTTCGATGTCGTCAGCACGTTGGCAAACAGGAAGTCGTTCCACGCGGCGATGAACGCGAGGATGCCCGCGGTGAACACGCCCGGCATGGCGAGCGGCAGGATCACCCGGCGGAACGCCTGCATCGGCGTTGCACCGTCCATTTGGGCGGCTTTCTCCAGGTCCCATGGTATTTCTCTGAAGAACGCCGACAGGATGTAGATGCACAGCGGCAGCGAGAACGACAGGTACGGCAGGATCAGTCCGGGCCACGTGTCGAACAGGCCGATGTTCCGCCACACGTTGTACAGGCCGCCGACGATCGAGATCGCTGGAAACATCGTCACCGCCAGGGCGCCGGCGAGAATCAGCGTCTTGCCCGGAAAATCCAACCGGGTGATCGCGTAGGCGGCCGCCGACGCGAAGCACAGCGCCAACACGGTGGTGATCAGCGCGATCCCGATCGAGTTCCGCAGCGCCGGTGGGAAGAAATTGGTGTTGAACACCGCGCTGTAATTGCTGAACGTCCAGTGGGTCGGGAGGAAGCTGCCGTCGCCGATCGACTCCGGTGTCTTCAGCGACAGCGAGATGATCCAGACGACGGGTACGAGCGCATAGACCAGGACGGCGACAACCGCCAGGCCCCAAAGCGTCTTACGGGTGGGCGTGTTTTCACTGTTCACGTCGTCTCACCTCCGCTGAGGACTGGCACCGAGGAACCGGAAGAACGCGACCGCGATCAGGCAGACGCAGAAGAAGATCAACACCGCGATCGCCGATCCCAGCCCGAGGTCGAGCCGGCCGATCAGGACCTGGTAGCCCAGCAGCGAGACGCTCCCGGTGTTGTTGGAGCCGTTCGTGATGATGTACACCGCGTCGTAGATCCGGAACGCGTCGAGCGTCCGGAACAGCACCGCCACTGCCAGCGCCGGCTTGATCAGCGGCAACGTGATCCGCCAGAACCGCTGCCAGGCGCTCGCTCCGTCGACCTTCGCCGCCTTGTACAGGTCCTCGGGGACGAGCGCGAGCGCGCCGAGCATCAACAGCGATATGAAGGGCGTCGTTTTCCACACATCCGACAGGATGATCACCATGAACGAGCCGGCCCGAGTCGTCAGCGGCGGGGTCGACAGCCCCAGCCATTGGGTGGCAAATCCCGTGGCTGGGTTGAACGCCAGCGACCACGCGAACGCTGACACCACGGTCACTGCACCATACGGAACGAGCACGGCCACCCTGATCCAGGTACGCGCGTAGAGAGCGCGGTACATGGCCTCGGCGATCAGCAGACCAAGCACGATCTCGAGCGCGACCGAGAACGCGGTGATGATGACCGTGTTGAAGAAGTCGTGCCACCACGTGCTCGACTGGAGGACGTAGATGTAGTTGTCGAGACCGATCCACGCTGTCAGGTTCGGGAACCGCAGGTCCGCGCGGTGAAGCGACAGCCAGAACGCGTACACGATCGGGAACCCGGCCACGAGCAGCATCACCGCGACTGCCGGCAAGGTCAGCATCAGCCCGAGCTTGCGCTCGGCCTTGGCGCGACCGGTCAGACCGTGCGCGCTCGGCGGAGCGGCAACCGGCGACGTGGTGGGGGTGCCGGCGACGGTGGCCATCAGCACAGACCTCCCTTGAGTAGCGTGGTCAGACACGAGCGCAGGCTGTTGATGTCGGACACCGGCTTGATCGACGCCGGAGGATGCAGCGTCTGCTGGATCGCCAGTGTCACATCCGAGTAGTACGGCGTGATTGGACGCGTGGTGGCATGCTCCAACTGCCTGAGCAGGACCGCGGCGAACGGATACGCCTTGACCACCGCCGGGTTGCTGTAGGAGGCGGCGGTGACCGGGGGCAGCCCCTCGTTGATCGCCTCCTGGTTTTCCCAGTAGTACCGGGTCATGCACAGCGCGGCGGCGAGCGCCTGCTTCGGGTACTTGCTGTACGCCGAGACTCCGATGTTGGCGCCGCCGACCGACGACTTCCCGGGCACGCCGGGATATACCGACGGGTACGGGGCCCAGCCCATGTTCTCGAACACGTGCTTTGTCACCGAACTGGTCTTCGCGTCGGTCCGGCCTGCGGCGTAGACGTATGGCCAGTTGAGCATGAACGCGGCCTTCCCGGCTTCGAACGCGAGGCGTCCCTGGTCTTCCTGGTTGGTGGACAGCGACGGGTCGGCGCGGCCCGAGGTCGCGACGTCCTTGATGACCGTCGCGGCCACGACCGCCGGCTTGCCGAGCACCGGCTTGCCGGCGGCGCTCACGACCTGACCGCCCGCCGAGGCCAGCACGCTGTTGAACCAGACCGTGTAGCCCTCGTACTGCTGGCCCTGCTCCTCGATCAGGCCGTCACTCGCCGGCAGCTTCTTGGCGTCGGCGATGATCTGAGCCCACGTCGTCGGGGGGCGCTGATGGATCTGCGCGAGCAGGTCCTTGCGGTACCAGAGCAGCTGCGCGTTGGTGTTCAGCGGCACCGCGTACAGCGTGCCTTTGTACTCGGCCGACTGGGCGACGATTGGGATCACTCCCTGGAGTGCCTCCTGTCGCGCCGCTCCGGTGATCGGCTTCAGCCAGCCGGCAGCCGCGAACTCCGCCGTCCAGATCGTGTCCATGTTGAGCAGCGAGTAGTCGGAGTCGTGCGCTGCCAGGCGCTGGACGGCCAGCTGGCGCGACGCGTCCGAGCTGTTCGCCTCGGGGGTGATCTCGATCTTGTAGCTGCCGTTCGACTGGCTGCTGCAGGTCTGGGCA
>Ga0335078_10010566_pt1 | contig 13677 bp, 11 predicted proteins | sample Lox_Sample_32_FD_206711 | JGI IMG/M metagenome (GOLD analysis project Ga0335078, IMG submission 206711) | Soil microbial communities from Loxahatchee National Wildlife Refuge, Florida, United States - Lox_Sample_3.2 | ecosystem: Environmental > Terrestrial > Soil > Wetlands | place: USA...
CCCAGTTCAACATGAAATGGGTCGAGCCGGCGGGCCTCGTCAAATTCGACTTTCTCGGCTTAAAGACCCTGACGGTGCTGGCGCGTGCCCTCGATTTGCTCAAGGCGCGTGGGGTCAACATCGATCTGGCGAATTTGCCGCTTGACGACCCGGCCACCTTCGACCTCTTGACCCGCGCCGACACAGTCGGCGTGTTCCAGCTCGAAAGTTCGGGGATGCGCGACTACTTGCGCAAGCTGCAGCCGAACCGGTTCGAAGACATCATTGCGATCAACGCTCTCTATCGGCCGGGGCCGATGGAAAACATCCCGCGCTACATCGCAATCAAGCACGGCCAGGAGCAGCCCGACTACCTGCACCCCCAGATCGAGGGGATCCTCAAAGAAACCCATGGGATCATGATCTACCAGGAGCAGGTGATGCAGATCGCCCAGGTGCTCGCGGGCTATACGCTCGGCGGCGCCGACCTGCTGCGCCGGGCAATGGGCAAGAAGATCAAGGCGGAGATGGACGCGCAGGAGAAGACGTTCATAGAGGGCGCCCTGGCACATGGGGTCGACCGCCGGCGTGCCGAGCTGATCTTCGACCAGATGGCGAAGTTTGCCGGCTATGGCTTCAACAAGTCGCACGCCGCCGCCTACGCGCTCGTTGCCTATCAGACCGCGTACCTCAAGGCGAATTATCCGGTCGAGTTCCTCGCCGCGTCGATGACGCTCGACATGGGCAATACCGACAAGCTGAACCAGTTCCGCGCCGAACTCGACCGGCTCGGCATCACCCTCTTGCCGCCCGACATCAACCTCTCAGGCGTCGATTTCACCGTCGAGCCTGGTCCCAAGACCGGCGAACCGGCAATCCGCTACGCACTGGCCGCGGTCAAGGGCGTCGGCGCCCAGGCTATGCGCGACGTGGTGGTCGAGCGGGACGCTAACGGCCGGTTCAAGGACCTATTTGATTTCGCCCGCCGGCTCGACACCCGCAGCTTCAACCGGCGCCAGTTCGAGAGCCTGGCCAAGGCCGGCGCTTTTGTCCCGCTCAATCCGAACCGGGCGCAAACGCTGGCCGCTGCCGACCTGCTGCTCCGCCAGGCGAGCCGCGCCGCCGAGGACCGGGTGAGCCGGCAGGAAAGCCTGTTTGGCGGCATCGATGGCGGGGCTTTCGCCGAGCGCCCGCTTTTGCCGGTGGTCGAGGATTGGCCACCGGTCGAAAAGCTGCAGCATGAGTTCGACGCGATCGGCTTTTATCTGTCGGCGCACCCGCTCGACCCCTACGGCAAGAGCTTGGAGCGCGCCGGCATCCTCAAATTTGTCGATCTGCCGGCGGCGCTGGCGGCGCGCAACTCGACCCGTTTCAAGCTCGCCGGCATCGTCGTGGGCAAGAAGGAGCGCACCTCGGCGCGCGGCAACCGCTTCGCCTTCGTGCAGCTGTCGGACACTAGCGGTGTGTTCGAGATCACCGTGTTCTCGGATGTCCTGGGCCAGGCGCGGGCGCTGTTCGATAGCGGCCAGCCGCTGATCGTTACCGCGGATGTGAGAAGCGAGGAACAGAGCTTGCGGCTCACCGCGCAGCGGATCGAGCCGCTTGACAAGGTGGTGGCGCACGCCGCGGCTGGTTTGAAGGTGTTCGTCGGCGCGGAGGAGGCGCTGGCGCGTCTTAAGAACCTGTTTCAGCGCGAGGCGGTGGGTGGGCGCGGCCGCGTCAGTGTTGTTCTCGACCTGCCCGAGAGCGAGGTCGAAATCGCGCTGCCAGGAGGCTTCCGCGTCGACCCGCGCATCCGCGCCGCGGTCAAGTCGTTGCCCGGGATCGTCGACGTGCACGACATTTAAGGGTCAGTCAGATCCGCCTAGCGCCCGGGCTGGGTCAGGTCGGAGACGTCCCACAATCGGATCGTCTTGTCGGAGCTGCCCGAAGCAAGCGTCCTGCCATCGGGCGAGAACGCGACCGAGTAGACGAGATCGGTGTGGCCGCTGAGAGTGCGCAGGAGCTGGCCCGAGGTGACATCCCACAGCTTGATCGTGTGATCATCGCTGGCCGAGGCGATCACGCGCCCGTCGGGCGAGAACGCGATTGAATTGATGTCGCCAGCGTGCCCGGCAAGCGTGTGTAGCAGCACCCCGGTCGCTGGGTTCCACAGGCGTGCGGTGCTGTCTTGCGCACCCGATGCGAGGATTGACCCGTCCGGCGAGAAAGCAACCGAGACGACGTAGCTCGTATGGCCACGCAGGGTGCGGTAAGGCGGTCCGCCCGACGGGTTCCAGATGTCGATCGTACCGTCCTTACACGCCGATGCGAGCAGCTTGCCATCGGGCGAAAAGGCGACCGACTCGATCCAGTCGAGATGCCCAATCAGCGTCCGCACCGGGCTGCCGCTCGCGACATCCCAGAGCTTGATCGTGCGGTCGAAGCTGCCCGAGGCGAGCAGCTTGCCGTCGGGCGAGAAGGCGACCGACTCGACAGTGTTGCTGTGACCATTTAGCGTGCGCACGTCACCGGTCGACGGGATCCAGAGCTTGATCGTGTGGTCATAACTGCCCGAGGCGATGAGCCGTCCGTCCGGCGAAAAGGCGACGGAGCGGACGATCCCGACATGCTGCGCCATGCGGTTCAAGACCGTACCGCTCGCCACGTCCCACAGTCGCACGGTCTTGTCGAAGCTGCCCGAAACAAGCTGGCGGCCGTCGGGTGAGAAGGCGACCGAGGCGACGATTTCGGTGTGCCCGGTCAGGATGCGCGGCGGTGCGAGGTCAGCCCGAGCAGGCGCTGGCATCCCCGCCGGCGGGGGCGAGGCGGGTACCTGTGGTAACCCGGGAGCGGTCGGTGGCGGGCTGGCGCGGGTGCCCGAAACTCCGGGCGGCGGCGACTCGTTCTGCATAACCGCCCGCGCCGGTATAGCGAAGAGGAGGGCCGCCGCGAGAACGAGGCGCACTAGGATGCCAATCAGGGCGCCGCTGCGCGGCCAATGCTGCTCGACCACCAGCCGACCTTCCTCTCTTTTGCGCGTGCGCGCCGCGGCTAGAGTAAGCATCCGTAGCCCGCGAGCAACGGGCATTGGCGAGCGCCGTAGGTCGTTGGGCGCTTGCCAAATCGGCCCTTAGCCCTTACGTAATCGCCTCTAAACCACACGCAGGGTCGCGGCGCCGCCGATGGTGGCGTTCGCTCCGGTGTCAGCGAGAGCTGATTACCCCTGCGGCGGCAGAACCGGAAAAGGATGCGAACGATGGCTCTTCCCGAGTACTCGATGCGCCAGCTGTTGGAGGCGGGCGTTCATTTCGGCCACCATACAAGACGCTGGAACCCGAAGATGGCACCCTACATCTTCGGTGTCCGCAACGGCATTCACATCATTGATCTCGAGCAGACCGTGCCGCTTCTGCATCAGGGGCTGGAGGCGATCCGAGAGGTCGCCGCCGGCGGCGGGCGCGTGCTTTTGGTCGGCACCAAGCGCCAGGCGCAGGATGCGATTGCCGATGCGGCCAAGCGCTGCGGCCAGTACTACGTCAACTATCGCTGGCTCGGCGGCATGCTGACCAACTTCAAGACAATCTCGGCCTCGATCAAGCGGCTGCGCGAGGTCGAGGAGCGAGTCCAGCAGGAGAATACCGGGCTCACCAAGCGCGAGCTCCTCGAGCTGACTCGCGACCACGATAAGCTCGAGCGCGCGTTGGGCGGTATCAAGGACATGGGCGGGTTGCCCGATATCCTGTTCGTGATCGATACCAACAAAGAGGCGATCGCGGTTGCCGAGGCGAACACGCTGCGCATCCCGGTGGTGGCGGTACTCGATTCGAACTCGTCGCCCGACGGGATCGCCTATCCAATACCCGGTAACGACGATGCCATGCGGGCGATCCATCTTTATAGCGATCTGGTCGCCGGATCCGTGCTTGATGGGCTGCAAGCCGAGTTGGTCGCTTCGGGCATCGATATCGGCGCCCGTGCGCAACTTGCCGGCGGGGTCGCGGGGGTTGGCGACGGCGAGGATGATGGCGGCGACCAGGCCGAGCGCGAGCCACCTGCAACGATGGGCGAAGCGCTCGCTGCGGATGGAGCCGAGGGTGAAGCCAACGAGGCGCGGGCCTAGGCCGGCGTTGCACCAGAGGATAAGACAATGGCGGAAATCACTGCCGCACTGGTCAAGGAACTACGCGAGAAGAGCGGCGCGGGAATGATGGATTGCAAGCGCGCGCTCGAAGAAAGCAAGGGCGATATCGAGGCGGCGTTCGACGGACTGCGCAAGAAGGGCCTAGCCGCGGCGGCGAAAAAGGCCGGACGCGTCGCCGCCGAAGGGTTGGTCGGGGTGGCGACCGCAGCCAAGGCCGGCGCGGTCGTCGAGGTGAACTCGGAGACCGATTTCGTCGCGCGCAACGAGCTGTTCCAGGCCTTCGTGCGTTCGGTCGCGGCGCTCGCCGTCTCCCAGGACCGCGACGCCGATACGTTGAAGGCGGCTTCGTTCGCCGGCAACGGCAAGACGGTCGAGGGCGAGCTTACCGACCTTATTGCGCGGGTCGGCGAGAATATGGTGCTGCGCCGGGTGAAGCGGCTGACGGTCGGTCAGGGACACGTCGCCTCGTATGTCCACAATGCCGTTTCACCGGGTCTCGGCAAGATCGGCGTGCTGGTCGCGCTGGAGTCGGCGGCGAGCGAGGAGGTGCTCGCGCCGCTAGGCCGCCAGTTGGCGATGCATGTCGCGGCGGCCAACCCGCAATATCTTGACCAGGCTTCCGTCCCGGTGTCCGCGCTCGATCGCGAGCGTGCCGTGCTCAGAGAGCAGGCGCTAGAGAGCGGCAAGGCAGCGGACATCGTCGATCGCATGGTCGAGGGCCGCCTGCGCAAATTCTATGAGGATTCGGTGCTACTCGATCAGGTCTACGTGATCGATGGCGAGACCCGGGTCGGCAAGGTCGTCGAGGCGGCCTCCAAAGATGCGGGGACCCCGATCAAGATCGCCGCCTTTGTCCGTTTCGCCCTCGGCGAGGGGATCGAACGGCCGCCGTCTGATTTCGCTGGCGAGGTTGCAGCCCAGCTCCATTAGCCGATTGACTTGCCGCGCCAGCGAAAGCCGGTGCGGCATCGCTCGATTGGTGTATTTTGTGCGGGCTCGCGAAACGGGCGCGAAGGCTTGATTAAGCGAGGCCATGGCAGCCGATCTTAAATATCGCCGCGTCCTCTTGAAGATATCCGGCGAGGCGCTCATGGGAGAGCGCGATTACGGCCTCGACCCGATCGTGGTGGCGCGCATCGCCGACGAGATCAAGTCGGTCCATGCGCTCGGTGTCGAGGTTTGCGTCGTCATCGGCGGCGGCAACATCTTTCGTGGCGTCTCGGGCGCGGCCGTCGGCATGGAGCGGGCGTCGGCCGACTACATGGGCATGCTCGCCACCGTCATTAATTCGCTAGCGATGCAGAACGAGCTGGAGCGGCGCGGAGTGCCGACGCGCGTCCAGTCGGCGATCTCGATGCAGTCGGTGTGTGAGCCATACATTCGCCGACGCGCGGTGCGGCATCTTGAAAAGGGCCGAGTCGTGATCTTCGGCGCGGGCACCGGAAATCCGTTTTTTACCACGGACACGGCGGCGGCACTGCGCGCGTCCGAGATGGGCTGCGACGCCTTGCTCAAGGCAACCAAGGTCGATGGCGTCTACGATGCCGATCCGCATCTCGTTGCCAATGCCAAGCGGTTCGATCGGCTGAGTTACCACGACGTGCTTGCACAAGACCTTCAAGTGATGGACGCGGCGGCGGTTTCGCTGGCTCGCGAAAACCGTATCCCGATCCTCGTCTTCTCGATTTTCGAGAACGGCGGATTTGCAGAGGTCGTACAGGGCAAGGGGCGCTTTACGATCGTCGACGACGCGGCATAGGAGATCGCCGGAGAACCGGCAGGCACAGGGAAGCAAGGCCATGGCAGACGAAGCGTTATTGAAAGATCTGCAGCGCCGCATGGACGGCGCGCTGGAAGCACTGCGCAAGGAATTCGGCGGGTTGAGGACCGGCCGCGCCTCGGTGAGCCTCCTTGAGCCGGTGATGGTCAACGCCTACGGCAATATGATGCCGCTTAACCAGCTCGCCAACATCAACGTGCCCGAGCCGCGGATGATCACGGTCAATGTGTGGGATCGCGGCATGGTCAAAGCCGTCGACAAGGCTATCCGCGAGGCGGGCCTCGGGCTAAACCCGCAGACGGAAGGTCAGACGATCCGGGTGCCGATACCCGATCTCAACGAAGAGCGGCGCCGCGAGCTAACCCGGGTCGCCGCGAAATACGCCGAGGCGGCCCGAGTGTCGGTGCGCAATGTCCGGCGCGATGGAATCGAGGTGCTGCGCAAACAGGAAAAGGACGGCGAAATTTCGCAGGACGAGCACCGCAAGCTTGAGCGCGAGATCCAGCACCTGACCGACGACCACATCAAGCGTGTCGACGAGACGCTGGCGCAAAAGGACAAGGAAATTCTGCAGGTCTGATGAGCGTGCACCTTGCTTCACCGCGTCCGCTGCCGCGGCATATCGCGATCATTATGGACGGCAACGGCCGCTGGGCGAAGGCCCGCGGTCTGCCGCGCATCGCTGGCCATCGCCAGGGGGCAGAGGCGGTGCGCCGCACTGTGCGCGCAACCGGCGAGCTCGGCATTCCTTACCTGACGCTGTTCGGGTTTTCGTCCGAGAACTGGAAGCGGCCCCTCACCGAGATCGATGATCTGATGGGGCTGCTGCGACACTACCTGCGCGGCGAGATCGCCGAACTGCACCGCAACGGGGTGCGGCTTCGGGTCATCGGCGACCGCGCGCGGCTGGCGCCCGATATCGTCACGCTGATCGCCAATGCCGAGGAGCTGACCCGAGAAAATCGCGGCGTAAGCCTGACGATCGCGCTGTCCTATGGCGGCCGCGCAGAGATTGTCGCCGCTGTCCGGGCGCTGGCGGCAAAGGTGCTCGACGGGGAGTTGCAGACAAGCGAGATTGATGAGGACCTCATCTCCCGCCATCTGTTCACCTCTGAAATTCCCGACCCCGATCTGCTGATCCGCACCAGCGGCGAGCAGCGCATCAGCAATTTCCTATTATGGCAGTGCGCCTATTCGGAGCTCGTCTTCACCAAGACACTGTGGCCCGATTTCGGCGAGGCCGATCTGGTGCAAGCGATCGCCGATTTCGGCTGCCGCGAACGACGCTACGGGGCGTCGATTGGCTCTCGCTGAGGCGGGATCGTCGCTGCGGCTGCGCATTCTTTCAGCGCTCGTTTTAGCGCCGCTGCCGCTGGCCGCAATCTGGTTCGGCGGTCCATTCCTGAAGATTCTGATCGTTGCCGCGGCGGTGGTTATGGCCTGGGAATGGGCTCGCCTTTGTGACGGCGCGTCCGGGTTGATCGGTATGGTTGCATTGGCGGTGGCGGCAGCGGCCGTCGTCGGTGTTTGGGTTGGAGCTGTCCTCGCCCTGGGCGGAGCGGTGGCGGTCTGGCTCCTCGAGACACGCCGCCGCGGTGCGGCGCCCCTATGGGTGGCGGCCGGCTCCCTGTGGGTGGCTTTGCCCTGCATCATCTTGTTATGGCTGGCGCAAAGCGAAACCGCCGGCAGAGCGACCTTAGTGTGGGTGCTGGCGATTGTGTGGGCGACCGATATCGGTGCTTATGCGATAGGGCGGCTTCTTGGCGGACCTCGGCTGGCGCCGCGCTGGAGCCCCGGAAAAACTTGGGCGGGGCTCCTGGGTGGCGTTTTCTGCGCCGCAATCGCCGGTTGGGTCACCGCTCACGTAATCGAACTGAGCCCGGCTCTGCCGTTGGTCTTGGTGAGCGCAGGGCTTGCGATTGTCGAGCAGTTCGGCGATCTTGCCGAGTCCGTGGCCAAGCGAAGGTTCGGCGTGAAGGACGCAAGCAGCCTAATCCCGGGACACGGTGGCCTGCTTGACCGGCTCGACGGTCTATTGGCGGTTATTCCCACTGTGGCATTGTTGACCTGGATTGGCGGCGGTAGCGTGCTGACATGGCGGTGACGGCATTGAACCGTGCGCACAGCGCTCCGGCACAGCCGCGCCGGGTCTCGGTGCTCGGTTCGACCGGCTCGATCGGCCGCAGTACGGTCGATCTACTGCTGCGCAACCGCGATGAGTTCACGGTCGAGGCCCTAACCGCGAACCGTAACGCAGCCGCCTTGGCGGAACAGGCGCGACAATTGAACGCGCGGTTCGCCGCGGTTGCCGACCCTGCGGAATACGACACGCTGAAGGAGGCGCTGTCGGGGTCGGGGATCGAGGTGGGATGCGGGCCCGAGGCGCTGGTCGAGGCGGCGGAGCGCCCGGCAGATTGGGTGATGGCCGGCATCGTTGGGGCTGCCGGTCTAGCGTCGACGCTGGCCGCGGTGCGACAGGGGCGCATCGTCGCGTTTGCCAACAAGGAGGTGCTGGTCTGCGCCGGCAGCCTGTTCATGCAAGAGGTTGCCGCCAATGGCGCCACCCTGCTGCCTGTCGATAGCGAGCACAACGCGATCTGGCAGTGTTTCGATTTCAAGCGGGTCGAGCACATCGAGAAGATCACCTTGACCTGCAGCGGCGGCCCGTTTCGCGAGCGCAGCATCGACGAAATGCGCGACATGACGGTGAAGCAAGCGGTCAAGCACCCCACATGGAACATGGGTGCGAAGATTTCAATCGACTCGGCGACGTTGATGAACAAGGGCTTGGAGATTATCGAGGCGCATCACCTGTTCCAGCTGCCGTCGGAGCAGATCGACGTGGTGATCCACCCGCAATCGGTGATCCACGGGCTCGTCACCTATCACGACGGGTCGGTGCTGGCGCATCTGGGGACGCCCGACATGCGCACCCCGATCGCCTATGTACTTGGTTGGCCCGGACGCACCCCGGCGCCGATGCAACGGCTCGACCTGGCTGCGGTGGGCAGGCTCACTTTCGAAATCCCCGATCCGGTGCGGTTCCCGGCGCTGCGTTTGGCGCGTGACGCGCTGACCCAGGGCGGCGGCAGCCCGACCGTGCTTAACGCGGCGAACGAGACTGCGGTGCATGCCTTTATCGACGGACAAATCGGCTTCCTCGACATCGCCGCAACTGTCGAAGATACGCTCGAGGCGTTGCCTGTCGGTGAGCTTGGCAGCCTCGACGACGTCTACCACATAGATCACGAAGCGCGGGCGATTGCGACCGAGCACGCCATGCGCCGCGCACGCAATCATCGGCCGGCGGACAGCCCATGAGCAGCCTCCTGGCACCAGTCCTCAGTGGTGGACTGACCCAGTTCCTATGGATGGTCTTTGGCTTCCTTGTGGTCTTGACGGTTCTCGTCTTTGTCCACGAGCTGGGCCATTACCTGATCGCGCGGCGCAACGGGGTGCGGGTCGAAGTTTTCTCAATCGGCTTCGGGCCGGAGCTGTTTGGCTGGAACGACCGCTCTGGGACGCGCTGGAAGGTCAGCGCCCTGCCGCTAGGCGGTTACGTCAAGATGTTCGGCGACAGCGACGGCAGCTCAGTTCTGCCGACGGCGGATGTCGAAGAGATGACCGAGGCGGAGCGGGCGGTCTCGTTCTTTTATAAGCCCCTCGGGCAACGCGCTGCGATCGTCAGCGGCGGTCCGCTGGCGAATTTCATTTTCGCTATCGTGGTGATGGCGGTGCTATTCGCCACCTATGGCCAGCCCTATATGCCGCCGGAAATCGGTCGCATCCTGCCGAACAGCGCCGCCGAAAAGGCGGGTATGCAGGTCGGCGACGTGGTGACGTCAATCGACGGCAATCCAATCGCTAGGTTCGACGATATCAAGCGGCTTGTCGAAGTCGACAGCGGCAACCCGATGACGATCGTGGTGTTGCGCAAGGGCGAGCCAGTATCGCTCAACGTGACACCGAAGGTCATCGAAGATTCCGACGGACGGCAAATAGGCCAGCTTGGCGTTCAGGGCAGCGGCGGTGTCAAATATACCCGTCTCAGCCCGGCGAATGCCGTTCTTCACGCCTTCAGCGAGACCTGGAACCTGTCGACTTCAACGCTCGGCGCGATGTGGCAAATGATCACCCATAAGCGCAACGCCGATGAATTGGGTGGTCCGCTCCGTATCGCACAGCTCTCCGGTCAGGTCGCGCAAATCGGTGTCGGCGCTCTGCTTTCGTTCATGGCGATGTTGTCGATCAATCTGGGACTCATCAACCTGTTTCCGGTCCCGGTGCTTGACGGAGGGCATTTGCTGTTCTATGCCGCTGAAGCGATCCGAGGAAAACCATTGGGTCAGAAAGCTCAAGAGTACGGTTTTCGTATTGGAATGGCATTGGTCTTGACGCTGATGGTGTTTGCCACTTGGAATGACTTGGTTCACTTGTGGCGATCGTGACGTTGACCAGGGGCTTGTGACCTGATGTCTTTACGGGTCGCGAGGTAGGCGAAGTGGGGTGGGGGTTTTGCAGTTTCAGCGGGCAAGGAAGCATTGGCTGGCCCCGATTGCCGCTGCGGCAGTTGCGGTCGCCCTAAGCCTACCGGCGCTCGCAGAGCTGGTTGCGCCGCCCGCTCCGACACCGCCGCCCGCGCCGCCACCACCGCCCGCGCAGGTCCAACCCGCGCCGCTTCCGCCACCTCCGCAGCCAAGACGGATCGTTCATCATACTGCCCCTCCTGTGGCGCCGCGGCCGGTGTCAGCGCCCAACTACGGAACGATCTCCGACATCAAGATCGAGGGCTTGCAGCGCATCGAGCCGGAGACGATTTACTCCTACATACTGGTGAAAGCCGGCGACCCTTTTGATCCGGAGCGCGTCGATGCCTCGGGAAAGGCGCTGTTCGCCACCGGATTGTTCGCGGATGTAAAACTCGACCGTCAGGGAAGCGTGCTGATCGTCCGCGTGGTCGAAAACCCGATCATCAACCGGATCGCCTTCGAGGGTAATTCGAAGCTGTCGGACAAGGAACTCAACAGCGAAATTCAATTGCGCCCACGTGTGGTCTACACGCGCACGCGTGTGCAGAACGACGTGCAGCGCATCCTGAACCTCTATCGCCGCCACGCACGCTTCGCCGCGACGGTGGAGCCGAAGATTATCCAATTATCGGAGAACCGCGTCGACCTTGTCTTCGAGATCAACGAAGGTCCGTCAACGGGTGTGCGCAGCATCAACTTCGTCGGCAATACTGAGTTCAGCGATTCAACGCTGCGTGGGGTGATCGATACCAAGGAGAGCCGCTGGTACCGCTTCTTCTCCAACGCCGACACTTACGACCCGGACCGCATTACCTACGACCGCGAGTTGCTGCGCAAATACTATCTGAGCGAGGGCTACGCCGATTTCCGGGTGGTCTCGGCAGTGGCCGAGCTGACCCCCGAGCGCGATGGATTTATCGTAACGTTCACCGTCGATGAGGGCGTGCGTTACAAATTCGGCAAAGTCGATGTCGACATCAAGCTGAAGGACCTGCCGAAGGATGCGGTGATGCCGCTCCTGACGGTTCAGCCCGGCGATTGGTACGACGCCGCGGCGGTCGAGCACACGATCGCGGTGTTGACCGACGCGCTCGGCAGCAAGGGTTACGCGTTTGTCGAGGTGAAGCCCCAGATCACTCGCAACCGTGACGATCGTACGATCGACATCACCTTCAACGTGCAGGAGGGGCCGCAAGTTTATGTCGAGCGCATCGACATCAACGGTAACGTGCGCACGCTCGACAAGGTGATCCGTCGCGAGATGCGGCTCGTCGAGGGTGATGCGTTCAACGCCAACAAACTGCAGCGCTCCAAGGACCGCATCAAGAACCTCGGCTTCTTCAAAAAGGTGGAGACCAATACCACGCAAGGCTCCGCGCCGGACAAGACCGTGGTAACGGTCGAGGTCGAGGAGCAATCGACCGGCGAACTGTCACTTGGCGCTGGTTTTTCGACCACCGACGGTCCGCTCGCCGATATTACCGTGCGCGAGCACAATTTTCTCGGTCGCGGTCAGGATTTGCGCGTCGGAACCGTCGTGTCGTTCCATTCTCAGCAAGTCGATCTTAGCTTTACCGAGCCGTATTTCCTCGATTCGAACGTGGCGGCGGGCTTCGACCTCTTCGAGGTCAAGACCAGCCCGACCGCGTCATTCTTCTCGGGCGTACAGCCGGCCTACCAGCAATTTTCTTATGGCGGTGCGCTGCGCGCCGGGTACCAGCTCACTGAGTATCTACGCCAGACCCTCAAATATGCGGTTCGGTCGGACGACATCACGAATGTTCAATCGAACGCCGCGCTCTTCATATTGCTGCAACAGGGAACCCACTACACCTCGTCAATCGGCCAAGTGCTGCTCTATGACCGGCGCGACAACCGTATTGATCCGACGAGCGGGTGGTTTGCTTCGCTCGGAAATGATTTCGCGGGTGTCGGCTTTGGCGTGCAGTACCTGCGTAGCAAGATCAGCGCCGGCTATTACTATTCGGTCGCTCCCGGCTGGGTGTTGAGCTTCACCGGCGAGGCAGGCGACGTTTTTGGTTGGGGCGGCCAGAAGGTGCTGCTGCAGGATCGCTTCTTTGTCGGCGGCGACAACCTGCGCGGCTTCGAACCTGCCGGGATCGGGCCGCGCGACCTTACCTCGCAGGACGCACTCGGCGGCAACAAGTACTTTGCCGGGTCCGTCCAGCTGGGCGTGCCGCTCGGCCTACCGAAGGAACTCGGGATTACCGGCCGCGTGTGGTCCGATTTCGGTACGTTGTGGTCGAACGACCAAAAGAACTTGGTCTTGACCCCTACTCAGCTTGCTTTGGCAAATACCGCAGTTCAGCCGCAGGTTGTCGATACAGCGGCTTTGCGAGTGTCAACCGGCATCGGGATATCCTGGGCCTCGCCTGTGGGGCCGGTACGGCTCGATTTGGGGGTACCGCTCAAGCGGGAGTCTTTTGATAAGACGCAGTTCTTCAGAGTAAGTTTCGGCACGAAGTTTTGATCCCGCTTTTGCTTAAGAGGTTGCAATGGTCGTGATGCGTGCTCGGCTCGCCGTGCTGGTTGGCCTGCTTGGTCTTTGCTGCAGCGTCGGTGGTGCGCTGGCGCAGCAAGCCCCCGCTCAGCCCACTCCGCCCGCACCTGCGGCAACCACCCCGCCAGCGGCGCCGCAGACTATATCCATCATGGTGGTGGACGTTCAGGCACTGCTGCAAAACTCGAAGGCGGCCAAGATGGTTCGGCAGCAGATCGAGGCGAAGCGAGCCGAATACGCCAAGGACATCTCGCATAAAGAAGAGGCCTTGCGCCAGGAGCGCGACCAGCTGCAGCGTCAACAGGCGACCCTGACAGCTGATCAGCTTGCCGCCAAAGGCCGCGACTTCCAGGCCAAGGTCAACGAACTCGATCGTGACGTGCAGGCCAAGCGTCAGGCGCTGGAACGATCGAACGCCGATGCGCTTCAGAAGATCCAGGAGGTGATGGTCAAGATCATCACGGACATTGCCAAGGATCGAAAAGTCAACCTCGTGTTTCAGCGCAGCGAGTTGGTGCTGTTCGATCAGGGGTTCGACGTTACCGATCAGGTTTTGCAGAAGCTCGACGAGCAGATGCCAACGCTGGACGTAACCTTCGTCACTCCCGTTGCTGCTAATGCTCCGGATCAGACGACTCCGCCAGCCCCGGCGAAGCCGGCACCGGCGCCGCCAAAGCCGACGCCGCCTAAGAAGAAATAGCGCTCCCGCCTTCGTCTGCGGACGTGCGCGCATATGGCCGACCCT
>Ga0335078_10010568_pt1 | contig 13675 bp, 15 predicted proteins | sample Lox_Sample_32_FD_206711 | JGI IMG/M metagenome (GOLD analysis project Ga0335078, IMG submission 206711) | Soil microbial communities from Loxahatchee National Wildlife Refuge, Florida, United States - Lox_Sample_3.2 | ecosystem: Environmental > Terrestrial > Soil > Wetlands | place: USA...
AGAGATGCCGGATGGACTGTTTGAACGGGTCACCGGTCGCATGCAGGGGTTTGCCACGTCAAGGGAGAAAACTCGCGAAAGTGGTTTCGTCTGGCCGACATTGTCGACCTTCGCGCGTTGGGCGGCGGTGCCAGCCATGGCCGTGCTTCTCGCCTGGGTCATCTATCCCGCGCGACCGTACTTCGGGAAGAAGGCGCAATCGGTCGAGATGGCTTCGAGCAGCGACTCCTTGGCAACCAAACAGGAAGTCGAGGAGCTCAGAAAGCGCGTCGAGCACGATGAGCAAGCCAATCACGAGCTGCAGGGCGATCTAAGGGTGGTTACCGACAAACTGAGGATCACGCAAGGTCAGCTGAAAAAGGCGCGTACAGAGGCGGTCGCTCAGGATAGCGAGACCACAGAAAAGCTGACCCAACTCGACACTTCCGTTCGTTCGGAATTGGCGGCGAAGGCTAGTTCGCAAGACGTGAAGAATGTCGACACCGCAGTGACCGGTATTCGCACGGATCTCGAAGCCACGAAGGAAGACCTGAAGATGGCCAGAAGCGAAATGGGCACAATGATCGCTCACAATCATGACGAAATCGACGAGCTCCGCCGTCTCGGCGAACGAGACTACATCGAATTCACCATCACCGAGAAGAATCGTCCGCAGAAGGTTGGCGATGTTACGATCGAACTCAAGGGCGTAAACGAGAAGCGCAACCAATTTAGCCTGGCTTGGGTTGTGGAGGACAAGCGCTTGGAGAAAAAGAACGGCGCCGTGAATGAGCCAATCTTCTTCTATAGCTCCGGTGCGCGCATGCCGGAGGAGATTGTCATTAACAAAACGAGCGAGAATTCCGTCAGCGGATACCTCAGCATTCCGAAGGCTAACAATGCAAGGAACTAAAAGCCGAGCAACGCTTTGCGAGTGCTTCAGCCGGATTCTCCATTAACTCGAATTCGGAAAATACGTCCTCTTGCAATATGGCCCTCAGCGCCGTCGTCACGCGATGCAATCATGCCGGATAGCCCCTTGGCCGATTTGATCACTACTTCTTGGCCCTTCTTCAGTTCATCCATGTGTCTGCCTACTCCATTTGAGTCGCGCTCGCCGCAGGACCGTCCTCGAAAAGTTCCTCGCTTTGGCGGTAACTGTCAGACGGAGTGGATCACTTTTCCTTTGCGCCGTAGAATAAAGAAGCAGTGCCAGAAGATGAGCGTCTGTCTCTATTGCCCAAACGAAGCGCATTCAATCGAGCATCCACTCCCTGCCGCGTTCGGTGAGTTCCAGGATGCCCCATTGCTTGAAGATCGCGTCTGCACTCCCTGCAATAACAAACGGCTTGGCCTTTTGGACGAACAATTAAGCCGATGCGGGCCGGAAGCCGTATTGCGTAGATTCTTCGGCGTGCAAGGGCGCGTGACTCACGACAAAGTGAATCCACACTATCGGGGAAGCGCGGGAGGCCGTCGCCTGGAGATGAAGGGCTACGACAAGGAGATGGGTGTTGAAGTCGAGTTGGAATGCCTTCACGGTGAAGTTCGCCAGAGTCGCCAAATTGTCGTCGTCGAGACTTCAGGGAAGACTCATCAGTTGCCGATCTCTGAGGACCTGCGGGACCCTGAAAAATTGCGAGCTTCGTATCAGAAATTGGGTGTCAGACAGCCAGCCGATGTTCGTGTGATCTGCAATCCCGAGGAGAGCGTGTGGCTGGAGCCATTAGTTAAGGCCGCGTGGCCGACAGCTTCGTTTGGCGAACGAGCATTGGGTGCTAAGAACTTTGAAAAGGGCGCCGTCGTGAAATTGGAACTGACTGATCGCTATTTTCGAGCCATCGCAAAGATTGGGTTCCACTATTTCCTGACGCAGTTTGCAGCTTACAACGGGTCGGAGCCGTGCTTTTCAGACATCCGACAGTTCATTATCGATGACGCTGGCGGTGGGTTGGATCGCGTCAACACATTTATTGGACAACGCCAGAATCCGCTGCTTGGACTCATGATGTGTGGTGCTAGACCCGATGGATGGGTTGCGCACGTGTTGTGCGCTGAGATTCGTGGTGAGGAACTCCTGGCGTATGTTCAATTGTTTGTCTGTCAGGATTACCGCGCTCCAGTTTACGCTGTTCGGCTCGGTACGAATCCGGGCAGTGAGATTCTCAAAGCGACTGGACACGTCTACAAGTATTTCGAGGAAGGACCGAGAGGGAGGTTTTCCGGTGAAGCCCATGCACTCGGCGTTAGCCATGCTGCCGTAGAACCACCTCCACTAAAGCCCGTTATCCGGGAAGCTTAGGTGTTGCTCAGGCACTACGATGGAAAAATCTGTTACGTCATTCATGGATGAAATCCGCAGAAAGCTGGAGCTACTTGAATCTAGCCTGCCGAAACAGGTTGACGGCTGGGCTCTCTCACAGATGTCCAAGCTACCGTTCAAAGTTTTGGGTTATCGAGGAGCACTGGCCTGGAAAATGGCAGAATTAAGCCGCGCTGCGTTCGAGGACTTCGAGAAAGATAAATTAGCAGCCGCAATCGTGTTGACGCGGGCCGCTGTCGAAACCAGCGCCGCGTTGTGGTATTTGCGCGGGAAAGTCGAAGCTTCTGTGGAATCCTCTGAGGTCGGGGATATTGATGATTACCTGATGAAGATGAATATGGGCATGGCAACCGATCCGCCTACCGATCCCGAGACAGGCGAGGCGGTCATGCCGCGGCCCATCAAGATCGGCAAGTTTCTGGACAGTGTGGAGAAGGATGTAGCCGGCTTCAATCGTCAGTACGGCTACTTGAGTGAATATGCCCACCCCAATTGGGCCGGGACCGTTTATCTGTACTCAAAATTCGACAAAGAACGCGCCACGGCTGATTTCGGCCAAAATATCCGGAAGCCTGACGGCGCAAAGGTCATTGGCGTTGGCAATCTAAGTGTCGCCTTGCTGCTGTTCGAGAGAAGTTACAATCGTGTTGCCGACCTCATTCCCGACTTCACAAAACTCTGTGAAGAGAGATTGAAAAAGGCGGCAAGTTCCAGCACCCCATAACCTCACTTGCAATAGCCAGTTTTTAATCAGTCGTCATCAGTTGAGCTAGGTCTTCTTTTGGCAGACTTTGGTCAACCCGTAGGCGTACGAGTTCCAGTTCTCCATTCTTCCTCATAAATTCCGCCACGCCGAAGACTATCTTTTCCATTTTTACTTCTTTCGGGTCTCGGTTTGTAGGTGTCAACAACGTACTGCCGCCGCCAACTTGGTAACGAGCGTTCATAAGCTCCCAAAGAGGCGGACCTACCAGAGCCGTCAAAGTGCATTTCAGGCTAAACAATATCGTTGCAGAATTCTCCGTTCGGTTTTCCAGGTCGCCGAATTCACGTCATTGAACTCGAATGACAGAATACGTTGAACAGCGCCGCCAGATGTATTGGGTATCTCCCAGACTGAAAACTCTCGAATGTTCTGGATTGCTTTTTCAAGCGCTGTTCGATACTTCAACAGGAGTTCTTTTGCTTCTTGCTTTTCCTTGCTTCGCTGAGTGCGGAGCACTGCATCAAGATCGAATCGTATCGTTGTTTGCTCGATTGGTCGGATAGACTTCGAGTATGACGCGGCCACCTTCAACTCGTCGTTTCTGAATCACAATCGCGGAAACGCGTGAAGTTTGTCGAAAGAAACCTCGATTGTTTCTCCTCGCAATGGGCTCTCCGACTGGTTCGTGTACTCCATCGACGCGCTGGAAACCCCACCGACATTCACGAAATCTTACAAAAGCACGGCGGATAGGAATCACTGTTTTCTGAAGGAAACTGTTATCGAATCTCGTTTCGCGAATGGTCGCAGAATTCGGCGATCCCCTGTGGACGCGGTTTGCGTCAGTATCTCCCAACCGTCGTTCAGCATCTTCGCGATGTGGTGGTCCATTTTCTGGAGATTGAGCAGCCCGCGTTTGTAGTACGTCCCGAACACGCTCTTTTGATATGTGAAGGACTTCACTCGCATCACTGGCCTCCATCTGACCGCATCAAACCCAGTTCCGTCCTATTAGTTGCATCCGTTTTCTTTGCCGCTGTTGGACTCCTGATCGTCGTTCTCTCTAATCTGCTCAGGCATGAACGGAAACAGCGTGCGAAAACACTATCTAAACCAGGGACGCGGTAGGACGAAGCCGATTAAGGACAGAAGAAAGAAATAGAGTACTAGAAATCCTGCGATTCGCTCCAACGTGCTTGGCGGCGGAATTTCAGTGCCAGGTGGATATCCAAAGGGGATTTGCAGCATGAAGTCGCTCCCTCAGATGAAATGAGCGGGACGCGACGGCTTCGGGCTGGTAGCTTCCAGTACAATGCGTCTCAGCCATCCGGGCCTCTCGGGGACTCGGTGGCAAGGGATGCGTTGGTGTTACCAGCGCCAGCGCGTCCCGCCAGCCTAAAACATACCATGAATATGCCTTCTTTTGTTAACCACACAATTGTCGGTGGACGAAGCGAGGCGCTCGCTTCAGACTCGGCAAAATGCAATCCAATCGAACTCTGCTTGCGCTGGCAAAGCGAATCAAAGAGTTGCGTCTCGTGCGGGGCGTAAGCCAAGAGGAGTTGGCTCATCGCTCTGGACTGAGCCGGACAGGCATGGGTTTTCTAGAAACCGGGAAGCGCTGGCCCCGCCTCGACTCCCTTATGAAAGTCGCAAATGGACTGCAGATCACGGTCGATGAATTGCTCAAGGGTGTCCACAGGACCCCCAAAAGGCGCTAGCTGCGCCTCAAACGCGGCAGGTTCGGTAGTGGGTCAGTTTCCGATTAGCGTTAATCGGGCTTAAGACTACGGTGCGTACCGCTGTCGCGAGTAAGACCACCGCATGGTTGAACCATGCTATCGTGTTGTCCCGGACGCAGGCGACGGGGATGAATATCGCGATCAATCGACGGAAAATTATATTTGTGGGGCTTCTAACGATGTCTGCTCCGTCCGTCGTGCTAACACCAGTGCTCGGACAGGACGCAGTGCCTATAGAGATTTTGCGGCGGACGTTGTTCATAAAATCTGGTGGAGAGGCTGGCACAGCATTCAAAGTAGATTACAAAGGTAAAGTTTATCTCGTCACTGCTCGACACGTTGCTGCCGCGTTGCCTCTGGAGGGCGGAACGATTCAACTGAGGCAGCAACAGGAATGGAAAGATTGCAGAATCACCAAAAAGATACTTCCATTGTCCGATTCAGTTGACATCGCCGTTTTGCAGAGTGAAGAGACGGTCTCGAAACCATACGAGATAACCTGGTCGGACATTGGCGGAGTCACGTTTGGGCAGCAGGTCTGGTTCTTGGGCTATCCGTATGGGTTGGGTACGCAGTTTACCGACGCGGAGATTCCGTTCATCAAGCGCGGCACAATGTCTGCCATCGACGTTTCAAATCCCGATGCCATAGTTTTATATATCGACGGTTTTAACAATCCAGGCTTCTCTGGCGGTCCAATAATTTACTGGGATTTCAAGGAGCACGTCATTAAGATTCTCGGAGTCGTGAAAGGGTACAAATTCGAGAACGCTAAAGTCATTGTTAATGGAGCCGAGCAGAATACTGCGCTGCTTGTCAATTCAGGAATTTTGATCGGCTACAGTTTCAAACACGCCATAGACGCAATTGAAAAAGCAAATTCGGTGAAATGATACTCCCGCCAGTTGGCCTGAGTTTGAGCGGACATGCTCCGCCCCAGTACCAAGTTCTCCGACCGCGTTTACCAGGCACTACTGAATTTCTAGTACGCTCTTGCAATCCTCTTGGCGATAGAAAGGCTCCCCACCATACGCTTCATCCCCAAATACGTCGTTGCGGAGCTTCCAAATCAAACACCCTAGCTTCAGGAGCGCGGGGGGATAAGGCTGGTTCTTTTTACGCGCTGATGCTGGGGAAAAGTTAAGCACCTGGATTTTCTCTTTATGCCAACCGTGTGGCACTTTTATATCCCACTCCATCCAAGAATCTATGACGGGGGGACATCAATCCGTACTTCCTTTGTACTTGAATCAGCTCAGGACTATTAAGGGCTGCTTCCAGGCTTTGAAGTTCCCCTGGAGCGAGTGCTTTCTGTTTGGCTATGACCCGTATATTTCACGGTATGGCACTCAGCTGTACCGTCAGAGTAAACCCGCAAGTACATAGAACGAATCTTGCGTCCCATGGTGAAATGTCTGTTAACCACTTCCAGAATCAGCTTTGAAGAGGAGCCAGATTTCGCGCCGGATATCCCAAGAGAAACAGCAGCACCCGACACCAGCAAGGCCAGCAGTGCTCGCGGAAGGAACTTCATTGTCCAATGAAATCTTGCCATATCAGATTCGGCCCCTGCTTGTGGATTGTAGAACAGCATTACAACTTCGGGGCTGCCATAATTGTGTTTGGCGGAAGTAAGGCAGCAGGTCCCGGTAAGTCAGATAACCCGAAACTGATCCACTACTGCCGGTTCTTACTTCTTGCTTTGCCGGCAACATTGCGGTTAGTTAGAGAAGGCTCCGCTTTGGGTGAATAAATGCAAACACAAGCACCGAAGGGACAGTATCGCGTCATAGGGCTGGATCCAGTCGACACTCTCGCATGGCCAAGCGGACCGCTCTTGCAAGACTGCGAAACGGTAGATGAAGCACTAGATTTGGCTGACCACAATCGAGCTTTGTATCTCTGGGTCTACGTATACGATGACGCTGACGTGCTTTTGTACGAGACGGGCTGCCACCCGGAGCAGCTTGAAAGAATTCGAGAGCTGAATCAAGAACCTCCCGAGGAGCCTAAAACGAAGTCCTAGGAAAATCGTTTGCACTGCCCGTTTCACTCAAGTCTTGTTCTTTGACCTTGCGTAGCCCTTTGCCTTCGCTTCGTGACGAGCAGTTTCTCTCGCGGCAAGGGTAGCCGCCAAGTAGTACTAGGGTACTACGCGATGAACTGCCCGCCTGTGTAACAATAAGTCTTCGCCCTAATAACAAGGCGTCCGCCAGCGGGCTCCGTGGGGGTGCGGAACAAATTTTTTTGCCTCCTTGGGGTGAGGTTTTGCCCTCAGCCGGTACTCTGAATAGATAGGAGCCGAAATACGGCTCCGAAACGGGGCTTCGGCGGCCTTTCGGCGGCCTCTTTGCGCCGGACGAACCCGGCAAGTGTTGTGTGGTCGACCCAATCTCGGGGTGGGAATAAGTGACCATGGACGGACGCGCTAGGCCGCCCAAGCTCAACGCACGAATCAGCCCTGTTGACCGTCTTGGGCGCAGCATCACTCGGCCCGTGCTCGAAGCTGCTGAGGGAATCGTGATCCGCGCTGTGGAACACGCGGAACAGTTGCTCATTGATCCTGCAATAGCGACGACTCTCCTCGAAGATGCGGCGGCTGCCGTTTCGCGCGCCCTGCGGTTAGAAATGGTCTCCAACAGCCAGCGCATTCGGGACCTGCCCTGCTATCTTTTCAGGGCGTTCCTTCGCCGCGTCAACCGCGTCAAAAGACAACAACTCACTGCGGAAGCAGCCCTTATTTCGCACGTCATGCAAGCTCCTCGTTCGATCAATCCCACGGTCGAGATCGAAGTGCACATTCTCATCGACGAACTGCTGGCAAGGTGTGATTCGAAGACGCGTGATATGTTCTACCGCCGCATTCAAGGTTTTTCGTGGAAAGACATTGGCGCTTCATACGGAATATCGGCCCACGCCGCCGAATCGAGCTTCGGAAAGGCCATCCGCAGACTTGCAAAGAGGCTTGGCGCTAGGGCCACCGATAGAATGTCAGGCGAGGATTAGCGAGCGGACGAATGCGAACGAGAGACAAAAACCGGAGAGCCTCGGGAGCGATGAGCAAAGAGTTCCTGGAATCTGCGCGCACCTATCTGTCCGAAGCCTTTCCGAATCCAGATCGCGCGGGATGCCCGCCCGATGCCGTACTGCGCTCGCTCGCGTTTAACCCGCGCGAAAGCGATCCGACCATCACAGAACATATCGGCACTTGCTCACCCTGCTTCAGGCGCTATGCGGAATTCTTGGCGGACCTGAAAGCACAACGAGACCTCGACTCGCCGCCTTTAACTCGGGCAATCGCATGGTGGAAAGCGCATCCCCTACTCGCCGGAACCGCTCTCGTCTGCGTCGTGCTTCTGGTTATCGGTGTGGGCCTGTTGCTACGAGGTACCAGACAGCCAAACGGTCCCCCGATGGAAACGCACAAGGAACCGCCACCGCAAACGCACACTCCCACTGTGGCTTACGTGCAGTTCAGCCTTGATCTGAGCACGCTCTCGCCGATCCGTGGCGGGGAAACCCCTCAAACGGGACATCAGCGTGTGTCTATGCCCGCTTCAACCTTGGATTTGACAATGACACTTCCGCTGGCAAGTGCTGAAGGTTCCTACGATGTGAAATTGAGTTCGGGCAGTCGCACTTTTTGGTCGAAGTCTGCCACAGCTCATTTGCAGAAAGGCAAGACCCTAATTCGCGTCGAGGCAGATTTCCGGCAAGTCCCAACTGGCGACTACAACTTGGAAGTCCGCTCCCATACGGGCATCCGTCTCGTTCAACCGGTTTCCGTCCGACTTGGACAGTCCAGTAGTGGGGAACAACGGCCATGAATCTCAGGACGATTCTAATTTCTAGTCTCTTGTACGCGGCGCTATCCGCATCCGCCAAAGCACAAATGTCAAGCGACGACCCTGACGTGCTTATAAAACAAGCCCTTCATTATGGCGATTTGTATAACTGGGCAGATGCCGCCCCGATGTTCACTGAAGCTGAGCAACTGTACTCGGCGCGTGGCGATAATCGTAATGCGCTATATGCCCATCTCGGGCGCATACGCTCAACTATGGAGCAGCTTTCGCTGCCAGAGGTCTCGGAGGAACTCGCGGCCGAGCTAGATAAGAATCCGCTCCTCCAGTCTGACAAGGAACTGAGATTGTTTTGTCTCATGGTTCTTGGCGACATCGACGGGGAGATCGACGCCGCGCCGATGCGGCGCGATTGGGAAGCCGCACTTAAACTCGCGCAGGAACTTGGCGACAAGAAATTGGCAAACCGCGCCTCAGGCGAACTCGGATTCGCCCTGTTCCTCGAAGGAGACATGACACCAGCCCGCCAGAAAGTCGCCGGCGCCCTCATGGCCGCAATGATGTTTGGTGATATAGGAGCGCAAATCCGTTATCTAGCTGCCGTTGGACACGCTTACGTACAGTTGGGCTCCTACGATGACGCGCTCGGATATTTTGACAAAGCACTCAAGATTGCAGCGGCCAATCCTGACGCGGGGTATCAGTTCGTTGTCAACGAAGGCAGGCTTCAGGCATTCCGCGGAATGGGGAAACTCGATGCCGCCGAACAGCTCGCCAACGAGATCATCGCCGAAGCCCGTGCAAGACAAAAACACGTTAAGGAGACTCAAGCTCTTATCACAGCCGGGACTGTCGAGACTGCAAAGGGTGATGAAGCCAAAGCCATTGACGACTTCGAAGCGGCAATTGACCTAGCCCAAAAAGGACACTTCCCACGCTTACTCGCCGACGCCCAATTCTATTTGGCAGACATTTATCGCAGGAAGGGCGATCTAGCGAAAGCGGAGTCACTTGCCGTAGCAGCAGCCGATGCCACGCAGAATAGCGGCGATCTCTATTTGCTTCCCTTGCGCCTGCAATCGCTCGCTCAGCTGCAAGGAAGCCAAGGAAAGTACGGTGAGGCAAGCCGAACCTATGACCGCGCCTCCGATGTCCTGGACGCGATGATCGGAAACGTTAGGTCTGCAGCTGGAAAAATCGGTCTGGTCAACGCCATGAGCTCAATTTACGTGGACCACTTTACTTTGGTTGCAGACCACTTGAACGACCCTGCGAAAGCCTTCTCCGTACTCGAACACGCACGCGGGCGCGTGACAACAGAGCTCTTGATGAGCGGAAAACCGCCCGAATCCCAGGAGGAGTTGGGAATCGAGAAGCAGATCAGTCGCTTGAATCTGGAATTGGCAAAGGCGAAATCGGCTGAACAGGTCCGCCAGATTCGAGACAAGATTTTTCTTGCAGAAGAAGCACGATGGGTCACTCCCGCATCGAGCACGTGGAAATCCCAGCCCTGGCAAACCATTCCGCTGGAACGCGTACGAGATAGTGTTGCCCCCAACCAACTTGTGCTTGAGTACGTCATGGCTCAACCGCATTCCTATTGTTTAGCCATTGGTCGCGATTTTGCGCGCATCGTGCAGCTTGCGGATCGAGAGAGCATCGAAAGCTCGATCATCACCTATCTGAAAACACTAAAGACGAAAGGGGCGTCCAAGGTCCAGGGAGCCGACCTCTACGCGGCTCTCTTGAAGGAAATCCCGGAGGTTTCTAAGAAAGAGCGGCTCACAATTGTGCCGGACGGTCGGTTACATCTCCTCCCCTTCGATGCGCTCGTTGACGGCGCCGGACGCTACTTGGTTTCTTCCCACACGATAACCTATGCCGCATCCGCGACTTCTCTATATTTGTTTAATTCCGCTCACCACCAACCCCTGCCGCACGCCCTTCTTGGAATTGGAGGAATCCCTTACGAACAAAATGCGGAGCTCACCAAATTGGCGACTCTCCGTGGGTACATCAGCAGCCCCTTAGTGAATTTGCCAGCTTCCAAAGAAGAGGTTCTTGCAGCCCAAGCTGCTTTTCGCAGTGACAGTGATACCGTCCTACTTGGCTCAACCGCGACGAAGTCTGCGTTTGAACACTCGGGCTTAGAACAGCACTCAATCATTCATTTGGCTGTCCACGGCGTAGCGAACGAAAAACACCCTGAACGGGCAGCGCTCATACTCTTAAGTGATTCAACGTCTGGCGACGACGGCGTCTTGGAGGCAAGCGACATCGTGCATTTGCATACAAACGCCGATCTCATTGTCTTGTCCGCTTGCGACACTGCGGTCGGCCGTCTCCAAGGGGAAGAAGGCATCGCAAATCTTTCGCTCGCATTTCAACTAGCCGGCGCGAAGATTGTGGTTTCCACGCTCTGGAGTATCGAAGACACGACGGCGCTCTATTTGATGAAGCGTTTCTACGCCCATTTGGCTGAGAAGGACACGGTCGCGCATGCCTTGACCGCGGCCAAAAGAGACATGCTTAAGACTTACGGTACACAAGCGGTTCCGTACTACTGGGCAAGTTTCAAGCTGGAAGGGGCAGGCGACCAACCTGTCAACATCACGGAATCAACCACGAGGAACTGAGGGGAACGGGCCAATGTCCACGACACCGAACTCATCGCAGCAGACACCCACACCGAAGGAGCGAGCGAAGCTCATCGCTTCCATCAAGAAGCTCGTTCCTGAGCGCCACATTAACGTCAGCAACCCCAATCAGGACTATGGGCCGTGGCTGGCAGTCGTTGACGAACGCACCCCGCATCTGTTGAGTATGGACACCCCCGCTTTTGAAGCTGGAATGAGCGAGCTCCTCAAAGAACTCGGAAGCAGTCATACCGCTTTCTTCCATCAGCGGCGGGACAGCATCCCGGCACCCTACTCGATAAATGCCACTTTGCGGGCAGTCGACAGTCCCCATGGAAAACGGTGGATGTTTGTCGACGTTATCGAAGATGGCGTAGCCTTTCAGGCTGGCATCCAACCTGGAGAATTGCTGCTCTCCATAGATTCGCAACCGATCCTTCCCCCGAAATCCGCAAACTTTCGCATTGGCGGTGACCACCTTGTCGAAGTCGGCAGCTTCAACGGCGGCAAGCGGGAAATCGCTATTGCGGTGCCAAACCGAGCGGCCAAAGACCGCCCTCCGATGATCGAACCTCGCAGCCTATCCCATAGGTTTGTCGCGCCTGATATCGGCTATATCCGACTCGCGACCTTCCCCGGTGCGGTAGGTCAGAGCTTCGCCAAAGCGCTCGACGATGCCATTCGCGAGTTGAAAGTTCGTGGTAGTCAGCGCCTCGTCGTGGACATCCGTGGCAACATCGGCGGCGGCCTCGGCTCACTTCGCCTAATGAGCTATCTGTGTCCGGGACGGCTGGAAATCGGTTACAGCTTGACGCGCCGACGGCTCCGGAATGGCTATCGCAGGGAGAATCTGACCCGCATCGGCAAGATTCCGGCAACAAAGGCCGAGTTGCTCATGATGGCCGTGCGCTTCAAAGTCTTCCAGCGCGATCGCTCGATGACGCTCGTTACTGAGGGCCTCGGTCCTCAACCCTTCCACGGTCGCATCGTTCTTCTCATCAACGAGCACACCCACAGCGCCGCAGAGATGGTTGCAAGTTTCGCGAAACAGAATCGGCTCGCCACACTCGTTGGCACAAGAACGGCTGGTGAGGTTCTTGGCGGTGCGAATTTCAAGCTCGCAGGCGGTTACATCCTTCGCATGCCCGTCGCTGGCTGGTACACCTGGCAGGGAGATTGCATTGAGGGAAAAGGCGTCGAGCCCGATCTGATCGCTGAGAACTCGCCCGAAACTCTGGCGACAGGATGCGACAGCCAATTGGAAAAGGCGTCGGAACTTGTCAAGACATTCTAATCCTGGGTCCGGACCGAAAGTCGCCATTGTGCAACCTCGATTCGTCAGTCATTCGCCCCCAGAGCTCCGGATCTTTTCGTAAATACCCACAACTCGATTTTGTAACTCGACTTGCCAACCTCATAGGCGCCGGGACCCGATACCTCCCTCGAAATTAGCGCAAGCTCGCTCGGTGGGTCGTCTCCATTGATTGCTCGATGATAGTATCGGAAGTCCTGTTCGTGAGTGTTCTGGCTATCAGTTCGACGAACATACGGTGGTAACCCCAACAGTGGCAGATCATAGCGAGAGATTCCGAGGAACGCCGCCAACACCCAGGGCTCATATCGGTCCAATTGCTCTTCTGCCTGCCTCCAGTTCAGTGGCGCTGGCAGAAAGATTCGCACATGTGTCGTCTTTCCATCTGGGTTTCCAGGTGCGCCAGTTTTGACTGCAAGGGCCTCAAATCCGAGAGGCGATGTCTTAAAACGTAAGGCCCCACTGCCTACATCCTCGCCTTGGATGGTTGCGAAGTCATTAGAAGCGCTGTGACAGAAGTCCGTTACGAGTGAAGTAAAGACCGAATTTTCTATTTCGAGCGCGCTGTTAGGTTGCTTACTAGCCGGAATCCGAAGCAGGGGCGTCTTGACATCCTCAAGGGATACCCCCCGACTCCTGGCGAGCGCATTTATGCCGAACAGAGCTTCGTCCACGTCGCGCACGCGGCGACACTTCGCGATTTGTGGAAGACTACTCCGAAGCCGGTCTATATCTGTTGCTATATGGGCTCGAAGCCCCTTCATAATTGTTTCTCTTACCACAGTGCGAAAATACGTCTGGTTCTCCCGTGTTTCTGTAAGGGAGCCACCTCCACTGCTGCCCTCGGGTGCGGCTTCGCACGCGAGTACCTCGATTAGGTATTGCGTAAGAGTCCGCTTGTCAGAGATCAGCTCTACAGCGCGCGGATTTGTGTTCAAGGGATCCCCAACATTCGAAAGGCGCCACGACAGAACCGATAGCAGGTATCGAAAGCCTGTTCCGATGTTCAAGTTCTCGGAATCAAGCAACGAGACCAAATTCTCAAGGTGTTTCGGTAGGGATTCCCCCAGCCCGATTGGATTGCCAAGAATCTCATCGACTTGCTCGTCTAGTGTGCGAACAACCGCAGCATTGCTTCGCTCCCTTAAGCTTGTTGCTTCATACTGGTCGAGTA
>Ga0335078_10010572_pt1 | contig 13670 bp, 9 predicted proteins | sample Lox_Sample_32_FD_206711 | JGI IMG/M metagenome (GOLD analysis project Ga0335078, IMG submission 206711) | Soil microbial communities from Loxahatchee National Wildlife Refuge, Florida, United States - Lox_Sample_3.2 | ecosystem: Environmental > Terrestrial > Soil > Wetlands | place: USA: Florida...
CAGCGCTCGAGCTGGGAGCGACGGCGGAAACCGGGCCGATCGATGAGCTCCAGCGCGCCCAGGTGGCCCTGCTGCGCGCCCGGGTGGCCTTCGCCGACGGTCACTGGAGCGATGCCCCCCCGCTGTTGCTGAAGGCAGCAAGGCGCCTGGAGTCGTTGGATCTTGATCCCGCGCGCGAGACCTACCTGACCGCCTGGGGCGCAGCGGCACTGTCCGAGGATCTCGACGCGCACGGCGTCCTACTGGAGATCTGCCGCGCCGTCCGAGAATTGCCGACACCGGTCGCTCCGCGGCCGCTTGACGTGTTGCTCGACGGTCTCGCGCTGATGATCACCGAGGGCCACGCCGCCGGGGCGCCCGTACTGCAGCGGGCAGTCGGAGCGCTCACTGACATCCCTATCGACGACATCGTCGACTGGGGCTGGCTGGCCACAGGCGCGAGTGTCGCCGTATGGGACTACGACGGCTGGCACGACAGCTCCGCGAGACATGTCCAAGTCCTCCGCGAAGCCGGCGCGCTCGCGGCGCTGCCGGTCCACATCACCTATCTCGGGATGGCGATCGTGTGGGCAGGCGACTTCGCGGGTGCCGCCTCGCTGATTGCGGAGATCGACAGCATTTCGGCCGCCACCGGCAGCCGCCTGCCGCCCTACATCCTGCTGAGGCTCCGAGGAATGCAAGGGAACGAAGACGAGGCCTCCGCGGCAATTGCCAGTGCGATCGAGCTGTTCGGTGGCGAAGGAATGACGGCCGCTCGGGCCCACTGGGCTGCCGCGGTCCTGTACAACGGTCTCGCGCGGTATGCGCAGGCCGCCGCTGCCGCCCGGCGCGCCGCCGACGTGGCCCAGCACCACTGGATGTACATGTGGGTGTTGCCCGAGCTCGTCGAGGCGGCCGCCTACACCGGCGATTACGAACTCGCCCGTGATGCGGTCGAGCGTCTGGCCAGGACGACGCAACCCTGCGGCAACGAATTTGCGCTCGGCATGGAGGCGCGCAGCCGGGCGCTGGTGAGCGACGGGGAAATCGCTGACGATCTCTTCCGCGAAGCCATCGAGCGGTTGGGCCACTCCCCAATACGCCCGGAGCTCGCGCGTGCACACCTGCTCTACGGCGAGTGGCTGCGCCGCGAGAATCGCCGCGCCGACGCCCGAGAGCAGTTGCACGCCGCACACGAGATGTTCGCGGCGATTGGCATGGAGGCGTTCGGCGAACGCGCGCGCGGTGAGCTTCTGGCGGCCGGGGAGAGGGTGCGCAAGCGGAGGGTCGAGACGCGCGATGATCTGACCACGCAGGAGTGGCAGATCGCGCGCCTCGCCCGCGGTGGCCTGTCGAATCCGGAGATCGGCGCCCGGCTTTTCCTAAGTCCTCGGACGGTTGAGTGGCACCTGCGCAACGTGTTCAACAAGCTGGACATCCGCTCTCGCCGGGAGTTGGCTGGTGCGCTTCCCGACGCCGTTGCCGAGACCGTTATGGGATGAGCTCGGTCCTGCGCGGGCGGGCCAGCGAATGCGCAGCGCTGGACGGCCTTCTCAGGGACGTCCGGGCAGGCCAGAGTCGGGCTTTGGTGGTGCGGGGCGAGGCCGGGATCGGGAAGACCGTGCTGCTGGAGTACTTGATCTCCTCGGCGTCGGATCTGACTGTCGTGCGGACAGCGGGGGTGGAGTCGGACATCGAGCTGGCTTACGCCAGTCTGCATCAGCTGTGCGTGCCGTTGCTCGACTGCCTCGATCGGCTACCGGGTCCGCAGCGGCAGGCGCTAGAGATCGTGTTCAGCCTCGGCGCCGGCGCTGCGCCGGATCGGTTCCTGGTTGGGCTGGCCGTGCTGAGCTTCTTCGCCGCAGTGGCGGCCGAGCGTGCTCTGCTGTGTGTCATCGACGACGCGCAATGGCTTGATCAGGCCTCCGCCCAGACGCTCGCGTTCGTCGCGCATCGCCTGCTGGCCGAGCGGGTCGGGCTCGTGTTCGCAGCGCGGAGACCGGGGGAGGAGCTTCAGCATCTTCCCGAGCTGGAGGTGCATGGCTTGGGTGACGCTGACGCGCGCGCGCTGCTGAGCTCGGCTGTGCGGTTCAAGCTGGACGAGCGGATCCGGGACCGGATCATCGAGGAGATGCGCGGGAATCCGCTCGCGTTGCTCGAGTTGCCACGTGGGCTCACCGCGACGCAGCTCGCCGGCGGCTTCGGCCTGCCAGAGGCGCAAGCCTTGACGAGCCGGATCCAGGAGGGCTTCCTGCGACGACTCGAGCCTCTGGCCGACGACGCGCGCCTGCTGCTGCTGCTGGCGGCGGCCGAGCCAGTCGGGGATCCGCTCCTGCTCTCGCGCGCGGCGGGGCGGCTCGGCATCGCGGTGTCGGCGGTTGATGCGGAAACCGACGGACTACTGGCCCTGGGCCGGCGTGTGACCTTTCGACACCCGCTGGTGCGCTCTGCCGTATACCGATCAGCAACGGTGCGCGATCGACAGGCGGTTCACCTAGCGCTGGCGGAAGCGACCGATCGGGAGGTCGACCCCGATCGCCGGGCGTGGCATTTGTCTACGGCTGCGGCGGGGCCCGATGAGGAGGTCGCCTCGGAGCTCGAGGCCTCTGCGGGTCGGGCGCAGGCGCGGGGTGGCGCCGCCGCGGCGGCAGCCTTCCTGGAGCGCGCCGTAGCGCTGACTGCGGATCCCGGGCGCCGCGCGGATCGCGCCCTAGCCGCTGCGCAAGCCAGCCTCCAGGCCGGCGCGTTCGATGCGGCTCTCGGGCTCCTGTCCACGGCGCAGACCGGGCCGCTTGATGACGTCCAACTCGCCCGGGTGGACCTGCTCCGCGGCCATATCGCCTTCGCCTCGGGCGCCGCCAGCGATGCTCCACCGCTGCTCCTCAGGGCCGCCAGGCGACTCGAGCCATTCGACGTGGAGCTCGCGTGCGAGACGTACCTGACCGCCTGGGGCGCGGCGGGCATGGCGGGGCAGGGAGACGTCATCGTGGAAATCTGGCGCGCCGTCCGGGCGCTTCCTTCGACGTCCGGTGACCCGCGTCCCCTCGAACTGCTGCTTGAGGGCATGGCTCAGCTGGCCATCGAGGGACCCGCTGCCGCTGCGCCGACGTTGCAGCGAGCAGTCGAAGCGCTCGTTGAAATGCCGGCGGAGGACGCGCTGCGTTGGGGTTGGGCGGCCATCGGGGCTAGCACCGCGGTGTGGGACGACGAGGGCATGCGCGCGATCTCGGCCAGACAGGTCCGGCTCGTTCGCGACGCGGGCGTGCTCGCGCAACTGCCGCTGCACCTGGCCTCCTTGGCCTTATCAACTTCGTGGACGGGCGACTTGGCGGGAGTCGCCTCGCTGATCGCAGAAGCCGAGAGCGTTGCGGCTGCGACCGGAACCGCCTTCGCGCCCTTCACCTTGATGAGGCTCCGGGCTCTGCAGGGGCGGGAGGCCGAGGCCTCCGCGCTGATCTCGGAAACGATCGAGCACGCAAGCTTCGGAGGTCGCGGAATCGCTGCGACGAACGCGCACTGGGCCGCCGCGGTCCTCTACAACGGCCTCGCCCGCTATGACGAGGCGGCAAGGGCAGCTCGGCGAGCCACATCGAATACCTTCGAGCCGTGGGTGTCCACGTTCGCACTCCCTGAGCTGGTGGAGGCAGCTGCGCGCGGAAGCGACGCCGAATTGGCGCGTGAGGCACTTGTACGTCTCGCGGCGACGACACAGGCGTGCGGCACCCATTTCGCGCTCGGCATTGAGGCGCGCTGCCGCGCGCTGGTGACCGAGGGGCCGGCCGCGGACGACCTCTATCGCGAGGCGATCGAGCGGCTGAGCCGCACCCGGCTTCGGCCTGAGCTCGCCCGCGCCCACCTTGTCTACGGCGAGTGGTTGCGCCGTGAGAGTCGCCGGGTCGACGCGCGCGAGCAGTTACGAACGGCGCAGGAAATGTTCGCGGCGATCGGGATGGAGGCGTTCGCCGAACGCACGCGCAACGAGCTTCAGGCGTCCGGCGAGAAGGTGCGCAAGCGGAGTGTCGAGACGCGCGATGATCTGACCGCACAGGAGTGGCAGATCGCGCGCCTCGCACGCGATGGCCTGTCGAATCCGGAGATCGGCGCGCGGTTGTTCCTCAGCCCTCGGACCGTCGAGTGGCACCTGCGCAACGTCTTCAACAAGCTCGACATCGGTTCGCGCCGAGAACTGGCCGACGCATTACCGAACTCCGACACCAGACTGATGTCGGGGTGATCGCGCGGACGACACGGTGGCCGAGTTCCACAGCGAGAACCACGGTGTGTTCGATCCTCTAGTCAGTGCTCGCGTGCGGTCTCGAGCACGGACTGTTTCACACCAGGCTCGTGAAACGGGCCGGAGCAAGAATCACCGATGTCAGCGCCGAAGCATCGACACAGTGTGGTCATCGGGTCCGTGTCTGGTCTTGGTGGCTGTGTCTGCTCGGCTGGCGGGCGGACGAGGATGCGGGCCGCGGCGAGGATCCCCAGTCCCACGGCGAAGATCAGCAGAGTTCCTCGAGGGCTAAGGTGCTGCAGGACGATTCCGGCACCGATCACTGGGATTGACACGCCGCGTAGCCCGCGGTGAAAAGGATCGCTACGGCGCCGGCCCGGTCGCCCGGGTTGGCGGTCGAGATGACGATCGTCACACAGCTGGGGATCATCGCGCCGATGCCGGCGCCCGCTACGGCACTGCTTATCAGGAACAGGCCGAGGCTCGGCGGTGTTGTCCAAGCCGACGCGACGAGAAGCGCCAGGCCGAGGATGCTCGGGGGGATTTCGGCAGCGAGCAGGCGATGAGCCGGCCAACTGATGGTGGTCGTCTGCACCACGACGGCGGCACCGTAGCTCAGGAAGATGGTCAACCCGATCAGCGCGGGCGAGGAGTGGTGCACGAGTTCGGTCAGAAATGTTCCCGTCAGACCGGCGAACAGTCCGCCGACGGCGAAGGAAGTGAACGCCCCGGTGATGGCCGCGATGAACCGCTGGCGTCCGCCCGCGGGTGCCGTGAGGCGCTGTGGGCGATACCTCGGCCGGGGATCCATGGCGAGGTGGCCTTCGGGCGAGACGGTCACTAGGACGACGGCAGCCAGAAGCCCGACTAGGAGGACGATGAACGGAAGCGTGAGCGCGTCTGGCTCGTAGCGGGCAAGCACACCGGCGATCAGTGCACCGAGGCCCAGGCCGCCGACGTCGGCGACCGTGGCCACGATGCCAGCGCGATTTGTAGCGACTCCCTCGGGGCCAGCGTCCAGGTCTGTGATGAACGCGGTGGCGGTGGCCACGCTGACGCCAAGGGCGAAACCGGTCAGGACGCGGGCGACGAGGAGGCCGGGCAGCGACTTCCAGACGAGGAAGACCACGGCCGCGAGTACGGCAACCCCGAGTGCCGGGAGCAGCCCACGCGCCGGCTGTACCAGTCGGACACGTGCCCGGCGAGCACGAGGGCTACCACGATTCCAGCGGCGTAGACCGCGTAGACGACCGTGATCGTGAGCGACGAAAGATGGTCGCGCTGGGCATACAGACCGTAAAGGGCTCTCGGGGCGGTCGAGAACGCCGACACTGCCAGGAGCGAAAAACCAATCCCCAGAAAGCCGATTGCCGAGGTAGACGTGCCTTCGCGCCACCGGATGCTCGCCGGCGCGATCCTTGGATGTCGTGACTCACGGGTTTGCGCGCGAAGGTTGAGGCTGGCTGATCCGTAGAAGGACGCGGTCGTGTCTGCTCCTTTCTGCGGCCAAGCCGCGTTCACGCGACGAACTGTTGGCCGCCATCGATGTCGTAGGTCGCGCCGGTAACGGCGGTGTTGACCATGAGGTGCACAGCGAGCGCGGCTACGTCCGCCGGTGCCACAACCCGCCGGATCGGCAACTTCGTCCGTAGCTCGGCGCGGCGTGCCTCGAGCCCGTCACCGAGCAACGTCGCCGAGAGCGGCGTGTCCACGAAGCCGGGGGCTACCAAGTTGACCCGGATCGGCGCAAGGTCGAGCGCGAGGCTGGCCGTGAGCGCCGGCATCGCGGCCGTGATCGCCGACACGATCTCATAACCGGGGGTGATCCTCCGACCGCCGGTGCCGCCGATGAGCACCACCGATCCGCCAGGTCTGATCTTCCCCACCACGTTTCGGGCGACCTCGATTACAAGCACCGCGCGCTCGGAAAAGGCGCGACGGACCTCCTTTGGATCCATCTCGAGCGGACGGCCGTATCGGGGACCGCCCCCACCGACCATCACATGATCGATCGGGCTGGGAAGTGAGTCGAAGAAGCCACCGAGCGAGTCCGGATCGCTCGCATCGAACGCCGCGCTGCTCACCGCTCCAAGATCCCGAGCGGCTTCTTTCAAGCGCTCCGAATTGCGCGCGGTAAGGATGATGTCAGCACCCTCGATCCTGGCGTGTCGAGCTGTCTCGAGCCCGATGCCCGTGCTACCTCCGATCACGACGACGGTCTGTCCGAGCAGTTCCGGTGCTCGCTGCGCGGGGGTCTTGAGGCTGGCGGTGGTCATGCTTCCTCCGATTGGTGGTAGTAGTTACGGTTTCGGGCGGCGAGTGTCGGACCGGGAACCGCGCAGCCCGCCCTTCGCGGATGCGGCGCCATCCGCGAAGCGCCGCAACGGCATCTGAGACGAACAGCCAGGTGATCAGCGCCGGGGCGACGTCAAAATCGCACCGTCGCGATCCGCTAGCCGTGCTCGAGGGGTCGTGACGCCCGAGCCGGTTCAGCGATCTGCTCAGATGTCGGGAAGCGCCTCCACCACACGCCGCCCGAGCGATCGTTCGAGATCGCTGTCGACGTTAAGTCCGAGTGCTTCGAGCCGCGCGTACCGTGCCTGTTGCGAGGGCCGTCCGAACAGATCGAAGAAATCAGACAGGGCCGGCGGAAACTCGCCGTCGGCCGGCAGCGTCACCCGGTCGACGTAGGACTTCGTGAGCGCCAGCGCCTCGTGGTCGAACTGGGCAAGTCGTGAGGCGATGTCTTCAACCTCGCCGTCGAGCTGGTTGTCGGCGATCACTCGATTTACGTAGCCGTACTGCTCCGCCCGCGGGCCGTCGAGGTCGTCAGCTACGAGGAGGATCTCGAGCGCTCGGCCCCGTCCGGCCAGCCGAGAGAGCCGGGCCATTGGACCGCCACCTGGGACCAGGCCTGTCGCGACCTCGAACTGGCCGAGAAGAGTGTTCTCGCGCGAGGCGAATCGCAGGTCACACGCCAGCACAAACTCGCTCCCGGCGCCGCGGGCGCGTCCGCGGATCGAGGCGATACTGACCACCGAGGCTCGGGACAGACGGACAAGAAGATCCAGCCAGGCGTGCAATCCGGTCGGCCCTCGTGGCAACGCGGCGGTCCGGCCCGGGTCGTGCTCGGTGTCGTAGTGCGCCAGGTAGAAGTCGGAGTTGGCGCTGTCAAAGACGACGACGTTGAGGTGCGGGTCCAGCTCGATCAGGCCGACAAGCTCCTGGAGCTCCGCGACCGTGGTCGCTGTGATCGTGTTGATCGGAGGGTGGTCGAACGTCACCCGGCAATAGCCGCGGTTACGACGATCCACCCTGAGGTGCGTCCACGACGAGGACCACGAATCCGAACCGCGGCCGTTCGTAGAGCAGCTGGCGTCGAAGGCGGTCATGGCGACCTCCTGAGGCTCGGCATGGCATTTAGCGACTGACGTGGCTGGCGGTGCTGGGAGACCGTGCGCGGTCTCCCCAGCACCCAAGGTGAGGGTCATCCCGGTGTAACGACGACGTGCTTGATCTCCGCCATGTAGCGCTCGGCGGCCGCGGCGGCCTCATCCGCGGTTGCCCCATCCTCGCGAGCCTCCATGTCGGCCGCGTACCAGTCCCACCAGTCGTGCGGCGGAGCCACGGCCTCGAAAGAGCCCTGATACTCCTCGGTCTCGTGAAGGAGCTCTGCAAGAGCCTCAACGTCCATCTCAGTCCTCCAAATCCGGCTAGGGAGCCAGTTCGTGGTCTTCTGGAGCAACCAGCCGTTGTCATCCCGGTCGTTGAACAACACCTACGTCAGTCGCTAGGCGACCGACTCGGCGGGGGATAACGTCACGACCTCGGCTCCCGTGGCGATCCCGCCCGAGTTCAGCCATCTGGATCGATCTGGCGATCCTGACGCCGGCGGTGCTCTGGCTGACCTCCATTCATTGATGTGGGCGGCAGCGTCGCGCGTTCTGTCCCAGTTCGCGCCCGTAGAACTCCCTGGGTCACGACCCTGGGATGAGTCATCACGCTTCGACGAGCGTTGAGTAGCCGACAAATGCGCGTCAGCCGGACGTAGCGCGGGACGCGTCAGGGCCGCCGTCATCGGTGTTCGCGGAGCTCGTCCCTGAGAGACAGCAATCGATGGATGTCTATTGTGCGCTCGGACTCCCGATGGCGCAAGAAGGCGGCGGCAGGTGACCGAGGGGGGAGTCGCCCCGCCCGGAAGATCGGACTCCGCGGGCTCGCCCGTACGACGGGATCGCGATAGCCACCAAGGCAAACCCAGTGAGCCAACCCAGGGTGTCAACGGGTGCGACTTTCGCACGCGCAGTCCAAGCTTTGCCGGGTCATCCATCACTCCACCAGAGAGGACTCACATGGCTGTTACCACCGAGAGGTCAGCGGGCGCGACGGCGATCCGGCCGTTCACGGTCGATTTTCCCGAGGCGGACGTTGCGGATCTTCGTGCCCGCATCACCTCAACCCGCTTTCCAGAGCGAGAGCCGGTCGAAGATCGCATCGTGCATCCGCTGGGAGATACCGTCCCGCCGCAGGGCGTCGAGCTGGCGACGATGGAAGCACTGGTGCGCTACTGGGGCACTGAGTACGACCTTCGGAGCGTCGAGACGCGGCTGAACGCTTTGCCGCAGTTCCTGACGGAGATTGACGATCTCGATATTCACTTCATCCATGTCAAGTCGCGGCATGAGAACGCGTTGCCGGTGATCCTCATCCATGGCTGGCCTGGCTCGGTCGTTGAGTTCCTGAGTGTCGTGGGCCCGCTGACCGACCCGACTGCCCACGGCGGCAGCGCCGCGGACGCGTTCGATGTGGTGATTCCGTCAATCCCGGGGTACGGGCTCTCCGGAAAGCCGACGACGAGCGGTTGGGGTCCCGACCATGTCGCCAGTGCTTCGGTGGACCTGATGAAGCGCCTCGGCTACGAGCGCTTTGTCGCGCAGGGCGGCGACTGGGGCGCGGTCATCGTGGATCTGATGGGGGTGCAGGCCCCTGCGGAGCTGATCGGCATCCACTCGAACATGCCGGGCGTCCTGCCGCCCGAGATCGCCCCCGGGTTCACGCCCCTGGTCGTCGCTCCTGCGCCGGACGGTCTCTCGGCAGAGGAGCAGCGCGCCTACGAGCAGGTGACCTACATGTACACGAAGGGAATCGGCTACGCCGTCCAGATGCTCCTGCATCCCCAAACGCTCTACGGGATCGCCGACTCGCCCGCCGGGCTAGCCGCCTGGATCGCGGACCACGACGCCGAGAGCTACCTGGACATCACCAGCGCCTTCGTCGCCGGACAGCCCGTCGGCAACCTGACGCGGGATGAGGTACTCGACAACATCACGCTGGCGTGGTTGACCAACACGGGGGTCTCCTCGGCTCGTCTCTACCACGAGAACGCGTTTGGCTTCTTCGACGCCAAAGGCGTGTCGGTTCCGGCCGCGGTGACCGTGTTCCCGAAGGAGCTCTACCAGGCTCCGCGGACCTGGGCCGAGCGCGCGTACCCCAACCTGATCTACTTCAACGAGGTCGATCGGGGCGGGCACTTCGCGGCCTGGCAGGAGCCGCAACTGTTCTCAGAAGAAGTTCGCGCGGCCTTCCGGTCGCTGCGGTAGCCAGACGATGTTCGAACGGCTGCATACGCCACCGTTCGCCGGGACAACCGAGTGGCTCAACTCAGAGCCACTCGGCCCCGCCGAGCTGCGCGGCCACGTCGTCCTGGTGAACTTCTGGACGCTGACCTGCATCAACTGGCTGCGTCAGGAGCCGTACATCCGCGCGTGGTCGCAGGCCTACCGCGCCGAAGGACTCGTCGTCATCGGGGTTCACACGCCGGAGTTCTCCTTCGAGCACGAGATCGACCGCGTCCGGCAGGCGACGAAGGAGCGAGATATCGACTACCCAGTCGCGGTCGATAACGACTACGAGGTCTGGAGCGCGTTCGACAACCACTACTGGCCGGCTCTCTACTTCATCGACGCCGAAGGCATCATCCGCGACCAGCACTTCGGCGAGGGACGCTACGAGCAATCGGAGCACGCCATCCAGCGGCTCCTCGGCGTGCAGCGCGAACTCGTCTCCGTCGAAGGCATCGGTGTCGAGGCTGCGGCCGACTGGAACCACCTCCAGACGCCCGAGAGCTATCTCGGCTACGCGCGCAACGAGCGCTTCTCCTCAGCGGACGGCGTCGCGTTCGACGTGCGCCACGCCTATGAACTACCAAAGCGGCTGCACGTCAACCATTGGGCGCTCGCGGGCTACTGGACGATCGGGCGCGAGAACGTCGTCCTTGACCAGGCTGGCGGCAGCATCGACTTCCGGTTTCGCGCGCGCGACGTTCATCTCGTGCTGTCCGCCGGAGCGCGAGAGCAGATCCCCTTCCGCATACTCCTTGATGGTGAGGCTCCGGGCCGGTCAGCAGGTGTCGATGTCGACAGGGACGGAACCGGCGTGCTACGGGACAACCGCCTGTATCAGCTCGTGCGTCAGCATGAAGGGGTCCGCGAGCGAACGCTTGAGATCGCCTTCAGCGAGCCCGGTGCCGAGGCGTTCTCGTTCACCTTCGGATAGCGAACGATGTCGATATCTCTGACGACGACCGGTGCCTCGCAGGCGAGCGTTGTCCTGGACGGCGTTGGGACGCGGCGCTCATCGGCCCTCATACTCGCGAGCGCGAATACCCACATTCATTCACACAATCGGACCGACCGCCCCAGGGGTCGAGAAAACCAAGCGCGAGTGGCGTGAGCGTAGTAACAAACCGCCGAAGAGAGAGACACGACGAACGGAGCGGAAGCGATGAGCAACAGACTGCGCGAGATCGAGGCCCTGGGCCAGTCGATCTGGATCGACAACATCAGCCGCCAGCTGCTCCAGGACGGGATCATGGCCCGGCTGGTCGAGGAGGACGGGATCAGCGGCGTGACTTCGAACCCGACCATCTTCGAGAAGGCCATGGGGCATTCCGACCGGTACGACGATGCGTTCCGCGAGGTGATCGACGAGACCGAGGATCCCCAGGAGATCTTCGAGCGGCTCGCGTATCTCGACATCCGCGAGGCCGCCGACCTCCTCCGGCCCACATTCGAGAAGACGCACGGACAGGACGGATACGCCTCCTTCGAGGTGCCGGCATCGGTGGCCTTCGACGCGCATAAGACGATCGACGCCGCCCAGCGCTACAAGCGCGAGATCGACCGGCCCAACGTGCTGATCAAGGTCCCGGGCACAGGCGAAGGCGTCGAGGCGTTCGAGGAGCTGACCGCGCTGGGCGTCAACGTGAACGTCACCCTCCTGTTCGCGGTGGAGCGCTACGAGGCGATCGCGGAGGCGTTCATCAAGGGCCTCGAGCGGCGGGTTGAGAACGGTGAGTCGATCGACAAGTCAGCCTCGGTGGCGAGCTTCTTCGTCTCGCGCGTGGATACGAAGGTCGACAAGGCGCTCGAAGGAACGGGGCACGACGATCTCAAGGGCAAGGCGGCGGTGGCAAATGCCCGCATCGCCTACGAGTCCTTCCAGCGGATCTTCAGCGGCCCGCGGTGGGAGGCCCTGGCCTCGAAGGGCGCTCGCGTACAGCGGCCCCTATGGGCGTCGACCTCGACCAAGAACCCCGACTACCCGGACACGCTGTACGTCGACGGGCTGATCGGACCGAACACGGTCAACACCATGCCCGACGCGACGATCGAGGGAGCGCGCGACCATGCCACCCCGGCCCGAACCGTCGATCAAGACGTCGATCGGGCGCACAAGCTGATCGAGGAGGTCAAGGCGGCCGGCGTCGACTTCGACAAGATCGTGCTCAAAGAGCTGGTCGACGAGGGTGTGATGTTGTTCTCGGACTCCTACGAGTCGCTGCTCGACGCGATCAGGGACAAGGCTTCAAAGCTGGTGCACGCCAGCTGATCAGGCAGCAGCTCACCCGGTCAGTACGACGCGCTTCATGGCAAGGGAACAGAGCCGCCCTTCACCGGACGCTACGTGCACGAGAAGCGCTCCGGAACCTTCCGATGCGCCGAGTGCGGAGCCGAGCTGTCTCGAAGACGAAGTTCGAATCGGGAACCGGTTGGCCGAGCTTCACCGAGCCGGCGAACCGAGCCAACGTGGAGTTGCTCGAGGACTGAAGCTGGGGCATGCGTCGGATCGAGATGGAACTGCACGGCCTGCGGCGGGCATCTCTCGGCCATTTGTTCCCTCATGGGCCGGGTGCGACCGGCAAGCGCCACTGCATCAACTCTTGCTCGCTCGAGCTCGACGAGCACTAAGCCCACTGGCGCCGTGCGTCACGGACGTGTGACGCCCGTCTGCTCGCGCGGTATAACCGCGCGGTGAGCGCCGTGCCCATCTCTGAGCATGAGCTCATTCGGAGCGCGCGCCGGTGTGGAGGATGCCTTCACGGAGCTGGTCGCCCCTGCACGCCGCGCGTATGCTCAGGGCGCTGCGCCCTTCGGACTGAGCGAAAGGAAGGCTGACAACGTCGTCGCGGAGCAGGTGTCTCTCCGTGCCTGGCGGGGCTTGCCCGATTTGAGGAACGGGCGCAGTTCTCGACGTGGCTGTACCGAACCGCGTTCAACGAGGCCCAGCGACCGCGCGCGTCGCGCGCCGTCGCGTCGAGGCCGATCAGGACGGAGCGGATCCGATCCTCGCGGTGCCGGATTCGCGAGATCTCGGTCCGGACGCTCGAGCCTTGTCGCACGAGTCCGAGCGGATCCTCGACCGCGCACTGGGACGGCTGCTCCAGGAGTGGCGGGACCGTGCTCCCCGACATAGAGGCACTTTCGACCGAGCGAGTGGCAGCCGCGATCACCGTCGGCCCGCCTCGTCGTCCCGTCGCCCTCAGCCGGGCAAGTCTTCCGGTCGCTTTTCGGCGAGCACCCCATGGAGCGCTCCGGTGGCCTGGCCGACCTCGATCAGGTAGCCGTCGGGGTCTCGCATGTAGCAGCGGATCTCAGCACCGCGATCGATCGGCGGCGTGACGAACTCCGCCCCCTTGGAGCTCCACTGCTCATAGCACGCCTGGATGTCGGCGACGCGCAGGTTCATGAAGGTCGAGACCGTGTTCCCGGGCTCGTAGTTCACGACCGAGATGTCGGGCTTGTCGGGGGTAGGGGGACCGCCCGGGTTCATCAGCACCCATGAATTGGCGAGCTTGACGATGCACGGGTTCTCCTCCAGCACGACCTGGCCGCCGAGGACGTCGGAGTAGAACGCGCGGGACCGAGCAACGCTCCGTACGGTGATGAAAAGCGTGACGACGATCCCCTCCGTCGGAGCGGGGATGTTCTCGTAGTCGACGAATGGCGCATGCTGGTGTGCTTCGGTCGCGCTCATGGCTACCTCCTGGTTGCGTTAGGGAAGCCTCGGTCGGTCGTCGCGTATGGTGACGCCACGAAGTGTGATCTCTCGGTCCGCCCATCACGCCCGTGTACTCCCTGGGTTGCCACCCTGGGCTGGGTGGTCAACGTCGATGAGG